>ERZ773147.75-NODE-75-length-109216-cov-39.863065_pt1 | contig 109216 bp, 128 predicted proteins | sample MGYA00580851_ERZ773147 | MGnify/ENA primary metagenome ERZ773147 (study PRJEB29015, sample SAMEA2737818) | human gut metagenome | biome: human gut; feature: human-associated habitat; material: faeces | place: China | collected 2012 ... | reverse complement strand
GGGAATCGTGGGACGTAGACCACCGATATTTCTTGCATCCGGCGTCGGTCTGCTGCATCTTCGTGATCTGTGCGTTCAACGTCGCAAGCTGGTCACGGGCCAAAAGCTGGGCGTGGCGCTTGGACGTGCCGTACTCGCTCTGGATGTCCTTCTGGATGTCACGGATCGGTCGCCCGTTCAAGTAGCCATCCAGAATGATTTGCCGCATATTGCCAAGCGTCTCGGTCGGCAGGCTCTTGATGTAGGCCACGTTCTCGGCGATCCACCTTTGGATGGCCTGCTCGTACAGCTCGCCCGAGTAGTAGTCGTCCAGAATGTCGATGCCCAGCGTGTCCTTGACGGCGCGTTTCCACTCTCGTACCGAGGTGTTCTGCGTCATCTTGGCGATCTGCTGGATTTTGCTGTCGAGACCGAACTGCGCGATGCGCTTTTCCAGAGCTGCAGATACTTCCTGAAGCATCTGACGGATGCGGGCGTCGAGGTCGCGGCTGTCATCCAGTCGGGAGTCTCCACGCCGTTCCCGCTTGTACTCGTTCATCATGGCGGGCAGTTTCTTCTTCAGTTCCTCGTTCAGCAGCCGCATATAGGCGCCGGCGATGCGCCGGTACTCACGCTCTGCAGATTGCGGGTATTGCGGGGTGGTCTTCGCAGGAAGGGGTCTATTACCCCGAAACTTGGGGCGTACAGCCTTTTTAACCACCTCTTGGTATTGGTTGTTGGTCAAAGACAAAGCCCCCTTTACGGTCATTTACGCAGGTTTGGCGATGGGTTGCGGACATAAGAAAAGCAGGGCGGTCACTGTCCGCTCTGCTTATTTCCCATCTACCTCTGAAACAACTTCGAGGCAGTAGGCGTCAGGGGTGGTGTGGAGCCGCCCACTTGTCCAGGGACTCCTTCGTGTCCGAAGTTGCCAGAACCGGGGCCACCGTCGAGATTGGAGGAATCACCTCTGCTGTCGACTTCCTCAAGCGTAAGTTTCACGGCCTTATATTTCCCGACGGAATAATCAGGGTCAGTATTAACAACCTTGAATTTTGCCCTCTTGGAATACAGGACTTCATCCATGTCAACATCAGCCACATCCTTGATGGAGGCACCGCTCTTCGACTTGCATTCGAGCACAACGTTGTACGAATCAGGGTCATCACCATCTCTGGATCTGAACACTCTCTTTATCGCGTCGTCCCCAGTAGACCAGCTCGACAGATGACCGAGTCCGAACGTGCTACCTCCTGACGCCTCTGCGACGAACTTGTCAAAGGTATCCTTGTCCATCGTCATCGCACGTTTGGTCGTACCGGCGTACTTGTCCGAGAGTGCAATCGCCTTTTCAATGGCTGCTGCGTTCTTTTCGGCGGTAGCCTTTTCTTCACTGTCCATCAGTGAACCACGCGTCGCATATACACCCGAGTAACCAGCAGAAGCCGCCACGACATCCTTATAGTTCCTTGTGTAGTCCGATGTCGCATCGACCATTTCTTGCACTTCACGGTCACTCAGTTCGCGTCCAGCATTCTTACTCCACTCTGATTTCTTTGCAGAGTAAACACCTCTTTCGAGTCCGTGGCTGGTTTCACCGTTATATGGGGAGGTGTTTCCGTCGCGTTCCTCCGAGCCGCCAATCTCACCTTTGCGTCCCTTGTGTCCAAAATTGCTACTCCCCGGTCCGCCATCCTCTTCAAAAGGGTCGCGTTCACCTCGGAGCGCCGCTTTCAGGAGCTTCACGTCATCCGCAAACGGCTGGAATAGCGACGGGGTCAGCAGTTTGATTTCCTCCAGCGTTCTGAACTGCGGGTCAGCCATTTCACCGTCCACGCAATTCGGCTCGCCTTCGTACTCAGTACACAGGAAGATGTACGGCTGAATGCCGGTGTCAGGCTCCATAGGACCTCTTCCGAGCGGGATCAGCTCTTTCGGGCTGATGCCGAACTCTTCTTCAGCTTCGCGGAACGCCGCCTGCTTCGGAGACTCGCCTTCCTTGATGTGACCGCCGGGGCCACAAATCAGGCCGTGGCCGAACTCCGTCTTTCTGGTTCCACTCAGAACCTTGCCCTGAGAGACCACCAGAACGCCTACACAGGCTTTTGTATCTTCTTGGGTAGATGTATTCCCATCACCCTTGACATCCTGTACCGAGGCTTTAGCGCGATTTTGCGGGGCATTGGCGGCTGACTGTTGACGTTCCTCGTCGCTCATGTCCTGCGGCAACTTGGTCGCAGCAGGTGCGGCGGCGGGAGCTTCACCGTCTCCGCCGGGGTCTTTCTTGTGCTCTTCGGTGCTGGTGCCCTCGGCATAGTCAGCGAACTGGCCCTGCTCGAAAATGCTCTGCCCAACGTCACCGGAAACCTGGCCGCCCTCTGCAGGCTCGTCGGGGAACAGATCCTCGTCGTCGTATTCGTCGAGCATATTCTCGACGTCGAACTCCTCGCTGTCTGCCAGCTTGGCGCGAACCTCACTCGGGTCGATAACCTGCTTGTCGATGTAGAGTTGGGCGGTCTGCGCTCTGGTGAACTGCGTCTGTGCCCGCTTCTGGTCGAGGTCTGCCTGTTCCGTGTCGCTGAGCGACCACAGGGGGTTGAACTCCACCTTAATCTTCGGCACTTCATCGACCTCGCCAGTACGGACGCCAGCTTGGAAAATGACCGACAGCAGATAGCGCAGGTTCTTCTTCACCATGCGCTTCTGGATGCGCTCCAGATAGTTGTACCAGTTTTCCAAATCAGCGTCGCCGGTGGCGTTCATGCCTGCCGGCGAACGACCAAAAAGGATGGTCTGCGGAATCGAGGTCAGCGCCGATAGGAAGTTGCAGGTCGAGTCGATGACGTCGGAGACACCGCTGAACTGGAACTGCCTGAAGTCGTAGTCCTCGCCTTCACTGTCAATGGTGATGCTGTTCAGCAGGCCGCGGGCCATGTCAATCGTCTGCAGACGGCGCAGGACTCTGTCCTCGCCCTCTTCGGTAGCAAGCTCTGCGGCCAGATCCTTCATCTTGTAGACCGCCTGAACGGAGCGGTCGAGCAGCTTCGTTGCGCTGCCGTGGGCCACTTCCGCGTCACGGATGGCCCTGTTGATTCGCACATACTCGGGGATGCCCCAGAGCTGGTAAATCGAATTGGTTGTGTTCTCGGGCAAGATGCCGTTCTGGAACACCAGGCACCGGCTGTCGTGAACAGTGAACGAACCGGTGCGGCTCGTCACGTGGTAGAACTCGGGCATACCGAGGCGGGAGCCTCTGGTGCGGAACGGGTCACGCGGGTCGTAGGAGAACATACTCTGGTAGTCGGGCTGGATCACTGAGCGGTCATAGACGCGAATATCGTCAATCGACCGGATGTTGCGCCAGTCCAGAGGCTCGTCGATGCCGCGGCCGTCGTTAATCATCATCACGGCGATGGAACCTCCGAAGAGCCGCGCCCAGCGGATGGCGGTCATGGCCGTTTCTTCCCAGTCCAGCTCGTCGAGGGCCTCCGTATAGAAGTCCTCGATTTTCTGGTCTTTGGTGCTCTCCAGCGTGAAGCCGTGCTTGATGGCCTCCTCTGCGGGCGTGTCGATGATTTTCGCAAACAGGCCGTTGCCCTCGTAGTACATGGTGAGCAGTTCATCGGGAACCACAGGCTCGGCACGGAACCGATACCCTTCCGTGGTGTCCTTGCTCGTGCCGTACTTGTTCATCATGTTCACGTAGCCGTCGGCTCGGTAGGGGCGAACGGCCTTGCCGGTCTGCATCTCGATCAGGTGGGCGTACCTTTTCACGATGCGCTCGGCTTGGTCTTTGCGTCTGTCGTCCATACCCTCTCACCTCTTTCTCAAATCAGGTTGCCGACGTTGAACGCCGTCTTCGTTTCGATCTCCGCAAATGCGTTGGCGCTTGCATCGACCATATCCTTGAACTTTCCGTCTGGGAAGTTCTCAAGCTGCGTAAGATACGCCTCGTTCCACTCGCCATACATGATGTCGAAGTTGCCGGCCTGCCATTGTGCGGCCATAGGCTCGGCTCTGGCCTCTTTGCTGCCACTTTCAGCGATGGCCGTAACGTCGAAGCCAGACAGGAACTTGATGTAGGACTCGGCCTGCTCTTTACCGGCTTGGCCGGGGTCTTTCGGCAGGCGGACTCGGACGCGCTTGTACGCCGCACGGTCTGCCTGAGCAGTCAGCTTTATCGTCTTTCGCACATCGGAGGCGTTCATCTGCTTGTTGATGACGTCCGCGATGACGTATCGGCCGTTCTTCCGCTTGCCCATCAGGACGCCAGCGGTATAGGCCGGGTCGCCGTTCTCGGTCTTCTCGGTTGCCGCCAAGTCCCAGCAGCGAACCCACTGGATGACGTCCTGCGGCATGATGGTCAGGATCTCGCCAAGCTGCGTTCTCTTGAAGAACAGGCCGGCGGCGGCCCTGATCTTCCAGTTGCCTTTGAGGAGTCGCTCGCGCTGGATGACCGACAGTGCCTTCAGGTTGGACAGGTAGCCGGGGTCGATGCGGAGCAGCTCTTGGTTGTCGTACACGGAAGACATGATGAACGTCACCGACTTCGGCTCGTTCTTCTCTTCCGGTGTGGTCAAATTGAAGCGTTCCCAGAGTTCCTCTCTGGTGTCCGCCCAGTAAACGACCTCGTCGCGCCGAATCATGTAGCGAATGAGGCCAGACCGCTCAGGGATGGGATAGCCGGTGTCTTGGTCGATCCACCATGCGATGAACTTCGCCACCCAGCTATCGGCGTCAGGGTTGCAGGTCGCTCGAACGAACGGCCTGACGCCGCAGGTCGAACGGTTACGGGACAGCATATAGAAGAAAATCTCCTCGCTGAAATGCGTCAGCTCGTCGAAGCCAATCTCGCAGATCTGAGCGCCCTGCCAGTTGTCCAGCTCCTCCGAACGCTCGATGTGCGCGAAGGACACCTTGGAAACCTCGTTGCCGTCCTTATCCCGAAACGACCACGTGCCGTCCGAGATTTTCCGCTGTGCCCCGTTGATACCGTGGTACATCTTCTGGGCTTCATCCCACAGGCCGCCTTGGGCGAAAATCTGCTTGTAGTTCTTCCTGAAGATCGTGCAGCCGAAGCCCTTGACATTCTTGTATCTCAATGCCGACAGCAGCAGGCCGTAGGTCTTGCCGCCACCGGCCGCTCCGCCGTAGATGCAGATGTCCGCAGGGGTCGCAAGAAACTTCTCTTGCGGGCCGAACTGCGGCTTCAGCACACGGACTTTTCTCTCAGGACTCTTGCTGGTCGCCATCGTCCCTGCCGTTTGCGGGGAGATAGATCAGAACATCTTCGGAATCATCGCCGGCGGAGAGGGCGACTTCCTGCCGCTGCGCCCACTGGGTACGCTTGCGGTTGTTCAGCCAATACATAATTGCCATAGTGTCTGGCACTATGTTCTTCGTCGTGTTCTTGATGCGGACGGGCTTCGGGTTGCCATCCTTATCCATGTCGATTGTTTTCTCGGTGTCGGTAATCTGGTAGCCCAAAGCCCTTTGATAAAGTGCCTTCTCGACCTTAGAGTCGGCGATGTTCTTTCCTCGCTCGACTGCGTCGTTCAGGCTCTCATGCTCCTGCTTCCAGCGAATAAAGGTGCGCGTCGAGATGCCGAAAGCCTCGGCAATCTCGTCGTTCGTGGCTCCCTTGATTGCCAGCGACCAAGCCCAATCGTCGTGGTATTCGGGATTGTACTTGCTGAGGGCCGGCATATCACATCACTCACTTTCCTGCCAGATATTCGGTGGCAAGCATTTCGATCAACTGCCAGCGGTTCTTGCTCGTGATGGCACCGTCCTTCTCGGCCTTCTTGATGGCCTTCGTAATGGTAGCTGCAGACTCCGCAGGGATGGCGTTGCTGCCGAAAATCTTCGTCAGATACGTCCACTCCTCGTCGTCCTTGAAGCCGACCTCGTCCATCTTCTCCGTGACGCTCTCGATCATGGAGTGGATGGCGGCGCCGACGTTGCGGATGTCGGAGAACTTCTGGTAGCGGGCCAGCGCCTCGATGAACTGCTTGCACTGCTCGTAGGGCGCGACACCGATAATCTCAGGTGCCGAGGACTCAAGATTCTTCACCAGCGCATCCATGTCCTTCACCTGATGCGGCAGGAACGAAAACGTGATGTTCTTGAAGTCGAAATGCACCGCCGGGGACAGCAGCTTATCGTACTGCTCCAGAGGCTCCTCCATGATGTCCTTGCCGATGAAGCTCTCCAGCATATCATCCACGTCGTCGAGCATCTTGCAGATCTCGCGCAGGATGGACGGGTCATCGAAACCGCTGATGGCGTTGTGGGCCAACTGCTTCGATGCGATCTTGGAGCGGGACAGGCCGCTCACGTCGATGATGGCGATAATCTCCTTCATGCCGGCGGCGCGGGCGCTCTTGATGCGGTGGTGGCCGGAGATAATCTCCAGAACGCCGTCTTTCTCCACCAGCAGGGGCAGGCTCTCAAGCTGGCCGCGGTTCTTGATGTTCGCGGTGAGCTGATCCTGCATTTCCTTCCTCATGATGCGGGCGTTGATGTCCTGCTCCCGCACCTTATCAAGCTGGACTTTGGCGATAATCAGGCCGGTGCCCATGTCGTAAATCTTCTCGTAGCTCATTGCTTTGCTCTCTTCTGCTGCCATTGTTTCTCCCTCCTCAGCCATTCGGCCAACGTAGCCTTCTCGTCACGGCCAGCCACAAGGGCGGCCTCATAGGTCAGCTTGTACCCGTTCTTTGCGTCCTCCTGCCGGTTGACCAGCTTCATGATGCCGCGAACCTCTTTGTTCTCGGCGTACTTCGTGAGCATGGCTGTCCGCATCTTCGTGACCTTCTCCTGGTCGATGTCGTCGAGCAGCGTGTCCACGAAGCTCTGGTTCTGGGCCAGCATATAGCAGAGACGGCCGAGGCGGTACAGCTTGTGCGGTGCCTTCATGACGTACCACACAAAGATGGAGTCCGCAGCCATCTTCGAGATGCCGAAGACCGCGGCCACATAGCCGTCGATCAGGACAGCGCGGTTGTAGGTCGCCTGCGAGCCTACGAAGTTGTGCGTCCAGAGCATCCGGTAATACTGCGCGTTGGCGCCGGCGATCTGGATAATTCGGATGTCGCTGTCCTCTGTGATCTCATAGTCGAGCGGGAGCATACTGCATTTCAGAGGCTCCAGCTTGCCCTCCTGTGGGCGCTTGATTTTCTTCCCTTTGGCAAGGGCCACCGCTTCCTCTTCCCTGTTCGTCGTGATGTACGAGTTCAGGTCGGCGCGTGTCCCAGAGCGGGCAAAGATAGTGTGGCCGACGGCCTCACCTGCCCGTTTCTCCTGATAGCACAGGAGCAGAGCGGGAGCGTCCATCATCATGTCGTAGAGCTGCTGATGGCCGGTCTCAGGGTCGAACATACCGTAGGGTGGCTCTTTCCAAGTCATCTTGCCCTGCGTGTCGTAGAACTTCTCATAGCCGGCGAAATACGTCGGCGGATTCGCCACGATGATCGTATGCGGGTCGTCCTTCACCTCACGGAGATGATCCCACATATCCAGCGGGCGGTAGCTCATACCACCGAGCAGGCTCTTCGTGGCCTCAAGCTGTCGGCGTATGCTCTCGATGTGCTCTTCACGCCTGTCGTGCAGGTCGCGCAGGATGTTGTGGAAATACTCGTTCCCTGCGCTCTTCGATGTCCGCAGATAGATTTGCGCGTACAGAGCTACGGCCGGGTCTAACAGCTCTTCATCGGAGAAGCCCTGCGCGTGGATCTGCAGCGGTTCGAGAGACTGGCCCGTGATGGCGTAGCCCATCACCGAGGTCATCATGTTCACGTCGCTGGTTTCGATCTGCTCAGGCTTGAACCCCGACTGGACTGCCAGATTCGCCATAGCGAATGTACCGGCGCATGGCTCTACGAACCGTGTGTACCCAGAACGCCGAGCGGTCTTAATGAGCTCAATCAAAAACTTCTGCTCAACACCGTTCAGGCACCCGAGGAACATCGCTCCGGGGTCCATAAAAAACGCCATTGTACTGACCTCCTATCGGTTTCGAGAACACGAAAAAGAGGCGGCGGCCTTGCGGCCGTCACCTCTCAGACGTGGTCTTCACTTACATCTCGTCGATCAGCTTATCGACGATGTCCAGACAGGTCATCGCTGTCCTGCCCTTCTCATTCCAGTATTCCGCAGCGCCACCCCTAACGCTGTCGGCTACCGTTTTCACCATCAGGCACGGAACGTCGTTGCGGTCGCAGGTCAGCAGGATCGCCGCTGCTTCCATATCGCACACATCCGCGCCGAACTCTTTGTTGAGCCAGAGCTTCTCCTCCGCCTTGCCCATGAACTTATCGCCAGAGGCGCAGCACACATGACGCAGGTTCGGAAACACTCGGCTGGCTGCCTCCATGAGACGCTCGTTGGTCGGGAGCCGTCGGTCTGGGTACTCCGTGTACCGACCAACAGGCACACCGTCCACGTCGGATAGGTCATACTGCCAATGCACCACGCAGTCAACGAGGCATGGCTCGTCAGCCATCAGGTCGTCTCTGCAGCCTCCCACTACGCCGTAATTAAGGACCGTAGCGACTTCGTAGCGGTCGATAAGGTATTGTGTTGCAGCGGCCGCGAAAATCTCACCTGCGCCGCTATACAGGGCGTAGACTTGGCTTTTGGCGGTTTGATAAAGCACTGTGCCGTAGCCGTCGTTCAAATCGTAGCCTTCGCCGTATTTCTGGCGCATGGCCTCTTCCTCGACTGCTACGATCAGTCCGATCTTCCTCATGGAGTCACTCCTCGATGCAAGAGAAAAGGCAGCCGGTTCTCCGACTGCCTTTCTCGTATTCTGGACCGGGCCCCAGCTTGCGAGGCTGGAACGCCTGCCGGGTAGGCAGGAATGATGCACTTTCACCAAGCCCGGATATGGACCGGGAATCCGCTTACGGGGCGGAAACTCTCGACAGGATGCCGAGCGTGATACCTTTCACTATTCCCGGATGTTGCCCCGATGGTCGGGGTCTATGGCGCGGACGGTTGGGAATCGAACCCACCACACGCGGTTTTGGAGACCGTGTCGCCACCTTGGGACATTCGCCCGTATATGGACCGGAACTCTACTTGCGAGGTAGGAACTCCCTCAAGGATAGAGGGCGTGATGCTCTTTCACCAGTTCCGGGTATCTGATGTGCGGGCGGGGATTTGTCACCCCGCATAGCGCAGGCAGCGTACAACGTGCTTTCTTCCCGTCCGAGGTAGCTACTTAACCCCAATAGGTCTGCGTTCTGTTGTGCCCTTCTGCGCCGCATACCCTTGCTGCGTCTACCTATTCCGCCACCGCACATCACCGGCCTGCCGGTTACAGCAGGCTCAGTTGCTCAACTTTCTCTTCAGGCGGTTTTGCCGCCTTAGGCTGCTTCAAAGCGTCAGCCTCGGGCATCTCCTCGATGACCTCGCCGGTGTGGGCCAGCCACCACTCCGCAAACAACGTGCGGTGGCACCAGTTCTCAGGCTTACGGATATCCTCAAAGCAGAGCAGAACCAGCTTCTTGTCCTCCTCCTGAGCCTTGGCGTCAAGCCGCTGGACGATGCCGATAATCTTATCGACGCCGATCTTATCCAGCTTCTTAAAATACTCGGCCTTGTACTCCTCATAGCCCAGCTTCAGCATATCGTACCGCGGAGCCAGCGCGTAGCACTGTTCACGGATTTCGTACCCAGTTGAAAATCTGGGCTTGCCGACGCTGATACCGACGGGATAATACCCATCGTTTCGGAGTTCCTTGTTGCTATACCGACCTGTCATAATTGCCATGTGATTGCCTCCTGAATATCTTTACTTTATTGTACCATACGGCCTACCTAAAGCAAGGTTTTACGGTGTCGCTACGCATTTTTGTGACCTTGTTCGGATGCCTCGCGCCTCGCTGCGGCAGGCTGTGAAATCCCTTTTTAGGGGTGACACATACCCAGCCGATGGCCCTCCGCCTCACCGTTCCGCCGTCGTGGCGTTTTCGATACAGGTTTCAGGCCCTCAGGCGCCGTGTGGTTGTGATACTCAGGGGTTCTCACCAAGCAGCGCCTTGCTGGGTCTGTTGCGCTTACTTGATGGCTTCGAGCAGCTTCTCCGCGGTGTCCGTCTTCTCCCAAGTACGCTCCTCGCCGATGACGTTGCCGAAGTGTCCGTAGGCGGAAGTGTTCTTGTAGACGGGCTTGCGCAGGTCAAGCCAGTTGATAATGCCTCTGGGGGTCAGATCATAGACGGACTCGACGGCGTCGCAGATCTTATTCTCGGCGTACTTGCCGGTGCCGTAGGTATCGACTCGGATGCTCACGGGCTGCGGTACACCGATTGCATAGGCGAGCTGGACCTGACACTTATCAGCGATTCCGGCAGCCACGATGTTCTTTGCGATGTGGCGGGCTGCATACGCTGCAGAGCGGTCAACCTTGGTGGGGTCTTTACCAGAGAAGGCGCCACCACCGTGCGCGGCATAGCCGCCGTAGGTGTCAACGATGATCTTGCGTCCGGTGAGGCCCGAGTCTGCGGCAGGGCCACCCTTGACAAATCGGCCCGTGGGATTGATGAACAGGTTGTAAGTGACCACGTCCATATCAGGCCGATAGGTCAGCAGTTCGTCGAGGACAGGCTTGATGACGTGTTTCTGCAGAGGTTCGATCAGATCCTCCGGGGCAACACATTCCTCATGCTGGGTAGAGATGACGACGGTGTCAACCCGTACCGGGTTGCCCCCCTCGTCATACTCCACCGTTACCTGTGTCTTGCCATCGGGGAGGATGTGAGGGATCGTGCCGTCCTTTCTCTTCTTCATCAGCAGGTATGCCATCTTATTCGCCAGCGTGATGGGCAGGGGCATCAGATCCGGTGTCTCGTTGCAGGCGTAGCCGAACATCATTCCCTGATCCCCCGCTCCGCCGACTCCATCGTTGGTTCCCATTGCGATGTCGGGGCTCTGCTCGTCGATAGCTACCATCACCGCGCAGGTGTTGCCGTCAAATCCCGCCTTGGGGCTGTCATAGCCGATGTCCTTCAGGACGCCGCGGGCGATACCGGCAAAGTCGATGTAGTGCTCCGTGCTGATCTCGCCCATGACCAGCACCATGCCGGTCGTGCAGCAGGTCTCGCAGGCCACACGGCCATTCGGGTCGTGTTTCATGACCTCGTCGAGCACTGCGTCAGAGATGCGGTCGCACACTTTATCGGGATGGCCCTCCGTGACCGATTCCGAAGTGAAGAGTATCTTGCTCATGCGTTGAACCTCCTTGTTGTCTTTCCGTTTCGTCTGGATTTCTTGTCCCCCTCGGACTCTCCAGATTTTCTATGCTACACGATAATACAGGTTGATGGTGAACTTCAATCCCGTTCGCTCCCCATCAATTCTTGTTACTCTCTTTTTGTCTCTTTTCCTGTCTTTTACTCCCCGATACAGGTATTCAAATGCGCTGGCGGTGAACGGTTTCGCCGTGGAAGCAGCATCCGCAGTAGACCCAGACGCCATCCTTGAAGGTGAACGTCATAAACGTCGGGCGCCAACGGCCATTCTCGTCTACCATGTGGTCGTATGCCTCGCCCACCTGCAGATACCCGCTCGACATGGATGCGGGCGGGACGCAGTCGCGGAAGTCATTGACGATCTGCTCGTCCACGGTGTCTCCGGGCTGTGCCGCTTTGTAGAAGTCCCCGGCCGCCGCCCAAACCTCCCGAGTGATGTGTTTGCTCATGCCTTATCCTCCTTGATGTAGTTTTCATTGAGCCAGTCGATCCATCCAGAAATACCTCCGCAGGCGTCCAGCACGTCGTCCGCGTCATCCACGACGCTCAACCCGTGCCAATGCCCTTTCGGGTCTTTCACAAATGCCTCGATCCAGCTATTGTTCTCAAAGGCCACCTTATTCTCGGCCTCTTCGTCTGCGTTGAGGGCGTCCCACAGCTCCGCGTCGCTCTTGAAGGTAGTCCTCAGAGTGTCAGATGCTGCCATGTTCATCGCGCCGGTGTTCTGCTTGTTCTTATACAGGAAATCGTGGCCGTTCATGAAGCCGACGATCTCGACGTCTCCATGTACCTCGACGGACACCTCATAGCCCTTGTATCTCAGGCCGCCGATATGGCCGCCGTACCACACGCAATCGAGGTGGTCATCGTCAATGAAAATGCTCTCCTCGGTCAGAAGCTCCGCGCCGAACGCCTTCGCGTCGGCCTGCATCTTGCGGTAGCGCCGCTCGATCTTCGTTCTGCTCATGCCTGCTTCTCCTTTGCAAAAATATAGGCGCTTACCATTTCAGCCGTAACGTCCAAATCCATGTTACGGAGCCACACATCCGACATGAGGTGCAGCGTTTTGAACTCTTCTGCGTCGATACGCAGGCGTTCATCTACCAGCGCAGGGGCGTCGCCTCTGGAAATCATGCGCTCCCTTCTCACTTCTTCGGGCACCCATATCCCGATCACCGCAATACCCTTGCTTCCCGCATAGTGGTTTTTCATGTATTCGATGCCAGCGGGGTCAATGACGTACAGAAGGCTGCTGTCAATCTCCGACTGTGGCACCCCGTAGCGGTAGCCGTTGTAGAGCGTGAACGCGCACATCGGACCAGCGGCATCGAACTCTTCCGGTGTCACGAAGATGTGACCCGGCTCTCCAGCGTATCGAGGCGGACGTTCGGTGTACGACCACACCTCTTTGAAGCCGTACCACTCCGTTATTTTGCGGGCGACGCTGGATTTGCCTGAGCCAGACGGGCCGGCCAGCAGGTAGATATACTTTGACTGGTTCATTCCGGGTCTCCTCCTATATGCCCATGTCGAATACTTCGTAATCCTCTATCTCCTCGATGTCGTACCCGTCCTCTCGGAGCGAAGTAAGCACAAAGTCAAAGTATTCATCTTCACTGTGCCTCCACTTCATCTCTGCGTTCCCGAGGCTCTGCGCGAACCTGTGGCCGTCGTAGTTTCTGACGCGATACAAAGCCGTGTCGAACACGCCGTCATCATCGCTGAAAAGCAGAATGATTTTCCCACCAGCCGCGTCTTTGCCCTCGCAGCCCTCGTACTCGGCTTCGCAAGGCCAGATTTCAGACCCGAACCCTCTGTCCTGCTCCCACCTCTCGAACAGCTCCGTGATCGGGGTTGAAATCTGGTCGCTGTCCTCGGGGTCGTCGTACTGAAGGCTTTGCAGCTCCTCCATCAGCTCACGCAGAGAATGCCCGTGGTCGATCATCCACTGCAGTTGGAACATCTCATAGTCGCTCATGCTTCAACCTCTCCTTTCTTCGGCCAGCTCGGGCCGCAGTTGAAAACGAGGTACAGGTGCTCACCGTAGTCCTCAATCCTGTCGCCAGACTCTTCGAGTCCATGAAGATACGCCGTGTTCACCACGTCAACTGCGAGCCGCAGCTTTCTTGTGACAATGTGGAAATCATACCCGATCAGAACAATCACCTGATGAATGTCATCAAGGAACCCGTTCAGGTCAAACTCCACGCCGGTCACACCGTCGATGCCAAGTAGGTCGCGTTCAAGTGATGCGCACTTCTCGGTGATGCCGTACCGTTCGGCAATCCGTGTAGTCTCGTCGTTCATCGAACCGCCCCTTTCACGTAGTACCGGCCAGCCTCCGCGACCGTGGTATCGTCGAAGCAGTCGGTCATCGCACTACTGACCTTGCGGATCATCTCCGGGTCAAGGCCAGCACGTTCCATTGCCATGATGGCGTAGCCCTTGCAGGCGTCGTTATTCCACGGGCCTTCGATCATCTGGGCCAGTACGCCAAGTCTTCCGGCTGCATAGCCCTCCGCTCGGATGCGCTCCACCGTTCTCTCAGGCAGGGTGATGCGCATGGATTTGCAGTCGAAGTCCTCGTCGTCCGGGCTGCAGTCGAGCAGGTCAGCGAGTTTCGCTTCGATGGCGGCGTCATCCGCCTCTTCTTCGATGTCTGTCGCCTCGAAAGCGTGGTAGGTTTCGTAGGTATCGTGGCTTCTCTCGAAGCCGTAGTGCAGATCAATTTCGTATGCCATATTCACTCCTCCTTGCCGTACTGCTTGAATGTGCTCAGGTCGTATGCCCCAGCCACGCCGTTGCATTCGATCTCGCGGTCGATGAAATCCTGATCCGTCAGGCTGATGGTTCCGTCGTTACTCAGGTCTGCCGCCTTTTCTTCGGCATCTTCACGTCCGTCAGCCCAAATAATCACGCTTCTGGACAGCGTTTCTCGGACTGTCACGCTGTACGGGCGCAGACCGTCCACCGGCGCGTCCGTGGACTCCATCCAGCCATTCGCAGCGTCCACGAACTTGGCCGTCAGTTCCTCCGCTGTCACATGGAGCGTCGGCCGGTCGGCGGTAGGCTCAACGCCTACCCACTCAAACCACGGATGGTCCGCCTCGGTGACGTTGCCAAAACGGTCATCAGGCAAACCGACCTGCGACGGGATGAAGTAAACGCCTTCATCGAGGCTGTCCTCGATGGCCTTTTCCTGTTCCTCGCTCACGCTGCCGGCAATCACGACTTCGTGGCGAACCTTGTAGTTGTCTGCGTCACGGTAAAGGTAGCTGATCTTGGTGTTGACCCGTGCCAGCCAGCCAAGCGGGTCGTTCACCGCTTCGTCGAGTGACGCATACGGATTTCTGGCGTTGGCGTTTTCATTGAAGCCGTTGACCACGTGCAACATGGCCTCCTCAATGCTCCGATAGCGCCTGCCGATGGTTTCCGCCGTTCCCTTGTGGTACCCAGCAACCCCGAATGTGAACGGCTGGTAGCTGTCGTCCTCCTTGTGAATGCCGAGGCTCCAGTGCTTGTACTCGAAGAGCTCGTTGTGCCCTGCCTCCCAGCCGCCAGCCTCCTTGAGCCACTGCAGTATCAGTTCTTTTGTCAGGCGTCTGCTCATGCTTCTTCCTCCTCGTCTAAATTGTAGTGATGGATAACGGTCGGCTCGTCATGCCCAATGTCATATACGGTTGCCCGCAAGCCCCTTCCAAATCGTTAGATTTGGTGGGGGTTATTGACCAACAATTTTCGTGACCCATTCCGCCTTGATGAGCGGGATATGCGTTACTGGCAGCTCAAACATCTTACCGTTCGGCTTCAGCAAATCCCGTTTGGCAAGCGGCAAAATCATCGAATCTCCGAAGCCAAAAATAAGGTCGCTGAAACGGTAGAAATCTACTGTGAGTGTTGGAATCTCCTCCGGCACATTCACCACCAGCATTTCTCTGCCGGGGAAATATGCCCCGGACGGCATACCGGCCTTTCGGACAGCTTCGCGAAGCGCATTAAGGTTCTCAAAGGCGTAGCCAAAGATAAGCCCCAGAGCACTTGTCGCGTTGTGCTCGTTAAACGTATCCAATAGATACCGATACGCTTTTGCATTCGGGTCTGCCAGAGGATGCTTCGACCAATCAGGAACGACGTCCTTTCCGCATTTGATTGCGGATACCCTGCTGGCAGGCTGCGCTGTATAAAACCTCATGCCTGCTCTCCTGCGCCAAACAGAAATGTCTCCTGCTGGCGGTAGTAGGCCAGCGCTTCTGAGAAGCGGCTTGCCGTAAACGTCTTCGTCTGCTGGGTGTGCGCCTTCTTGTTCCAGACATTGACGGTCAGCTCGATATACTCCAGCTCGTAGTTGATGTTCAGGTTCATACTGATGTTGAAGTCCTGCTCGTCCCGGACTTTCAGAATCATGTCTTCTCCCTCCTCAATACTTACACTTGATGCCGAAGTCATTCTCGATACAACTCTGAATGAGCTGGCCCATTCGTCACACCTGATCCGATACGAGCGTGTAGCCGCCGATGCCCCAGTGCCACGAGAAGCTCTTGCCGTTCTTTCGGAACAACGTGCAGGTCACATCTCTTCCTTTCGTCAGGCGCATCATCACTTCATCGCCATTGAAGCAGCCGAGCGAGATCAGGTTCATTTCCTGCCCGTCTTTCACCTTCAGTACCACACAGGCATCGTTGTTTGACAACAGTTCCACCATGTCCTTCAGTTTCATTTCGCATTCCTCCTTATCTCTTATGTACGGCATAGACCGTCATCCCTGCGCTGTTCTTCACAACGCGATCCTCGAACTCCTGCTCCGACATCGGTTCAAGATAGAAGCGAACCGTATCCAGATCCCCGTCGCTGTCGTATTCCTTCACGCCGTACAGGACGTGGTCTGCGCCGGTCTCTTTCAGAATCTTGAGGGCTTCAGCCTCGAACTTCTGAAGCTCCCGCCCAACATCTCGAATCGGCATTTGCCCGAACGCTACCAGTCCGTTCTCTGTCCAATGTCTCCACCGAACCCAGCCGCCATTTTTCATACCGCATATCTCCTTCCGCTCAGGACATCGACCACCGTAGTTCCGGCGCCGAAAGCCGATCTCATTTCGTGCATCTCTTCGCCGCTGGGCTGCCGACTGGCATAACCTTTCAGAGCCTTCCGCACCTCTGCTTCGTAGGTAGCGCGAGTGGCGGACACGTTCACGCAGTCAGGAGCGACCAGCTCAACCTTTTCGAGCATATCGTCAGCCAGCGCACGGCCAATGCTGTTACGGGCAACGCCGTCGGCGTCAATGGTAATCTTGCACGAGTCCAAGTCGGACTTCACACACTCAAGTTCCTTCTGGGCTTCGGTCTGCCAGAACTGGCCGAGCTTTCCGCTGAGTTCCATCTGAAATCTGGTCATCGTTATTTCCTCCTACTGGTTATCTCAAATTATCCATCTGGTTATCTTATGAGTATATTATACTGCGTTACCTACCTAAGTCAATAGATTTACGTTAATTATTTCATATTATTTCTCTAATTATAAATCATTCCGTTAATACTCTGCGCAGGCAGAAAAAGAGCAGGCCGCAAAGCCTGCTCTCGGTTTCCTATTCAGTTTCGTCGTAGTCGTCGGGGTTCCACATCAGGCCGTTATCTTCGATGTACTGGGCCATGCTCAATAAAGCTCTGCCGTGGAGTTTGAACACCCGCTTGCGGTACATATCCTCCCGCTCCAGCAGATCCTCCTCGTCCCCGTACAGCAGATCCACCACATCGCCCCAGCTTGCCCCGTCGAGGTATCGGCTTCGGATGACAGCCCGCTCGTCGGAGTGTTTCAGCCGACGGATGATTTTCTCGAAGAACATCCTCTCCCGCCGTCTGTGTTCCAGCGTCGCCCGGATGTCTTCCTCAAGGTCGAACTTCTGCTGCATCAAGTCTGAGATGCGGTCGTTGGATGGGCTCGGCGATTTTGGCATATCCGTGAGGGCTTGGGCTCCCACGCCTACCAGCTTCGTCTCCAACCGCTCCAGCCTCTCGGACTGATTTTCGATTTCACGCCTCAGATCACGGAGGTCTATCAGCCGTTGCTTGACGGCCTCGACGTCGTAGTGTTTTTCCTCGTTCATAGAGTTCGGAAGCCCCGTTCACCTCACTTTCGCTCTGGCCCCGCGAGGCTCACGCCTGCTTGACCCACTCATACCTCTTCTCGAAGGGCTCAAAGTCCTTCTCTCCGAGGATGCCCTTCAAGTTCATGTCCATCTTGATCTGCCAATAGTCCTGCTCGTCACCCTTCTCCAGAGCGCCGTGGTACTTGTCGAAGACCTTGCCCCACGCCTCCACCACGCGGCGGATGCGCATCTCGCCGAAGACATCCTTTCCCATGACGGCCGGGTCGTTCAAGGTGAGAATGAGCGTATCGGTCATAAACTGGATGTACGTCTCTTTCTCAGCCTGCCGGTAGACGTTGACCGTGTTCCTCTGCCGTTGCAGGTATCCGTTCTTTCCCATGACTATCCCTCCTTATGACGATGCTTTGAAGTTGTAGATGGGCTTGATAATCTCCAGCACGTCGCAGGTCGGGCCGATGCAGCCTATGATTTCCTTCATGTCCTTGTAGGCAAACGGTGCCTCGTCTATGGTGTCGTAGCTGATGCAGGAGCTATGCACGTTCCGCATCGTCTCGCGGTAGGCTCCAATGGAAATAGACTCTCGGGCTTTGCTGCGGGACATCAGGCGGCCAGCTCCATGCGGCGCCGACTGATTCCAATCGTCGTTACCCTTGCCGACACAGACCAGAGAGCCGTCGCGCATATTCATCGGAATAATCAGGCGTTCGCCCTTCTTGGCAGACACAGCACCTTTCCGCAGGATCATGCTCTCGTGGTCGATGTAGTTATGCACGGTCGTAAACTGCTCCTGTGGGACGATGTGCATAGCTTTCAGGATGGCCTTTGCGATGGCCTGACGGTTGGCCTCCGCGTAACGCTGGATGATTTCCATGTCGCTCAGGTAGTCATCCATCAGCTCGCCGGTTAGGTACGCGAGGTCGGGTGCTCCGAAGTCGCTGTGCTTCTTTCTCAGTTCTTCCAGCGCACCGGCGATTTCCTTCTGTCGGCCAGCAGCCTTGTACTCGGCGACGACACGGCTGATTTCCCCGCTGGTGGGCTTCGTCATGGCCTCCATCGCTCTGTGCTGATGCCAGTTCGCCACCTCAAGACCGAGCTTTCGGCTGCCGGTGTGGATCACCAGCCAGAGGCCGCCGCTCTTATCCTTGTCAACCTCGATGAAGTGATTGCCACCGCCGAGCGTCCCGATGCTGAGGAGCGCACGGCTGTTGTCGATGCCGACGCATTTCAGGCCGCTCAGGTCGAACCACTCCTTCGGGTAGTTGTGGGTGCAGAACCCGGCCGGCACATTCCAGCGGATGGCTTTATCCAGCTCGTCAAGGTCGAGCCTCACCCGCCCCAGCTTGACGGCCAGCATACCGCAGCCGATGTCCACGCCCACGAGGTTCGGGCAGACGCGGTCGTGAATGGTCATCGTCGTTCCGATGGTACACCCAGCGCCGGCGTGAACGTCGGGCATAATCCGCACCTTGGAGCCGTCACTCACGGGATGGTGGGACAGCTTCTCGATCTGCTCCGTCGCTTCCTGCTCGATGGTCTTTGCAAAAATCTTCACATCATTGGTCATCGTCTTTTCCTTTCACTCGCTCCACGGAAACTCTGTGATAATGTCGTCGCCCCAAATTGGCTTCATGCTATCCTTCATGAAGACCGGCTTGCCGAGCGCCTTGGCCTGCTCGACCACGCCCTCGATCCACTCGCGCTTCGGGACGACCTTATCCTTGCGGTTGCCCGTCTCCGCGCCGAGGATGAACCAGTCCATCGGCTCGATGATGTCCTTCTTGGGATTACCAAGCGGCCCCAAAATCGGCTCAATGCTGGCGAAGGTGTGGTGTTCGTCCGACCAGAACATCGGCACATTACGCTCGGTCGTCGTTGAGCCATACCAGAACTCGTCGCCAGCAGGCAGCAGGCCCGCCTCGTACAGTCGGATGTAACGCGCTGGGTTTTTGGTGAGGAACAGGTATCTGTGCCCGGAGGCAGCCTTGCAGGCGTCGAACACCTTCTTGATCCACTCGTCAGGCACCCAATCCCCGAACAGGTCAGCCATCGAACAGACGAAAATCGTCTTGCCGAACCCCTTCGTCAGCGGGTCATTGAGGCGGTACTCATGGAACGTAGGCGTGAAGCCGAAGGGGTACGCCGCATTTCGGACGACGCCGTCCTTGCTGGTAACAGTCAGCCGTTCCTTCAGGTACACCACATTCTCGTCGGTCTCTCCGCCGACCGCACAGTCGCAGCCTTTGAAGCGATTCGCCGTCGATCTGGCGTAACAGTACGGGCACGGATGGTAGCAGCCCGTGACTGGCGACCATGTCGAATCGCTCCATTCTATTTTCGTCTTTATCAACGTAACCCCTCCTCTAAGTAACCCCACTTAATGCCAAGCATCGCTCGCCTTATCGCAGTGTGCGACACGCCGTATTTTGCGCCAAGCTCTCTGAGTGAGGCTGTGCCCCGCGCCTTCCTGATTTCAAGCACTTCGGCCTCTGTTAACTTATGCGTTCCAGAGCGTTCACCGACTGGCATTTTGTCGTTGACCCTCTTATCGTCAACGTTATCCTGCCTACTTCCCCAGCAAAGGTTTTCCAGCCTATTGTCATCGTGGCAGTCGTTAAGATGTCGGCACTCTTCATCGGGGAGTGGCTCTCTATCCCACGCTAAGAGGACGGCTCTATGCACCCTCAGTTTCTCTCTCGTTCCATCGTATAGGAAGACATGGAGGTATTCGCCATCTCTTATCTGTCGCAAAACCCTTGGCTTACTTTTGCTCTTAGCAAGCGACAAGATTTGCCCATTTCTTGATGCGAAGTATTTTCCGTGATGCCCCGGTATCTCGCTCCATAGTTCACCTTGGTAGCGGATAATTTGTCGTTCCATCGCGCATTCTCCTATCAGAACGGGAGTTCGCCGGCGTCGTCATCGGGAATCTCGGAAAAATCTCCGCTGGGCTGCTGGTAGCTGTTGTCGTAGCTGCCACCGTAGCTTCCGCCTCCAGACCGATTACCGCCGTCCTTGTTGCTGTCCCCGAAATAGACATTGTCAGCCACAACCTCCGCGCTGCGGCGGTTATTGCCCTCCTTGTCCTTCCAGTCGCGGATCTGGAGCCGGCCTTCCACGACAGCCATGCGGCCTTTCGTAAAATACTTGCTCACAAACTCGGCGGTATTTCTCCACGCAACCACGTCGATGAAGTCCGTCTCCTTCTCTCCGCCCTGCCCCTTGAAGTCGCGGTCAACAGCCAGCGCAAACGATGTCACGGCCGTCCCGCTTCCGGTGCGCCGCAGTTCGGGGTCACGGGTCAATCTGCCCATCAAGATTATCTTGTTCAGCATTCTCGGTTTCTTCCTTTCGTTTCAGTCTGTATAGCTTGCACAGGTGCTTATCCAGCAGGACGCCTCTCGTGAGGTGGTGCTTCTTCTGGAACGTCAGCCACCCTATCACGTGGACTTCGGAATGGTGCCCCCTGCAAAGTGGGAGCACCTCCATTCCCTCGTGAATGATCTCCTCACGGTCGCGGCCCGCGCCGACATGATCGACGTGGTGCAGGTCGCACGGTTTCCCGCAGATGCAGCACTTCTTGCTCACTAAGCAAGCGTACACATAGTCCTGAACATCATCCACGAAATCGAGCAGAGAGAAGCTGCACGGAATGTCCCAGTCGAGGATGAACCGCACCAAAAACCGCTGGAACGCACACACAAGGCTCATAGGGGCGTTGCTCAGGGAGAACATCTGGTCAGCCGTCTCCTGCAGGTCTTCTGCGATGAACTTCAGCTTCATGTACTCCTTGGTCGGGTCGAGCCCCATGCCGGTGTAGTTCGAGATCTCCCGAATGAGCTTGTAGCAGGTGCGCCTCTGCTTGTCGGACAGTGGGCGGCTGTCGATCATCTGGATATTGCACTCCTTATACTCGCGCTTCAGGAGCATCGGCCAGTCGTCGTATCTGGCCTTGATGGTCACGATGCCGTGCTTGTCGATGTCAACGATCCTGCCTCGCACTATGTCGATTGGGCTTTTCATGCCTGCCCTCCTCTCTGCTCAAATCGCGGTTCGTTACGCCTCGGGTTCGTCGTACTCGTAGCCGTTGGGCTCGTTCTCGTCAGCAGGCTCCTCGGTGACAGGCTCTTCCTCTGCGGCAGCGTCGGTCGCATCCGTCCCCTCGGTCGGCTCCTCTTCGCCCGAAGCCGCTTCCTCGGCGGCATCCTCCATGCCGACATGGGGAGAGTCGATGTCGAACAGAACCTCGCTGCAATCCTCACACTCAATGGAGATGTTCACGATCTCGTCATCGCCATAGCCGACGCACACGACGGCGTGACCGACATGGGGGCTCAGCTTCTCAGCGGAGCAGTAGAACGGGTTCTCGGGGCTGGTCGCAGAGGACAGGACGACCTTGTTGCCCTGCGTACGGACGGTGTAGTTGCCCATCGCCTCGGTGACGTTCATCGTTTCGCCGATGAACTGGCGGAGCCAGCCGAATGGCTTGGACGGATCATGCGCGGGGTCGATGGTTTCCTCCTCAAACTCGCCAGCAGCGTCAGGAGTGGCATCCTCTGCGTCTGCGGGTGCAACTTCCTCCCCGTTGATTACGTTGCTCTCTGAGGCCGCAGGAAGCCCTCTGGGCCCTTCGTCAACGACGTCGTATTGGGTGTTTGCGAAGTCAGCAGAATCGCCGTCACCATCAAAGAGCGTGGTCTGGCCGTTGTCGATGTCGCGGTAGAAATACTGTCCACTGGCCTTATCGAAGACCAGCTCGAAGTTACCGGAGAAGCTGCCGCTCTTCTTCTCCTTGCGCTGGATGACGTAGGCAACGGTGTGGTCGAACTTCGGCTTCGTCACCTCTCTGGTCTGATGGCCGCCTGCCACGGTGTAGTCGGGGGCCGAGTCATCGGTGAGGGTGATTTTGACCTTAATGTTGATCTCGCCGGTGTTCTGCTCCGTCTCGATCATGCCAGCCAGCACGTCACGGAGCGTTGTGTCGAAGTCAGCGCACAGGCTGTTGAAAGCCTCGCCTCTCAGGGACAGAGAATAGTCCTTGCTCATGGTATTTTCCTCCTTCATTTTGTCGTGTCGCGGATGTACTTGTTTCGGCAGGCTTCACAGCAGAAGTCGTGCCACTCGCCATCCACCTTTGTTGTGATCCATCCGAGCCGCTCTCGCAGCTCTTTCCGGTGGGCCTTCGAGTCGATGTCCTCGCTATCGAACGGGAACGAAACGTCCTTGCCACAGCAGTCGCACGAGTACACGGCTTCGCCTTCCCAATAGCCGCTAAACTCCAGATCTCTCATTCGTCCGTCCCATCCTCACCCATGAAGACCGAGCCGGCCCGCATCGCTCTGCGCTGGATCTCCTCCAGCAGCGTCGCCGTGCTGATGCCGTCGAGGCTGGGCAGGCCCTTGCCGCCGCAGCAGTCGCATTCGCCGCAGCAATCATCCTCAACCTCGTCGTCCAAAGAGACCAAGAGGTCAGAGTTAAGAAGCAAAGCGGGGCGGATGCCGTGCGAGTTGGATGCGCCGCGGTAGTCGCAGCTGCCACTGGTGAGGACGTACCACACGTTGCTGGTGTAGTAGGTGTACGGGGAGCGGAGCCACCGACACGCCCAAGGCGTGACGAGCCAGTACCAGTCATCCTCGTTCAGCGGGATCAACTCCTTGAACTGGCCGTACTGCCAAAGCGTCAGGGGCGCCGCCTTGACCGTGATGGTGCCGTAGCTCTTGCTACGGTCGGTGCAGCTCAGATCCACCTCAAACGGGAGAATGGCCGCGGCCTCCTCCGAGGTGCGAGGCAGGGCCTCCACCCACTTGTCGATGCGCTCCTTCAAGGTGGAGCAAGTGTAGTCGTTGCGGTTCTCCGCATCGTCCTTGTCGTTGAACGGGCAGGACTCCTTGCTCTGAGCCAGCAGGACGAACGCAGCGCCGTCGCGCTGTTCCATGACGACGAACTTCTCACCGGCGAAGTTGAAGATGCGGCCGGGGCTGAGTTTTGCGAGTTTCTTCATGATTGCCTCCTATTCTGCTTCCTGAATTGTCACGACAACCCTCGGGTCGTCGCTGAAGAACTTTCTTACCTGTGCGTCTACAATCTGGGCGTCATCGTGATAGGCGATGTTGTTCAGGGAGTCACACACGATTTTGCCGATGTTGTCGAAGTCGGGCTTCTTCATCGGTCTGATTTTCCGCTCGCGCATGAGCTGCGCTTTCTTTTTGCTGGCACTTTTGGGGATGCCGTAGTACGCCGTGATGCGCACATCAAGCGGTGTGTCCTTGGGGAACTTGAAGTCGTTGCATTGACGGCGGTATTCGAGCCTGACGAGGTTCTCATAGCTGACCGTCTTCTCCGGTGTGTAGGGCTGAACAAACGCGCCAGCGTTTCGGAATCGCGGCCTGCCTTTGCCCGCCGGCTCTCCAAGGACGGAAAACTTCAGCTTCATTTTGGTATCTCCGCCCCCTCCACCATCGTCTCGCCAATCCAATACTTGACGAGGTATTCGTTGCTTCTCCCGTCCTTCTTCTGCTTCACGGGCTGGACGGAATACCCGTTTCGGAACAGGATCGAGGCGACCGTCACGCGGTCAGCCTCACTCCCGATCTTGAGATAGAAGACCTCTTTACTGCCCGCCATGTTCAGACTCCTCGCTGAGTTTGAACTGCGGGCCCCACGTTGCAACGATGTGGCGACTCTCCTGATCGACGAACGCGAGCTTCCCGTCGTAAATCGTCATGTTCAGCTTGTACTTGATACAGGCTCTCTCGACGTCAGCGATAAGATGCTGTACCCGCTGCTTCATTTCCATTTGGCTTCTCCTTTCAGTCAATATCGAACAGCTTCTCCATCTCCGTGAACCGCCGGCTGGCTTCCTTCTTCCGCCAACTCGGGCCGGTGAACTGCATCGAGTAGCAGGTCTCGAAGATGCGGTCATAAATGCGGCTGTACCGTCTGTCCTCCTCGTCCTTCATCTCGTCGATGGTCAGGTTCGTGGTCAGGAGCATCGGGAGTTTCCGCCGATACCGGCTGTCGATGATGTTGTAAATCTTCTCAAGCGCATAATCGGTGTTGCGCTCGGCACCCAGATCGTCGAAGATGACCAGCTTCGCGCTGTTCATCCGGGCGATGATGTCGCTCTCCTTCTCCTCGCCGCCCTGAATGAGCTCCAGCAGCTTCACAAGGGAGGTCATCATCACGGGGACGCCGCGGTTCAGCAGGTGGTTGGCGATACAGGCAGCCGCAAAGCTCTTACCCGTACCAACGCTTCCCCAGAAAATCAAACCCTGATTTTTGGACACCATCTCGTCGAACGCCTCAGCGTATCGGCGGCACAGCTTCAGATTTCGGGCGTTGTACTTCGTGACTTGGAAGCTGTCGAAGGATGCCTCGCGGAGCTTTTCATCCATGAGGCTTGCCTTTTTCAGACGGGCAACACGCTCCATGTCCTTTTTGTTCTGCTCTGCCTGCTTCTCGGCGGCCTCCTTGTCTCGGTCGCACTTGCAGGAACGGGTGGCCTTGAACGTCATCTTGTTCTCGGGGTTGCCCTCCATCGGAGCGGACACCGTCACCATCCCCTGCCTCGGCTCACCGCACTTCCCGCACATGAGCATTCCGTCATCGTCGAACCAATCGCCGGGGCGGATCTCCTGCCGTTCAAGCCCTTGGGCGGCAATACGGGGCAAAATGGTCTGCGGGTCAAATCCTTGCATTTGTCATTCCTCCCCGTATTCCGCAAACGGATTTTTGTTGTCGGGCACCGCGTCCTCGGGCGGCTGGGCCTTCTTCTTATCTGGCAGATAGTCAAGGAACGGCCGGCTGTCGCTCAGGAACGTCTTCGGGTGCTTGATGTACTGCTTCTCGGTGCCGAGCCTCTTGCACTGGGTCGCATAGTTCCGAGCGGCCATCAGCAGCTCCTCCGGGGAGAAGCCCTCATGGATGCGGGCCTGATACTTCTTGAAGGCGTTGCCTTTCTCAGCCTTTTTCGGGTATGCGTCCCAGAACTCGTCGAAGGTCGGCGTGTACTTTGGCGTTGCCGGTTCCGCAGGGGGCTTCGGCGGTTCAGGAGGCTCGGTCGGCGCTTTTTCGGCTGCGGGAGTCTCTCCCCCGTCGATTTTAAGCTGCTTTTCCTCGCCGTCCGCGGGACCGTCCGTGTGACCGTCCTTCGCCGCATCCGCTTTTTCCTCGTTTTGGGCCGCCGCTTTGCTGTTCCGCCGACTCTCGCGCTTGCGGGCAGCGTCGCGCTCTCGGGCATCCTTGGCCTTTTGCCATTGGGCTTGCCAAGTCTCCCAGTCGTGGATGCAGATTCCGCGAGGCGACCAGTCGAGCCAGCCGCTATCGAAGAGTGCATCCACGATTTTCTTCGGATCGAGCACACAACCTGCGCCGACGCCGTACAGGTATCGCTCGATGTCCTCTTTTTCTGCATACAGTATGAGCCCGTCCCTCTCAGCGTTCGTAAGCCCCCAGAACCACAAGAAGTTCAGGATGCCCGTCGCCTCGAACTTTGAGCAACCGAGCTGCTTATACAGATTCCGCAGCTTCGGCCCGTCGATACTTTCGTGTACGCTGATCCATGCCATTTTCTCACCTGCCTGTCTGTATGACGGCTATGCCGTCGGATCGCATCACTCTTTACCGGGGAAATCGGGCTGGTCGCTGGCAGGAACGGTATCGCTGGCTTCCTGCGGGGCTTCGGGTTCAGGTTTCTTCTCCTGAGCCATTTCCATGACCTTTTCGGTGATGCGGTGATACACAGACGTAGGCAGGCCCTCCGTGGACTCGTAGCCCTCGGCGGCCAGCAGGGATTTCAGGATGCCGTTCGCTTCCTGTCCAAAGGCGCTCGTCGCCATCTTGAAAAGCGTCTGGCGCTGATCCTGCGTGATAGGTTCGTCCTTTTCGGCTTCGGTCACTTCGCCGGTAGCAGGATCGACCACCAGAGCGAAGCCATCCGTCGGAAGCTCGCCCATGTCGAGGACTTCCTCCTGACTGTAAATGCCCATAATCATATCGGGGCAGTTCATGCGGCCGAAGAACGAAGCGGCGCGGTACTGGATCATCACGTCGGGCATGGTCTTCCACTTGCTGCCGTTTTTGCTCGTCCAGCCTTCGTCGTTCGCCATGTTCATCGTGATTTTCGGGCCGTAGACCTTGTGACCGGAGTAATCCTCCGCCCAAGCGCGGCAGCTCAGGCCGCCGTCGGCTTTGTCGCGGCCGAACTCGAACTGCAGCTCAGTCTTGTACCGGCGGCTGCTGTTAATCATGGCGATGATCCACTGGCTCGACCACGCAGGGCGCCCGTTGACGATGTAGAGGTTCTGCATCACCATCATCGGACTGGTGTTGATGCGAGATGCCATCTCAATAGCGATCATGCAGTTGCCGACGTTTCCGTGGTACTCCTTGGGGACTACCGTAGACGACGCAAGGCACTGGGCCATGCGCAGAGCCGTATTGAAGCTCGCGCCGTCAGCGAAGACGCTCAAGGCTCCCCCGCCGGCCGTTTTCTGAGCCACAGCCCCAGCGGGCGCCGTGCTCAGTTTGTTTTCGTTGCTCATGTTGACCTCCTGTTATTCTCCGGTTTTACCGGGTGCTGACGCTGGTGGTATAGGTTTCGCGGAACTTGATGCCGGGGATCTCGACCTGGCCCTTGGACATCTTAATCAGGCGGAGCACCGCAGCCTTATCGACCGGGCGCAGCTCAATGCCAACGAGAGACACAGGGACCTTGGACCAGTCGCACTCGGACTCGCAGATTTCCCACGTCTTGCTCTGGGAGATGCCCTTGACCTTGTGTGTCTGATGCTGAACACCGCCGGCGATGGACACCCCTTCCATCATCTCGGCTTCAGCCATAGCGTACTCAGCGCCAACAGCATCGCCGTTGGCCTCAGCTTCGGCGGCTTCGTTCAGGTGGCGGTCGATCTCCGCCTGAGCCAGCCGACGCATAGCCTCCTCCTGCTCACGGCGCTTGCGTTCCTGCTCCGTGCTGTACTCGTTCACCTTGGTCTTGACGATCTTCTCCGCCTTTTCCAAAGGCTCGATCATTTCCTTTCTGTGGGCCAGAACCTCGTCGTAACTCTTCTTGGCGGACACGCGGAGAGGCTCCCAATAGTCCTTGACCTGCTTCTGGGCCTGCTTGATCTGCTTCAGGAACAGGCCAGCGTCCTCGAAATCCGCTCCAGAGGCGACGACGACCGCTTCGGCCCGCTGCTCAATCAAGCTGACTTCTTTGCCGAGCTTGCTCTCTTCAGCGTTCATCACGGTCACGTTCTCTTCTGCGGTGTCAAGGACAAGGGCATTGCTTCCGATGGTCTTTGCGTCGTTCATACTGACACTCCTTTTCATTTATTTGTAAGACTGTTCATAGTCGTACAGACATTTCAGCGCCCCGACTACACGGCATCTGGCGGGGTCTTTGGCCGGGAACTCGCGGAACGACCACTTCCCGTCCTTTTTCAGATGCAGGATGTGCTTTCTTTGCGGTGTGATGCCGTGGGAAATAAGTGCCTGCGAGTAGGCTTCAAGCTGGACGCCGCAGGCCATTTCCAGCAGCGTGTACGTCGTCTTGAAGTCGATAAGCTCCAGCAGGCCGCCGATCTCGCAGAGCAGGTCAATCGTCCCGCCGTAGCGCATCAGCTTGTGGTAGATGCGCACCTCAGAGCCGAAGACCCGCGGTTTATACTGCTTCCACCACTCCACGAAGCCGTTGAAGTAGCCGCGATGCTCCGACGGAATATCGTCGATGCCGAACTTGATCCAGTTCTCGATGCTGTTATGCACCGCAGAGCCTTTGATGGCGGCGTTCTCAAGCGTCCGCTTGCTGATACCGCCGTAGCACTGGTCTTTCAGCGGTTCCATCAGCTTCGACACGCTCGGGATGATGTCGCCATTCAGCCGGTAGATGTGGCTGGCCTCGTCGAACGTCAGCTCGGGCAGTTCAGGAACCTCAACCGTCATATCCATCGGGGATGTCCTCCTCGCTCGCGGTTTTCCAGTCGTGGCCGCACCGCTCTACAAGATCGCTGAGTGGCGTGTCTTCGAGGCATTCCTCGCAGAAGGCGTCCCCGTCGATCTCGCCGTATTCCGCTCCAACCGGGAGCGGCTCGGTGTCTCCGCAGCACTTGCAGTCCACGCACTGGACGTTTTCGCCCTCCTGTACCGTCTTCCACTCCCAACCCAACTTCGGGATCAGGACGCAGAGCGGCAGGTCATCCAAGCATCCCTCACACCACGCCTCACCGTCGATGTCGGCGTACTCGTCGCCGGGGACAATCGGCTCGCCGCAGGAACGACAGTACGTCACCGGCGTCGGGTCTGGCGCGTTTGGGCAGCCGCTCAGGCAAGGGCTGTGCATACAGATGTCGCACATAAGTTTCTCCTCCCAATCGCATTGATTCTCTCGCGCATCACATAATCTTCCAGCTCGTTTCTGAACAGCAGAGGCACATACTCCTCGTCCTTGCCGTTCAGGTCTGCCTTGCGGACGGTGTGCTGCATGATGGCGACCATGTCATCCACATCGAACCAGAAGCCGGTCTCGTTCTGGACGTCCACGATGATGTTTCCCAGCTCCTCGGTGTTCAGCTTCGCCGTGTCGATCATGCCAGCACCTCCGCCCATGCGTCCGCGTATTCCATCACCGTGCGGCTGTACGACGTGGTCGTGTAGCCTTTGCTGAAGACGTGCTCCTGAGCGCCGCCCTCGCCGTAGTTGTAACAAATCAAGGCTTTGTGCCAGTCCCCGTACTTCCCATACAGGTCGCTCAGGATGAACACACCAGAGCGGATATTCTGGTACGGGTCGGTCAGATCCGTGACCCCGATTTTCTCAGACAGCCATTCGGAATTGATGCTGTTAATCTGCATATAGCCGTAGCAGCTTCCGTTTGCAGCTGTGGCCGTGAACGAGCTTTCGGCCTGAATGACGCCCAGAGCCACGTTCTGAGGGACGCCGTACTCTTCGCAGACCGTAATCAGGTGGCATTGCAGGTCGAAGTCCAGTGGGATCTCCTCATGCAGATAGCCTTGCTCCAGCAGAGCGGCCTCGATTTTCTCGTTCTCGTCCTCTTCCTCTATGGGTTCCGGTTCCTGAGTAGGCTCTGCCGTCATCTGGACGGGCTGATATGTACTGTCGTGCTCTGCAACCAGCAGAACCGGCTCAGCCTGCAATGCGGGCGGCTGCGGTGTTGGTTCGGGCACCGTTTCGGCTGCCCCCCCTGTCAGGGCTACGATGCTGGCCGTGGTCATCGCCAGCACGGCCGCTGTGGCCGCCAGCTTGATTCGCAAGATGCGGCGGCGTCTTCTTCGCCGTTCCATTCGGGTCATGATGCTTTGTCCTCCTTTGTTTTCTCAGGTGTCGCGCAGAACGGGGCCAGATCCAACGGTTTCATCCGCCGAATGGCCTCCGCAAGCTCCCGTGGGCTTTTGATGCCATACTCTTCCGCGAGTATAGCCATCAGACTACTTTGATCCATGGGCATCACCATCTTCGTTCAGAGCCATCTCTCCGATGGTCTTCAGCTCGCTCACGGTCTTTGCCAGATCGTCGAGGTAGGCCAAAACCTCTTGAAGCGCCGGTTTCTCGTCTTCGGTGATTTTCCCGTCAGCCGCGATGTCAAGGAGCGTGTCCTTGACATCTCCGAGCTTTTCGGTCTTCAGGCTCTTCAGCAGCTTGACCGTCACGCGGTCAATGCCCACCACTTCATCAGAGAGCGAATGCCTGCATCCAATCGGGCACTCGTTCAAGCAGTAGTGGTTCAGCAGCCACGGGGCGTTGTACCTGTCAGCCATGAGCACCGCCTTATCGACCGGCATGAACTTTGTGTTCCCCAGCTCTGCATCTGCCAGCGAAGATACCGACATTCCGAGTTGCTCAGCCGCGCTCTCACGGCTACATAGCCTGTCATCATATTCAGCAGCCTTTTTTCTGGCTTGATACCACGGATTTCCCGCCGCTTTCGTAGCGTCACGTCCCATTTTCTCTGAGCCTCCAATCGCCTATAATTACCGTAGTGGCAAGATAAATTATCCAAGCGGCTAATCATCGGGCAAAAAAATATACACCGACGCCGATGATGGCCTCGATTAACCAGTTGGCAACTTGCCGTCGAAGAAAAAGTCGTTCACCTGCGCATTGTTCAGCGTGAGCAGGCTGGCGACCTCCGGGACTTCATCCAAGGTAAACTCTACTTCGCCTCTCTCTTTTCTCCCATAGGAGACTTCCGTGAGGCCGAGCTTCTCTGCCATGTACTTCTGCGTAAATCCAAGCCTTGCGCGGGCTCCCTTGATTTCGAGTGGTTTCATAATGTTCACCCCTTTCTGCCTATCTTTTTTTGAAGATAATTGACCTATGTGATTATTATAATTATCCACGTGGCTAATGTCAATAGTTTTTTGCAGTTTTCTCGCAAAAAATGTTTGCGATTTTACCAAAAGAGCTATACAATGGCTAATACGAACAATCACGCTGGCAAAGGAGAAGCACATCATGGAACTCGAACTCGATTTTACCGCCTTCAAGAAGAACCTGCGCGACCTGATTGAAAGCAGGGGCCTCTACGCCAAGGACATCGCCGCAGAGATCAACGTCTCGACGCCTACCCTGTCGAGATACCTTCAGGGCGTCCGTGAACCCGAACTCAAGTACGTCGTTCGGCTCGCCCGCTACTTCGGCGTTTCTGTTGACTGGCTGCTGGGCCTCAGCAACGACCGCTACGAGGCAGTCCCCACAGAAGTCCGCGAGTTTGCCACTCTGTACGCTCTGGCCTCGCCAGATGACCGTACCATCGTCGAAACTGTACTCAAAAAATATCGAGAGGAGAACTAACCATGATCTTCGGCAAAGACTTGGGACGTTCTGCCTTCTTTGCCGAAATCGGCTCAGAGGTCGAACGTCTGGACAGCATCCCCAGCAACTACACGAACCTCGTCTGCATCGGGCAGGGCGTCAGACTCACCGATACCGTAGGACGTGAGTATTGCATCGACCTGTTCATCTCGCCCACCGGCTGTATCGCCGTTCGGCTTCCTCTTCCCCTTGCCGGTGCGTCGCCGACCGACGCCGATCCCAAGCGTCTACGCCGCGTTGCCTCCATTGTGCGGGCGTGGAGCGCGGAGCAGCTCAACGAGGTCTGTGCCGACCATTTCTACCGCGCCGAAGGACAGGCTGCCGACATCATCGACGTCCTCGTTCGCGCCGGTCTTGCGGGTTTCTCCGACAAAGGCAATGTCAGCAAGGCTCTCGCCGCAACGCTGGCTGATGGCGAATTGCTCTTCGAGGTCATCGACTCAGCCTCCGCACACAAGGTCTTTACCAGCCGTGAACTCATTGACCGCTTCTCTGCCGCAAAAGGCGTTGACCCAGACGACGTGACCGAGTTCATCGGTGCCCTCGAAGTCATGGACGGCTTCAGCGCCGTCTCCATCGGCCGCGAGATCATCGTTCAATATGCTCCGCTCGGCGACGGCCGCCCGTACCAGCTCTTCAAGTTCACCATCGGGCAGCATCGCTCGGACGTGGTGGCCGAGCCCCGTGTCACCCGACACCAGCTCCAGAGCAACGGGCGAGGTCCTGCCGAGGCCGACAGTTTCTTCGAGGCCCTCATTCCCTATGCGGACACGGCCTCAATGCAGCCTGCACCAGACGGCTCCATCAGTGTCTTGCCTCTCAGCATTGACGCCCTGATGGATGGCACGATGGGGCTTGTGGCAGCGGCCAGAGGCTTCGCAAAAGCAGTCTCGCAATAAAAACACATACGGGGCATCGCAGCAGCGGTGCCCCAAAACTATATCTAACGGTTACGTTACGTTTACGGTATAGGTTACGGTTACGGTATGGTTACGGTTATACACGGAACGTCCGTGGATTTTTGGTCGGACGTTCCTATGGAATATCCCGAAAAAGGAGGACTTCGTATGGCTTCTCGCATCGCCGAGAAACTGGCCGCGAAGAAGGCGGCCATCTATATTCGCGTTTCTACTCATTGGCAGGTGGACAAAGACTCCCTCAAAGTTCAGCGCCGCGAGCTTATCGCCTATGTCACGCTGGTGCTGGGCATCACCGACTACGTCGTGTTTGAAGACCCCGGCTACTCGGCCAAGAACACAGACCGCCCAGAATATCAGGCCATGATGGATCGCATCCGCACAGGCGAGTTTACCCACCTTGTCGTCTGGAAGATTGACCGTATCAGCCGCAACCTGATCGACTTCGCCGCCATGCACGACGAGCTGCAGTCCCTCGGCGTCACCTTCGTCTCCAAGAACGAGCAGTTCGACACCTCCTCCGCCATCGGTGAGGCCATGATGCGCATTATCCTGATCTTCGCCGAGCTGGAGCGCAAGACCACCGCTGAGCGCGTCACGGCTGTTATGCTCTCCCGTGCCTCAGACGGTCAATGGAATGGTGGCCGTGTTCCCTTCGGCTATTCGTGGTCGAAGGAAACAAAGACATTCTCCATCGTCCCCGAGGAGGCCAAGGCCATCCGCCGCATGGCCGAACTGTACGAGCAGTACCAGTCCTTGCTCTATGTCGCCAAGTACCTCAACGACGCCGGTATCGTCACGAAGACGGGCGGCCAATGGACGCCAACCACAGTGCGCACCATCCTGACAAACCCGTGGTACATCGGCCAGTATGTCTATAACGTCCACTCAGACGGCAAGGGCATCGAGAAGCGCGACTCTGACGAATGGATCACCGTCGAGAACCACCACGAACCCATTCTGAACGAAGATGTATTCTGCCGCATGAAGTTCCTGCTGACTCGGAACAAGCGCGGCGGCGTTCCCTCTCACAAAACATACGTCAGGAAGAACATCCACATCTTTGCTGGCCTGCTCTGCTGCGGCCAGTGCGGCTCCAACATGACAGCCAACCTCGACCGGCGGCGAGCGAACGGCTTCCGCCCCTCCCAATACGCCTGCGGCAGCCGGCGGCGCAAAGGAACCTCCTGCACCAACAAATACATCTCAGACACCACGCTCGGCCCGTTCGTCCTGAACTACGTTGCCAACATCATCAGGGCCTCCAAGAACTCCTCTGAGGCCACGACGCCCGAGGTTCTGGAGCGTAAGCTGCTCCGTGGCGAAGCGTTCGAGGACGTGGCCTCCGTCAGCACCGACGCTCTGGGCCAGCTTCTCGATGCGTTCCGTTCTGCCGGTGACGCCGTGGAGTACCGCCCGCAAATCGCCTTCTCCGGTGATGACAACTCCATCCATGAAATTGACACCCTCCGCGCTCGGCGCCGCAAGCTCGACAACGCCCTCGCCAGATTGAACGCCCTGTACCTCTACGACGACGAAGCCATGCCAGAGAAAGACTTCGTCATGCAGCGCGGCCAGATCACCAAACAGCTCGAAGAAGTCAATGCCCGCATTGAGGAACTGCAGAACCAAGAGTCCAGCGAGGAACTGGGCGACGGCTTCATCGGCAAGGCCAGCTACTACATCATGGCGAACAAGCTGATCGAAGACCGCTACATCGACTACGAGAAGTACATCCGAGCCATTGACCCCTCCATCCCGCACAGCTTCCTCCAGCAGATCATAGACCACATCGTCGTGAACGATGGCCGCGTCACCTCCATCACATTCAAGAACGGTGCGACCCACACATTCACCTACAAGACATGAGAAAAGCCCCGGCCTCATATACTGAGGTCGGGGCCATCTTATGCAGTCTATGCAGTATCGCCGCAACATTATGCGTCAAAAAAGTTGTTCAATTTTATAAGCATCCCCTCAAAGCTAACGATGCGTGATGCTCTTCGGTTATCCACGCGGCTTTTTCAGGTTTTTGCGTCGGTTAAGGCGTTTTCCCTGAAAACCCTTATTTTGCGGGCTTTTCGCCGTTTTCAGCCTTGGAGGGCATCACGTCTCCAATGAACATCGCATCGCCAAACGAGAAGAAGCGGTACCGTTCCTCCACCGCCTGCTGATAGGCCGCCAGCACGTGCTCTCGTCCCGCCAATGCCGATACCAGCATGATGAGTGTGGACTCCGGCAGATGAAAGTTTGTTACCAGTGCGTCCAGCACCTTGAACTTGTACCCCGGATAGATAAAAATATCTGTCCATCCGGCGCTGGCACGCATGGTTCCATCCTCCGCTGCCTGAGATTCTATCGTGCGGCAGCTGGTGGTACCCACGCAGATGACCCGCCCGCCGTTTTTCTTCGTCTCGTTGATAAGATCGGCCGTCTCCTGGGGGATCACACAGTATTCACTGTGCATGGTGTGGTCGGTGATCTCGTCCTCTTTCACCGGGCGGAAGGTCCCAAGTCCCACATGGAGTGTAACGTATCCTACCTTTACACCCATTGCCTGTACTTTTTCCAGCAGCTCCGGCGTAAAGTGCAGCCCCGCCGTGGGCGCTGCCGCCGAGCCGTTGACCTTGGAGTACACCGTCTGATAGCGTTCCTGATCCTGCAGCTCCTCCTTGATGTACGGCGGCAGGGGCATCTTGCCCAGCCGCTCCAGCACCTCCAGAAAGATGCCCTCATATTCGAACCGCACCAGCCGGTTGCCGTCGGGCAGCTCGTCCACTACCTCCGCCGTCAGCTCTCCGTCGCCGAAGGACACCCGCGCGCCCTTCCGCAGCTTCTTCCCCGGACGGACAAGGCACTCCCACACATTGTCGCCCCGGTCGATAAGCAGCAAAATTTCGCAGGCTCCGCCGCCGGGCACCCGATGGCCCAGCAGCCGTGCCGGCAGTACCCGGGAGTTGTTCAGGATCAGGCAGTCGCCCGGACGCAGATACTCCGGCAGATCGTAAAAATGCCGGTGCTCTACCGCCCCTGTTTTCTTGTCCAGCACCAACAGCCGTGAGCCGTCCCGCCGTTCCAACGGTGTCTGCGCGATCAGCTCCTGCGGCAGGTCAAAGTAAAAATCGTGTGTTTTCATCGTGTATCACTCATTCATTCAAAATTTGCACACCGCGGGATATTATAGTATATTTCCCGCCTTTATGCAACGTTTTTCCCGGGAAAAGTTCCTTTGCATAGGGAAAAGCCGCGGTCATACCGCGGCTTTTCCAAAAAACGATGGCAATAATTACAGATGCAGCGCACAGCTTACACCAAAACAGCCTTGTGGAACACCTTTTTGCCCTTTTTGATGACCACACCGTCGCCGGTGAACTGTTCGCAGCCGAAGGTCGTCTCAATGGCCGCCACCTTCTCATCGTTGACGGAGACGCCGCCCTGCTGCACCAGCCGGCGCGCCTCACCCTTGGAGGCCGCCAGACCGCACTTCACCAGCAGGGTCAGCACGTCGATGCTGCCGCCGCCGAAATCATCGTTGGTCAGCTCAGTAGTAGGCATATGCTCCGTGTCGCCGCTGCCGGCAAACAGCGCCTTGGACGCGGCCTTGGCCTTGTCGGCCTCCTCCTGGCCGTGGACCAGCTTGGTCAGTTCGTAGGCCAGGATCTCCTTGGCCTCGTTCAGTTGAGAGCCCTCCCAGGAGGACATCTTGTCGATCTCCTCCAGCGGCAGGAAGGTCAGCATACGGATGCACTTCAGCACGTCGGCGTCATCCACGTTGCGCCAGTACTGGAAGAACTCGAAGGGGCTGGTCTTGTTGGGGTCCAGCCACACAGCGCCGCTGGCGGTCTTGCCCATTTTCTTACCCTCGGAGTTCAGCAGCAGGGTGATGGTCATGGCATGGGCGTCCTTGCCCAGCTTCTTGCGGATCAGCTCGGTACCTCCCAGCATGTTGCTCCACTGGTCGTTGCCGCCGAACTGCATGTTGCAGCCATAGTGCTGGAACATGTAGTAGAAGTCATAGCTCTGCATGATCATGTAGTTGAACTCCAGGAAGCTCAGGCCCTTCTCCATGCGCTGCTTGTAGCACTCGGCCCGCAGCATGTTGTTCACGGAGAAGCAGCCGCCCACCTCGCGCAGCAGCTCGATGTAATTCAGCGGCTTCAGCCACTCGGAGTTATACAGCATCAGTGCCTTTTCGTCGGAGAAATCGATGAACTTCTCCATCTGGCGCTTGAAGCACTCCGCGTTGTGCTTGATGGCATCCTCGGTCAGCATCTGACGCATGTCGGTGCGGCCGGAGGGGTCGCCGATCAGGGTCGTGCCGTCGCCGATCAGGGCGATGGGCTTGTTGCCCGCCATCTGCAAACGCTTCATCAGGCACAGCGCCATAAAGTGGCCCACGTGCAGGCTGTCCGCTGTACAGTCAAAGCCGATGTAGAATGTGGCCTTGCCGTTGTTGACCATCTCGCGGATCTCTTCTTCATTTGTGACCTGTGCGATCAAACCGCGGGCCACCAGTTCCTCATAAATACCCATAGCTTCAATTTCCTTTCTGTATGTTCATTTGTTTTCTTGTGACAGGGAATAAAAAACGCCCCCTGTCATCTCGACAGAGGGCGATGCAGACGCTCGCGGTACCACCTCATATTCGCCATGCCCTCGCAGACACGACCTCGTTGGGTGCAGACACACCCTACCGCTATAACGGGCGGACCCGACACATCCCTACTGGCTCACGCGAACGTTCGGGAGGCTGCTCCGGGATGTATTCACCCATTTCTTCCTCTCCTCCTTGCACCATCCGGAGGCTCTCTTTGCAGGTCTGAAATGCGCTACTTATTCCCTTCATCGCTGTTGCGGTATCAAGTTGAGGTTATTGTAGCAGATTTTTTTCGTTTGTCAACCACTATTTTCATGTTGCGAAAAACAGCTACAGCTCCGCCCTGAATTTCTCCGCCTGTACCAGCAGCTCCTCTGCCCCGTCCAGCATGGTCTGGGACACATGGCTGCCGCCGGTGAGCCGCGCCAGCTCCTGCCGCCGCTGCTCTCTGTCCAGCCGCCGCACCTCTGTATAGGTACGGCCGCCTCTTTCGCCCTTCTCCACGGAGAAGTGCGTGTCCGCCATAGCCGCCAGCTGCGGCAGATGGGTCACGCACAGCACCTGTTTTCTGCGGCTGATACGCGCCATTTTTTCCGCCACCTTCTGGGCCGCCCGACCGGAAACGCCGGTGTCCACCTCGTCGAACACCATCGTCCCCACGTGATCCTGCTCACTGAGCACGTTCTTCATAGCCAGCATGATCCGGGCCAATTCGCCGCCGGAGGCGATCTTGTGGATGGGACGCAGCTCCTCGCCCACGTTGGCAGACATCAAAAACCGTACCGTGTCCATGCCGTCGCTGTCCAGAGGCTTTTCTGCAAAGTCCACCGCAAAGCGTATCTTCCCCATGTCCAGCTGCTGTAGTTCTGTCAGTATCTGCGACGTCAGCTGTTCCGCCGCCGCCTTTCGCGCGTCGGACAGCGCCTGCGCCGCCTGCCGTGCCTCCTTCTCCGCCTTGGACAGCGCCTGCTCCAGCCGCGCCAGCGTGTCACCGGCATCCTCGATCTGCGCCAGCTCCGCCTCGCACCGGGCCTGGTAGTCCAGCATATCCTCCACGGTCGCGCCGTACTTCTTTTTCAGCCGGTACAGCAGGTCCATCCGGCTCTCCACCCGGTCCAGCTCACCGGGCGACACATCCAGCTCGCCCCGCTTGTCCTCCACGGTAGCCGCGATGTCGTAGACCTCGCTGTACGCCTCCCCCAACCGTTCATACAGCTGGCCGAAAGCGTCATCCAAATGGCGTACGCCACCCAGCGCGTCCTGGGCCTGCCGCAGGGCGCTCAGCGCCCCGCCGCCGCTGTCGTCGCCGTTCAGGGCATAGTCCGCCCCGGCCACCGCGTCCAGGAACTTCTCCGCGTTCCGAAGCATCCCCCGCCGCGCTGTCAATTCCTCTTCTTCTCCGGGCTTCAATTTTGCCCGACGAAGCTCCTCGATCTGATATTGCAGGGTATCCACCCGCCGGGCTTTTTCTGCCTCATCCATCTGCAGCGCCCCGATCTGCCGCCGTATATCTGTAAAGTGCTTATACTTCTCAGCATATGTATTTATAAGGCTTCCCGCCCTGCCAAAGCTGTCCAGATACACAATGTGCTGCTCCTCGTCCAGCAGCTGCTGCCCGTCATGCTGTCCATGAATGTTCAGCAGCTGGGCACCCAGCGCCCGCAGCTGTCCCACTGTTACCGGACGGCCGTTGACCCGACATACGTTCTTACCGTCGGTCTGGATCTCCCGCTGCAGCAGCAGCGTCCCATCCGCCTCCGGTTGGATGCCCAGCGTCTCCGTCAGCTCTGGTACCGTGCCGGAAAAAGCCGCGCTGACAAACGCCTTTTCGGCTCCGGTGCGGATCAGCTCCCGGCTGGTCCGCTGCCCCAGTACAGCGCTCAGACTGTCGATAACAATGGACTTGCCCGCGCCGGTCTCACCGGTCAGGGCATTGAACCCCGGTGCGAATTCGATATCCGCCGCCTCGATAATAGCGATATTCTCAATATGCAGCAGCTCCAGCATACCGATCTTCCCTCCTCAGCGCAGCATTTGCCGCACCTGTTCGCAGAAATCCGCCGCGTGGGCACTGTCGTGAAATACCAGCAGCACCGTGTCGTCGCCGGCCAGCGTACCCACGATATCCGTATCCTGCATGCTGTCCAGCGCAAAGGCGGCGGCGTTGGCCATGCCGTTCATCGTCTTGATGATCGCCAAATTCTGGGCGTTTTCCGCCGATACGACGCACTCCCGAAAGATCGTCTGCAGCTTCTCCTCAAAATTCAGCTTGGGCATCTGCGCCGACACGGCATAGCGATACCCACCCTTGCCGTCCGGTGCCTTCATCAGGTGCAGCTGCTTGATGTCCCGGGAAACAGTGGCCTGCGTGCAGGCAAAACCCCGTACCGCCAACAGCTGCATCAGCTGCTCCTGTGTCTCCACAGCTGTCTCCTCAATGATCTGCAATACCGCTGTCTGCCGGTCATTTTTCATGCTTCAGCGCCTCCATCCCCATCTTTGAATCCAGTATCTCACAAAAGCTCTTTTTACTCAGCCGCACCAGCTTCGTCACGAACTTGGACTGCCGTGTCCGCACCACATCGCCGTTTTTCAGCGAAAACGCCTTCCCGCCGTCCACAGACAGATATACGAACTTCCGATTGGCGTCTGCCGTTTCCACCAGCAGCGTGTGCTCCGGCGAGAGCACGTAGCTGCCCGCCCGGGTCGAGTGGGGGCAGATGGGCGTCAGCAGCAGATTGTGAGCCGTGGGCTCCACGATGGGCCCGCCGGCCGCCATAGAGTACCCCGTGGATCCGGTGGGCGTGGACACAATGGCCCCATCGCCGGTGATCCTGGTCAGCCGGCCCTCCTCCGTGGATACATCCAGCCGCACCACCCGGGCCACACTGCCCTTTGAGATCACCGCGTCGTTCAGCGCGATATTGTTGTATACGGGCTTACCCTCCCGCAGCACGGTCACGTCCAGCATCATCCGGGACTCCACGGCAAAATCCCAGCTTTTCAGGTCACGCAGCCGTTCCAGCTCATTTGGCTCCAGCTCGGACATAAAGCCAAGGCTCCCCAGATTGATGCCCAGCACCGGCACATTGTGCAGCGCCACTGTCCGGGCCAGATGCAGGATCGTACCGTCGCCGCCGAAGGCGATGAGCATATCCGCCCGCTTGATCTCCTGCTGTAACTGCCGGATGGGCACACCCAGCTGATCGTCATACCCCTCCCGACTGAAGGGCAGACATACCACCGTTTCAAAACCGAGCCCCTCCAGCAGCTCCCTGGACCGCTTGGCCACGGTCAGCTCGCTGTCCCGATAGGGATTTGGGCAAAGGATCACACGTTTCATATCTCCCCATGACCTTCCTTCAACGCAGAATGTGAGGCGTCCACCAACGCCCGCAGGTCAGGGACGCAGTCCGCTTCCCCGCCCTTTTTCAGATAGCCGAGGTACTCGATATTTCCCTCCGGCCCGCGGATAGGAGAATATGTAATACCAAGAACTGTAAAGTTATTTTCCTTTGCATGACGCAAGAAGCTCTCCAGCACCTCCAGGTGTACTGCCGGGTCACGGACGACGCCCTTTTTCCCTACTTTTTCCCGCCCGGCTTCAAATTGCGGCTTGATGAGGCAGGCCACCTCACCGCCCTCGCACAGCAGCGTATATAGTGCCGGAAAGATCAGCTTCAGTGAGATAAAGCTCACGTCGATGGACGCAAAATCCAACGCCTCCGGTATCTGCTCCGTGGAGAGATACCGCGCGTTGGTCCGTTCCAGACACACCACCCGTGCATCGCTCCGCAGCTTCCAATCCAGCTGTCCGTAGCCCACATCCACAGCATAAACCTTTGCCGCGCCATTTTGCAGCATACAATCCGTAAACCCGCCGGTGGACGCGCCGATGTCCGCGCACACCTTGCCCTCCAATGTGATGGGAAAGGTCTGCATGGCCTTTTCCAGCTTCAGTCCGCCCCGGCTCACATACCGCAGGGCGTGACCCCGTACCTCCACACTGGCGTCCTCCGTCACCGGTGTTCCGGGCTTGTCCGACCGCTGTCCGTCCACGAATACCAAACCTGCCATAATGGTGGCCTGGGCTTTCTGGCGGCTCTCGCACAGCCCGCGTTCTGTCACAAGCACATCCAGCCGTATTTTTTTGCTCATGCCAATACCTCCCGCACCGCCTGTGCGATTCCCTCTGCGTCCAGACCGAGGGCGTGCCGCAGCTCTACCGTGGACCCCTGGCTCGGGAGCGTCGTGCCGACGCTTCGCAGTACCAGCTTTTCCGTGCCCGCACCCTGCTCCAGCAGCAGCGCGCCCAGCCGTTCGCCCACCGCGCCGGCGCGGAGCTGATCCTCCGCGGCCACTATGCGCTTTACGCCGGCCAGCGCCCGGCAAATACCGCTGCTGTCCAGCGGCGCGACCCGGTTCAGCTTTACCACCCGGGCGGAAACGCCCTCCCCCGCCAGCAGCGCCGCTGCCCGCAGCGCCTGCTGCGTCAGGATACCGTAGGTCACGATAGCCGCGTCTGTCCCCTGACGGAGCACCGTCACTGATTCATCGCCGCAGTCGCCGTCATAGCCGTCCTCGCCGCCCCGGGGATACCGCACCGCCACCGGTCCGTCCATCTCCAGCACCGCCCGCCGCAGCATCTGCCGCAGCTCGGCAAAGCTGGCGGGCGCGAGCACCGTCATGCCCGGTATCTGGCTCAGGTAGTCCAGACAGCCGTGGTGTGTCTCGCCGTCTGCGCCCACGATGCCGCAGCGATCCACCGCCAGCACCACATGGAGCTTCTCCAGCGCCATATCCTGCACCAGCATATCGTATCCCCGCTGCAAAAAGCTGTCATACACGGCAAACACCGGTATCAGCCCCTGCTTGGCCATACCGCCGGCCATAGCCACACCGTGGCCCTCCGCAATGCCCACGTCAAAAAAACGCCGCGGGAACTCCCGTGCAAAGCCTGTCAGACCTGTGCCGTCGGCCATGGCGGCGGTAATGGCGCACACGCGCCTGTCCTCCCGCGCCAACTGCCGCAGTGTCTCGCCGAACACATGGGAGAACGTTTCTTTGCCTGCCTGCCGCACCTTTCCGGTAGCCGGATCAAAGGGCCCTACGCCGTGGAATTTCTCCGGCTCCTGCAGTGCATAGTCGTATCCGCTGCCCTTCACGGTGTGAACGTGTACCAGCACCGGGCGCCCGGCCTCTTTGGCTGCCTGCAATACCGCTGTCAGCCGTTGTACGTCGTGGCCGCCCACCGGTCCCATGTACGCAAATCCCATATCCTCGAACACGGTGCTCACCGGCGGCAGCAGCGTCTTTTTCAGCGCTGTTTTCACCTCATGGCTCCACTCATACAGTGTTCGGCCCGCCGGCAGCTTCTCCAGCGCCTTGCGGTAACGCTTCTTGAATTCGTAATACTCCGGGTCCGTCCGCATCTTCGACAGTTGCTTGGACAGCCCGCCTACATTCCGGTCGATGGACATTCCGTTATCGTTCAGAATGACCACCAGCGGTTCGCCGCTGCCGCCGGCGTCGTTGAGGCCCTCAAAGCTCAGCCCGCCGCCCAGCGCACCGTCGCCGATAACGGCCACGACTTGGTAGTCCTGTCCCAACAGCGTCCGTGCCCGCGCCATGCCCAGCGCTACCGACACCGAATCCGACGCGTGCCCCGCCATAAAGGCGTCGTGTACGCTCTCATAGGGCTTGGGAAAGCCTGACAGTCCACCGAACTGCCGCAGCGTATCGAACAACTCCCGTCGGCCGGTCAGTGCCTTGTGTACGTAGCATTGGTGCCCCACATCCAGCACCAGCCGATCTGTGGCTGTGTCGAACACCCTGTGGATCGCCACCGTCAGCTCTACCACGCCCAGGTTGGATGCCAGGTGCCCGCCGGTGCGGGATACCTGCTCCACCAGAAAGCTCCGCAGCTCCCGGCACAGCGTGGCCGTCTGCTCCTCGGACAGACATTTCACGTCTGCCGGGCTGTTGATCGTCTCTAAAATCAAATCTGTCTCCGTCCTTTATCACACAGGTATCATACGGGTATTATACAGGTAGGCATAAACGCCTATACTCCTAATCTTAATTGGCACATTATTGTATCACATTTGTACCTGATTTACAACTGTATTTCCAACTGTTTATGCAAAGCATCCTGCATAAACAGCCGCCCTTGTCCAGCTGTCATCAGGCATTGCTCGATACCCCGAGTTGGTACGCCAAAAATGTATCAGGTGCTCCGCGATACGATCTAAGGCGAAGGCAGGTATCGGCTTCGTCCTTGGGCAGACGGAGCAGGACGCGGGGCACGTCTATCTCCGCTCCTGTATCGCCCTGTAGAATGAAAACGTGATGCCTGTCAGCCAAGGCTGACAGGCACTTTTTTCGTCCCGCGCACATAGGATATACCTGTAACGAACCCTATAAGGAGGTCATTCCATGAATGAACAAGATATTGTCAACAAGCTGAAAAGCGACCCCCGTGCATTGAAGTCTGTCATGCAGTCACAGGACGGCCAAGCACTGCTGAATATGCTCTCCGGCGGCAACAGCGCCGCACTGGGTCAAGCAGCGCGCCAGGCTGCCTCCGGTGACACGGCAGCTTTAAGCGCCATGCTCTCTCGTGTACTGTCCAGCCCACAGGGCGCGGAGCTGGTGCAGCGGCTGGAAAACAAGCTTCAACAGTAACGGAAAGGAGGACACAGCGTGGACGACGTCAATGAAAAACTTAACGCGCTGCTGTCCGACCCCGGCAGTATGGCGCAGATCATGCAGTTGGCGCAGCAGCTCTCCGGATCCATGGGTGGCGAGAACACACCGCCATCTCCTCCGTCACCTCCTCAGGCGGTCCCACCACCTGCGCCACTGCCGGCCATTGATCCCCAGGTCATCACCAGATACCTGCCGCTCCTGCAGGAGCTGACCCGCGACACCAGCCAGACCACCCAATTGCTCTACGCCCTGCGGCCGTTTCTGAAGGACGGCAAACAGAATAAGGTGGAGCGCGCCGCCAGGCTGGCGCGGCTCATCACCATTGGCAAGCGATTTCTTTCGGAAGGGGGCGGTTTCCCTGTATAACCGCTACATTCGCGGCGATGATGGCGTCTATACACGTGTCCCCATGGATGAAGTGCCCCCGCCCCGTTCCGATCCGCCGCCGAAGGGTCCTCCTCCGCCGCCACCGGAGCACGGTGCACCGGAGCGTGGCTTCTTCAACGACCTGCTGGAAAAGCTGCACTTGGGTGATCTGGACGCCGGCGATCTGCTGCTGTTGTTCCTGCTGTTCTATCTCTCCAGGCAGAAAGCCGACGAGGAACTGCTTATCGCCATCGGCCTACTGCTGATCCTGTGACTTCCAGTATTTACATTTGCAAAATGGTTACAAAACGGTTACAATTTACCCAGTCTTGCAAGGCAAATACCACAAGGAGGTACAGCAACTATGTTCTGCAATTTCGACTGCGCTTCCCTGCTGAAGCTGCTGTGCGGCTTTTTCGGCAAGTGCTGACGCATATACGCACATAAAAACATCCCCCGACAGTCTGTCGGGGGATGTTTGCCTGTAAATAGGAATTACTTCACAGATTCCGCCACAGCCACAGCCACGGCCACGGTCGCGCCGACCATAGGATTGTTGCCCATGCCCTTTTTGATTTTTTATGTCTTTCCACGTTTTATCAAATTTTCCCCGTAAGCCTTGTGCCACAAGGCTTTTCCCACATGGTCGCTTTCTGTCCGTTTCCTCTTTTTGCCACGTTTTTCTGTGCTTTTCTGAAAAAATGTGGACAGAATGTGGACAAGAATTGCTATAGCATTTGACAAATTCCGATGTCTCGTTTATTCTAAGGCCATAAAGGAGGTATCGCTATGGATTTTGTCGATGTCGAATATACCGAGGTGCAGGACGAGCCCATCACGGACACATGGTATACCTGCCCGGCCTGCGGTTGTCTAAACCATTCCGGCTCCCCTTGCGATTGCGGCTATGATCCCCGGCGTGCCGTAGCCCCTAAGAAGCGCCGCAAGCGCAGGCCTTCTGTGGCAGTCATCGTCCTTTCCGTCGCGCTGCTTGCTTCCCTGGCTATCAACGTGGCGAGGGAGATCTCCTACTCAGAGTGCCGCGCAGACCTGCTTGACGCCCAAGAGAACAGCGCCAACGCGCGCACCAGCATATCGAACCTCACGTCCACCGTCAAGGGCCTACGGGATGAGCTTGACGCCCTCTCCCTTTACGCAGACAACGCCTGTGTAGTTCCTACCGGTGGCCGTATGTATCACCAGGATCCCACCTGCTCGAAATGTGACCTGTCGGCCGGATACTGGATATTCAATACAGAGCTTGCCCTAAGCAACGGGTACAAGGCGTGCCCCTTCTGTTCCATTGTTGAGAAACCAGTTATGGTGAATTAGCCTAACAAGCATAAAGCCGGAGAGCCTAAGCTCTCCGGCTTCTCTATGCGCCCTTCTTTACTTCAGCACCGGCATTTTCACCGTGCCGCCGCCCAGCACCGGCATCTGTACGCCGGAGCTTCCCTGGTTCCCCAGCACAGGCATTGTCACGCCGCTGCCGCCCAGCACCGGCATAGACACGCCCGCGGATCTGCCGGTGCGCCACGGTGCTTCATAGATCTTGCTCTCGGCCCACCCTTCCGAGTAGTAGAGTGCATCCTTCTGCTCGGAGGTCAGATCCATGGCCGCGATGACCTCCAGCTTCTCGGCCTTCTTGCTCATGGACGACGTGGCCGCCTTGTAGTTGTAATACTGCGTCGCCGTGATCCCCGCAGACATTTCCAGCTCGGCCTGTGCGAGCAGCGTCTTGTCGCTGGCCATGTCCGCGAAATAGATCTCCGCCTGTGCTTCCTCGCTGATGCCGGACCGCTGCAGGTAGTCGAACTTCTGGGACACGGCGCTCTCCGTGCCGGTGGCCTTGATACCCTTTGTTCCGAAGTAGTATGTATAGAAATCGTCATAGGGCACGCCATTCTGCTTCGCGTCCTGCGCTCTCTCGTACACATCCTTGTTGTACACCTGCAGGGCGTACTCGGCGCCGAAGCAGTCCTTGTTGGCCTCGCGGTACGCGGTGTCCTCATCCTCTCCGGCCGCAAGGTGACTTTCCACAGCGGCGCGGAACACGTCTTCCTGCGCGATGGTGTTTTTCTGGATGCCGGTCACGATGGCCTTCAGCTCTCGCGTCTGCTGCTTTTTCTCACTGTCGGACAGCTCCGTGGACGCTTCCACCTCGCGGATCTGTTTCCACAGGTCGGAACAGGCGGTCTGCTGCTTGTTCCACCAGCGGCTCACCACGCCGGATGCCACGTCGCCGGCGTTCTTGGCATACTTCAGTTCGTTGGCCTCGTCGTAGAAGTCGCCGCTTACGCGGTTGCTGCTCATGGCGTCCACCGTGAAGGCCTTTTCAAACATGCCGCGCTCGGCCTGCGGTGTCAGCACCGGCAGGAGGAAATCGCCCAGTACGCCGCTGTACTGATCCAGCACATAGTTCAGCTTTTTCGGCGAGATGCCCAGCGCCTTGCCCACGGCCTTGGAGAACACGTCCGTACTGCTGTCGTAGCGCTCGCCCGGTGCATAGTTCTGCAGGCGCTGGCTCTCAATGTCTCCGCCGTACCACGTCCGGCCGGGGCTGTCCGGGTTGAGGAGCTGCGAGTCGATAAGCGCGGAGAATATGTTGCTGGTCAGCGGGTTCGCCGGGGCGACCTGGTTGCCCATGGTGTTGATGGTAGAGAGAATGTCCACGTCCTCCCCCCTCACCGCATCCGCCACGCGGTCCGCCGTGATGCCCAGCAGGGACAGTTCGCGTCCCTTCGGGATCTTCAGCCAGTAGCCGTTGCCCAGCTTGAACATATAGTTCGTGTCCTTGTCGCTGTCCCGCAGATCGTCCCACTCGTCATCGTCGTGGTACAGCAGCGCGTTCAGCAGGGACGGAGCGATGCCCAGCGCCACGGCCCGCGCCGCCAGCTTGGCCCACTCCTTTGCGCCCTTGGTCTCCGTCACCCGCCGGACGAGCTTGTCAAGCCCCTGCACGCCGGGGTTCAGGAATGGTACATAGTTGGCGTTCAGCACCTTGCCCAGCGAGCCGGAGCGTCCGAAGTTCACGGTGATATCGGCGGCGGCATAGAGCGCGTCCGCCTCGGCCGCGAGGTCGCTTACCGCTTCGCCGCGCTGTTTTGCGGCCTCCGCCTCCTGCATGACGCCCATAAACTCCGCCAGACGCGGGGCCTGCTCCGCCGCCATGTTCAGCGCCTCCACACGCGCCATCACCTTGCCCATCCGCCCCTTCGGCTCCTTGATGGTGCCGGTGGTGTAGTCGAACACGGAGGAGTAGACGCCGCCCAGCGCCTTGTAGAGCTGCCAGTATTCCCCGTTGTTCTTTATCTCCGCCAGTGCCCGCGGATAGTTCCGCGCAAACGCCGCAGCGTCCCGCGTATTCAGTCCCGCAGTCTGCAGGTCTCGGATCACGTTCCTGGCAAGGAACGTCGGGTTGTAGCCCGTTACCAGCGACTTGAACAGGTTGTTGGCGCCGCGGGCCACGCGCGTCAGCTTATTGCTCTCCGCCGTGTCCGGCGACAGCGCTTTCACGGCGTCGAACAACGTGTCGTCCACCGTCATTTCCCACAGCTTGCCATCCATATAGGCCGTGACGATCTTGTCCTTGCTGGGCCTCTCGATGGCGGCATCGTCCAGTGTCTCCGGGTTGAACTCATGCTCGTACTGGCTCGCCTCCTTGACGTAGCGGTTTACCGCGTCCGTGTCGCCCGTCCGGAGATAGTCGCGCAGCAGGCGGTCCGCGAAGCGGTTTTTACTGCCCTCACGCACGACCTTCATCGTCTGCTTGCCCAGCGCTTCATGCAGCGGCACCAGGCGTTCCGTGCCGCCCTGTGCGCGGCCCACCGTCTTGCCGATACGTACCGCGTTCAGATCCCGGCCCCGGCCCGCGGCGTCCTTGTCCTGCACGCGCATGGTGGGCACATAGTTGGGATAGAACTCCTTGAGGAAGTCCGCGTTCTCCTGTGTCATAAGCCCGCTGTCCACCCGGTACTGCATCATATTGTCAATGTACTTCCGCACCTGCGCCTGGTACTCCGCGAACTCCGGGTGCTGCGCCAGCAGCCTTTCGGCGCGGGCCCGGCTGTCCTCTGCGGAAAATTCATAGTCGAACACCGGCTTGTCCTGGATGGCCTCGGCCTTGTCCAAATTCCGCAGCAGCCTCTCCCTCTCACGCGCCAGCGCCGCGATGTCCGGATCCGGATCCTCCGTCAGCCGGTGAAGCTGGGCGGCGGTGTCCGTCCGGATGTCCGGATTTTCGGTGTCGAAGTCGCGCAGCGCCGCCTTCGCCTCCAGCACCTTTTCCGCTTTTCCTTCGGAGAGGCTCATGCGGTCGATGTTGTGCAGGTCGAACATATAGAGCTGGAAGTCGTGGTAGAGGTCCTCCCCTCTTGCGCGGATGGGCGAGAACACATCGTTGAGGCTGTCCCCCACCTTCCTGCCCCTCACGTCCGTCTGGGCATCCGTGATCATGTTCACCCCGGCAGAGGACGACGCCCGTGCCTGGTTGTAGAACTGATAGAGGTACGGATCGCTGACCGCCTCAGACAGCTTCGTGACGCTGTGCCCGGCATCCACCATCTTCCGGTAGAAGAAGTCCCACGCTTCGCGGGCAGCCTCTCGCTTGCTCTGCTTTTTCGGCGTGGTCCTGTCTGTGACCATGTCAGAGGTAGCGTCCTGCAGATACTCCCTGCGCCCGATCACGTCCGCCTGGTCGGCGTACAGGCCGGCCAGCTCGTCCAGGTCGGCCTGCAGGACCCGCTCCTGTTCTGCTGCCGGAGGTGCTTCGCTCTCCGCCAGCCGTCGGAGCTGCGCGTCATACACGGCATCCGCCAGCGTGTACGGATCATCTGTGAGGATGTTCTCATCCTGCGCCAGCGCGTCCATATAGGCATCCATCTCCGCCCGGTCCGCTGCGGAGACAGGCTCCTGTGTCACCTCTGCCGGTGCGTCGCTGCGGCTCTCGTAGTTGTACACATCCTGCCACGTCATGGCATCTGCCGGCGTCGCCTCAGAGGTATCCCGCCGGATGATATTGCCCTCCCGCACAAATGCGCTCGGTGCACTCTCCCCTATCACCGGCATCTCCACCTCGTTGACAGCTCCCTCCGTCTGTGCTATACTATCAACAGAGGGCTCGATGTCAGCTATAGTGTCCTGCGGTGTTGCCGTGGGCCTATCGGAGGCGGCGTCGTAGCCCTCTGCTTTTTTATAAAGCACATTCCCCTCCGCGTCCAGTGCCTCATGCAGATAATAGCGGTTCGCATCATCCTTTGTCACGATGGCTGTCACATAGGTCTGTTTCCCATCATAGGTCACAGGCGCGGCAAACACATAGCTGTCGTACCCTCTCCCCTTCCAGTTCGGTGTGTAGTTGATCTGCACACCGTTTTCTATTACGCCGGGTACGGCCGCCGCCAGTTGGATCTTTGCCTCTCCCGATCCGTGTCCGACTACGCTGTTTCTCACCCGGCTTTTGGAGAACAGCACGTCACCGAAGCCTTCGCGGCGCACCTTCCCGCCGATGCTCTGGAAGAAGTTATACACCCGGTCTGTGGCCCTGCCGGTTTTCCCCACCTCTTGGCCGGTCACATTGGCCACCGGCTCTATGCCCTCAAGGGCAGGGATATTGGACCGCAGCAGGCCAAGAACACCCTCTGCGTCGCTCTTGGAGCCGTCGTTGAACGTCGCCGCCGCCTGCCGCTGGGCGTATGTATTCCCCGCGGCGTCCGTCACCCGCGGCATGGTGATTTTCCCCGCCGCTGTATTCGGCTCTGTAAGCCTCTCTGCGGCGTTCTGCGTTTCGGCGTTAAAGTTTACGCCCGGTGCCGTCTGCGCGTCCTGTGCCGCCGGTTCCGTGGCAAACTGCGGCATTTCCGCCGTGCTGGTATCCTGCGTGCGCTCCAGCGTCGGCATCTGCACCGTCCGACCTCTCCGAAGCTGGCCGCTGCTGCCGATAAGCCCCATAGTGCCGCCCAGCAGGAAATCATAGGCCATCTGCGCCGCGTCGTCCGTTGTGAAGATGGCCCCGGTGCCGTCGTCCAGCCCCAGCGCCCGGTCCGCCAGCGGGTTCAACACGTCGGAAATGACTTCTTCAAGGCCTTCACCGCCGGAGTTGATGAGCCACACAGCGGCCCGCTGGCCTGCTTCTGTCTTGGTCAGCCTGTCGGCCACTTTTTCCACAAGCTCGTCCGCCGTGCCGGCGCCGTAGGCCTTGGCGAGACCGCCGAACAGCTTTTCCGTCAGCACCTCGATTGTGGCGCCCTTCAGACCGGACAACGCCTGCTGCCCGGCTGTCTTACCCTCCCGCCGGGCCTCGGCGGAGGCATCGCCGTACACACGGCTGGCCATGGATACCATACCCGCACCCGGTGCGATGGCGTTTGCCGCCGTGTCGGCGAGGAGCTGTGTGCCGGTATAGCCCAGATCCACCAGGAATTGCCCCACCTTGCCGCTGCCCTCCTTGGCGGCGGCAAGGTCCTTGTCGGCGCTGGCCTTCAGCCGGTCCGAAGCGGTGAAGGCGTCGTTGGCTGCCTCCATTGTTCGAGCCTTTTGCTTCGCTGTGGCGGCCTTGTAGACGTTCTCCATCTGGGCGATCTTGCCGTCGGTGTACTGCGTGTTGAGTATCTTGTAGTACCGGCTTTTCTGGTCCACCGTCAGCCTCTTGCCGGTGCGGGGGTTGACGCCGGTTTTTAGGGCCTGCTCATAGAAGGCCTTGTTGTCCTTCATCTGCTGGATCTTCTTGTCGTAATCCCCCTTCTCCATGATCTCCTGCAGGTTGCCCATGCCCTCCACGGCGCTGCCGCCGATGTTGGCGTAGGAGGAGCCGATGCCCTTTACCGCGGCGCGTGCGGTCTTGTACGCCTTTCCCAGCAGCTCCCCACCGCCGGAGTAGTCGCCCGCTCCGAATGCGCGAATGTTCGCCGCCCGGTCTGTCGCCGACTGCTGCGCCGGCTTCACGGTCTTCACCTTCGGTGCCGTGGTTCTCCCACTACTCTGTGTGCCGGATCCGTTCGCCACGGACTGCGCGATGCCGACGCCCTTGGACGTGGTTTTCCCCAGCACGGGCATCTGCGTCCCCGATGTCTTTGCCGGAGTCTTCAGCTTCGGCATCTGCAGCGCAGGAAGCGCAGAGGGCAGGGACACACTGCGCGCCCCTGCCTTTTTCTGCTTGATCACTTCTTCGATGGTCATAGCCTTAGACTTTTTAGCCATGATAGAGCCCTCCTGTCAGCTTGTCCAGCCGTTCTGCCTCATGGTCGCCGCGAGATCACTCTGCTGTGCCGCGCTCAGCTGCCCCCACGCCTGCTGGATAAGGCGGTTGGCCACGCCGGTCATACCGCGGGAGGCGTACAGCATGATGTTATTCTTCACGGCGTTGTAGTTGCTGACTCCCGGACCGGGTGGCGTATTGTCGACATTTTCACTTTCGCTGCCGGAGGAATTGTAGCTTGCGGTGCCTCCGCCCGGCTGCTGCCGGGCGGCCATGCGCTCCTGCAGATAGTTCCGGTACTCGCTCTGTACCTGGCTGAGATAGTTTGCCATCTGCTCCGCGATCTGCGCGTCGCCAGAGAGCCGGGCTGCCGTGATGGCCTGCCGCAGCTGCGCCATCGTGTCGTTGTACTGTGTCTCAAGGTCGGTGAGGTCGTTCTGATAGTCGGCCTCCGCCGCGATCCGCTGGCTGTCCGCCATGCCGCCGTACACGCCGCTGGCCGCCAGCTCCTGTTCCATGTTCCGCTGGGACAGCATTTTGTTGATGTACGCCCGACGCGCCGCTTCCTCATGACTGGTGCCCGCCTGCTCGATCTGGCGGTTGTAGTCGTTTACGTCCTGCTGCACCTGCGCGTTGACGGCATCGCGGAGCCGCCGCTCATAGTCGGCGCCGCCCATGCGGTCCAGGAAGTTCTCCCACGACATATCGCCGTTCAGCTCGTCCTGCGCCAGTGCCTCCCGGTAGGCGTTCCACGCCTCGGCGGCGCTCATGCCGCCCGCTGCCGCCTTGGAATTCGCGCCCCACAGGCCGTCTGCGGTGGTTCCGTAGTATTCCTGCATCTGCCGGACCTGGTCGGCGGTCAATCCGCCGTTGTTGTAGCCGCTGCCGGAGTAGCCGCCGGAACTGCCGTAGCTTCCACCGTAGCTCCCGCCGGAGTAGCTGCCCTGCGCCACGTTCTTAGCAGCATCCTTCACCGCACCGGCGATGGCCCCGGCCACGCCGCCGGCAAGGCTCCCGCCGGAACCGCTGCTGCCGCTGCTTTTGGTGGTGCCGCCGGAGGAGCTCGTATCCTTCGCTACGCCGGTAAGGCGTCCCACCTGTACGGTCTTATAGCCCGGAGGCGCAGAGACCGCCCCCTTGCTCCCACCGGAGGATCCGCCCTTGATCCCGGTTCCCCCGCCACCGAAGACAGCGCCGGTCAGCGCGCCGTTGATACTGCCCCCGGCTTTGATGCCTCCCCGGTTGTTCCCGGTACCGGTGGTCTTGTTATTCTTGTTCCTATTGGTGGTCTGGATGATGTTTCCGTTGTACCTTGCCATATCCCTTACCTCCTTACGCCCTCAGCAGGGCCGTCCACGTGTTCTTGCCCACGATGCCGTCGGCGGCCAGCTTGTTGGCTGTCTGGAACTTCTTGACCGCCTTCTCCGTGGCCGCGCCGAAATCACCGTCCGCGCCGTATACGCCCACGCTGTAGCCCCAGCCGATCAGCGTCCGCTGCAGCAGCTTCACCTGCTGGCTCTTGCTGCCCTTGGCCAGCATATACAGCGCCAGCGTGATATTCACGCAGGGCTCCTCCGGCTTCTCCGGCTCCACCGGCGTACCGTAGGCGATGGCCTCGAAGGGGAAGTTGTCGCCGGGACACCCGGTGGCGTTCACGTCCCGGTGCTTCTGCACCTTCGTGATGCCGTACTCCTGCTTCAGATAGGCCACCAGCTCCGCACCCGCGGCCCGCTGGGCCTCCGGCATGGTGGTCTCCGTCATGTAGTTGCCCTCGAAGCACACGCCGATGCTGTCGTAGTTGTTGTTGCCGGCGTGGGCGCCCACCGTGTCCTCCGGACGGCCCCGGTAGACGGATCCGTCCTTGCGGACAAAGAAGTGGTACCCGATGCCCACCCAGCCGTTGGCAAGATGCCAACTGTGGATCTGCTGCGCCGTGCAGGTCTTAGCCGCTGCGTGGTGCAGGATGATCCGCGTGGTGGCGGCCCGCTTCGTCAGCGAGCCGTTCCACTTGTAGTCCACCTCGTTAATTTTCATCGTTCGCGCCCTCCGTGTCCGCCGCCACAGTCTCCGCGTGGCTCTCTGTGACGTTCTTCAGCTTTTTAATGAGCGTCACCAGGAATTTCGGCACCGGCGCGCCGATGGCCGCCACGTTCTCGAGAATGGAGATCAATTCGTTAATGATCAGCCACGCGATCACAATAGCTGCGATGAGGAAATCCACGTTGATGTGGATGCCCACCTGTTCCATGCCGTAGCGCAGCAGATAGTCCGCGCCCATCGCCACCAGCACGATCACCAGGTAGCCCACCTTCTTGAGGATGCCCTTGATGCCCGTCCGGCTGCACAGCTCACCGGCGGACCACGCCTTGGCCATCCCCGTGCCGTAGTCCACCAGCATAGCCGCTACCAGCACGATAAGAGGGATGACAAGCTGTACCATATAGGCGCTCAGCACGCCCAGCGCGGCGGCCGCCACCGCAGAAATGGGGTTCATAGTCTCTTTCATGTCTCGCTCCTTTCCGCGCCCGGTCAGGGCGCTTCCGTCATGTCTTCCGCCCCTGTGGCAGCGTCCAGCTCCCGCAGCAGCGCTTCCTTCGTCTGTTCATCTCGTATCACGGCCACGGCGCGTTCCACCAGGCAGCACAGCGCCTCAATGACCTCCAGCTCACCCATCGGCGTTCTCCGTCCAGCCGTACACGCCCGGCTCCCACACGTTGCCGTCCGCGTCGCTGGTCCAGTGCTTGCCGTTGTGGCTCACCCTGTCCCCGGCGCTGTAGGCATCGTGCGCGCCCGCGGGCTGGCTCCACGCCGGCCACGCCTCCGCCGGATCCGCTGCCGCCGCCCACAGGGACGCCGCCTTGTCCGGCTCCCAGCCCGTCTGGGACGTGTGGGCCTGTACGCAGCGGTACAGCTTCTCGCCGTAATTGCGGAGCTGACCCACTGTATAGTCCACGTTCGCAGCCCAGTCAGCGAACATTGTCCGGTGCTCTCCCGCCGTCACGGCGTTGATGGTCCCCGCCTCCGCCAGCGTCACAAAGACCACTTCCGTGGCTGACGTCTGCACGGCCAGCCGACTCTCCAGCGTGTCCACCTTCTCCCGCAGGTACGGCACGCTCTCCACGACCTCCGCCGCGACCTCCTCCGTGCCCTCCATGGGCGTTCGGTTGCTCAGGGAGTATACCACCCCGCCCAGCACGACGCCTTGCGCGTCAGCGGCGTTACAGAGGCCGTAGCAGCCGTTTTCCTGCAGCTGTACCCATACCGGCCATTCCTGCGCGGCCACCTCCTGGCCGTTCCTCTTGAATACATACATGGTCTAACGCTCCTTTCCCGCGCCCACCAGCGCGGCGATGTAGTTCAGATCTGCGATGGGTGCCTCAAAGAAGGCGTTGCCCCAGAGGAAGTGGTCCTCGTGGTCCGGGTGCCGGTACTTCCCACACAGCTTGTCCGCCCACACCCGGTCCCATCGGTCCTGGTGTCCGGCGTCCCGGCGCTCCAGCGTCTTGCAGATGGCCGCCGTCAGCGCCCCGCGCCGCAGGCCTTGCCCATCGTCGTCCCGCTTGAAATGCTCGTGTGCCCGCTGGCTCCCGGCCGCGCAGAGCTGCCGCCCCTGGTAGTACAGGAAGTCGCCCCGCCTCTCCAGCGCGGCGCCGTAGGGGATGTTCACCCTGCCGGATATGCCCTCGAACCGCGCCCGCTTGTGGCATACATACCTCATGCCGCCCTCTCCTTTCGCAGTGCGCTGTGCAGCGCCCGCAGCGCTGTCAAGCGTCCGTTGTCGTTGTGTCTCTTGTAGTAGCCCTTGGCGCTTACGATCTGCGCCCTTACGCCCTCCCAGTCGCCCCTGGCGGCCAGCAGGCGCATTTTCCGCCGGCAGCGCCTCTGTGCGTCCCCGGCGCGGTGCGTCACCACCCGGCCCGTTTCCGTCAGCCGGAACTTCGTCTTGCAGTAGCGGAAGGGCCGCCGCAGCGGCGCATAGCGGCACTTCCTGCGGTTTACACGCAGCCCCAGCGCCTCGCACCGTCCGATGAACGCCTCCAGCACCACCGCCGCGTCCACGCCCGGCGGTACCAGGATCACATAGTCGTCCATGTAGTGCTGCGCCTCCATGTGCATCTGGCACCGCAGCCAGTTATCCACTGCCGACGGCAGAGCCACCATCTCCTGTTGGCTCTGCTCCATGCCCAGCGGCATACCCCGGCCCGGCTCAGTCTCCGGTGCTGTCAGCACCATCTCGTCCGCCAGTGCCCGGATGGGCCCCTCCGGCATATACCGCCGGTGGCGGTCCAGCAGTGCCCGGCGCGGCGCCGAGGGAAAGAACTCCTTGAGGTCGCACAGGATCACGCTGCCCTCCCGGCCATAGCGGCGGTAGTGTCGCATCAGCGCCCTTTTCAGCCGCCGGTAGGCGAACTCCAGGCCCTTGCCCTGCTGGCTTGCCCCGTTGTCGTAGATCATGGCGGGGCCGTAGCAGGGCGTCAGCACGAACCGGCTGTGTACCTTCTGCACCTGCCTGTCGTCCACATGGGGCGCGTCGATGGGCCGTACCTTGCCTCGTTCCATCACGGTGAAGTGTACCGGCCTCCGCTGCGGCCGCCATGCGCCGCCTTCCACCAGGCGGCAGCTCTGCGCCGTCCGTAGAAACAGCTCCGCCTCGAAGGCCTGTATGCTGGTTTTCCACCGCACGCCCCGGCAGCAGTCCTTTCCGCATTGGTACATCCGGTCGAACCGGGCGATGTCCTCTATCGTGCCCAGCGCCGCCATGCGCCGCTGCCTGCGCTCCTGCCGCCGTGCCTTCCGTCGTTGATAGCGCCCCTCCCGGCGCTCCGCGCTTGTCATGTGGTAGTCTCCCGGCAGCGTCGGGCCGTGCCGCCCGGCGTGTTCTCTGCTCTCCCGCGGCACATGAAACGGAGGTAGGCACATTCTCCGCCATGCAAGCGCCCGCCATAGCCCCGGCGGGTGTGTCGGAACGCCGTTCCTTGGCGTTCCGGCAAGCGTCCGTGCAGCGGTGCGGAAGACGGTTTCGGACGGCGTGCGCCGTCGCGGGAAGTGCCTCTCCTTTCGCGCAAGGTCCTGTTGCTGTTCGACCTGCTCACCCTCCAAGCGTAGAGGGGGCACGAAATCCGGGGGCCACGCCAAGCGAATTGCTGGCATTGTTGTTGTTCGCGGCGCCCGACGTGTTCACATTGCAGAAATTGTTGCTGTTGCTGGCATTCGGCGAGCGCAGCCAGGCATTGACCGCCGCCCGCCCTCAACACGACCGGGCACTTATTCAGAGACACACCCATACTCTTATGACTTCCTTTTCTTTTCCTGCGCCAGATACCGGCGCTTGTCGCTGTCGGCCACCGCCTCCAGCTTCTTACGCAGCGCCACGCAGTCGGCGCCCACGTCCGTTTCCATCCGGTGCAGCTTTTTCAGCGCCGCCTCCGCGCCCAGCGTCACGCCCTTGCCGTTGCGGAAGGCGCCCTCCGGGTTGGACCGCAGCACCTCGTGTACCTTGTCCATTCTCTCGCCCAGCGCCTTGGCCGCAGCGTGGCAGCGCAGCAGGTACTCCCGCCGCAGCGCCAGCTTCTGCCCGTCGCTGGGGAACACGTCGTTGGCCTTCACGGCGTAGTCCTGTACCTCCCCGGCCAGCTCCGCCGTCGGTACGGCGATCAGCCGGCCGTACCGTGCGCTCATGCACGAGAGCAGGTCGATGACCTCCACATACAGCTTCTTGCTCAGCAGCACGAACTCCGGATCCCGCGGGTTGTTCGGATCCGGCTTCTGCCTCTTATAGGCCGGTACGCTCATTTCGGATCCTTCTCCTTTCGTCCCCCCGGCTTCCGCCGGGGGATAGTCTTTCCGATGCCGGGCTTCGCCCGATCACGCGCAAAAGCCGGGGGCCACGCCAAGCGAATTGCTGGCAAAGTTGGTGCCCGCGGCGCCCGACGGGTACACAAAGCAGAAATAGCTGCTGGTGCTGGCACTCGGCGAGCGCAGCCAGGCAGTGACCGCCGTGGTGGTCGCCGAGTGCTTGTAGAACACCTTGGGGTTGCCCGCCTTGAAGTAGTCGTACTGCGCCTGCTTACTTTGCTCGGCGCTGTTGGCATACGTCCGCTTGCCGAAGATCTCAAACTCCGCCATGAGGAACGTGTAGTCCGTGGTGGCCGACAATATCGAGCTGTTCTGCGTCCACTTCGTCACCTGCTTCATCACCGCCAACAGGTCCTCCGGCAGCACCGCCATGAGACTGCCCTGCAGAGGGTTGTCCGGTGTGCTGCTGTTGCCCAGCACCGTATTCCGCATTCGGGAGGCCTCCCAGCCGCCGGAGTTGGTGTCCGTGGTGTTCATGGTGAAGTACGCGCCGCTGGTCCTGTGGTCGTACAGGTTGTCGCAGAAGGCCACCATCTTGGTTCCGATCTTGCCCATAAGGAAGTGGATACGGTGCTCGCCCTCCACGGCGCTGTTGTGGTCAAAGCCAATGATGAACGCCTTGACGGTCACATTGGACATGATGAGGTCCTGCCAGTTGCCAGAGAGCGTCACGTCCTTCGTGTCGCCCACGGACCAGTAGTTGGCCCCCTGCCCGGCGTCCGATACCGCCTTGATCATCTCCCAGCTGTTGGTGTTCAGCTCCGCCGCCACGAAGCTGAGGGTGAGCTCCTGCGGCACCGTGGCCGTCTTCACGTCCGGCGTGGTGGTGCCATCCTTGCTGGCGCTCACCGTGTAGGTGCCCGCCTCGTCCAGCTCCAGCACTGCCTGTCCGTTCTCACTGACGGCGCTCACCGCCACGCTGCCCTTCTTGGCTGTCACCGTGGCGCCGCTGTCCACGTTCACCACCAGCTTCTGCGCGCCATCCCCGGCGCCGCCGCCAAATCGAATGATAGTAGGCATTTCTTTACTCTCCCTCCTTGATGACACGGATGGGGATGTCCACGGTGGGCACCTTGCCGTAGGCCTTCAGCGTCATGCTGCCCGCCGCCTGTCCGCCGTCCGTGATGTTGGCCGCCTGCAATGCCTTCAGCTGCTCCGCCGTGATGTTCACCGCCGGCAGCAGCTCCTGGTAGCTGGTGGCCGTCACCCCGGCGATGGCCAGCGTGTACACAAAGGGCGCTTCGCTGCCCGTCCAGCCGGACGCCAGCAGCGTGGCCGTCACCGTGGCCTTGGGGCCGGAGTAGTCTGTGCCTGCCGCTGCCGCGGTCACGCCGCCGGCGCCGTCGCCCTTCAGCAGTCCGCTGGCCGTCACCTTGGCCTGAAAGTCAGCGGGCTTCTTGCCGCTGTCGGACAGATTGCCCGCCGCGTCCAGCGCGGCCAGGTTGCCCGCCGCTGCGGGCACCGTCTTGTCTGCCTTGTTCCCGATCTTGGCCAGGTCGCTGTTGAACTGCGTTTCCGTGCCGGTGTAGCCGCCCTTGCTGGCGGCGGTGTAGGCACTCTCGCCTGCCTCGCCCTGCGGGCCCTGGATGCCCTGCTCGCCCTGCGGGCCGGTCTCGCCCTGGGGGCCCTGTGGGCCTTCCGGTCCCTCCGGGCCGGTAGGGCCGGTGGGGCCTGCTGGGCCTGTAGCGCCGGTGTCTCCCTTTGCACCCTGGATGCCCTGTACGCCCTGCGGCCCCTGAGCGCCGGTGTCTCCCTTAGGACCCTGTGCGCCGGTGGCGCCGGTGGGGCCTTGTGGTCCCTGCGGTCCCTGAAGTTTGCCGAGGCTCACCCAGTCCGTGGACAGCTCCGACCATATAAAGATCTCGTCATTCTCTGCCGTCACCTGGTAGGCGTACTCGTTTCCGGTGGGGAACGCCTGCTTCAGCGCCGCCAGCGTCGGGTAGATGTCCTGAATGGTGAAGGACTTGCCGTCCTCGCCGGGATCGCCCTTCTGTCCCTGCGGTCCGGTAGGACCGGCAGGGCCGGTGGCACCGGTCGCGCCCTGCGGGCCGGTCTCGCCCTGCGGGCCCTGTATGCCCTGTGCGCCCTGCGCGCCGGCAGGACCGGCAGGGCCGGTGGCACCTGTGGCGCCGGTGGCACCCTTTTCACCCTTGGCGCCCTGCAAACCGCGGGGGCCCTGGATGCCCTGGGGGCCGGTGGCGCCCGCGGCACCCTGCAAACCCTGCACGCCCTGGGGGCCCTGTGGGCCGCGGATGTTGTAGGCGGGCGGCGGCGTGGCCGTTTCGCTCAGTACGAACGTCAGGTTGCCCAGTCCGTCCACCGCCGGATACCATGCCGCGCCCTGCGGTCCCCGGTCGCCGGTATCGCCCTTCTCGCCCTTGTCGCCCTTCGCGCCGGTTTCGCCCTTGTCGCCCTTCACGCCGGATACGATGGTGTAGGTGCCGTCGTCCGTCACCACGCTTGCCCCGCCGAACTTCAACCGGCTCCGCTGCGGCATCTGCCGCCCCGCCGCATCGTAGATCAGGTGCCCGGACGAGGCCACCTCCGTCCATGTCGCGCCGTCCGAGGATACCTCGATGTGCTCGTCCGCATTCAGCCGGATATACTTGATGTCCTCGCTGCCGTACTGGATGAGCTGCTCCACGCCCAGCGCGACCAGCGCGTCGATGAGCTTGTTGTGCCCGTCCCTCACCGGCCCTGAGGTGAGCCGGTCAAAGACCTTTTTGTTGTCCTCAGCCGTCCCGCTGAGTTGGTCCGGGGATGCCTGTACGCCCTTACTGGTAATGTCGGCATCCGTGATCTTGAAATCGCTCAGTCCCATGTATTCACCGCCTTATCTCCTGTAGTTGGTGCCCGGCTCCTTGTACTGCACGCCGAAGGCGTACAGGCCGAAGGGCTCGTTCACCTCGTCGTTCCGCAGCCGGAACCGCACCTTGTCCACCTTTTTCAGCTTCACCTTGCCGTACAGCGTGCGCGGCGTCTGATCTCCGCTGAAGGTGAACTTTCCGAAGTCGATGTAGTCGAAGCTCAGATACCGGGCCTTGCTCTTGGCGTCGTACACCTGCTTCCAGATACCCCGCACCAGCGCGTAGATCTTCACGCCGGTAACAGGTGCCGCCGCCAGCCGGGCGGCCACGCCTGTGAACGACTTGGTCTGGAAGAACAGGTTGCCGTCGAAGTCCGCCGTGTCCCAGTACGCCGTGATGGCCGCGCCGTCATCGTTGTAGCTGGCCGGGCTGTCCAAGTCCGAAGCGAACCGGCACAGCTTCCCGTCCGCCGTGCCGAAGCACAGCGCGCCGTCCTCGTCCGTGAACATGACGCGGGCCGGGATGTCCGGGAAGTAGTAGCACTCATACTGAAAGCTGCTGTAGGGGCTGTTTTTCTCGTAGGTCTTCTGCTGCAGGTCCAGCAGATACACCGTGCCGTCCAACGTCATGGCGTAGAAGTCGCCGTAGATGCACGCGCTGGCCGCACTGCGGTTCTCCGCCTCGCGGATGGCGCTGCCGATGTAGTAGCTGCGCTCCTGGCTGTACTTCTCGCCGGTCAGCTCCTCCGCCGTGATGGCGAACACGCCGCGGTCCGTCAGGAACAGCGGCTCCTTGTCCGTCCGGCAGAAGGTGTCCGGCGCCACCGCGTCCTGTCCGATGATGGTGTTGGTGATGCGGAACACCGCCTCGCCGTCCTCATTCAGCGAGCCGGTACGCACCACCACGTTCCGGCCGTCGGCGCTGCCGGTGAGGAACGCCGCCAGCGTATTGCTGAGTACGGTGTAGCCCACCACCTCGCCGCCGTCGCGGGCGATCTTGGTGTAGTTGGTGTCCGGGAAAAAGGCCGGATCGTCGAACTCGCTGTAGAAGTCCGTGCCTTTCTTATCGCTGTTCCCGCTAAGGAACGCCCGGTCCGTGGCACCTCCCACGCCGTACACCGCCGGGATGGTGCAGTGGTTGATGGTGTCCGCGTACCCCTCCCGCGTCTTGGAGGCGGTGATGTGTACGTTGTCCTGTCCTGTCACCGGGCTCTCGCCTGGCGCGGTGTTGAACGTCACCTTCCCCGCTTGCCTGTCCACGGTGAAGTCCGTGTTTTCCACCTTGGCCACCCATTCGCCGTCGCTGTTCAGTACCTCTGCCGTCACAGGATCACTGTCCAGCCCCTCCGTGGTCAGCTGGTACACCGTGGCATCCTTCGTGCCGAGGAAGCTCTCCGTCCACTTCTTCCCGATGAGGTTCAGCCCCTGATAGGCCGTTCCGCCGCCGGTGGGGCGGCGGGAGATGATGATCGTCGGCACCGTGGCGTTGTCGCTCACCGCCGAAAGCGTCGTGCCGTCGTAGACGCGGTACACGCTGCCATCCAGCAGATACAGCTTCTCGTCAAAGACGAAGCTGCGGCTCCTGGCATCCGCCATGTCCCCTATGGCCTCCAGCGTCCACTTGCCGTCCGTACCGATGTTCCGCCGGTACAGCTTCCCGCCGGCGTGGATCAGCACCTCTCCGTTCAGCCGGTGGATGCCGTTGATGGCCGCGTTGCCGTAGGCCGTCACCATCGTGGTGTAGCCGGTCCGCTTCCGGACCTTGCCCACCTGGTCGCGTATCATGTTGGGCGCCTCCGGGGACCGGGACTTGTCCACGTTGCTGGGGCTGTTGTTCAGGTCCACGCCCCGGAACGCCTCAATGACTATGCTGTACTTCTTGCTTGCCGCCGGTACCGTGAATTGTGCCATACCTTACCACCACCCTGTCGTATTACGAACACCAGCGGACCGGATGCCCGATCCGCTGGATGCGTAAGCCGTCTGCACCTTCACAAGACCGTCCTCGTATTCATTCCGCAGTATGGTCGCTATGGAGATATCGTCCTCCTTGTACAGCTCCGCCGCGATGTACAGCGGGATCAGTACAGCGGCCTCCGCCGCCAGGTCGATCTCCTCCTCGTCCGGCGTGTCCGCCGTGACGGTCTGCGGGTACGCCTTGTACCACAGCGTATAGGTGCCCACCACGCATCCGGGGATGACGAACACGTCGTCGCCCTCCATGCTCCAGTCCTCCGCGGTACCGTAGGCGGTGCCGTCGGCGAACATGACCTCGCTGCTGTTCAGGCAGCGGAAGCGCGGCAGGTAGTCCTGCAAGGGTATCTTGTAAAGGTCCTTTGTCTTGGGCAGGATCAGCTTCTCCGCCGTTACCACCGGCTTGTCGGTGTCGGCATCGATCTCGATCTGCCACGACTTGAGGATGGGGCGGCCAACGGACGCGATCTGCTGCAGCGCCTCGTTGGCCTTGGCGGGCATGGCATTGATATACTCACGGTTGATGTCGTCCTCCGTCAGCATAGCGCCCTCGTTGGAGTACATGGTCTGCAGTGCAGCCAGCTTCACATCTCCCCATGTCATGCCGCCACCGCCTTCCTCTTAGGTGAGGTCGGTGCCGGTGGACATATTGCCCGCAGCGATGAACCGCCAGTCCACGAAACCGGCGCCGAAGCGGGCGCGGCCCTGCCAGACGTTGTTGTCGTTGTTGGTGTCGATGATGGACTTGACCTCCAGCGGCACGCGGTCCTGGAAGATGGGGCCGTCGTTCAGCTCAATGAACTTGCTGTCCAGCAGGAAGAAGGGCTTTTCGCTGCTCTTGCCCATGTCGGCCAGCGCGGCGGTCAGGTAGGGGTCCACGATGATGTTCCAGCGGCCGAACTGGTAGTTGAAGGCGTTGTTGCCGGAGGTGGGCTCCTTGTCGGCGCCCACGGCGGAGAACACGGCGTCCTTCAGCGCGCCGTCGTTGGGGATCCAGATGGTGTCCGGGGCCACGCCCAGCAGCTCGCCGTTGTCGCCCTTGATGTTCTGCATCTCGGTCTCGATCTTGCCCAACAGGGTGTTGGTGAAGGTGCCCTTGTACAGGTTGGTCTGCTTGGCGCCGTCGACCTTGTTGGGGTGCGTCTTGGAGAACAGGGCCTGCCCGTCGGCGCTGCCGCAGGCGAAGGTCTTGCCCTTGTAGGAAACGGTGGTGCCGTACAGGCCGCCGGCGTACAGGATACGCCCGAACTTCTCGCGGGTGCGGCCGTAGGCGGTCACCAGTTTGTTGGCGCGCTGCTTCATGGTGCCCAGCAGGCAGTCCTCCACCAGCTCCTTCGTCACGGAGAAGGACTGCTTGAACGTCATGTTCACGATGTCCCGGAAGTAGCCGTCCTCAAAGCCGGTCTTGGGATAATCGCCGCCTTCTCCCACGGGCTCGAAGTCGCCCATGGCGGTCTCGCTGGAATAGCGCTCCGCCCAGTGGCGGCTCTTTTCCATGCGGTACAGATAGGGCAGCAGGCTCTCACGCTGGAACGCCTCGCCCCGGCTCTCCAGAAATGCCTTCAGCGGCACCTGGCAATCGCCGTAGATGGTCCCGTTCAGCCCGGAACCGATAGAAACGGTCAGAAAACCACTCATGTTATGTATCTCCTTTCTTCGCTCAGAACTTCACCGTCACGCGGGAACCGACGGTCTGGCCGTCGATGCCGGTGACCTCTGCCACACCGCCGGTCTTGGTGGCGGTGACCTGCATACCGTCGGTGTGCAGGGTGACCTTGTCGCCCACGCCGACGGTCGCGGAGTCCGCGGGGGCCACGCCGAGGGTGGTCTCGAACTCCATGTACTTCTGCACCTCCACGCACGGCACCACGCCGTTGTCGTCGATGGGGCCCACGCACACATGGCTGGGTGCCGCGGCGCCGCTGCACAGCGTCACCTTGCCGCTGGCCAGCTTCAGCGCCTCACCCACCTGGTAGCTCTCGCCGTCGGTGGGCTGCATATACACGATGGGGGGCGTATTGCCCACCAGCATTCTGCTAAGCATGAACATAGTTTGTTATCTCCTTTCCCGCCCCTGTCCGGGGCTTTACTGTTTGTAGAATTCTCCGTATGCGGCGTTGATCTCGTCGTCCGTCGCATTGGGATTGATCTCGCGGTACAGCTCCTTCTGCCGCGGCGTGGCCACATAGGGTGCCTCACCCGCAGCGCCGGGCACCGGGGCCATGTGGCGCTTGCCGCTGGCCTGCTTGATGCCGGCCTGCTTGGCTGCCTCCATGCGCCGCTTGTCCACGGCGTCGCGGTTGGCCATATAGAAGGCGTCCTCGATGGACAATCCCTTTTCCACATAGCCGCGGAAGGCCTCTCCGGTGGGCATGGCCACGATGTCCTCAAGGCTCTGGACGCTGCCGTCGTACTTCACGCGCACCGCCTCAAGGCCCTGCCGGATGGCCGCCTGTGCCTGTGCGGTCACGTTCCGCGCTTCAGCGCTCATTCCCTCCAGGCGCTGTCGCTGTACCTGCTCCCGCAGGGGCTTCACGGCGTCATCCACCATGCCCTGCAGTGCCGCCGGATCCACGCCGGCGGAGAGCATCTGCTCCTCGCGCTCCTGTCTGGCCTTGGCCTCCTGATAGGCCCGGAAGTCCGCCTCCGTGCGGATGGGCTGGCCGGTGTAGGGGTTCGTCTGGCCCGCGAACAGGTCGGCATACACCGCGTCCACGCGGGCCTGCGCCGCCGCTGTCAGGGCCTGCCGTTCCGCCTCGCGCTCCCGTGCCCGGCGTCCGTAGGCCTGCCGGCTGCGCTCCTCGGCGCTCTGTCCCGCTTCCGCGCCCGGCGCTGCTGCGCCGCCTCCCGCTTCTTCAGGATCTCCGCCGTCCTCATGGGCCTCCGTGCCCGGCTCCTGTGCCGCGCTTTCTTCTCCGGCGCTGCCGGTACCGTTTTCCACAGGCTCCTGCGTGCCGCCGTCCGCTGCGCCGCCCTCATCGGGCAGCTCCACGCCGAAGGCCTCCGCATAGTCCTGTTCCGTCAATCCGTTCATGGTGTTCTCCTTTCCGATTTTTCCGCGTTCGGTGCGAATACGCCCCTTTTCCGCCGGGGCCAAGCGAAATGTCCCGCCCGCAGGCGGTGATGTGTCGTCGGTGCCAGCAGGACGCGCTTACTTGCGCTTATCCTTGCTGCCGCCATTCCCGGTCCGAAGGTCGGTGCCGGTGAAGCGCACGGTGCCCTTCTGGGCAGGCGCTGCCTTCTGGGCGGGCGCTTCCACGCGCTGGCTGCCCACGTTGGCGATGCTGCCGATGTAGCCCTTCTTTTTCTCCATGCCTCATGTCCTCCTTTCGCCGTATTCGGGTTTTTCCCGCCGTCCCGCCGGCGAAACGTTGTCCTGTGCAGCTCCGGGGCTGCGGTGGATGCCCCGCCCTTCGGCAGGGCGTCCGGTAGTAAGACAGGAGGAAAATCTGTCTGGCTCCGGGCGGCGTGCGAAACCACCCACCGCGGCCCCGGAGAGCCGCCTCACGCTTCGGCCGCGTCGTCCGCCGCCGGAGCGTCCCTCTTTTTTCTGAGCCGCCGGTCGTACCGGGCGCATTGCGGGTTCCGGCACACATAGGCGGTCTCGCTGCCGCCGTCCGCGTTCACCGTAGCGCTGTAGATCATCATCTCCAGTCCGCATTCCGGGCACTTCATGCCATCTCGCCCCCTCCCTGCTGTGCCGCCATCGTCAGGAGCTCCTCCGCCGTGGGTTCCGTGCCGCCGCTGCCGCCGGGGCTGTCCGGCGCCGTCGGCGGCGTCTGTTGGGCCTGTTGGGACTGCTGGCTCTCCATCTGATCCCGCAGGCTCTTGACCATGTCCCCGGCCATGGGGTAGTGCAGCTTCTCCATCTGCTCCCAGAACCGCAGCAGCGTCGTGATCTCCGTGGGGCTGCCCATGGCGCCCTCCTGGAAGTTCATCCGCGTTTCCTTCCACAAGGCCTGCCGGTCCGAGGCCAGTGGCGCCGAGCTGTCGCAGGAGAACAGAAAATCCGTGTTGTACTGCCAGTCTCCCGCCTCGTCCTGGTACAGGAAGTCATGGCGGTCGAAGGTCACATACTCTACGTCGCCGTGTTCGTCCGTCCGCCGGATGGTCCGCGGCTCGTCGCAGTAGGCCAGCATCCACTTGAAGATGGCTTCAAACAGGTCTTGATACATGGCCCGCTTCATCACCCGCTTGCTCTCCAGGCGGCCCGCCGCCTGCTGGGCGCTGAACTCCTTGGCCACGGCGCTGGTGGCCGTGGGATCCTTCCGCCCCTGCATACTGTCCGTGATGCCGATGGTCTGCCGTGCCTGCTCGTAGATCTGCGCCATCATGGCCAGATCTGTGTTGATGTCCACCTGCGTGTTAAAGGTCTTGATCATCTCCAGCTGCGCCGGGTTCTGCAGCTCTACCCGCACGCCGTCTTTGTCGGTGATGAACTGCGCGCCGGGCGGCACGGTGGTGAAGCTGCCGCCGGACAGCACTTTTGTGTTCAGCTTCGTGCAGAGCTTGTTGAGGCTGTTCTGCTGGTCAAAGATGGCGTCAAGGTCGCTGCTGCCCCAGAACCGCCCCGGCATACTCACGTTTTTGCGTATGACCAGCGGGAACACGTCCGGCTTGTAGTAGGGGATGCGCGTCTGCTCCTGCCGGTAGGCCGCCTCCGTCATGGCCACCGCCGGACCGCCGCCCGGCTGCATCTGCGGCAGCAGCACGCCAGCCTCCAGTGCCACCGGCTGGCCCAGCTCATCCCGCACAGTGCTCACCGCCGGGATCACCGCGCCATTCCGCAGCACGATGTCCTCCGTCAGCTCCTCGTACTCCATGACCTCATCCTCAAACTTCTTGGAGCCGCAGTAGGCGCACTTCTTGCCGTCGCCCACGGCGCCGCAGGCGGTGCAACGGTGTACCCGCCGGAGCTGATAGTCCTCCAGGTCCTCCAGCACCACGTCGTTCACCCAGCGCAGCCGCCCGATGCCGCCCTTGCCGTTGCGGTAGTAGGCGGTCACCATCGTCACCAGCTGGTCCGTGGTGTCCGCCGACGCGCCCAGCCGCCGGGCGTCCGGATCGCTCTCATTCTCGTTGTTGACGTCCACGCCGTAGAACTTTCGGATTTGCCGCTTCGTCTGCGGCGTCTTGAGGAAAAAGAAATCCATGTCCGCCACCTGCGTCATGCCGGCCTGCGGTACGATGCCATAGGGGTGGACGAGGCTCACCTTCAGATCACCCAGCCAGTCTTTCCCGCTGACGCTGTCCAGCCAGTCCACCAGCAAGCCGTAGCCGCCCTGCACCGGGCTCAGTCTCTCGCCCTCGTCGTTCATGCGCTCCGAGGGCAGCCGATCCATCACGTCCCGCAGCATGGCCTCGATCACGTCCGCCAGCCACTCGTCCTCCTCCCGCACCGCCGTCACCTTCGGCGAGGGGATGGTGCTGTCTATCTGCGTTTCGATGATCTCAAAGCTCACGTTCCGCACATGGCTGGCAAGGCTCTCCCTGGCCTTGGTGCCGTCCGGGGCGTAGATGGTGTGCCCGCCCTCGTACTGCTGCTCCCGCCGGAGCATCCTCTCGCGTTCCCCGGCGATGGCGTTCTCCGCCAGCGTCAGACGCTCCTGCCACACCTGCAGCTTCTCTTGGTCCTTCCTGTTCATGTTCATGGCTTCCTCCCATCAAAATTCCCGGCCCCCGCCGGTCAGCATCGTTTCGTAGTCCGCGCCCTCGTCCTCGTCGTCCTGCCGGTTCATGCGCTCGATCATGTCGTGCAGCATCCCCAGCGCCTTCAAACAGCCCTTGGAGTCAAACTGCCATTGGCCGCTTTCCACGTAGGCCCTTAATTCGCTGTCCCACTGCATCACCGGCTTGGCGGCGCTGCACCGCTCGTACACGCGCCAAACCTCCACCGCCAGCGAGTGGCGCGTTACGCCCAGCGCCTCAAACTCTGTTTTCAGCAGCTCGTCCCGGTAGGCCTGCACCGCCGCATCTTTCATCAACCGGCTGGCCGTGTTGGCCGCACTCTTTTCGCTGTATCCGGCCCGGATAGCGGCCCTCGTGCCGTTCATATCGATAAGCCACTCCCGCACGAAGCGTTTTTGCTTCTCACCCAGCCGTTTTTCCGTCCTGTCAGCCACGCCGCCAGCCTCCTTTCCCGCCGGTGAATACTCTCCGTTTTATCCATTGTGCAACACTTCAACGTGCAGTTATCACGGAAATGTGGAAAAACGCAAAAAGCCCGGAGGCCGTGCAAAATCACAGCTTCCGGGCAATTCATTCAGTTAAAGCGTGTCCGTTATCCCAGAAAACGGGCCGCTACCAGCTCTCGTAAAAGGCCTTCCTCATGTCGTACAGCACACTCTCCGTGATGGCGTGGTCCAGCGAGATGGACGTCACGCTTTTCCTGGTGGTCATCAGCTCAAAAAGGGCATGGCTGTACGCACCTCCGACCATATCGCAGGTGTACTTGACCTTCTCCTGTATCCACTTTGGCTGCTCCGAGAGCGTCAGACAGGTGTAGCGGATGAAGCCCTGCTTCTCCTCCGGCAGCTTCACACCCCGCAGCTTCTTAAAGCCCATCCCCGTCACCTCCTTCCAGAGGATCCCCGGCACAGGCCACGGCCATCTCCTTGCTGCCGCCCACCTTCCGGGCGGGATCCCGCTGGGCGGGTATGTACCGCACGAAGTTCACCCCGGCCTCCGGGTCGTACCGCGTCCCCGGCAGCGCCGAGGCCCCCGCCGGCACCCGCAGCGGCGCCGGTGACCAGGTGTACAGGTGCTCCACCTTTGGCTTGACCATGTTCCGGCTGACGCTGTACTTCTTTTCGTCCGCTACGCCCCGCGCCTGCAGGATGAGATACCGGGCCAGCGGGTAGTAGTCCTTCTGCCGCCGGAGGATCTGCACGTCCACCGTGCCGTTGCCCCACACATCGTCCAGCTTCTCGCCGTACAGCCAGAACACGCCGTCCTCCAGCCGCAGGCCGTGGCCGGAGATGACAACATGGACGTGGACGCGCACCAGCTCCCCGGTCTCGCCGTCCATCTCACTGGGCACGATCACCCATTTCAGCACCTTGCCGTGCTTCTTCATCCGGTAGGCCACACGGTCCGCGAACTTCCGCGCCTCCTTCTTGGCCCCTGCCAGCGTGCCGCCGCAGGCGGTCAGCGCCTCGTCGGTGAAGGACAGTGTCAGATAGCCGTCGCCGTTGGCATAGTTGCAGTTCAGTGTCCGCGCCAGGGCGAGGATGGCCTGCTGCCGGTTGTTCTCCTGCTTCTTCTCGCTGCTGGCACCCTTGATCCGCGCTCCCCGCCGGGATGGCCTGCGCCCCACATAGGTCTTGCGGCGCTCTACCACGGAGCCGCTGGTGATCTTGGTGATCATGTACATTCCCTCCTTCGCCGTCGTCATGGTTTGCTCCTCCCTCTCCCGCGATAAAATAGCATAGGTCGCGCCCGTGCCCGCACGAGCCGCCTGTTCATTTCTCCGCCCGCCGGTAAAGCCGCCTGCCCGCCGTCCACGGAGGAGCCGTCACGCGGTGCCGTTCCTCCGCTGCAAGCGGCCTTCCCGCCAAACATAGGCTTTTAACGAGCCCACAGATACGCGCCCGCGCGTATTATATAAAAGTAGTCAGACACTCATATCGCCGCCCCAACCGGCCTACGTCCGTACCCCACGCATGAGCGCAGGCCTTCGGCCGTCCGGGGCGGCTATATCAAAGTCCGCCGATACCATCGCCCAGCCCCTTCCGGGGCTGGGCTTTTTCTCGTTTAGGTCTGTTCCTCCACCGCCCGCTGGGCCTCTGCCGCCATGCCCGCAAAGGCCGCGCAAAGTGCCGCTGCGCTGGCATTGATGGCGCCCATCTCAATGAGGGCCTCGTCCTCGTTGCCGTCCTTGATGGCGTCCCACAGCTCGCTGTGCAGCTTCTCCAGCGCCTTGGCGTCCCGCTTGGTCTCCTCGATCCGTTGCCGCAGGACCGCCCACGCCTCATAGAAGCTGGCATAGTCCCGGCCCATCTTGATCCGGCTCTGGCTCTGGGCCTCGGTCACCGTCTGGCTCACCAGCAGCGCCACATTCACATCCGCCATGGTTTAGTCCTCCTTCCCCGCCGCTGCCTCCGGCACGCCTTCCAGCTCCACCGCCACCGGCTCTCCGCCTACGCGCAGCCCGCCGGTCATCAGCAGCTCCACACGCAGGCGCATCTCCGTGAAGCGGCAGCGCTCCACCGTCACAGGGGCCTCGCCGTACCCGGCGTCCACCGCGCCCCGCAGCAGGTCGAACAGTGCCTCCACCGTCACCACCTTTTCGGCCTTCTCCGCCGGTGCAGAGGCACTCTTTGTCATCACCGTCATATTTTCCTCCTTCTGCTCCGGCGCAGCCGCCGGAGCCGTTGTTTTTTCTGTCTCCGCCGCCGGGCGGGGCCTGCTGTACTTCGGCCGCATGAGCCCCTGCCGGCGCCGCCATTCGGCGAGGCGCTTCTCCGGCACGCCCAGCTTCCGGGCCATCTCCTCGTCGGTGAGGCCTGCCTCAAACATCTGCCGCGCTGCCGCGGCGTCGAAGCTGAGAGGCCGCCCGCCGCCGTGGCTCCGGGGCTTCAGCATTAGTGCCCCGGCCGCCTCCAGCACCTCTCGGATCTCCCGCGGCGTCACCGCGTTCAGCTCCGCCAGTATGCCGATCTGCCGCTTAGGATCGCGGGCCGTGCGGTAGCTGCTCACGATCTCGCTCTCCGACATCTGCAGGTGTCTCACTGCCCCCCCTCCTTCGGTTTTCATTCGTCCATCTCCTCCTTCAGCCAGTTTTCTATGCTATGTATCGTGTCCGGCAGGACGGTCTCCGCGCCCTGCGCCTTGGCGTAGCCGTCAAAGCGGAAGTCGAACAGCTGCACCGCCAGCTCCCTGTCCGACATCCGCCGGAGGACGTCGCCTCTTGTGGCCGGCACTACCACCAGTCCCACCCCGCCGCAGCGCGGGCAGCCCTGTGGCGTCACGCCCCGGCACGTCGGACAATACACCGTCTTCCTGTACAGCTCCTCGCGGTACTTCTTCATTCCAGCACCACCTCCACCTCGTATTCCTTCAGCATCTGCCGGATGTCCGCCCAGGTGACGTAGCCCTCGGCCACGCACCCGGCGGCGTGGTTTAGCTCCCGGGCCAGCTGCTGCACGTCGTCCATGGGCGCGGCGTGCTTGTCGATCAGGACGTAGAGCACCAGCTCAATGCCCCGGTGCAGGCCCTCCGTGATGCCCCGGTCATAGGCGGCATCCACGTCCTTCTGCGTCCGCGGCACCCGCCGCGGGTTCACCTTAGTTCCCATCCCGATACGCCATCACGCTGCGGCCCCTGTCCTCCGCCAGCTTCTTTTCCACAAAGGCGATGGCCTCCCGCAGAATGGCGCAGCCATGGATCCCGCAGTTGTGCTCGCGCCCGCAGCCCAGGCAGGCGAGGCTCCCGGTCTGCACCTTCAGCCGCTTCAGGCTGGCGATCAATTCCTTATCGGTCATGTCCCATTCCTTCTTTCAGCACGGATCCGGCAGTTCGTTGGTGTCCAGAAAACACACCCAGCAGTCGGTGCACATATAACCCATGAGCCGGTGCGCGGCGCTGCTGCGCCGCGCCGTGAACAGTGGCCGCATCTCCTTTTTCATGCGGATACACCCGCAGCGCAAGCACTCCGCCATCCACTTCCCTGCACATACACTCATCTCATCATCTCCACATAGCACCAGCTCTGGGGCGGACGCTTATCATAACGGCCTCGCTCATTTCATCGCCTCCAATGCTTTCTCCGCCTCCTCGCGGGTGAGGAATACGGTCTTGCCAAATTCATGGATGGGAATATCGCATCCCGTTGTGCGCATCATCTTCACGCCGTTGTCGGCCATCCCGCGACTATAACTCGGATCGCCGCAGAAGAATGTTCTGACTTTTTCGCTATACAAGCGCCGAACTGAGCCTGTAATCCACACCGTATCGCCCACCTTGCACGGCAGCACCACCAGCCGACCGGCCTTGTCGGCCTCGGCCAACTCGCGCAGGCGGTCGATGCCGCCACATTCTCCGATCACCGTGCAAAGGTCGCTCCAATCTTTTTGAAGTGCGTTCACTTCATCCGGTTCCAGCCCCGTGTCCTCGTAGGCGGCGAGGCGGCTCCACGCCGCTTCTTCCCACTTGCAATTCATGGCGCAGTTTCCGCCAACTCCGAGGCATTCGGGGCCGCAAAAATGTGTGCAACAGATACCGTTTTCGTGCAATGTTTGCTTGCTATGTGCCGTCAGTCGTTCCATCACATTTCCTCCACTCCCTCCTCCTCGTAGGGCTTCCACCCGCTCCTGCAGCACCGCAATCTCCTCTGCGTACCGGGCACACCGGTCCGTCAGCTCCTCGATCTCATACGACGCCTCGATGCACAGGTCGTAGATCTCCACGGTGGCTTTTCGCGTGTCTCGCGGCAGCTCCCGCAGCCTTTCCACCAGCTCAGTCGTCTTGCTCATCGCAGAACACCTCCTCCAGCAGTCTGTCCAGCGCCTCCTCGCTCTTTTTGGTCAGACGCCGCTGCCGCCAGTGGTCCTCCACCGCCAGCGCACCGGCCACCAGCCACAGCAGCGACGCCGCGCCGCATACGATACTGAAAAAATCCATGTCGCACATTCCTCCTGTTTTTATTTTTCGGAGCGTTTCCACTCCGCTTCCAACTGTTTCCGCGCCGCCGGATCCGCCCGGCGCCAGTCCTCCCACATATCCTTTGTCCAGTGCCGCCGGTCCGCGCTGCCGGACTCGGAGGTGTACCGCTGTTGGGTGCGGGCCGTGTGGGCGATGGCCGCCGCCATCACCAGGTCGTCGTGCTCTCCCGCCGCCGCCTGCGGCTTACGGTTCTCGTCGTACACGAAGGTGATCATCTCCCCCAGTGTCCACGCCGACACCACCAGCCCCGGCTCCTCGTCCATCACCGTGTGCAGCGTAGCCAGCATCTGAGGCCGCGTCTTGGGGGACGTCACCCATCCTTGAGACTTGACCATCACATTCTTAAAGGTGTCGAAGCGCTCCCGCTGGTAGAGCTTCGGGTAGTGCCATTCCTCCAGCTTGTTCTCCGGGTAGGTGGAGAAGTTGACCTCCACCGCCGCCAGTGCATCGTTGTAGTACCGGCCCAGGCAGTAGATCTGCCGGGCATACTGTATCTCGGACAGCGGCATCTGCAACTCCGCTACCTGCGCCCCGGTGCGGTTGTCCAACACGAAGGCCGTGAAGCGGTCGCTGCCCTCTCCGGCTGTGTCGCCGCCCAGCACATAGGGCGCGCCCTTCTCCGGCGTCTGCCAGATACGCACCGCCCCGGTCTCTCCGGGCTCGTACCGCCAGTTCCGGGGCGCTGCCCCCGGCTCCGCCGGCTCGTCGAATACGAACCATCCCACGGAGCCGGGCGCCGGTGCGTGCATCCGCTGCATCGCAAGCGCATCGTTATCGAAGTAGCCGTCGCCGCTGAGCAGGAACGCCTCGTCCGGCGTGTTGGGGTACTCCTGTCGGAACATGTCCGGGTCGTTGCCGCAGTTGGCCTTGATACACCACCGCCGCCACATGAGCTGCTCATCATCCAGCCCGAAGTCCCTCCGGAGGCGTTCCTCCTCCTCGTCCCACACGGTGCCCTCCGGCACACTCTTCCGGTACTCTGGCTCCAGATACCACGGCAGAAATACCGGCGTCCATGCGTTGGCGCCTGCCACCGCGTCGTCCCACAGGGTTTTGAAGTGGTCGTAGCCGTTGGCGGTGGACTCGATGACCACCATGGTGTCCGGCTCATCCGGCACGGCCTGCATAATACCCAGCAGCAGCTCGTTCTTGTTCTTCGGCCAGAAGGCATACTCCGAAATATGTACGTTGGTCAGGGTATCGCTTCGACCCACGCCGCCCTTGCCCGCCGTCTGGCACCGGATGGAGCTTCGCAGCCCCGGACGTCGGCGTTTGTCCCTCTCGTCCTTGGTGGGGTTCTCAAACACCAGCTCCTTGGCGTTGGAGTTTTTCCGCATAGGCTGCGCGCCGGGCGGCAGTCTGTCGTAGAACAGCTTGTTCATCTTGAACAGGTTGGCGGTGGCTGTGCTCTCATGGGCAACAATCAGAGTTTTCACGTTCCGCCGCGTCACCGTGTCCTGGAACATCAGCCCTTCCGTTACCGTGGAGATGCCCTCCTGTCGCCCTTTCAGCACGATCAGACGGATGGGCTTCCCCTGTGCCGCCTGCTGGCGGATGACGCTGTACAGGTTGTTCTGCGCGTCGTTGAAGCGCAGGCGCGCCATCGTCTGCTTTTTCGTGCGTATCCACAGCATGTTTTCGCAGTATTCCTTCGGGTTCCGCAGGTTCACACCCTCGCCTCCTCTCCTCAAAGCCGCCGCCCGTTCACCGGGCAGCCGCTTTCAAAAGAGGGCGGTGCGGGGCGGCTCACGCCAGCCCCGCCGCTTCTCTCTTTGCCATGACCTTGCGATACAGCCGCTGGGCTGTCCGGCCGTCTGTTACGATGTCGCCCCGCAGGTAGTAGGTACACCCGTCCGGGGGCTCCGCCTTCCGTGTGTGGTCGGTCTTTCCGGCAAAGTCGCACCTGTACTCCGGCCGCCCGGAGCGCCACACGCAGCTTCCGCAGTGCTCCGCCATCTCACGCGCCCACCTTCCGCACCTGGTCGGCCAGGGCCAGCAGCGCCCGCCGCAGCTTCTCCTGCTGGCTGTCCGGCAGCGCCTGCAGCAGCGTCGCCAGGGTGTTCACGTTTTCCACTGTCTGATCGAACACCACCTTGAACTTTGTCATGCCCTCGTTGCTGGCCGCCGCGGCCAGCTTGTGGGCGGCCTCCGCCTCGGCCTTGTAGCCCTTGGCGGCGTCCAGCGCGCTGTCGCGCTCACGTTCGGCGGCCTGCAGCTCCGACTCGGCGGTCTCCTTCCTCTCCTCGGCAGCCGCCGCCTCGCCGCGTGCCTTCTCCAGCGCCTTTTCCAGCGCCGCCACCCGCCGGGCAGCGGCGTCCTCAGCCTCCTGCCGGGCAGCGGCCAGCTGCTCCTCTGTGGCGTCCCTCTGCTCAATGGCCACCTCCGTGGGCCGGTTCTTCAGTGCCTCCAGCTCTCCCCGCAGGGCTTCCACATGATCCCGCGCCTCCCTGGTGGCTTCGCGTGCGGCGTACAGGTCCGCCTTGGCCTGTTCCGCCTCCTCGCGGGCGGTGTTGCGCTCTGCTACGGCCTTTTCCAGCTCCTTCACCGTCATCTCCGCCGCGGTCTTCTCCTCGCCGTTCACCTCATGCTTTTCGCCGGCGAAGCTGTCGCGCTCCGTGTCCGGTAAAGCCAGTAATACCAAGGCTTTCCGCACGCCCAAATCCGCAACGGTTGCGGATTTGCCGTACTCTTTCCACAGCCGGATATACTGCTGCGCGCTGCGCTCGGAGAACTCCACCTTTTTCTCCAGCCACGGCAGCCACTCCCCGTGGGAGAGTTGTGCCTTGGCCTCCACCAGCCGCTTGCCAATCTCCAGAATGGCCATGCCGGCCTGCTGCTTGTAGAAGTTGATCTCCTCCGTGATGACGTCGATGTCGCGCTCCTCAAAGGCCTCGCTCATATCATCCTCGCTGAACATCTTGCTCAGTTCCTCGCCCTCAGAATACCCCTCCGGCGTGGTGTCTACCATGTCATACATACTCATGCCGCGTTCCTCCTCGCTCTCTTTTTCGGCAGCTTCGGCCTGCCGTCCTCATCTCGTTTGCTTCCGGCCTTCAGCCATTTCAGCCACGGATCCAGCACCCCGGCGTACAGCTTTCTGGCACTCTCCCGGTCCGGGTTATCGGCGCAGCCCTCCAGCTCGTTCCGGTAGCCGTGTACCTGCACGACTGTGTTGCCGTTCATCTCGATGGTTGCCAGCGGCGTGTGGGGCCTGTCCCGCCGGCGCAGGAACAGGATGGTTGTCGCCCCCGTCATGTGCCGGGCAGCGTAGCCGCCTACGCAGTGCTTTAGCGCCTTGCCCTCGTCCACGATCTCATCGGCGTTGACCGGTACGCGGATAAGGAAGTCGTCCGTCCAGAATAGATACTTTTCAGACAGGGCGCGCAGCCGCTTCCTGTAGGCCTCCGCGGCGGCTTTCTGCGCCGCTGTGTCCTCCGCCTTCCGGTACTGGCGCTGTATGGCGCTCCACGCCGCTGTCACCCGGTCATGCTTTTCCACAAGGTCCCGCGGCATGAGGATCAAGGGGTTTTCCATGTCCATCCCACAGTGCTCCGCCGCGTCCAGATAGTCCTTGTATAGCTCCAGCACCCCTCTCCGGGTGCTGGAGCCGGGCCTGCCGCCTTCCTGCAGCGCTACCCGGTTCTTTTCCAGATAGGCCGTCAGCTTCTCCGCCGTGATGTCCAGCCGCTTCAGCAGGCGCACGGCGTAGTTCTCCTCGCCGCGGCCGATGGTGGCCTCAGCGAGCCACGCCGCGGTTTCTATGGTCATTTTCAGCGGCGTGTCCCTGTGCCGGATATACAGCCGCAGCACCCGCATCGGCTCTCCCACGGAACACGCCGCCATCGCTTCCTTGGGCGTGCATTTCATAAAGTTCCTGGGCTTGTCCGCGTCCCATTTGATGATGTCGGCGTTCCGCACGCCGCGCCCCACAAGGTCCTTCACCGCGTCCTCCAGCCCCAGCTTCACCAGCATTTCGATCTGGCGGGGGTAAAAGCAGCACGCCGTCAGCAGCTCAATGAAGTCATCCGAGGGGAGATGTACCTTTCTAAGGCCGCACCAGCGCATAAAGCCCTTGTCCGCCTCCAGCAGCCCGATCACGTCATAGCTGCTGCCCAGTTCGGCGCAGTAGGTGTAGGGCGAATGCACTTTCCACAGCCCGCCCTTGCGCCCGTTGCTCTTGCCGGGCGTAGTCTGGCGGTGGTAGCTCATGGGTGTGCCGCCGCTGCACCACCACGGCCGCGTGGCCTGCTCCGCCACGCCCGGTGCGAAGCGGTACACACCCAGCAGTTTCATCTCCGGAAGCTCAGTCAGTACCGGCTCACCGTTCATACCGACGCGGCTGTAGTTCTTCTCACAGTCCCACGCCGTGGCCCATAGGGCGCCCCGCCACTGCCGAAGGATGACCGCTCGCCGGAAGCTCCACAGGTTGGCCCGCCCGCCGGAGTACCGCAGTTCCTTCACGGTGACCTCCGCGCCGCAGTATGGGCACCTGCAGCGCCTTTTCACCGTGGGCGAGTGGTCCCAGCCGTTCCGGGGCTCCGGCGTGTGGGGCGCGTGTAGCGCTCTCAGCTCGTCGGCGTTGTCCGTGTCCGGCTTGACGAAGGTATGCCGCCGGCAGCAGGTAGTCCATATCTCGCCCTTGCCGCAGCGCTTGAACAGGAAGTGCCGGAACAGTCCGTTGACCGCCTCCATCTCCTGCGCTGTGGGCTTCGGGGCCAGTCGCTCCAGCTTGGAGGCCCTCTCCTTTTCGTCCATCATGGCGCTCACCAGAAGTCCGCCAGATCCAGCACCACGGCCTTGCGCTCCTGGGGTGCCGCCGGGACTACGTCGTGCTCGCACATGGCAATGGACAGCTTCATGGTCACCACGCAGCCGGGGAAGAAGAACGCCGCCGCCCGCTTGTAGGCCTCAAGGTCGCTCAGGCTGCCGCCCACGCCCTTCAGTACGGTCTTGACGCAGTCCTCCACGCTGCCGCCCTGTGCCACCGCCTGGGCGAACTCCGCATCCTGTCGGCAGAAGTCCTCCAGCGCTGCCACCACCGGTTTGAACACCACGGCCTCCCGTTGGCCCGTCGGCGTCTTGGCGCCGTGCAGCTTCTCCAGCGCCTTGTCCAAATACTCGTTCATCGCACAGTTCCTCCTGTTTGTCTGTTTGTCTCTCGCCCGGCTCCTCAGTGTCCGGCATATAGCCGCCGGAAGTAGTCCTTTCTGGCGGCGGCCTTCCGCTGCTCCTCGATGCGGATGATGCTGATGCAGTCATCGCACAGCGGACCGGAGCCGTGGAAGATCTTGCCGCACCGCTGGCACACGTTCCGCACCACCGGCAGCTTCTCCCGCAGCTCGCACCGGGCGGCCACCTTGGCCCACGGCACACCCCACAGGTGCGCCGCCTCCACCGTGGCCAGCTCCCAATTGGGGGCGATCACCGGCACGTCGTAGTGGCCCTCGCACTGTACCCACCACAGGAAATCGTCCTTCTTGCTCTTTCCCTCGGCCATGCTCACCGTCCCCTTCCGCACAGCCGGGCCTTTTCGGCCTTTGCGCTGTATTCGTTGATCTTGTGCCGCTGGTAGCGGTCTATCTCCTTCTCCCGCCGGTAGGCGGTCAGCTTCACCCGCTCCTCTGCCCTGGCGGCCTCCACCTCGGCGTACTTCCCGCAGCGGTAGCTCCCGTCCTCGTTCCTTCCGTGGCAGCCGACGTAGCGTTCCGTGCAGTTCAGGCAGGGCTTCAGCTCGGCGTTTCTCCCTGTCTTTGGTCGGTTTTCCATGTCACCAGCTCCCTTCTGGCGCCGGCCGCGGCGGCATCCTCATGTGACATGAGGATGTCCACCACATAGCCGTACACACCGGTATCCAGCGCCCTGTAGGTCTTTTCGCCTATGGTCACGGTGCTGCCCAGCGGGATGATGTCCGGATCCACCGCCACCGCCTCGCCGGGGTGTACCCACTCTCCGCTGGCGGTCAGCACAAGGTCGCCGCAGCGGTTGAGGTGGCTGTACGGCGTGCAGCAGGCGCAGTAGCCCGTCACCGTGAACACGCCGGTGCTTTCCGTGACCTCCGGCTCCAGCAGGACCGCCATCTCCTGCGGCTCCTGCGCGGTGCCCTCCGGCGCCGGTCTGCTGCTTAGCAGCCAGATCAGCTCCACCGCCAGCAGCACCGTCAGCACGGCGGCCACTGCCCACAGGGCGTTCCGCAGCCGCCGGATGCGGCAGGCGTGGCTGTAGGCCCGCGCCCGCCGGTTCCGTTCCATCCGTGTCTCTGTCACCGGCCCAGCGCCTCCACGCATTTCAGCACCGCCCCAGCCAGCCACGCCGCGCCGATATAGGCGCATATCCATCCGAAGGCGCTCATACCGCCAGCCTCCCCATCGTGTCCTCCGACCAGGTCTCGATGCGGTCCGTGTCCCGCACCTGCACCTGGTAGGCCCACGCGCCGTTCCGCTTCGTGGCCCGGAGCACCGTGCCTACGGGCGGGTGCCCGCCGTTTCTCTCCGCAGCCGCCGGGGTGAGGCACACCGTCTGCTCCCCTTCGGCGAACTTGGCGCCGCGGCTCTTTCTCTTGTTCATGCTCTGCTCCTTTCGTATCCCCGGCTTGCGCCGGGGGATGGCCTTTTCGATCAGTCCTGCGCCGGCTCCGCCGTCTTGGCCTTGATGCCGATGCGAAAGCCGGGGGCCACGCCAAGCGAATAGCTGGCATAGTTGCCGTTCGCGGCGCCCGACGCGGACACATTGCAGAAATTGTAGCTGGTGCTGGCAGACGGCGAGCGCAGCCAGGCATACCACAGGTACGCTTTCCGGTTGGCCTGACTCTCGGCAAAGAACGGCAGGGGCTTGTCCGGCGTATCGTCCCGCTGCATCCAGTCCGGCGCGTCCTTGCCGAACACCTCCACCGCGGACATGGGCCACAGCTTGTCCGTGCAGGTGTACACCTCGCCGTCCACCGTCTGGGTGATGGTGCGCTCCACCAGCCGCGCCGCCAGCTCGTCCGGCAGCAGGGGCAGGAGCTCCTCGTTGAGGCGTTCTCTGGCGTCGCTCTCCGGGTAGTTCACATAGTCCGTGTTCCACCAGCGGCGGCCGTCGTACATGGCCATGTCCCGCACACCCCTAAAGAGGCAGCCGGTGAGGATGCCGTCGGTGATGTTCGCCACCACAAAGGCGGCCTCTTTGCCGTTCTTGAGTTGGAAGGCGACCTCGTCGCCCACGCGCAGCGCCGCCAGCTTCTCCGGGCGGGCAAAGTCCTCCGCGCTCCAAATGGTCAAAGTCTCGTGTTTCATGTCGTTTTCCTCCTGTTGTTGATTATTTGCCCCCGGCCTCCGCCGGGTTCATTTCGCACGGTTGGTAGGGGTTTGAAATGTCCCAGCCCTCCCATTTCGCCAGAAATTCCTCCAGCGCCTCCGGGCGGCACTTGTAAGCGCCCAGCTTCAGGAAGGGCAGCAGACCGCTTTTCCGCAGCTCGTGTACCTTCCCCTGGTTGACGCCCAGCAGCTCCGCCACCTCCGGCACCGTCAGCAGCCGAGGCAGCTGTTCTATGTTCGTCATGTCCTGCCCTCCTCTCTTGCGCCCGCCGGGATTGTCCTATGGCTTCTTGCCAGTCTTTCGTAAATGTGATATACTCAACCTGAAAGGTGGGATTGTATTATGATTGTTTCTCGCACTCTACCCCATCGCAGGCAGTCTGATCAGGGGCGAAACTGTGGCGCAGCTTGCCTTGCCATGTTGCTTGAGCATTACAAAATTCGGCCAAGCAATCTGAAAGAAATCACATCTCAAGTCTCCGACGCTGACAGGAATGGGCGGCCAATGTGCTATAACAATCTCATTGCCCAATATGCGCAGAAGCGCGGCCTATATTGTTCTGTCGTTTCCGCGAGAGACCCGCGAACTTTTATCCCTTTTTGTCTCGAACAGGGGCTTGAGCTGTTCGTGAATTACCATCCGGCCCCCAATACCACTTTGGCCCATTACGCTTTTGTGTCCTATGTGGCCGAAGACAAGGTGTACCTAAACGATCCTCAGTTCGACGCTCCATTAGGCGTCAATTACGAGGTTCCTATGGATACGCTATGCCAAGAATTACAGAAGCGCGGCCCCAAAGACGAGCTTGCCATATCCGACACAATTCTCGTATTCGCAAAAGAGGGCTCCGATGCCCCCATAAGATACATTCCCGATGGTGATAATCGTTTTCCCTTTTTCGAGTGCATCGGTGACAAGGCCGTCTGTGTTTTAGCTCCATTTACCGGCCAATGGATCGAAGTCAGCAAGATCCTTTCGGCCCCCACGCCGTGATATACCGGCTTAAATGGGAGGTGCTTCGCCTTGAAGAAACTGCTCGTAGCGCTCTCGGCACTGCTCTTTTGCTACTTGGCATGGGACGATCTCGTTTTGCTCGTCACGAGCGCCAAGTTTTGGCTCGGCATCGCGGAGACTGTCATCGCCTTTGCGATCCCGGTCGCCATCTATGAGTGGGCCATGCGTTCCCGGAAGAAAAAGAAATAGTCCCCTGCCGACCGCGTCCCTCCGGGCGCGGTCTTATTTACGCCGAAACTCTACTTTTTGTAGAGTTGCCGCCAAAAAAAATAGTATCAAAGCTTACGCCGGTGACCGCAGCGATCATCTTGCCTTGCGAGATGGTCGCTGTCTCCGGATGGGCCTCTATGCGCCTGTAAGTATCGCGGGAAATGCCCAGTTTTTCAGCCATTTCCACCTGTGTCAGTCCGGCGAATTGCCGTGCCATTTTGGGTGAGAATTGCATCTCGTTCACCTCCTTCTGCCTCACACTATACTCTACAATAAGTAGGATGTCAAGAACTTTTTGTAGGAATTTTATTTTTTGATGTTGCAATTTTCCTACATTTAGTATATGCTGTACCCATAAACTCGGAGGTGATGCTTATGTCCATCGGTGAAAATATCAAGAGTTTACGCGAGTCTCGCGGGCTCACACAGGCACAGTTAGGCGACGCCGTCGGAGTCTCCGACAAGGCCGTATCCACATGGGAGTCCGGCAAGCGTGAGCCCAGAATGGGCGCCGTGGAGAAGTTGGCCGCTTTCTTCGGCCTTGATAAAAGCGAACTTCTCTTTGGCGCCGGCTATGAAAAAACCGCCGCCCTGGCCGGCGACGGTCTTTCCCCTCTGGATGTCAAGCTGATCGAGCTGCTGCGCTGTCTGACCGAGGATCAGAAGCGTCTGCTGCTGGCCCAGATAGAGACTCTATTAAGCCAACGAGGATGAGGATCTTCTCGTCCTCTGTCAGTAGTTGGAACCTTTCCAGTATCCTGTCATCTAAACTCATTTCTCTCCCCTTTACGTCCGGCTTCCTGCTTCCTTCTGTATTCATTATGCTGCCGGCGTAGACGAAAAGTCAATGAGCTATCCTGACAATTTCTGCCCTATTTTAACAATTCGCGTTTTTTCTCAATTTTTTCCTACCTATATTCGGGTAAAAATTTGCCCAATTTGGGGAATTGCTACCCAATATGGGTAATTTATGTAAGGAGGAGCACTATGTCCGTTATTGACGAGTTATCCCCATACATCCGTGCATACCCCAAAGCATTCCGCATGGCACGTTCCCGCTTCGGCCTCACCAACGAAAAATTATCCGAGCGCTCCGGCGTTCCCTACTCCACCGTCCGCAACGCCCAAAGCGGCAACGGCGGCGTTACCATCGTGCAGGCAGCGGCGCTGGCCCGCGTGCTGGACCTGTCCATTGACGAGATGTTCGGCGCGGTCAAGCCGGAGGCGGAGCGTCAGCGCGCGGAGCTGGAGCAGCGGATCCGTGCCCTTGAGCTGGAACTGGCAGAGCGCAATGGCGAGATCCGCAGCCTGCGGGATAGCAACGATGCTCTCCGCTCCGAACTGACGCGGCGTACCTATTCGCTTATCACCGTCTGTTCGCTTATGTTCTTTGCTGTAGTCTGGTATCTAATTTGGGACTTTCGCCTCCCAAATGCGGGACTTATCATCGGCGGCAACATCTCGCTTGCCGCGTGGTTTATTCTGCTTCTGGTCATCGCGGCCGCCTGCGTCATGGGTCACTGTCTGCTTCGTATGTCTTCCCGGTATACGAAGCGATCCCACACCGTTTTTATCGACCACGAGCCGGGAGGTGACAAAGATGGGCAGTAAAGTGCTTACCCGCCGGCGAGGCAAGAAATACGAATACCGCTTCGAGTCCGCGTCCGTCGGCGGCAAGCGGCAGTGGATCTCCCGCGGCGGCTTCGATACCGCCGGCGAGGCATACGCCGCCGGCATGACAGCCTGGCAGGAATACCGGAACTCCGGTCTAAAGTTCACTCCGTCCCAAATGAGCGTGGCCGATTTCCTCAACTACTGGCTGGATAATTACGGTGTTTCCAACTTCAAAGATACCACCCTCACCAACTACCGCAAGAAGATAAAGAACCATATCGTCCCTGCCATCGGCAAATACCCCATATCTGCGCTCCAGACCGCCTCTGTGCAGGCGCTCATCGACGACCTGTTCAACCGCGGATACAGCCGCAACACCATCGCGGGTGTAAAGGGCATCCTCAGCAAGTCCATGAAATACGCCAAAAAGATGAAGTTTATCCAGAATAGCCCCGTGCCGGACGCCGAACTCCCCCGGCGCGGAGCGCAGCCCATGCTAAAGACGCGCACTAAGCAGCGGGGCGTTCTGGACGCCGATACCATTCGCCGGATATTTGAGCGCTTCCCGGAGGGGCATCCCATGCACATCCCGCTTGTTCTCGGCTACCGCTGCGGCCTCCGGCTCGGCGAGGCTTTCGCCCTGCAGTGGGAGGACGTAGACTTCGGCGCTGCCACCTTGTCTGTCAACCGTCAGATCCAATACCGCCCCGGAGGCGGCGATACCTCGCCGAAGGAACGCAGGCGCTCTCCGGATGAGCTGTATTTCGCTCCCCCGAAGTACGACAGTTACCGCACCATCCAGCTGGACAGCGCAACGCTGGCGCTGCTCCGACGTACCCGGCAGCACCAGCGGGAGGCGCAGCTCTCCTATGGTCCCTATTTCCAACGGCAATATATCACCCCGGCACGCAGCTCCGCGGACGACGTCCCCCCATTTACACTCAACACCGATGGCATCGGCACGGAGATCCACATGATCAACGTCAATGACGACGGCTCCCTTATCCGTCCGCGTACCATGCAGGAATGCTGCCGTGTGATCCACGGCTGGCGGAATGTGCAGAAGAACGGCAAGGTATCCCGCGTCCGATCCCCGGATGCCATTTGCCCCACCTTCGACTACCACTCGCTGCGGCACACGCACTGCACGGAGCTTCTCCTTGCCGGAATTCCTCCCAAAGCGGTGCAGGTGCGCCTCGGTCACAAGGATATCAAAACCACCCTCAACATCTACCAGCACCTCACGCAGCAAATGGAGGCCGACACGGCCAAAAAGCTTGAAAGCCTGTATGCCGCAAATTAAAGAGCGCTGCCGCCGGCAGCGCTCTTTTCTCGCCTATTTCTTGTCCACGTCCAGAAAAAATGTGGACAAAATGTGGACAAAACCGGGTTTTCGGCCTATTCGTCGCCCGTTATTTAGGAAGTCACAATTTTGCCGAAAAACCCGCAGCCCTTGTACCATCAGGCTTTCACAGCTTCAGCTACAGCCACGGCCACGGCCACGGTCGCGCCGACCATAGGATTGTTGCCCATGCCCAGGAAGCCCATCATCTCCACATGCGCAGGGACGGAACTGGAGCCGGCAAACTGCGCGTCGCTGTGCATACGGCCCATGGTGTCGGTCATGCCGTAGGAAGCGGGACCGGCGGCCATATTGTCCGGATGCAGCGTGCGGCCGGTGCCGCCGCCGGAGGCCACGGAGAAGTACTTCTTCCCCTGTTCGATGCACTCCTTTTTGTAAGTGCCGGCCACAGGGTGCTGGAAGCGGGTGGGGTTGGTGGAGTTGCCGGTGATGGACACGTCCACGCCCTCATGGTGCATGATAGCCACACCCTCGCGGACATCATCGGCGCCATAGCAGCGGACATCGGCGCGCTCAGTCTCGGAATACCGAATCTCGCGGACGATGTTCAGCTTGCCGGTGAAATAGTCAAACTGAGTCTGCACATAAGTGAAGCCGTTGATGCGGCTGATGATCTGCGCCGCGTCCTTGCCAAGACCGTTCAGGATGACCCGCAGAGGTTCCTTACGTGCCTTGTTTGCGTTGCGAACGATGCCGATAGCACCCTCGGCAGCGGCAAAGGACTCGTGACCAGCAAGGAAAGCGAAGCACTTGGACTCGTCGCTCAGCAGCATGGCGCCCAGATTGCCGTGGCCCAGACCCACCTTGCGGTCCTCGGCCACGGAGCCGTCGATGCAGAAGGACTGCAATCCCTCACCGATCTTCCGTGCGGCGTCGGCAGCGGTCTTAACACCTGACTTCAGTGCGATGGCCGCACCCACGGTGTACGCCCAGCAGGCGTTCTCAAAGCAGATGGGCTGAATGCCCTTGACGATCTCATAGGGGTCGAAGCCCTTCGCCTTGCAGAGCTCGCGGCACTCCTCCACGGAGCCGATGCCGTACTGCGCGAGGACGCCGTTGATCTTATCGATACGTCTTTCGTAACTTTCAAACAGAGCCATTTTGTCGTCCTCCTTCTCTTATTCCTGGCGCGGGTCGATATACTTCGCCGCGTTGTCCCACTGGCCGTAGTGGCCGGTAGCGTTCTTCAGGGCTTCGTTGGCATCCACACCCTTCTTCACGGCGTCCATCATCTTGCCCAGGCTGATGAACTCGTAGCCGATGATCTCATCCTTGTCGTTCAAAGCCAGCTTGCTGCAATAGCCCTCGGCCATCTCCAGATAGCGGGGACCCTTTTCGCGGGTGCCGAACATGGTGCCCACCTGAGAGCGCAGGCCCTTGCCCAAGTCCTCCAGAGACGCGCCCACAGCCAGACCGTCCTCGGAGAAAGCGGACTGAGTGCGGCCATAGACGATCTGCAGGAACAGCTCGCGCATGGCGGTGTTGATGGCATCGCACACCAGGTCGGTGTTCAGCGCCTCCAGAATAGTCTTGCCGATCAGGATCTCGGAAGCCATGGCGGCGGAGTGGGTCATACCAGAGCAGCCGATGGTCTCCACCAGCGCCTCCTCGATAACGCCGTTCTTCACATTCAGCGTCAGCTTGCAGGCACCCTGCTGGGGTGCACACCAGCCGATGCCGTGGGTAAAGCCGGAAATATCCCCGATCTGCTTGGCCTGTACCCACTTGCCCTCCTCGGGAATGGGAGCCGGACCGTGATAAGCGCCCTTGGCGACAGGACACATATGCTGTACTTCCGTCGTGTAGATCATAGTGACGATGTTCCTTTCTGTGTTATAGTCGTGCCTTGCGGCGGGTAAAACGAAATGGCGATCCATGTATCATGGCCGCTTCGCGGTCATTATACCAAATCTCCCCACAAATTGCAAGAAACATTCCAAACATTTGGACATTCTGCGAAATCGTCTGTAAGCATTGACTTTTCCCGTAAAACCAGTATACTATTATAGTATTTTTATCAAGTAACGGAGGTCCACCCCTATGTCTGACGCCGCTTATTTTACCGAGATGGAAGCCAAGATCCCCACGGGCAAGGTCCGCACCCGCTTTGCTCCCTCCCCTACCGGTTATATGCACATCGGCAATCTGCGTACCGCCCTGTATACCTGGCTCATTGCCCGCAGTCATGGCGGCACGTTTATCCTCCGTATCGAGGATACCGACCAGGGGCGGCTGGTGGAGGGAGCTACCGACGTCATCTACCGCACCATGACCGAGTGCCATCTGAACCATGACGAGGGCCCCGACATCGGCGGTCCCGTGGCTCCCTATATCCAGTCCCAACGTCGGGATACCTACGGCAAATACGCCCGCTTGCTGGCGGAAAAGGGCGGCGCCTATTACTGTTTCTGCGAGAAGTGTGCCTCCGAGGAGGACACCGGCGATTTTGACCGCGCCGATGATCCCTGCCGTGATCTGCCGCTGGAGGACACGCTGCGCCGCGCGGAGGCGGGCGAGCCTTACGTCATCCGCCAGCGCATCCCCAAGGAGGGTACCACCACGTTTCACGATGCCGTGTTCGGCGATATCACCGTGGAAAACAGCACCCTGGATGACCAGGTACTGCTGAAACGGGACGGTCTGCCCACCTACAACTTCGCCAACGTCATCGACGACCACCTGATGGGCATCACCCATGTGGTACGCGGCAGCGAGTATCTGTCCTCCGCGCCCAAGTACGATCTTCTTTACCACGCTTTCGGCTGGGAGGTACCCACCTATGTCCACTGCTCCCCCGTCATGCGGGACGCGCAGAACAAGATGTCCAAGCGCCACGGCGACCCCAGCTATGAGGACCTGAAGGCAGAGGGCTATCTGACCGATGCCATTCTCAACTACGTTGCTCTGCTGGGCTGGAGTCCCAAGGGTGAGCTGGCGGAGCAGGAGATCTTCTCTCTTGATGCGCTTGTCAAGGCGTTTGATCTGACCGGTATTTCCAAATCTCCCGCCATCTTCGACAAGGCCAAGTTGGATCATTTCAACGCCGTCTACCTGCGCGCCATGTCCCCGGAGGACTTCGCCAAGGCAGCCGAGCCCTACATCCGCCAGAGCGTCAAGGGCGACTTTGACGTGGCGGCCATCGCCGCGCTGCTGCAGGCGCGCTGCGAGCGTCTTACAGATATCCCGGAGAAGGTGGACTTCTTCGATGCGTGCCCGGAGTACGACGTGGAATTCTTCACCAACAAGAAATCTAAGACGAACCCGGAGGTCTGCAAGGCCATGCTGGAGGCGGCTATTCCCATGCTGGCGGCGCTGCCCCAGTGGACGGACGAGGCCATCCACGATGGCCTGATCGCCTTAGCTGAACAATTGGGTGTCAAGAATGCCACCCTCATGTGGCCGGTACGTATCGCTGCTGCCGGCAAGCTGGTCACCCCCGGCGGCGCAGTGGAGATCTGCCGCATCCTGGGCCGTGATGAAACGCTCCGCCGTCTCCGCGCCGGCCTGGAGAAGCTGGCATGAAAAAGCAGCTTTGTGCCATCGCTGCGTTCTGGCACAGGGAATACGGCCGATTTGTCGGCATAACTGCCCTTGCTTTTTTGGCACTGACCGTGCTGGCTTACATTGTCGGAAGGCTTGTCCCCAATGTTCCCGTAACCATTATACGCACCTTCAACGAGAGCATTGCAGACGCCGGTATTATCCGCGATGATGGCAGCTTCAGCGCGCTGGCCCTGTTCGGCAACAACCTTCGGGCTATGGTGATGACCGTGCTTTATGGTTTTATACCATTCCTGTATCTGCCGGCACTGTCTCTGGGACTCAACGCTGCGATCATCGGTATGCTTGCCGCACTGATGGATGGCCAGTGGCTTCTGCTGTTGGCCGGTCTTGTGCCTCACGGCATCTTTGAGGTCCCCGCCCTGCTGCTCAGTCTGGCCGCCGGACTCTGCCTGTGCAGAAATATCAATCGATACATCCGCTGCAACGAAAAAGGTATGATGAAGCCCCTGCTTCTGGACCTGCTTCGCGTGGTGGGATTGCTGGTGGTACCACTGCTGGTCCTGGCCGCTGTGATGGAGGCCTATGTCACTCCGCTGGCTATGCAGCTGTTTATGTAAGCCCCGTTTCCCATACGGTTTGTTTTTCCCGCGGCGCCGCCGCGTACTTGATTTTGAAAGGATTGATCCCGCAATGTGTGAAAAGACCACGAACGTTCCCGATCTGTTTGGCAAAATGGTGTTTGGTGAGCAGCAGATGCAGCAGCGTCTCCCCGCCGCCGCCTACCAGAAATGGCAGCAATGCCTGGCCCAGGGAACGCCGCTGGATCGTACCACCGCCGGCGAGATCGCCAACGCCATGAAGGACTGGGCCATCGAAAAGGGTGCTACCCATTACACCCACTGGTTCCAGCCTATGACCGGCGTTACCGCTGAAAAACACGACAGCTTCATCACCCGCGACGGCAAGGACGGCGTGGTCATGGAGCTGAGCGCCAAAGAACTCAGCAAGGGCGAGGCAGACGCCTCCTCCTTCCCCTCCGGCGGTCTCCGCGCTACATTTGAAGCCCGCGGCTACACTGCATGGGACCCCACGTCTTACGCCTTCGTCAAGGACGAGACGCTGTATATCCCCACCATTTTCTGCTCGTACAGCGGGCAGACGCTGGACAAAAAAACGCCTCTGCTGCGCTCTATGCGTGTGCTGGACAGGGAGTGCATCCGTATCCTGCGGCTGTTCGGCAACACCGAGGCGCAGCATGTCACGCCGCAGGTAGGCCCTGAGCAGGAGTACTTCCTGATCGACGAGAAGGTATACCGTCAGCGGGAGGATCTGAAGCTGTGCGGCCGCACGCTGTTCGGCGCCCGTCCCTCCAAGGGGCAGGAGCTGGACGACCACTATTACGGCGCCATCAAACCCCGGGTAGCCGCGTTCATGCGGGAGCTGGATCAGGAGCTGTGGAAGCTGGGCGTGCTGGCAAAGACGGAGCACAACGAGGTTGCGCCTGCCCAGCACGAGATCGCGCCCATCTACTCCGATGCCAACAGCGCCTGTGACAAAAACCAGCTGACCATGGAGCTGCTGAAAAAGGTCGCCGCCCGCCACGGTCTGGTGTGCCTGCTGCACGAAAAGCCCTTTGCGGGCGTCAACGGCTCCGGCAAACACGATAATTGGTCATTGGCCACCGACACCGGCGAGAACCTGCTGAAGCCCGGCAGCACCCCCAGCCAGAATGCCCAGTTTCTGCTGTTTCTAGCCGCTTTTATCAAGGGCGTTGACGAGTACCAGGAAATGCTGCGCTGCTGCGTGTCCTATCCCGGCAACGACCACCGTCTGGGCGGCAACGAGGCCCCTCCCGCCATCATCTCCATCTTTCTGGGCGATGAATTAACGGCTATTCTTGATGCCATCATTCAGGGCACTGAGTATGTGGACATCACCAAGAAAAAGCTCACCATCGGCGTGGACACTTTGCCGGAGATCCCCCAGGACACCACTGACCGCAACCGCACCTCTCCCCTGGCCTTTACCGGTAACAAATTCGAGTTCCGTATGCTGGGCTCCTCTCAGTCCATCGCCAGCCCTAATGTGGTGCTGAACACCATTATGACCGAGGAGCTGCGCCAGTTCGCCGACATTCTGGAAAAGGCCGACGACTTCCAGTCCGCGCTGCAGAAGCTGCTGCACGACACCTTCACCACCCACCAGCGCATCATCTTCAACGGCAACGGCTATGATGACGCCTGGGTACAGGAGGCCAAGCGCCGGGGCCTGGCCAATCTGCGGGACACGGTGGACTGTATGCCCGCCTACATTGACAAAAAGAACGTCGATCTTTTCACCAAGCACGCCATCCTCACCGAGACGGAGATGCGCGCCCGGTACGAGATCCACCTGGAAAACTACTGCAAGGTGTCTGCCATTGAGGCCAGCACCCTGCTGGACATGGTCCAGCGTCATATTCTCCCCGCCGCCAGTGCTTACGCCGACCGCCTAACCCAGACGGCCTTTCACAAGGAGAACAGTGTCCCGGCCTTGTCCGCCCGCATGGAAAAGACTCTGGCCCAGCGTGTTACCGACCTGGGTGAGAAGCTGTTTGATACCTGCGAGGCGTTGCACGCTGCCCTCAGCGATGCTCCCGCCGCTGACAGCGGCATAGATGCCGCCCGGTATTACCGTGACGAGGTCGTCGCCCTCACCCAGAAGGCCGGCGAGCTGATCGGCCGGCTGGAATCGCTGGTGGACGCCAAGGCGTGGCCGTATCCCACCTACGCGGACATTCTTTTCAGCGTGTGATCCAAAACATTGCAATTCTGTACAGAACTCACTCTCCTCGCAAAAAGCCTCCCCGGTCGGGGAGGCTTTTTCTTTCTTATTTTCCGCGAAGCGCCGCAACGATCTGCGTGTATACCTTCTCCGGCTCCCTCCGGAACCGTTCCACCAACGCCTCGGCGTCGGCCTTATCGGCCACCATCAGATCCAACGTCATCAAGCTGTCCACGTCATCCCGCAGCCGCAGCTCCACGGTGAACGTCCCGTTTTCACGCGGCGTCACCCGTCCCTGCACCTGCTGCCGCCGCACCGCCGCCTTGTTCCAAGCCGCGATATGCCTGTCCGACAGCTGCCTTACGGAATATGGCAGGCTGCTCTCGCAGATACCGCTGTTTCTCCGCCCCTTTTCCGTGATAACATACTGCCCGTCTTCCGTGACACGCAGATGCTCTGTCTTCACCAGGTCACCCAAACACTCCGCATAATCAAAGTAGTCGATGCCCTCGTCGCACATGGTCATGTCCTGCAAGTCGGCTCCGTCTACCGGCTCCGTCAGCCGCGACGCGATGTACAGGATCAGGAACTTGATCTCCAGCTTGTCCTGAATGAACGCGATACCCACATCGCCCACCTCCTTTTTTGGTATTATACGCAATTTTTACCCGCTTGTAAAGCGAAACCCCGCGAAAAAAGCAGAGGACGGCTCTCGCCGTCCCCTGTTCTGCTTCTCAATGGCACGCACAGTAGTTCTTGGTGCTGTTATAGTCGCAGGGCGTCTCCACCGCGTTGGGCGGGAAAAACTCGTTCATGGGGAACGCCACACTGCGGAACAGCCCGCAGGGGTCCTCCTGACTGCCGCAGTCACACTCGCTCTGGGGCACACAGTAGTCATATACCGGCCCCAGCAGCTGCGTATCGCGTTCCAACCGCACCAGCGTGAACTGCCCCAGCGTCACATACAGCCGCCGTGCTGCACTGTCGTCGAACACCAGCTCTCCACTGAAGCTCTGCGCCACAAAGGACGGGATCTCCGACAAACAACTGCCTGTCGAGACAGTGACCGGTACCTCCGCTACACGGGTGTCCAGCACGATCGGGTCCACGGCCTCCACCACGGCGATAGGCAGATTGGTCCGTATCCGTCCCGGCACATCCAACTCGTCGAACACCGTGTCCGAGGAGAATATCTTGGCGTTTCCTTCGCTGCCGAACAGGATACACCGCTTGTCAAACACGCACAGGCCTTCCACCTCAGTGTATCGCGGCGTGCCGGTACACACCTGTAAAGTCACCCGGTAGTAGAAGCGCATATCCACCGAATAGAACCCCCGGTTGAACGTCACCGGCTCCACATCGGTGTAGACGTACAGCAGCTCCGCTGTGCCGCCCTTGATCATCTGCGACGCGCTGAGCACCTCCTGCGCCGCCGCCGTGGGGTAAAAGCGCAGATCCTCCACGCAGTCCTTATCCCTGCATGAGTCAAATATCTTCCGCGTATGGATGCACACGGCCTCCCGGACGTTCCCCAGGTCGCAGACCGGTCCCGGCATTACATTTTCAGGCATAGAATGACCTCCCAATAAGTAGTGAAAGACGGCCTCTTTCATTCCACTCTATGCCCAAAAGGCAAAAAGGGTGCGGCCCGCAGGCCGCACTCTGACACTCATTCGCTCTTTTCCTTCCTTCGCACCACCACGTTCTCCGGTCCAAGCCATTCCCGGCACTCCTTCAAAAACGCCGGGTGGTCCAGGCAGAAGCCGCCCCACAGCTTGCCGGTGTCGGCAATGCGTATCTTCAGCGGCACCTTCCCTTCGAACATGGTCGCCACCAACAGCAGATGGCTGAACGCCGGGTCATCGATGCTCTTCACCCGCAGATACACCGCCGCCGTGTCGCTCTCCGCGGCCTTGCCGTCCTGCAGCGCCCCCACGCCGCAACTCTCCAGCGGGAATACCACGTCCGGCACGATCTGCGGCGGCTTCTCGTCCCGCAGGCTCAGCCGTCCCTTGATAAGCACCGGGCTATTTACCGCCAGATAGCTGGCGCACTTGTCCAGCACCCGGCTGAAGCATAGCAGCTCCATGCTGGCTGTCTCGTCCTCCAGCACCACATACGCCATCAGCGAGCCGTTCTTGGTGGGCCGCGTCTTGCTGGACGCCACGATGCCCGCCACCGTCACCGGCATACCGTCGGCGAACCGTGTGGGGCCCTCTTCAGAGGACACATCCTCCAGTATCTCATTCAGCGTCACTGCCCCGCTGCTACGGGCCGCAGCGCGATAGCCCACCATGGGGTGTCCGGACAGATACAGCCCCGTGGTCTCCTTCTCCATGTGCATCCGCTCCGTGGCGGTAAACTCCGGAATGTCTGGCATCACCACCGTCTCCACGGTGCTGTTGGCGGCGCTCATGCCGAAGAAATCGATCTGGCCCTCCACGTTCCGCCGCCGCACGTTGCCGATGCCGTCCAGCACCTTCTCATACACCGCCAGCAGCTGCGACCGCCGCGCCCCCATGCTGTCGAAGGCGCCGCTGCGGATCAGGTTCTCCACCGCCCGCTTATTCATATCGCCGCAGTCGTACATTCTCTCGCAGAAGTCCTGCAGTGACGCGAAATCGCCGCCGCGCTCACGCTCCCGCACCAGGGACTGTATGAACCCCCGTCCGATGTTCTTGATGGCCACCAGGCCGAACCGTATGCCGCCCGGCTCCACGGTGAACCGATCGCTGGATCGGTTCACATCCGGCGGCAGCAGCGCGATGCCGCAGTCGCGGCACTCCCCGATATACCCCGCCACCTTGTCGCTGTTGTCCAGCACGCTGGTCAGCAGCGCGGCCATATACTCCTTGGTGTAATGGCACTTGAAATACGCCGTCTGATACGCCACCACCGCGTAGCTCACCGCGTGAGCCTTGTTGAAAGCATAGTTGGCAAAGTCGTATATCTCGTCGTAGATGGCCTGCGCTGTCTTCTCGTCGATACCGTTGGCGATACAGCCCTTGATTCCTCGTTCCGCATCGCCATATACGAAGGCCTGACGCTCCTTCTCGATCTCCTTGGCCTTCTTCTTGCTGATGGCCCGGCGCACCATGTCCGCCTGCCCCAGCGAAAAGCCGCCCAGCTCCTGGAAAATGCGGATGACCTGCTCCTGGTACACGATGCACCCGTAGGTGACCGACAGTATAGGCACCAGCCTTGGGTGCTTATACGTCACCAGCTTCGGGTCGTGCTTGCAGGCGATAAACCTCGGAATGGACTCCATTGGTCCCGGACGGTACAGCGCGATCACGGCGGTGATATCCTCAATACTCTGTGGCTTCAGCCCCACGCACACACCGGTCATGCCCGTGGACTCGATCTGGAACACGCCCGCCGTCTGTCCTCGGGAGATCATGTCATAGGTCTCCGCGTCGTCGTCCGGTATCTTGTCCAGCGCGAAGTCCGGCTCTCTTTCCCGTACCATCTTTACCGCGTCGTCCAGTACGGTCAGGTTCCGCAGCCCCAGAAAGTCCATTTTCAGCAGGCCAAGCTCCTCCAGAGTCGTCATCACATACTGGCATACTATCGCATCGTCGTTCCGTGCCAGCGGCACATATTCATACACCGGCAGTTTTGTGATGACCACGCCCGCCGCGTGGGTAGAGGCGTGCCGCGGCATTCCCTCCAGTGCCATGGCTGTGTCGATGAGCTTTTTGACCTTTGGCTCCTCCCGGTACATATCCGCCAGCTGCTTCGATAGCTTCAGCGCCTCCTGCAGGGTAATATGCAGCGCCCCCGGCCCTGCCGGTACCAGCTTCGCCACAACATCCACCTCGGCGTAGGTCATGTTCAGCGCCCGGCCCACATCCCGTATGGCTGCTCGGGCGGCCATGGTACCGAAGGTCACGATCTGGGCTACATGGTCGTCGCCATATTTTTTGCGGACATATTCCACCACCTCACCCCGCCGCGTGTCGCCGAAGTCCATGTCGATATCCGGCATAGACACACGCTCCGGGTTCAGGAACCGCTCGAAGTACAGATCGTACTTCATGGGGTCGATGTCCGTGATCTCCAGGCAGTAAGACACCATAGATCCGGCCGCGCTGCCGCGCCCTGGTCCCACCGGTATTCCCCGGCTCTTGGCGTACCGCACAAAGTCCGACACAATGAGGAAATAGTCCGTAAAGCCCATTTTCTCGATCATATCCAGCTCATAATCCAGCTGCTTCCGGTATTCCGGCTTTGCCTGACCGTACCGCTGAGCAAACCCCTCATCACATAGTTTCCGCAGATATGTAGGCGAGTCGTACCCCTCCGGCAGCTTGAATTCCGGTAAGTGGTACTTGCCGAAGGTGAATTCCAGCTGGCACTCCTCCGCGATCTTTTCCGTGTTGGCCACCGCGTCCGGATATCCGGCGAACAGCGTCTCCATCTCCTCTGTGGAACGGATATAGAAATTCCGCGGCTCATACCGCATTCGGTTCTCGTCATCCACCGTCTTGCCGGTCTGGATGCACAGCAGCACATCGTGGCTCTCTGCATCCTCCTTCCGCAGATAGTGGGAATCGTTGGTACACACCAGGGGTATCCCCGTTTCGTTGTGCAGCCGCAAAAGGCCCCGGTTCACCTCGGTCTGCTCGGCGATGCCGTGGTCCTGTAATTCCAGGTAAAAGTCCTCACCGAAAATTCCCCGCATCTCCAGTGCATACGCCTTGGCCCCGCTGTAGTCGCCATTCATCAGCCGCTTGGGAATTTCTCCTGCCAAACAGGCCGACAGGGCGATCAGCCCGTCGGAATGGGCGCGCAGCAGCTCCATATCGATACGCGGCTTGATATAGAACCCCTCGATATACGCCTGCGACACCATGTATGATAGGTTTCGGTACCCCGTCTCGTTCTTGCACAGCAGCACCAGATGCCGCGACTCCGCATCGAACTCATGCTGCTTGTCGAACCGTGTCCGACGCGCCACATATACCTCGCACCCGATGATGGGATGGATGCCCTCCGCCTTACAGGCGCGGTAAAAGTCCACTGCGCCGTACATGACGCCGTGGTCGGTAATAGCGCAGGCCGTCTGCCCCAGCTCCTTTACCAGCTTCGGCAGGTCCCGTATCCGGCACGCACCGTCCAGCAGACTGTATTCCGTATGTACATGCAGATGCACAAATCCCATACCTGTTCTCCTTTACTTCTCCCCTATCATCCCGCACAGTATCTCCGCCGCGCTGAGGATAAGCAGCCCGCAGTGATCCCCCGCCGCCAGTGCCATGGCCGTGTCAGTGGGCTGTAATTCCTTCTCCGCCAGCAGTTCCCGGCAGTTGAGATGCTTAAATCTCTCCATAAACCGCCGCTGGTATTCCTTGGTGATCTCCGCAGATTTCGCCTTGCTGGCGGCCATTTCCGGAAACGCGCAGCCCAGGATCATCACCGGCGCGTTTACCGCGCCGCAAATGTTCCCGCTTCGCACGCCGCCGCCTAATCCCGCACCGACAGCCAGTGCCTGGGTCTCCGTAATACCCATCACATCTGCGAATGCCGCCAGCAACGCCTGGGCGCAGTTGGCCCCGTTTTTTCTGTACGCCTCCGCGCGTTCGCACCGTTCTCTCATGTTCATAGCTCCTTAGCCTCCTCCATCAACTTTCTCATTCGATGGTTCATGCACGACTTTGTTACCGGCGGGTCACACTTCTCTGCCAGCTGTACCAGTGACAACTCCGGATATTCCAGCCGCAGCGCCGCGGTTTGCCGCAGCTTTTCCGGCAGCTTGTCCCACCGGGCGCTGCGGCGCAGCTTCTCGATGGCGCCTACCTGCTCCTGCGCCGCGTCCAGCGTCTTGTTTACGTTGGCCATATCGCAGTTCATAGCCCTGTTGGCGCCGTTGCGTATCTCCTTATCCACTTTGGCCGTCATGATGTCCATGGCCGCCGCCGGTGCGCCGATCTTCGTCAGAAAGTCCTCGATGTGCTCTGACTGCTTGAAATACAGAAGTGCATCCGCGCCGCGCCGTATGGAATGTGGCAGGAACCCCATCTCCTCCATCAGCGCCTGCACCTCCCGGCTGGCCGGCACATGACTGGTGGCCAGCTCCAGATGGTACCGCTTCTCCGGGTCGGTGACGCTGCCTCCCGCCAAAAATGCCCCCCGCAGGAACGCCGTCCGGCAGCAGTCCTCCTCCAGTATTCCGAAGTTCACGTGCAGCGCCGTCAGCTGCCTCGCATCGTAGCCCAGTGTGTTGATGATCTTTTCCAGCTTTTCCGGCGCTGTGATGCCGAAGATCAGCTTTCCTTTGCCGTTCGTTTCCTCCGGTACCCGGTCGAATTTTACCCCAAAAGCCTTCTGAAACAGCTTTGGCAGCCGTGCGGCGAAGTCTCCGTTCTCCGTGATGATCCGTATCTCTCCGGGCGTGAACGTGTTGCCGTACAGCAGCACACCGTAGCCCTCGGCCCGGGCGCAGCACTGGCGGCTAATTCCCACGCGGCACAGCTCATTTTTTACCTTTCCCGCAAATGAGATCATGACCCTTCACCTCACTGTTCCGCACGGCGGAAAGCCACCGTTTTTGCCTTCATGGATATCTTTTCCACCCGGTAGCCGTATGCCGCAAGCTCCTTTTTATACGTTAGGAAGGCGTGGTCGATGGGCACACCGGCAATACGTCCTATTTCCTCGAACGACAGCGTAAATTGATCCCGTCCATCCTTAAACACATATTCCCAGAGTTTATCGTATTTGCTCATACATCGTCTCCTGTTTTTGCTCCGACCGCAGGTGCGGAACACACTTACCGCCCCATATCCCTGTGGCTTTCCGCCACGGAAAAGCCCAGCGCGTCAATGTATGCCGCCAGCCGGTGCGCCACAGCTACAGATCGGTGCCGACCGCCGGTGCAGCCTACAGCCAGTACCAGCTCTGTCCGCCCCTCCTGTCGGTACTGGGGCAGCAAATAATCTACCATCGGCGTCAGACGCCGCCAGAATTCCTCCGTGGCCGCCGCGTTCATCACATAGTCGCGCACCGCCACATCCAGCCCGGTCAGCCTTTTTAACTCCGGCACATAGTAGGGGTTTGGCAAAAACCGCACGTCCAGCACCAGGTCTGCCTCCGGTGGCAGGCCGTTCTTGAACCCGAAGGACAGCACCGTCACATGCAGTCCTCCACCGCTGCCGCCGCCCAGCAGCGTCAGCAGCGTGCTCCGCAGCTTGGCCGCAGAAAATGCCGACGTGTCCAGCACCAGGTCCGCCTGTGCCCGCACCGGTGCCAGCATCGCCCGTTCCCGCGCTACCGCTTCTTCAATGGAGGCCCCGTCACCGCACAGAGGATGGCTCCGCCGTGTCTCCTTATAGCGGTTGATAATGGTCTTGGTGTCCGCCTCCAGAAACAGCAGCCGACACCGCAGGCCCTGCCGCCGCAGCTCTTCCACCGCGCCGGTCAGCCGCTCAAAGGGCTCTCCGGCCCGCACGTCGTACACGAAAGCCAAGCGGTCATACCGGCCGCCGGCGGCCGCGCAGAACTCGGCGAATTTGACCATCATCTCCGCCGGCAGGTTGTCCACGATGTAGTAGCCGCTGTCCTCCAGACAGATGGCGGCGCGGCTCTTTCCCGCACCGGACATTCCCGAAATAATGAGTATTTCCAATTCAATATCCTCCACGCCGCCAAGCAAAATGCTGTTTGCTTTTGCTATACTATTTTTACCGTATTTTTGCTTTCTTTTTTAATCCTGTTTGTACTTTTTTATCTTTAAAACTACAGAAATACTCGACGTCAATGGAACTATTATTCAGGTAATGACCCGGACCTCAGGCTCTAGCACAACGCCGGTTTGCTCCCGCACGCGCTTTTGTATCTCTGCCATGAGAGTTGTCACATCAGTGCAGGACGCCCCGCCCCGGTTGATGACGAACCCCGCGTGCTTCTCCGACACCTGTGCGCCGCCCACGGTCAGTCCCTTTAGGCCGCACTGATCAATCAGCGCCGCAGCATAGTAGCCCGCCGGGCGCTTAAAGGTACTGCCCGCGCTGGGATACTCCAGCGGCTGTGACGCCTTACGCCGGGCCATCAGCTCGTCCATTTTCTCCCGTATCTCCCCGGGGATACCGGCCTGCAAGCGGAGCGTCGCCCGCAGCACCACCGTGTCGGGGTGCTCTGTCAGCAGGCTGTGCCGATAGGAAAACGCCATTTCTTCCCCACTGAGGGTCTTGACACCATCCTCGGGGAACAGCACGGTCACTTCCTTTACCACCTGTGCCATTTCCCCACCATAGGCACCGGCATTCATGCACACTGCGCCGCCCAGGCTTCCCGGTATCCCGTGGGCGAACTCCAGCCCGGAAAGCCCTGCCTTCTGCGCGAAAACAGCGATCTTTGCCAGTGATGCGCCGCACTCTGCCGTGATCTCACCTGCGACCGCACCAGCCGCCACACCCGCCATGTCCCGGGTGCAGATCACCAGACGCTCCACGCCCTCATCCGGGAAGAGCACGTTGGTGCCGTTTCCCAGCACAAAGGGCCGCGCGCCCAGCTCCAGTGCATGGCTCACCAGCAGCACCGCCGCCGCCCCGCTGCGGGGAAAGGCCATGCGCCGCGCCGGCCCGCCGATGCGGAAGGAGGTATACCGATCCAGCGGCGCGTCCTTCTCATATTCCATATCCGGCAGATAGTCCGCCGCCCATTTGTCCAGCTCCTCGTACCAGCTCATAATGCCTCCAAGCTTTGAAAATAAGGGGTTCCCTACACTGCCAGCGGTAGTATATGCCCCTGTCAGATACGCTTATTCTTTCCCAGCAGGGCCGCGCCGATCAGACCCGCCCGGTTGCCCAGCTGCGCCTTGACGATGCGCGTCCGCCGGTCCTTGCCGCAGGGAATGCTCTCTCTGGCCACCCGCCGCTGCACGGGTAGCAGCAGCTGCTCGTCCGCTTCATTGCTGACGCCGCCGCCAATGGCCAGTGTATCCGGCTGAAAGATATTCACCACGTTCACCACGCCGCAGGCCAGGTAGTCCACGTATCGGTCGCACACCAATTGTCCCACCGGGTCACCCTCGCGGGCCGCGATAAACGCCGACTGCCCGGACACGTGTCCGTCATTCTCCGTGATGACCCGCGCCAGAATACTGTCCGGGTAGGCCGCCAGTGCCTCTGCCGTCATGCGCTTCAGCGCCGTGGCGCTGGCGTATTGCTCCCAGCAGCCGTGCCGCCCGCAGGGGCACGGCAGGCCGTTCTGCTCGATGACCATGTGACCCACCTCACCGGCCATACCGTTGGCGCCGTGGTATATTTTCCCGTTGTGGATGATACCCGCGCCCACGCCGGTACCCAGCGTGATGGTCACAAAGCGCTTGCTCTCGCGTCCCGCGCCCACATGAAACTCCGCCAGCGCCGCGCAGTTAGCGTCATTTTCGATGTACAGCGGGATATTCAGATATTTGTGAAACAGCTTTCGCAGCGGCACGTCCCGCAGAGGCAGGTTGCAGGTATATGCAATAGACCCCGCCCGTATATCCACCGTTCCGGGAACGCCGACGCCTACCGACGCCACATCACTGACCGGAATATTGGCCGCCTTTGCCAGCTCCTGCACCAGTGACGCCACCGTCCACGCCAGCCCCTCACGGTCTACGATGGACGCGACCTTCATCTTCTGTGTCGCCAGCAGCGTTCCGCTTTCGTCCACCAGCCCCGCCTTGAGGTTGGTGCCGCCAATGTCTACGCCAACGTATTTCATCTGTTCTCCGCCTCGCCCGTTGTGCTCTTTTTCTTCAGCATGGCGTCCACCTTGCTGTCAAACTGCGTCACGAAGTCCCGTGCCGCGTTGTAGCCGTACTTCATCTGCCGGTTCTTCATGGTGGCGATCTCCACGATGCCTGCCAGGTTCCGCCCCGGCCGCACCGGGATGGTCACGATGGGCAAGCTCACATCCAACATGGTGTATTTCTCCTCGCCCAGGCCCAGCCGGTCATAGAACTTCCCGTCTTCCCACTGTTCCAGCTGGATCACCAGGTCGATCTCCGTGTCGAACTGCACCGCGCCCATGCCGAACAGCTGCTGCACGTCGATGACGCCCACGCCGCGTATCTCGATATAGTGCCGGATGATCTCCGGCGCCGTGCCGTAGAGAGAGTTGGACACCCGGCGGATCTCTACCGCGTCATCCGCCACCAGCCGGTGACCGCGCTTGAGCAGCTCAATGGCCGTCTCGCTCTTGCCGATGCCGCTGTCGCCCAGGATCAGCACGCCCTGTCCGTAGATATTCATCAAGACGCCGTGCCGCGTGATCTGCGGGGCCGTTACCCGGTTCAGGTAGTCAATAAGCCGGCTGGTGATATCCACCGTGGAGTCCACCGCCCGCAGCAGCGTGCGGTCGTGCTTGTCCGCCATCTGCACCAGCTCGGGCGGCGCCTCCATATTCCGCGCCACGATCATTGCCGGGAACGGATAGCTCATCAGCTGGTTGAACACACGCAGACGCTCTGCCTCGGTCATGCGCTCCAGATAGCGTATCTCGCCCCGCCCTAGTATTTGCAGGCGCTTGTCGTCAAAATAATCGTAAAAGCCTACCAGCTGCAGGGCGGGCCGATTCACGTCGGAAATGGTGATCACCGCGCTGTCATAGTCGCTGCCGCGGTGCAGTATTTCCATGCCGAAGGTCTCCACCATTTTTTTCAGGCTGGCGGGTGTGCGTTTCACTTTTTCCATGGGCGCTCCTCCTGCCCGGAAACGGGCGAATATACTTCTTTTAATTATATCTTGCGGCGCGCTTTTTCGCAACACTTTCCCCATGCAAAAAAAATTCGTTTTTTTGTCAAATAATACTTGCAATTTCGGCGCACATCTGTTATTATATCAACTGCTTGCGATGCAAGAGGTATGTTATGACAGCAAGGAGGTGCAACGGATGGCAAAGTGCGAATTTTGCGACAAGGGCGTGACCTTTGGTATCAAGGTGTCCCACTCTCATCGGCGTTCCAACCGCCCCTGGAAGCCCAATGTCAAGCGCGTGAAGGCTGTGATCAACGGTACGCCTCGCCATGTGTATGTTTGTACCCGATGCCTGCGTTCCGGCAAGGTTACCCGCGCGATCTGATCGCGTCTGAACTGCACAGTTAAAAGCTCTGCGATGTATCGCAGAGCTTTTTGCGTTTCCGGAGAACACAGACACCCTGCCTTTTAAGCAGGGTGTCTGTGCTTTTTTAATGATCTTCACAGCTCCGGGTCCCAGCTTTTCTTCTCCGTGTACCGCGGCGGGACATCCTCTGCTGTGACGGGTCCGGCCTCGGGAACGCCCCCTGCGGTGTGCCGGTCAAAGCCCAGGTAACGGGTACCCTGGAACGTCAGATCGCCCACGTCGCCCTCCGCCATCATGCCGTATTCCCTTCCGGGAACGTGCAGCTCAAGCCGGTCGCCGCTGTCAAACTGGAACGTCACGTAATAGTGAGTGGAGGTGCTGGTGTGCATACCGCCATTGTTATTGCTGTGGTGGTGCACATCGGTATTCTGCCGCTTGGCGACAACAGCCGCCTGCACCGTCAGGCGCGGAGAGTTGTTGTTCTTGTGCCAGGTACCAATGCCCTTTACTGCTAAGGCGATGAAGCAGACGATGACGATGGCAAATATCGCGAAAACAAACACCTGCATGATGTCGAACCCTGTGTCAAAGCCGAACCAAAACCCCATATCCGTTCTCCTTCCGTATTTATAAAATTACTTTACTTTACACCTTCTTCAAATGATGGGAGGCGGCCTTCAGCATAAGCTTCTTGGTACCCACCGTATCGAAGGCTACCTCCAGCAGTGCATCGCCGCCCATAGGCCGCACGGAGAGCACCAGGCCTCTGCCGAAGGCGTCGTGCTCCACCGTCTCCCCTGCCTGCAGCTGTATGTAAGAGGCGGTAGACGGCGCTTTTGCCGCTGTTCTGGCCGTATGCAGCGAGCCGGGACGAGACGCGGCAGGCACCTCGCGGCGCGTCGGTGCTGTGGTACCCTGACGTGTATAGCCGCCGTAACCGTAAGCGCAGCCATCATCGTCCCGAGAGTCCTCCCAGGCGTCGCTGCGGGGCACCGGCTTGGACAGCCACTCCATGTTGTCCTCCGGGATCTCACTGAGAAACCGGGAGGGCATACAGGGTGTTGTTTTACCGTACAGCGTGCGCTGGCGGGCGTTGGTCAGCGTCAGCTTCTCTTTGGCGCGGGTCATGGCCACATAGCACAGCCGGCGCTCCTCCTCCATCTCGTCGCCATCGCCCATGGCGCGATTTCCGGGGAAAAGCCCCTCCTCCATGCCCACCACGAATACCTGGGGGAATTCCAGGCCCTTGGCGGCGTGCATGGTCATCATGGTCACGCAGTTGTCGCCGTCCACCCGGCTGTCCAGGTCGGTGTACAGCGCGATCTCATCCAGGAAGCCGGAGAGACTCGTCTCCGCGCCCTCGGCGTTTTCCAGGTAGGCCAGGATGCTGGAGCGCAGCTCCTGCACGTTCTCCAGCCGGCCCCGGCTCTCCATATCGTCCTTCTCCCGCAGGGCGGGCGCGTAGCCGCTTCGCTCGCAGACGTAATCGTAGAACTCCGGCAGCTCACTCTCCGGCAGGCGGCGGCGCATTTCCTCGATCATATCTGTAAAGGCTTTCAGCTTGCCAGCTGCATTTTTCAGCTCGGGGAATTCCTCCGCACGGCGGAATACGTCGTACAGCGTCAGGCCGTGCTGTGTGGCAATAATCTGGGCCTTGTCCACGGTGGCCTGGCCGATCTTGCGGGCGGGAACGTTGACGATGCGCCGCAGGCGCAGATCGTCCGTGGGGTTGTTGATGACGCACAGATAGGCAAGCATATCCTTGACCTCGGCCCGGTCAAAAAACTTCAGACCACCGTAGATCTTATAGGGGATGCCGCTGCGCTTGCAGGCGTATTCCAGCGCGTTGGACTGGGCGTTGGTACGGTACAGCACCGCACAGTCACCCCAGCTGCCGCCCCGGCGGTAGTACATCATGATCTGCCCCAGGACAAAGTTGGCCTCGTCGCTCTCGTTGAAGGTGGTCTTTACCGTCACCAGCTCGCCGCAGCCGTTCTCCGTCCACAGGGTCTTGCCCTTGCGGCCCTGATTGTTGCGGATGACCGCGTTTGCCGCGTCCAGGATATTCTGCGTAGAGCGGTAGTTTTGCTCCAGACGGATGACCCGCGCGCCCTTGAACTGCCGTTCAAAGCTGAGGATATTGGTGATATCCGCGCCCCGGAAGCGGTAAATGCTCTGGTCGTCGTCACCTACCACACAGATGTTCCGGGCGGGGCCCGTCAGCAGCTTGGCCAGCTCGTATTGCAGCGCGTTGGTGTCCTGATACTCGTCTATGAGGACATAGCGGAACTTCCGTTGGTAGTACTCCCGCACGTCCGGTGCCGTCTGCAGCAGGCGCACGGTGTGCCACAGCAGATCATCGAAGTCCAGCGCATTGGCCTCACGGAGCTTTTTGTTATAAAGCGCATATACTTTACCGATTCTGATTTTACGCCAATCGTTGATCGATTGCCACTGCTCCAGAAATTCCTCCGGCGACTGCATATCGTTCTTGGCGCGGGAGATGACCGACTGCACCTCGCGGGGCGGAAACGACTTCTCCTCCAGCCCCAGCTCCTTGAGAATGTCCTTGACCACACGCTTGCTGTCATCACTGTCGTAGATGGTGAAGCTGCGGTCGAAACCGATGCGGTCGATATCACGCCGCAGGATACGCACACAGGCGGAGTGGAACGTGGACGCCCACACATCGGCGGCAGCCTCCTCCCCCAGCATCCGACCCAGGCGATCCTTCAGCTCGTTAGCAGCCTTGTTGGTGAAGGTGATAGCCAGCACCTCCCAGGGACGGGCCGGTTCCACCGCGCAGAGATACTCCACAAGGGCGCGCTGCGCCGAGTCCGGCACCGTGGCATACTGCTCCAGAAACGATACCTCGTCCTCGCCGATGGGAATCGGTATCTCCTCGGTATCACTGCCACGACCATACCGCAGCAGATTGGCCACCCGGTGAATCAGCACGGTCGTCTTACCGGAGCCAGCGCCCGCCAACAGAAGCAGCGGCCCCTCCGTGGCCAGCACGCCCTGGCGCTGGCAGTCGTTCAAATTCTGATAATCCACCGCGATCGCATCGCGCCGGGCCTTGATAAAGCGTTTTTCCAGATCCGTCATAGAGGGGCCTCGTCTTTCTCGTTCGTTGCTCTCATTTTAATACAACTTCCGCGCCCGGTCAACCGCAAATGAAAATTATAGAATTTTTGTTCGATTTTGCTTGACAAGAACGCTTGTTCGATTTATACTATTACCAGAACAACAGTTCGAGCAAGGAGGACACAACTATGACAACTTTTGGTCTCATTATCACGCTGCTGGGTGCGGGCTCTATCGCCGCCAATATACTGCGGCTCATCGACTGTATTGACAGGCCGGCGCCCCGGCGCCGCCGCATGGCATAAAAGCATGGAGCTGCTGGACAAGCTGGCGATATTGTCGGATGCGGCCAAATATGACGCGGCGTGTACGTCCAGCGGCGTGCGCCGCGGATTCCGGCCGGGTATGATCGGCAACACCTCCTCTTCCATCGCCGGCTGCTGTCACAGCTTTTCGGCCGATGGGCGGTGCATCACGCTGCTGAAGGTCCTGATGAGCAACGCCTGCGTGTACGACTGCAAGTACTGCGTCAACCGGCGCAGCAATGATACGCGCCGCGCCGCCTTCACGCCCCGTGAACTGGCGGAGCTGACCATCGGCTTCTTTCGGCGGAATTACATAGAAGGCCTGTTCCTCTCCAGCGGCGTACTGCGCGATCCGGACTACACCATGGAACAGATGATCCGGGCCCTGCGTATCCTGCGGGAGGAATATCGTTTCAACGGTTACATCCACGCCAAAGCTATCCCCGGTGCGGCGCCGGAGCTGGTGCATCAGCTGGGACTGCTGGCCGACCGGCTCAGTGTGAACATCGAGCTGCCCAGTCAGCAGGGTTTGCAGGCGCTGGCCCCGGATAAGACCAGGGAGGCGATCCTGCGCCCGATGGGACTGATCCGCGACGGTGCGGCACAGAGTAAGGCGGAGCTGGTGAAATACCGGCACGCACCGGTGTTTGCCCCGGCGGGGCAGAGCACACAGCTGATCGTGGGCGCTACCGACGACAGCGACCGGCACATTCTGCACCTGACGGAGTCACTATATCGCAAGTACAGGCTGAAGCGCGTATTCTATTCCGCGTATGTACCGGTGGTGGAAAATAGCCTGCTGCCGTCCCTGGACACCAAACCGCCGCTGCTGCGGGAGCATCGCCTGTACCAGGCGGACTGGCTCCTGCGGTTTTACGGCTTTCGGGCTGCCGAGCTACTGGATGACGCCCACCCGGACTTTGACCCGCGGCTGGATCCAAAATGCAGCTGGGCGCTGCGGCATCTGGACCAGTTCCCTGTCGAGGTCATGCGGGCGGATCTGGAGACGCTGCTGCGCGTTCCCGGAATCGGCCCCACCAGTGCGCGGCGCATCGTATCGGCACGGCGCTGCGGCGGTACCCTACGCTTTGAGGACCTGAAAAAGCTGGGTGTCGTGTTGAAACGGGCACAGTACTTTATTACCTGCGGCGGGCGGATACCGGAGGGCCTGCACTTCTCCCCTGCTACGCTGCCCTTGCAGCTGGAACGACTGGAGCGCGGTACGGTGCCTTCGGACCAGACTGCACAGTTGTCTCTCTTTGATCCGGTAGGAGAAGCCGTATGAATGACGTGATTTATCAATATGATGGCAGCCTGGATGGTTTTCTGTGCTGCATATATGAGAGCTATGTGTACAAGGAGGCCCCCGCCGCGTTCTGCTGCGACGAAGACCCCCTCTCCCTCTATGAGGTTCGCACCGTGGTCACCCAGCCGGCGTACAGTCAGCGGGTCAGCCGCGGTATCGCCGCCCGGTCCGGCAAAGCGCTGGCCGTGGTGCGCCGCAGCTTTTTAACGTGTCTGCCGGACAAGGAAGCCCGTTTGTACGCCTTTATCCGGAAGCTGTTGGCAGAGGGGCCCGGCTTTATGCGCGATCTGTCTGATCCTGCCTGCTATCCGCTGTACCGCGCTATTCGCCACATGAATGGTGAGTTGGAAAAGCTGCGCGGTTTTGTGCGGTTTTCGGACTACGGCGGTACACTGGGCGCAGAGATCGAGCCCAAAAACCGTGTGCTGCCGCTGCTGCGCGGCCATTTCTGCCAGCGCTATGCCAACGAGCAGTTTTTTATCTACGACCGCACCCATCGGGAACTGCTGTTGTACGCCAACGGTAGATCCCGCATTACGCAGATCGAGAACTTCCAGCCTGTCCTGCCAGGGGAGGACGAATTGTACTTTCGCTCGCTGTGGAAACAGTTTTTCCAAAGCGTCGCCATTCGGGAGCGCGAAAATCCCCGGTGCCAGAACACGTTTATGCCGAAACGGTATCGGGGGACCATGACGGAGTTTTTGCCTTTGGAATACGAAAAAGAGCAGGGCGCCTCGCCGAAGCTGCCGGGTGCCTCCGGAACGGACGGCTGAGAGACAGATACCGGGAAAGCGTTTCACCTTTCCGTTACGAGGGAACGCCCATCCCGCCGATAACGGGATGAGCGTTCCGCAATAGAGCCCCCTCTGTCCTGATCCATTTTACATTCGAAATCGCGCTGCTGTCGAGACGCCTCCCTTTTTACGCCGTCTCTGCCCGAAGTCACTCCTCTGCCAGCAGGTCCCGCAGCTTTTGCAGGCTGCGGCGCTCCAGCCGCGAGACCTGGACCTGCGATACCTGTAAGATGCGGGCGGTCTGCTCCTGTGTCAACCCCTTGAAAAAACGCAGGAGAATGGTCTTCCGTTCTTTCTCCGGCAGTGCGTCGATGGCGTCCCGCAGAGCGATACGCTCCACCAGAGAGACGCTGGGCTCCTCGGCACATAGTGTGGACTCCAGCGTCAGGCCCTCCGCGGTCTCCTGCTGCAGAGAGTCCGGTGCGATCAGCGCCAGATCCACGGCGGCGATTTCCTCCGGTGTCATGCCGGTCTCCGCTGCCAGCTGTGACAGCTTTGGCTCACAGCCCAGACGCCCTTGCAGCCGTTCCCGTGCCGCCCAAAGTGTCTGCCCCTTTTCCCGCATGGTGCGGCCCACTTTTACCGGACCGTCATCCCGGAGGAACCGACGTATCTCGCCGGCGATTTTCGGCACGGCATAGGTGGAAAACTGCGTCCCGTATGTGAGGTCAAACCCCTTTACAGCCTTTACAAAGCCGATGCACCCCAACTGATACAGGTCATCCGTTTCCACACCGCAACCATTGTAACGACGGACGATGGACCAGATCAATCCCGCGTTCTCCGTCAGCAGCTGCGCCTCCGCCCGGTCATCGCCCTGTTGGGCCCGTTCCAGCAGTGCCAGCCGGTCGCTCATCGTACCGCCAGCCGCGGCGCGATCCGTTTACGCATCTGCACTGTGGTCCCCTTTCCCGGAACAGACCGCACTACCAACCGATCCGTGAAGCTCTCCATAATTGTAAAGCCCATGCCGCTGCGCTCGCTGCCGCCGGTAGTATACATGGGACGGCGGGCCTGCTCCACATTTTCGATACCGCGCCCCCAGTCGCGGATCGTGATCTCCAGCATCCCCCCTTTCAACATCTTCAGCTTCATCACCACCTTACCCAACTGATCCGGATAGGCGTGGACGATGGCGTTGGTCACCGCCTCGCTGACGGCAGTCTTGATGTCCCCCAGCTCATCCAGTGTGGGGTCCAGTTGGGCGGCAAAGCCTGCCGCCGCCACCCGCGCAAACCCCTCGTTGCTGCTGCGGCTCAGGAATTCCAGTGTCACGTAGTTTTCAGCTCGCGTCATATTATGTACTCCCTCCTCAAACGATCGTCACCATGCGTCCGACGCCCGACGCTTCGAACACCTTTCTTGGCTGCTGCGCCACATGATACAGCGTTACGGCGCCGCCCAGTTCCCGCATCCGCTGCCAACCCCGCAGCGCCACGGCGATTCCGGAGCTGTCCATAAATGTGACACCGGAAAAATCCAGCACCAGCGACAGTGGCAGCGTCCGCTCGATCTCGCGCTCCAGATTTTCCAGCAGTCCTTTTGCCCCATGGTGGTCCAACTCGCCGACCAGAAAGAACGTCAGCGTTTGGCCTTCGTGTTTTGCCGATACTTCCATTTGAACGCTCCTTTTTCTTTGGTGTGTGCCGCAGGCCGTTCCTGCCAGAAAAAACTCCGCGGTTCGATGTTCTGCGTTGATTATAGACTATCCGACGCACGAAATTTGTCGAAACCCGTCAGAAGGGCGAAAAATTTTGGAAAGCACCATGTTTTTCGATTCTGGAATGGCGGTCGATCTGGCACAGCGGGCCGTGTATATAGCGCATATTCCCGTTTGCGGACAAACAAAAAAGACGCCGAAAGGCGTCTTTTTTGTTTGTCTCGGCCCTGCACACGGCGGGCTGGGCTTTGCTTTCGTTTTTTACATCAGAATAACTGTGAAGCACTATAGCTTTACAGCTTCATCGCCGCAGCGGAGGCGTCCAGCTTAGCAATAAGCGCCCGGGCCTTTTCGGCCTTTTCTCGCTCCGCATTGACCACGTTCTCCGGGGCACGGGAGGTGAAGGACTCGTTGGCCAGCTTGGCCTCGATGCGCCGGAGGTTCTCCTCCGCCTTTTTGCGCTCGGCGGCGATGCGCTCCAGCTCCTTGGCGATGTCCACCAGCTCCGCCATGGGCATATACACCGTGGCGTCGTGAGTGGCGACGGTCACCATGCCGGTCAGGTCGGCAGGCGCGGCGGTCAGCACCGTCAGCTCGCTGGCGTAGGCCATGCGGGTGATGAAGTGTGCGCCCAGCTGATAGTTCTCCGGCTGCGCCGTCACAAGGATGACCTGAGCCTTGCGGCTGGGCGGCACGTTCATCTCGGCGCGGCGGGCGCGGATGGCGGAGATGGCGTCCTTGACGGCCTCCATAGCGGCCTCGGCCTCCGGGAAGTGCAGCGCATCCTGATACTCCGGCCACTCGGCGGAGATGAGGTACCGGCCCTCGTGGGGCAGCGCCTGCCAGATCTCCTCGGTGATGAAGGGCATGAACGGGTGCAGCAGCTCCAAGATACGCAGCAGCACATAGCACAGCACATTCTCGGCGGCCTGCTTTGCCTGCGCATCCTCGCCGTTCAGGCGGGTCTTGGTCAGCTCGATATACCAGTCGCAGTAGGTGT
>ERZ773147.66-NODE-66-length-116258-cov-5.084060_pt1 | contig 116258 bp, 155 predicted proteins | sample MGYA00580851_ERZ773147 | MGnify/ENA primary metagenome ERZ773147 (study PRJEB29015, sample SAMEA2737818) | human gut metagenome | biome: human gut; feature: human-associated habitat; material: faeces | place: China | collected 2012 ... | reverse complement strand
TTTCATTAATCCTGAGAAAAATATAAAATTAGCGACATATGCCTCTAGATGCATATGTCGCGAATTTTACAATATTTGCCATTTTTAATCCCCTCTCAGTATGATCCGGATGGGCAGGTCGATGGTGGGCTTGGTGCCGAACGCTTTCAGGGTCACCGTGCCTTCGGCCTGGCCGCCGTCCTGAATATTGGCCGCCTGAAGGGCCGCCAGCTGCTCCGTGGTGATGCCCAGCGCAGGCAGCAGCTCCTGATTGCTGGTGGCCGTCACACCCATCACGCTCAGGTTGTAGCTGTAAGGTGCGCTGTCGCCCGTCCAGCCGGAGGCCAGCAGCGTGGCCGTGGTATCGGTGGACTTGTCGGCTTTGTTCTGCACGTCCGCCAGTGCCGCGTTGAACGCCGCCTCCGTACCGGTGAAGCCGCCGTCCTGCGCCGAGGCGTAGGCGCTCTTGCCGTCCGCGCCCTTGGGGCCGGTGTCGCCGGTGTCACCCTTCGCGCCCGGTTCTCCCTGCGGGCCCTGTTCGCCCTGTGCGCCGCTTGGAAAGCATGATAAAATTGCCATTTGTTACCTCCTTTAACCAAACAAAACAATACAAACCGGAAGATCCACCGTGGGCTTGATCCGGTTTGCCGCAATGGTCAGTTGGTCATTTTCCTGTCCATATATAGAAAGTGCCGCGCTCAGCACGGCGGTCACCTGTTCCGTTGTCGCACCCTTCGAGATGGATGCAAACCCATTTAAATCGTCCGTCAGCCCCTCCACCGTGATGGTCTGTAAATAGGGGGCTTCCTCGCCGGACCAGGACTGGGCTGACAAGGTAAGCTCCACATTGGTGCTCTTGTCTGCTTTCTGTCCCAGCGCCGTGTCGATCTTCACCATGTTGGAATCAGCCGCGCCGTTCATCTTTTCGCGCCACTCCTGAAATCGAGTTGAATTGTCGTCTGTAAGATAGAGGCCATAGTTTTCTGTGTTCATCCTTCGACCTCCATAAAGTTAATAAGCCAGAACCACAGTCACCGGGATGTTCACCGTCGGCGTTGTGCCGTCTGCCGTGATCGTGATCGTGCCTGCACCCTGTGCGCTCACCCGCAGCCGTGCCGCCACAGCGGCCTCAAACTGCTCTGCCGTCGCGTCACTCGCCAGTCCGATGGTTCCGTTCTGTCCCTCTGTGATCCCGCTGATCTGTAGTGTTTGCGCGCCTTCTGTGCTCCATCCGGCCGCCGTCAGTGTTGCGTTGGTGCTGGTGCTCTTGGCCGCCAGCGTGTTATAGATCGCCTCGTCGTCAAACGGGAGCTGGGAGTATTTCTTTGTGCCGTCTCCCACTTTCTTGCGGACGCCGCCGTTGGCCGTCTCCACAATGATGATCTCGCCGTCCAACAGGACCGGGTCTTTCGCTGTCCAGTTTGCGCTGGTGTCTCGCTTATGTTTGATTCGTGTGTTGTATTCCGCCATACCGGCATCCTCCTTTTTAAGCAAAATCCCCGCCGTGCGTGATACACGGCGGGGTAGCTTTTATCTTATTAGATGTTCACAGATGCGCTGCCGCAGTTGAAAATGATATAACCGGAAGCCTGGTTCAGCTCCGTGATATCATGCTCGTGATCACCAGCAGCCTTGCTGTCCCAATCGGCCACCTTCTCGGCAGAAATGCCGTCCAGAACAGTCTTATTCTCGTGCTCGTGCGCCTTGTCTGCGGCACCGTCCCACTTGGCCTTGTCGCCGGTGGCGATCTTGTCCAGCTCTGCCTTATTCGCGTGTGTGTGCGCCTTGCCAATGGCAGTCTGCACATCGGCATGAAGCTGGGACAGGGTCACAGAACCTTCCGTCAGAGTGGCGGCCACCTTATGGTCGGCGCTGACATCAATCACAATCTGGTCGCCCACTTTAGAACCGGAAGTGACATACTCAATCAGGCTGCCGACATTGATGTAAATATCATCCTCGGTCGCATTGGCAAGAACCAGGTGCAGGTATGTGCCAGCCTCGCCCCATACGCCAGCTGCGTCTTTGGTCTCCACAGAGCCGGATTCGACAACCATATCCTTTGGGATGTCGATGTTCACATCCAGCTTGGTGGCTGCCTGCTTAATGTTGTAGCGCTTTGCCACACCATCGGGCGTAGACGGAGTGACGGTCACGGTGTAGTCGGTCTGTGCGGGAATAGCACCGACCTTCTCATCCACATAACCCACGACGGTAGTAGCAGTCGCACCGGCAGGCAGAGAACCGACCAGCTCTTCCAGTGCGTCCACATCTGCCTGGGCATCCGTGCCGGCCTTCTTAGCCTCGGCGATCGCGGTATCCTTGCCGTCGGCATAGGTCTTGGCAGACTGCAGCGCGGTCTCAGCAGCACCGGCTGTGTCAAAGGCCCCCTCGTCCTTATAGGCGGCGGAGCCCAGACCATGCACTTTCACGTCCGTGCCGTTGAAGCTTACGGTACCGTTGGCGCTGCCCTCAACCAGCGTATACACGGTCTCATCAGGAATGGTAATGGTGCTCACAAGTGTCCAGTCAGAAGCGCCCTTGGCCTGGGAATACAGGTGGAACTTGCGGTCGTTGTCAGCATCGGCCTCCATCTTGTACTGGGTGTCGGTGTCCTGGATCTCGCCGGAGATATAGTCGGACAGGCCGGTGATCTCATTGGCGGAATAAGTGGGCTTGCTGGCAGCCTTTGCCCAGTCATAGACGTCGGCGGCCAAACCGGCGGTAAACTGCAGCTCGCTGAACTTGTGGGTGCCGTCGCCTACCTTGAACAGGACAGCAGGCTCCTGCGCCACAGCGCCGGTTTCAGCAGGCACCACAACAATAGCTACCTCGCCGTCCAGCAGCTTGGGATCTTCTGCGACCCACTGAGCGTAAGTGTCGGTTTTCAGGGAAATGCGGGTATTAAAAGTAGTCGTAGCCATAATGATCGATCTCCTCTGCAAAATTTAAAATTAAAGAGATGCGTTTCCGCCATCCAGCACCAGCACGTCGCCCTCGCTCTGCACCAGCTTGGTCATGTTCAGGCTGTTGACCTCCATGCTGCCGTCCTCTGCCACGGACACCTTGTTCTCCTCAGCAGAGCTGACCACCACACCTGCAGTGTCTCCGGCCACGGGGATATCCACGGCCTTGTCCGCAATGTTCACGGCCTGACCCGCCACGCGGATCACTTCGATCAGGTTCTTGTTGGCGCCTGCTTCCACGCCGTCCAGCTTTTCCTTGGCCTCGTTGGTGAAGTCATTGGTGCTCAGACCCTTGCCCTCCACCTTGTCCATCTTACCGGCCAGAGCGTCCGGCAGTCCGGTCACCTTGCTCTGCGCCACGGCCTCCAGTGCCAGCTTGCCTTCCTCAGACACGGTAAACTCGTCAGAAACGCTCTTGACGTAGTTGGCCTCAGCGTCGTCGGGCAGCGCCACCAGCTTCTCCTTCAGCGCGGTGGTAAAGTCCTCGGTGGAAAGACCCTTGCCTTCCACCTTGTCCACCTTGTTGACAATGGCGGTAGCAATGGCTTCGTTCATCTGCTCCGTGGTGGAATAATCGTCCAGATTGACGCTCACGTCATCCAGCCGGACGACCTCGTCTTCCACCTTGGCGTAGATGTCATAGAAGCCGGTGTCGGCGTTCATCACAAGATAAAGAACATTATCCTGTGCCTCAGCCGCTGTGGGCGCGGCGCTGACCTTCTTGAAGCTGGCATGGCCGGTGGCGGCGATAGCCGTCTGGATCGCCTCGGTGATCGCACTGGCGGTCATCGCGTCCGTGATGCCATAGCCCTCCAGCGTGGTGGCCTTGTCAGCCTTGCCGGTCTGCAGGTTCTGGATGTCCTGCGTGTGGCCGGCCACTGTGTCAGCCAGACCGGAAACGGTGCTGGTGTCCGGGGTGTACCACTCGATGGCGGTACCGGCGGCGTTGATGCGGGGCTGCTGTCCGGCAGTGGCGGAGCCAAAGCCCTTCAGCGTCACCTTGCCGTCCACGATCTCAATGGACTTATCGTCGCCCAAAACAGCAGAGCCAACCGCCTTCAGCGTCTTGTCCGGCTGGATGATGTAAAGGTCTGCCGCGGTGTCTGTCACCACGCAGACATTCTCACCATAAAAATAAACGCCGTCTGAACTGCCCACCTCAACGGCGGCAGCAGCGGCAGTCTGAGCCTCGCTCAGCGTAGAGAAGTAATACCGTGCGTCCAGAGGGAACGCGGTCTGCGGATTGAATGAAACCGCAAAATTCAGTTTTCCGAAATCAGCCATTGTGCGTCACCTCCATGTTAAATTGTGACCTTATAGGTGTTGGCGGTGTCATTGGCGTTCGCCATGTCCATCACATATACCTTGTAGTCGATCGCCTGATAGCCGTTTGCGCCCTCCACAGAGACCACACTCTTGGTGAAAGCGGTCTTGACCTCGGCGTTCATGCCGTTCACGTCCTGCACGGAGTTCACGTCGCGCAGCGTGGCGGGATAGGCGAACATCACGCGGATCGCGTCCACGGGGATCGCCAGGTTAAAGCTGTTGCCGGCGGCCAACGCCTTGCCGCTCTTACCGCTCAGGCCGCGCACCAGGGCTGAGTTGATCTCGCCATCCTTGGCCTCCAGTGTGCCGTAAAAGCTGTTGCGATAGCCGGTGATCTTCGTGGTGGTCTTCGCGCTCGCACTCTTATAAGCTGTCGCGCTCTTGGAACCGGCCGCGATCTTGCCGGCCTCATAGTCGTTGCCCAGGTTCGTCACGGGCACAGCGCCTGCGCCGTGTGTCGCCGTGGCGGTGATGGCGTAGTTGGTGCTGTCGCCAACGGTCAGCGCGTCAAAGCTGCCCTCAGCGGTCGTCTTGGTGGCCGTGCCGTCCGTCACGCTCCACTCGGTAGCGGTAATGCCGGTGGCGGGGCCGTATGTATAGCTGCCCGCGCTCAGTGTAGCGGAATATGCCGGGGTCACAGAGGTGCCCACTTCATATGCGCCAAGCTGCGCGCACACAGCCGTCACAGCAGGCTGCGTAGCGGTAGGATTCTTTTCCTTCGCCAGAATAGAAGCCAGCACGTCCTTCACGTTCTTGCCGGAGGCGGCAATGGTGCCGGAGCCGGAGCTGGGAACTGTCAGCACGCCGATGGCTGCGGTATAAGTCAGGTCGTCGGCAAAGTACACGTTCTCCGCGCTGTAGTTGCCGTCCATGGCGGCCCACACGCTGCCGTCATACACATAGGCGGTGTAGGAATACTTGCCGCCTGCGATCAGCGCCTTCACTACAAAGATGTCGTCCTTCTGCGCTTCCACACCGGCGGCGGTCAGCACGCGGCTGATCACGTCGGTGTCGCTCTCGCCCTCGGCCTTCACGCCTTCGTAGTGGGCGGCCTGTCCGCCGCTGATCTCCTTCAGGTTTTCATAGGTGGTGGTGCCGTCGCCGATCTTCAGCGTGCCAAGCTCCAGGTCAAAGCAAGGCTCGCCAGCAGCAGGCACAACGTCTTTGTTCGCCAGCCAGTTGGCCGTGGTGTCGCGCCGAACCTGGATCTGGGTCTTCATTGTCTTGTTAGGCATAACTTTCCTCCTTCAAATTATTTGCAGAATGGTCTTATTCGGTGCCCTGTGCCGTGCCGCCGTCAATGATCTTGACCTCTTCGATCTTTCCGCCTCCGGAGTCCACAGGGGTCAAAACATTTTCGCCCGTCACGATATAAGGCACCCAGTCAGAGCCGTTATGCACAGAAATAATGTGTCCCGCGCAGTCGTAGGTCTTGACCCATGCCTGCGCCTCGCTAATGGTCTCAAACTGTTTGCGCTCTGAGATGCGCTTCATCTTTCCGGCCGCGTCATAAAAATACAGCTCTGATTCCTCAGCGTCGCTGGTAATGATCAGGCTGTCCTTGGGGATCACGCCCGTGGCGATCGCGTCTGTGATCTCTCCACGTTTGCCGTATGCCACTCTCACACCCATCTCATCTCACCTCCCATTAGCCAAAATAAATGACCGCGTCGGCATCTGCCGGCGGGTCGCTCTCGTCCTCTCCAAAATGAATGGTCTCGTCGTCGTTGACCATCTCGCTCATGTCCACCGCGTCGCCCACAGGCTTTCCGTTGGAAGACATCTGCAGGATCTTCTTTTCCACGTCGTAAACCAGGCTGTCGCCCTTTTTCTCCATCTCTGTGCGCATGGTCTCCATGCTGTCCTCCGCCGTCTCCGTCTGCTTTTGTAGCGCATAAATTGCAGAGAGCTGATGGTCGCAGATGTAATCGTCCATGTTTTTGGACTCCTCCACATACAGCAGGCATTCGCCGCTCTTGGCGATCGTCGGGTTAGATGGCGTGCCGGAAAAGATCTGCAACCATGCGCACACCTCGCCCGGGAACTTACTCAGCCGGCAGGAAACCGGCAGCACATACTGATAAAATGCGTCTTTATAGGTGTCGCCCAGCCGGTCCAGCGCCACAATGTCCGCCACGCCGTCTGCCCGGATATAGCATAAGTACGGGGTCGCTTCCAGCATGTCCACCTCGTCCACCGTCTTCGGCATCAGAAAGGTGATCTTCTGGTTCAGGTTGTCACCCCGGTAGATCTTGCCGTTCACCGTGATGGAAAGCGTCTTGTCGTCATCCAGCTTGATATAGATCATGTGTCTCACCTCCGTTGTTTATAAAGTTATATAGTCAACATCCTCCAGCGTCATCTCGTCATAGTCGGCCAGCACGCTGCTCTGCATGTCGCTCAGTAATCGGTATCGCCGCATGACCTCTGTCACCTGTGCCGCCAGAATAAGTCCCGTGCCCATCTGCTCCATGCGCTTCTCCGCGTTTTCCGCGGCATCGATCCGGATCTCCAGCCCGTTCTCCGTCTGAAACAGCTTCTGTTCGCCAAGACCCTCCAGTGATACCTTAGCGGCAATGCCGCTGTCCATGCCGCCCAGTGAAAATGCCGAGCTTGTCCCCAGCACCTTTGCCGCCGCCGCAATGGCCGTCTTAGCGGATGCCAGCGCACCATAGCACAGGTTGCCCAGCGTGGCCTCTACCACGATGGCGGCTGTCTCCATGCCGCTGTAATTCACTGCCTGCGCGTCGATCACTTCGGCCTTCGGCGCAATGGCGCCCTCGCAGCGCAGTAAGCTGGTCTTTTCGCTGCCTGTCACCTCGCTGCCAATGCCGATGGCAAACCCCGCCCTGGATAGCGACTTCCGCACCTCCGCGTCCAGCAGCGCCGCCGACACAGCGATCCGGTTGATGGCGTAGAATCCCTCGTGGTAGGGAATGTTGGATACCATGAATCGGCCGCCCAGCGCCTGCCTGTCAAAATAGATGCGTGTGTCAACGCCTGATTTCCCGAAATAGATGTTGTTGGAAATTGTCCCGCTTTTGTATATGTCGCACTCTGTCGTATGGCTTTTCAGCAGCACATCATGGCCTGTGCTCCGGCCACCCAAAAGAACATCAAAGGTTTTTGCCATACAACCACCTCGTGTTTACGCCGGGTCCTGCACAGACAGCTTCAGGTATCCTGCCTTGATCGTCATAATCGTGGCCGTCTCCACCACGCGGGCGGTCGACAGCTGGCCATACATCAGCAAATTGCCACTGCCGCGTTCCGCCGCGTCATAGATCACAAAGTGCGTCACCGTGCCCCAGTTTGCCGTGCTCTCATCAAAAGTGATAGCCTGGCTGTTGGTCACCACGCCCGCCGATGGTTCGCTCAGCGCCACCAGTGCCACTCTGGCGTAGCCTGCCGCAGCGTCCGGCTCTGTCACGTTTGTGCCATCAGCCGCCGGCGCCGTGGTGCTCAGTCCGATATAGTAAGTGCCAGGGATCGCCGGTGTCGTCTTCGTCCCGAACAGATTCCCCGCCACGCAGTTCAGAAAATACGCTGTGTTCATCTTTCTTTCCTCCTTCGCGCCCTCGTGTTACGCCTGCAAAAATGCCTTGTCCACATTTTTATGTATCATCAGTATGCCTTGCCGGATGTCCGCGTTATCGTCTGGGTCTTTCACCGTGATCTGGTATACATATTTGCCGAATAGATCAATGGTGTCCTCCGGCTCCAGCAGTATCGTCATGATGTTTTCATACACATTGGCGCTATCCATTTTTATCGTCATCTCTTTCGACACCAGCGGCGCGCCGCTCTTGTCCGCGTAGTATGCAATGGAAAAATTCGCCGTACATCCCGTCAGTCCAAAGGGCTTCGGCTCCGTGCCGTCCCTGTATGCGTGAAAAACCAGCTCTTCCGAAGAGCCTCCCACAAACGCGAGCTCCGGCAAAGTGTAAATCTCATTTACCATGTCACCCTCCAATGTTCACCGGGAATTCACACAGAAATTTCACCGTCGCGTTCCCGGAAATCGTCAGCAGATTATCTCCCCGCACAAGCCGCATGAACTTCATGTTGAAATTCGGGTATAGGTTCAGATCCATGCTGTTGGTGATGATCTGGTTCTGGTTGTCCACATAGATCACCAGCGAGCTGCCGCCCGGCAAACTGCTGAATTGGAACACCCGCCCGTTGTCAGACTGGTTCGTGATCTTGATCGTGTCGCCGCTGTGCATGGCGATCTCCATTTTCGGCCGGTAAAATCCGTGATACCCGCTTCTATTTCGTAAATTCACCTGCTTTTCTCCCGTCGCCGTATAGGTGTAGGTGTCCGGCATCTGGTAGGCGAAGGGCGAGTCGCAGTGTACCGTGCAGGAAAATGCCCATGGCATCATTCCGTCTGTGATCAGCCGCAGCCCCGACACCATGCACCGGTAGCGATATATCTCCATGTCATCCTGCACAATGCTCAGCCATCGATAGGTGCTGTGTCCCGTCAGCCATGCGCTGATCGCGTCGATGTCGTGCCGGTCCAGGCTACTCTGCGCGTCGATGGACGCCATGTTCGCCCCGAACACCAGCGTGAATTCCAGCGCCTGATTCTGGTTGATGCCATATGTCAGCGCGTCATACCGTCCTGCGATCCGGTCTTCCACGATCTCGCCCACCTGAAACTCCACGTCGTCCTGCCCATTGGAGCCAAAGTCGTATACCATCAGCCCGAACTCCGCACAGGAGACGCCGTCAAAAATAAACTCACTGCCCCAAAAGGCCATTCTTTCTCACTCCTTGTCTGCCTTTGCCTCGCTGTCCAGCTCGTCCAGCAGCATCATTAAGTCCTGCTCACATGTGGCAAGCACCACCCGGTTCCGGTATCCCTTCACGGACACCTCACCCAGTGCGTCCACAATGGATCTCAGCTTCATTTTTAAATCTGCGTTTTGCATATGTCCCCCTTGTATTCCGTCGTCGTCACATAGTTGATGCTGGATATCACACTCAGCTTCCTGTAGTCGATCATTGATGTCCCCTTGAACCAGTTGTCATACACCAGCAAAAACTGACCATGTTCATATTCTTCAAATCCTACAATCGTCACGCTGTGGTCTTTATAGTAGCCGCGGCCATCTGTCCATAAATTCAAAATGACTGGCGTTCCGCCTTTGATCAATCGCTTGATCGTGGCGTAGTTCCAGCCAATACCTTTCCCATATGCGCTGCATGGTCTGCCAGGCAGCCTGTGCGCCTTCATGAACACCTGCATGATCCGCTGCACCACCAGCGGGTTGGTACCCCGCTTTTCGCCGTTGTAACCATACCGCCTGGCAATGCGTTCAATTTCGTCGTAGTGTTCCTCGCCCCAGATGCACGCCATGCATGTCAGTGTGCAGTCCAGTCGCTCGCCATAGTCATTCTGCAGCAGTGCCTCCAGCCGTATGATCTTTCTCTCTGTCTGCTTGCCCAGCGCAGGATACTCCCGTGTCAGGCTGCCGTAGTAAAGTCTTCCGCCCATAGTGCCTCCTAGCTTTCGTTGAAATAGGTGATGGCGCGGTTCAGCGCTCCCTTCAGGCTGTTCTCTCCGTTGAAAAGGTGCGCCTTGATGATCGTTACGTTTTTGGTCACCTGAACAGGCGGGTTTGTCGCCCCGGCCTGACTGGCGATCATGTTGCGCACTTCGTTGAATTCCTCCGCCGTAATGGGGTCACCTTTGGCGACCTGCGCGTAGTTGTATGTCCCGCCGTTTGCCTCCACCAGCGCTTTCACATACTCTTTCAGTTTGTTCCACCTTGCGTATGTCAGGTTGCTGATGGGCTGTCCAGCCGTGATCACCAGGTCATCCGTGCTCTCGCTGTCCCAATAAAAAAGCGCCAGCTGCTTTCTGGCGGATAGTGTCACATGCAGATCAATACCCAGCGAATCAAACGATACCGTGTCCGTGGAATACTCCACCGTGCGCGTCGGTATGTCAGATGTAGTGGCTGAATAATAGGCCAGTGTATAAGGCTTTCCGTACCCTTTTTGTACGTTCAGGTTCCTCAGCTCGATCGTCGATGTAATATAGGCCGTCACCGTGTGGTACTCATTGTCCACGATTGCGGCGGCAAGTCCGTTGTCCACATATACGGATGCGCCGCTCAGTCCGGCGCCCAGCCGTATGTCGATCTGATAAGAGATCGGCTCCCATATCGCCCACACATCTTTGATGTATGGACTATCTGATGATGTCCCGCTTGTGGCCATAAACTTGCCGTCAAATACCGTGCTGGAGCTCTGGCTTTCGCTCCAGCCAAGAAACCGGTAGCCCACACGTACCGGCGTTGGCAGTATCGATAGATCAAAGGTGATGCTTGACCCTTCGTTTGACCGCCTCGCCGTCAAATAGGGGTCGTCATAACTGCTGAAAGCGCCGCCGTTGGCATTCGCCCGCACCCGATAGTAATAGGTGGGCAGCCATACGCCGTATAGCTTGATGTATCTGGTGCCATTGCTGGTAACTTCGCTGTCACCCTGCGCAAACGCCGTCCATGATCCACTGAAAGCTGAGTTGGTATACTCAAAGAATTGGAAATTCTTATAGTTGCTGTCAGTGTACTGTAGGTTGCCCAGTGTGGCCTTTGTCCCGGCTCTCACATGCAGCGGCGTCGAGTTGGATTCGCTGGTGATGCGCGAGCTTATCAGTGTTTCGCCGTACTCGTTTTCGTAAGACATGGTGTAATACGAAATACTGGACTCATCTGCCCTGAAGTAGATCGTATTGTAGCTGTATGTCTGCTTTTCCGTGGCATACAGCGTCACCGTTCTTCCGCTGGTCGATCCGGCGTTTACCTTGTGGTCGCTCCATGCCCCGCTGGCGTTGATCACCGTGAAGGTGGAGCTGCCGTCCGTCGCTTTCACAGGGTAGGTATACCGGCTATCGTCGATGTTGACCTGTGTCAGATAGATGTATCCGCCCTGTCCCACGTCATCCTTGTCTACAGAGCTGGATGTATAGGTGCCGCTTCCATCAGCGCCTGTGGTGTTCACGCGGTAGAAGAAGCCGGAGACGCCGGCGCCGCACTGCACCTTCAGCGGGTACGATGAGGAAGAGCCGCCTCCCCATGCTTCAATCGTGCCCGTCCATGCACCTGTCACATTGCTGCTGGGCAGCTGAGATGTGCTATACCGCGTACCTACAGAGTGAGATGTCGCTGTTGTGCCTGTGCAATACAATCGCACACGTCGATCATACTGACTATATGTAGCGCTTGTAGAGCCGTTGTAGGTATACGAAGTGGAAGATGCCGTTTGCGAATAACGACAATACCATCCCGCTGAGCTTCCATCTGTCCCTAAGTCTTCAATAAACAGGTGGTACTTCTGTCCGGTCGTCATCCCGCTTATGGTTACGGTATATGCCGATGCCGATGTATATTGCGCCGTTGATACGGATGCCATCGTTCACACTCCTTTTATCCGAATTTCGGCGTCACGTCTCCTGTGGCGCCCGACAGCACCTGTGCCCATGTGTAGTTTGTGCCGCCAAATGAAATGCCGCTGGAACTGATCGTGGCCACCGTCGTCTCTCCGGAATTCAACTTGATACTGTAGTTCATCGTCAGATAAGAGCTGAAAAGATTCACGAAAGAGCCGTTTGTCGCGTAGATGTCGCTTAAATAGTGGTCCGCGTCCGATATTGCGCCCGACGTTACATAGCCGTAGTTGCCGCCGCCTTTCAGATTACCAGCGTGCAGGTTGTTCACCGATATCGTGTCCGCGTTTATGGTGCCGCTGGTAATGCTGTCCGCGCTCAGCGAGGAAACGGTGATCTGGCTGCAATCCAGCATGCCGCCCTTGATCTGACTGGCGCTGATGTCGCCGATCTCCGCCGAGCTGATCTGCAGTTTCCCGTTTTCAATCAGGCATCCGCCAATGTTACCTGAGGTCGCCGTCACCTCGCCGGAAAAGCTGCCTGTGGCCGCCCGCAGTTCGCCTGAAAAATAGCCATCGTTGGCATTGATCGTGCCTGTAATGGTGGCGCTGTTGGCCGTCAGCGATCCTGTGCCGCCATCCAGCCGGATAAAGTTTCCGCCATGGCTGATGGAGATGCCGTCCACGCCGATGTAGATGCCGTTGTCCTCGCTGTCCAGCGCCGGCTTCCCGTTGTATATCGCTGTGCTGGCAATGCGCCAGCCCCGCTCTCCGTCGCCGATGTAGCCGGAGGTCGCCGTGATCTTTCCGGTCGCCTCGATGTTGTTTGCCAACAGGAATCCGTTCTTATTGGCCCGGATATAATTACTGGCGTCGCCCAGCGAAATGCCGTCCGTGCCGATATAAATGCCCTCGTCCTGGCTGGAGAACGTGGGCTTCCCGTTATAAATGGCATTGCTGATGATCGTCCAGCCCTCCAGCGCGTCGCCAATATAGCCCTCCAGCGCTGTGATCTTTCCGGTGAATTCACCCGCGGACGCATAAATCGTGCCCTTCAGCGTCAGGTTGCCATCGGTGTCCGCGTAGAACAGCTTCTTTGTGTCATCCACCACGCCCTCATTGTCGATCAGCGGATATTTGCCGATCATCATTCCGTGCATGGGGTCCAACAGAATATGGGTGTTGGTGTCTTCATTGGTGATGCTGAAGTTGCTGTTGTGCAGCGTGCAGCCCTCCGCGTCCACTTTGAACACGGCCACGCCGCCGTCCTCTTTCGCGCTCTCTATCACCAGGTTGCTGCCCGCCAGCAGCGTACCCACAATGTTCGGCGCCACGACGCCCCAGCAGTCGCCCAGATTCTCGTCATAAAAATTGCCGATCGCCAGCTCTGCCGTCGACCAGTTGTCGCTTGTCATCAGGATGCTGTTGTTGTTCAGCCACACCTGCTTGGGGTCATATTCTGTCCGCAGGTCGTTTGCCCATTTTCGCAGCCGTATGCCGGAGTCGCCCCAGGAAATGGCCTGCTCCTTGCTGGACATGATTGCGTTTTTAGAAACGTCCAGCGCCGCCGACATGAAGTCTTTCACCTTGGTGGAAGCCCCGCTGTCCATAAATGCGGAGTAGGTGTATTTGCTCAACTCCACATTCTTGCCCATGGACACGCTCTGTTCCAGCAGGTCCGCCAGCAGGAAGGAGCTGTCTCCGGAGATATAAGTGTCGCTGAATTCCAACGTCAGCTCCGTCAGGTCGTCATAGCTGAACTTCACCCCCACGCAAATGGGGGACAGCGTCTCATCTTCGCCGATGCCTACATAGATCTTTTGCCCGTGCTTCAGCTGGTTTTTAAACTTCACAAAGTCATCCAGGCATAAAAAATTCGCGCCGGTTATGCTGAATGTATAGGAAGGCTGTGAGATCTTTTCCAAAATCTCTCTGCCATACTCAAACAGATCCCATGCCACGGCACGTTTTTCGTATTCACTTGTGTTCATCGTGAAGTAGAGGTAGCCCTCCGCAATGGTGATGTTCAGTTCAGTCCCCGTTTTCAGGCCGCCAACTTCTTCGTCCGTTGCCATGTCGCTGCTTACAGCAGACACCGTGCCCGTCAGTGAAATGCACCCCTTCGGGAACGTCCGCTCTCCGGCTGTGCCGGCGCCCAGATAGGCCGTCATCACGAAACTGTCGTTTGGTGATTTTTCAAAGGCCGCGCTGATGATCTCCGCGTCAATGAAGTCCGCTGTGATCCTGCCGCCCTTGATGTCATAGATATCTTTGTCCCGTGTGTTGGTCACAAAGGTGATGCTGGCGCCGCTGACGGCGATGTTCTTTCCGGATATCGCGTTGCCTGTGTCGTCATCCTGATAAGAGTCCGTCGTCTGCGCCACAAAGCTGCTTTCCGATACCGCGTCATCTTTCAGGTACCGGTCGATCTGTAAGTATTCCTCCGCCGTGAAATAAGACTTGAAGTTGGTCGCCTTGTTGATCACGACCAGTTCGCTGTAGATCTCTGCCGCCTGCGCCTCGATCTCCTTGATTTCAGCCGCCTTGGCGTTGATCTCCTCCTGCTTAGCCGCCAATCTGGCGTTCACATCGTCCAGATCACTCTGCGGCTTCAGATCCCGCGCAATGCCCTGAATGATCACAGCCTGCTCATTTTCCAGTACAGTCCGTTCACTTTCCAGCTCCACCAGCGCCGCCTGCTCCGTAGTCTTCCGCATGATCTGCAGCGCATATTCCACCGATAAATTGTAGTAAGGCAGCTGGTAGTTCTCGTAGCTTTCCTTCCATGCATAATACTTGTCGATCAGCGCCTGTGTGAAGTTGTCGGTGTTCATAAAGTAGTCCAGGTTTATGATCTGGTTGCTGCCGCTGGGGTTCACATCGCGGATGTTCACGCCCTCTGCGCCATTCACATCCAGCCGCGTCACAATGTTCTCCGTGTTTTCTTCAACGGAGATCTCTTTTGCCAGGTTTGTATTGGAGATATAAACCGGGTTGGTCGCCACTGTGGAAGATGCGTCCTTTACATTGATGCGTCTATTGTAGGTATCAAAATCAAAAATGCAGTTATAGGAATTCTGCACCGTGCCCTTAATGAAGTTGTAGAGATTCTCGTCCGACACCTCAAAGGTGCGGTATTTGCCCACCAGTGCGCTGTCAATGCTGCCCACATGCCATGATGGCATCATCTCCAGAATGATACCCAGCAGCGTGCTGTCTGGTGTCACAGGGTTCCAGAAATTATAAGTTGCGCTGGAAAGTGAGAGCTTCTTGAATGTGAATTCATATTCCAGCGAATAGCCCTTGCAAACCTTGATCTTCTTGATGCCGTCGCCGGTCTCCTTCGGATTCACCAGAATAAACTGGCCGACATCCTGCAGGTCTACCACCCGCATTCCGATCACCGCGTCATAATGCGGCGTTGGCTTGCCGTCCACCCATGCCGGCAGCTCAAATTCGATCACGGAGGCTTCGTCATATTTGATGTCCGCCGAAATATGCATAGCATAACCCAAAACGCCGATTGGCGTCCCGGTCGTGTTTTTCAGAATAAGAGTCGGCGGCTCCCGCAGATCCAGTTTAGAGAAATCTACCACCATACCGCGCGAAACCTCCTTTCATAAAGTGATAGGGGAGACATGGCGTCCCATGTCTCCCCGTCAAACGGTCATTATGGTTTCAGCCGTGAGCCGCGCGTGCTGCTGATGCCGCGCCGCTCAAACGCGCTGTAAAGTTTGTCAATGGCAACTCCCGCGATCTTTTCGCCGTAGTCCTTTGCGTCGCTGTCTGCCATACTTCCGTTGTGTGTGATGTTTACCTCAATGCGCGGCTCAAATACAAAGCTCTGCGCTCCACCGGATACGATGTCCTGTGTCGCGCTCTGCATCATTGTGCTGATCGGCAGGGAAGGGGAGGCCGGCGCCTGCATCGTGCCGATCGCCACGCCCAGCCGCTTCGAGAGTTCCGCCTGGAAGTCGATGATCCGGTATAGGCTCTCCTGCTTGGCGTCGTTCAGCACCATTTCGCCCTTCTGCAGAATTGCCAGCGCCTCATCCTTGCCAATGTTCGCCTCGTTCACAACGCCGCCGTCGTGATACTTCGGCACATTGCTCACCACTGTACCAACGCCGTCCACGCCACGCACCGATGCGCTGTATTCCCGCACGGCCTCTGCCGCCCGCATCCATGCACCTGCGATCTCCGCGTCGATCGAATCGCCAATGGACACGCTCTGTCCCAGCAGCGTCTGATAAAACGCCGTCCACAGTTCTTCAGAAGCGTTCACCGTGCTGCGGATCACTTCCAGTTCTGCATCCTTGTCCGCTTCGTAGTCGCTGGCCATCTTGTCCAGTGCGTCCGTCTGCTCATCCACGGAGTGGTCGCGCTGCGTGTTGGCAAGCTCCTTCTGCTTTTCCTCCAGCTGCTGTATCAGCCCCAGCCGTTCCGCCTGTGCGCTCCGGCTGTTGTCCAGCGCCAGCTGGTCGATCCGGGTCTGCAAATCGGCGATCTCCTTGACCTTTTCTGCAATGTCTGCCTCATAGTCAAACTCGTCCTTGGCCGACTCGATCATTTCCTTCCGCTTGTCAATGATCTTCTGGTAAGCATCTGTCTGCTTTTTATATACCTCTTCGATATAATCAACGATGTCATTTTTCGTGTCCTGGATCTTATAACCCAGGTCTTCGATCGTACTGGCCGCTTCACGGTTGTCGTCGTTCAGCGCCTCTGTAACGTCGATCAGTTCCTCGGTCTCTTTACGCAGCGCATTTGTAGCCTCCTGCAGCGTATCGTACTCTCCGGCCGAGGAAGCCGTGATCTCGTTCAGATGCTCCAGATTCCGGATGTACAGCTCGTTTGTGTCGCTGTTATAGGAGATTTCAAACCCGAGAGAGCGCAGCGCGCCCACATTGGCATCAATGGTATTTTTCTTCGCGGCCGCCAGCGCCTTCTCCGCGTCGATCTCTTCATGGTAGATGTTGATCAGCTTGCTGGAGAGGTTGATCTTTTCTGCAACGTCATCAGAGTGTTCAATCTGCTTCTCCAGTGATTTGCGTCTGTCCTGTACCTCCTGCAGCTTCTTCAGCGCATTATAATACTCATCGATCGCCGCGATGTACTCTTCCACACTTTTAACGGTTTCTTTTACATCGTCCTTCTCAGAGTCGATTTTGTCAGAATCCTTTTTGGTGGAACCAGAAGACGCACTCTTTGCGGCACCCGCATTTCGTACCGAAGCGAAGTTCTTAAACGGCGTATTTTTCAGCGCCTGCAGCGTTGCGATTTGCCCGTCGATCTGCGAGATCGCCTCGTCATATTTTGAGATATCCAATTCCAGGTCGGCAATAAAGTCGTCTACGTTGAAATCCTTGTACTCATAAGTGTACTTTGAACCCTGGAATGTTCCGTTGTAAGTCGTCAGATTGGAACTGCTATTCAACTTGCCAGAGCCGCCGCCAAAAAGCAATCCGGCAGCACCCATAACGGCGCCCATCGCAATGCCCTGAACAGCAAGTGCGGATTGATGCGCCTGCTTGGCAATGTCTGAAATGGATATTGCGGCATCCCTGGAGTTGTCATAAATAGACCGCGCCATGTTATATGCTGCCTTGGCCGCATTCTCATCCATGTTTTTGAAGCATCCTGCTGCAACGCGGTCGAACTCTTTCTCGTCGTCTGCCATTGCAGCTGCCGCGAGTGAAAATGCGTCAGATTCACTTACGCCCATGCCGATAAGAGCCTCGGTCATAAGATTGCCGCATTCAACGCGGTGACGCATCAGCTCTGTGGATATTTTGCCCTCGCCCTCGCCGACGTTTTTTGCCAGCGCCAGCTGTGCCTCGGCGTAAGCCTTTTGGGCTGTCAGAACTTCTTTTCGCCCTTCGAGTTCTGCGATCTGCGCATCAATTTGAGCATCAAGTTCCGCCTTCTTGCCATCAATAAATGAATTGACGACATCTTCATTCAGTACGATCTGTCCGTCGGCCGTCGCATATGCTCCGTTCAGGATCTCCGGATAAACCGCAGCAAATTCAAGAGCCTTCTCCAGCGACAGGGTAAATCCGTTTGCGACCTCGTTCTGCAGATTTGCCAGATTGGAAAAAGAGGATGACACTGCGTCGATCGTGTCCTTAACATAGGCGAACCCGCTCAACGCCTCAGTATAGGCATCCAGATTATTGGTGATCCCGTTGTACAAAACATTGTACACAGCCAACTTATTCTGGTTTTCTTCAATTTTCTGCGTGTTTTCCTCAATGGCGGCGCTGTTTGCCTCGATCTCTGCGGTGGTATCATCCGTTTTCGGCTGTCCCAGCAGAAGATCGTTTCGCTTGGCAAGCTCTACGTTTTCCTTTTGCAGAGCGTCGATCTCGTCTTCGATCGCAACCATCTCTGCCTGCGCCTTGGCATCAATATTCTTTTCCCAAGCCTCAGTATTCAGCTTGATCACGCCGTTCTCTTCGTAGATATAGTCCAGATAATCGGCGTTGGCTTCAGCCAACGCAGTCACCGTTTCGATGGATAACCCGTCGCCAGTGGCCATTTCTTTCTTGGCTGTCGCCAGTAGGCTGTAAGCGGAGTTCAGCGCGCTGATCGTTTGCGTTAGATTGACCGTGCTGGCCGCTGAACGTGCCGCACTGTCGTCCACCGTCCCCTGTACATATTTAAGGTTGACCAGCACAGCGCAGAGATCTTCCACCGTCATTCCGTAGCTTTCGGCAGCAGTCTTCAGCCTATCATAGCCTTTTACCTGATCTTCGGTCGCTTTGCTCTGGTCAATATCCATATTCAGAATACTGTGGACATCAACCGTACCATCTTCGCCCTCAAATGCTTTCAGCGCGTTTTTGATCTGCTTGCCCAGCGCGTCTTTGTCATCCGCCAGTCTTGTCTTGATCTCGATCTCAAACTCATAGTTTTTTGTCGAATTATGCCACTTGTCAAAGAAGTTTTTGACATACAGATTAACAGCATCGTCGTCCCATCCGGCAGCGAGGAATTCCTTCTCCGCTTCTTTCATCTGGGCAAGCCCGGCTGCGGCAGCCTTATCATCGCCATTTAAAACAGCATCGTTATATTTCTTTTGCGCCGCAAGAATTTTACTCCAAAGTGCTGCATAGGCTTTGTCGGTGTTAAGCACGCCTTCTGCATATGTATTAAATGTCGCTTCATTGTCATTGATTGTTGTCCCAATTTCGCTAATTGTTTGAGATAACCGACCAAGCGCATTATCTATCACGGTGCTGCCACTGCCGAAAAACTCATTGCCGGTATCATGCAGAATATCCCATAGCTGACTATAGATACGTTGCGCATCATAGATGCTTTCAATATCGAGATTGGATGTAAAATCGCCTGTAATGCCGCTGACAGGTATCTCGATACCAATATTTGCGGCCCGGAGTTTTTTTTCTAACGCATCGTAAAAATCTTTGGGCGTAATATCAAGGTCGTACTTTTTTATGCCCCCCCAAAGATCTGCGGTCGATGGAACGTTAATAGTAAAGCCGTTACCAGATGCCCCCCAAAAGTTGGTCTTTGTAAAATCAAAATCTGTAAATAGCTCTTTTACGTCATTTACAGCCTTTGTATTTTCCTTATACCACGCGTCGAATTTAGCCGTCTTCAGATTATTCAATGCCTCGATCTGGTCTTTGATGCTTCCCGTAACCAGATCAATGCTCTCTGCCTCTTTGCCATATTTGCTAACCAGCTCATCCTGGATCGACAGCAGCTCTTTCCGTTTCTCGTATGCTTCTGACTCTGACAGATTGCTCTCATTCAGCGCAGTACGGAGGTTGGTAATTCTCTCCTTATAATCCTCCAGCGACTGGCTGGTTTCCTGATAAGCAGCAGCGGCTTCTTTGGCAGCGGCTCGCTGTTCTTCTAATTTTTGTTTATGCTCTTTGTAGGCATTGATCGCTAGACTGGTCACAGTGGCTACAATTGCAAGCGCGCCAAATGCCGCCTCAGCGGCGTATGCGCTACTGGCTACGCCTTGAATCCCAGCTTTCACGCCAGCAAAACTCGAACGCAAAGTCCCATTAGCTCTTGCCAGCACTGTTCCAGAATTACCTAATTGATTATAAGACGATGCCAGCCCCTTACCTACGTTATATGCTTGCTGAAATGCGGAACCAATTCCCTTGATGGTCGCTCCGACGTTTTTGATACTATCCTTTATGCTTTTGAGCTTAGAGACAATTGATTCAGCCTTAATAACCCCAATTGTGCCGATAACTGTTGATAGTATAGTCTCCAACCCGCCCAATGCATCAATCAGCTTCGCCACAACATTCAGAATATTCAGCAGCCCTGTGCCGATATCTACAGTCTGCTTTACGAAATCCGATCCGATCAGCGTCGCCGCCAGTTCCTCAAACGTTGCCTTAAACGTGGCGATCTTACCATTGATGCTGTCCAGATACTTTTCGTTTTCTGCCAGCGCAGAACCGGCAGAATCCGCGGCAGACTTCATCGCCTCTTCGGCGATATTGAAGTTCTCCAGCAGGGAAGACACCACGTTAGCGTTTCGCTTACCGGCGATCTGCTCCAGAATGTTGGCCCGTGAAATATCTGTCAGGTCATCCCAAACGGCGGCCAGCGCTTTCATGATCTGATAGGTGCTCTTGAAAGTGCTGTCATCGATTTGAATATCCACCCTGTTGTTGGTCAGCGCCAGGATCTCGCTTCGCAGTTCAGACACGCTGTTTGCCATGCCATCCGTGCTTTCTCCGGCGGCTTCGGCCTCAGTCTTTGCCGCCCGCAGATACATGGACAGTGTTTTCATCGTGGTGCCCACGACGTCAGCATCTTGTACCACGCTGTTTGCCGCTGTCACCAGAGCGATACTCTCATCCAGCGTGTTATTACCTGCCGCCAAAGCGGAAGCAGAACGCCGCAGCGCTTCACCAACACCCTCGGACGAAATAGCAAAGTTGTTGCCGACCTCGTTGAACTTGTCCACAATGGACATGGAGTCCTCAGCCGCCACGCCAAACGCCTTCATGGTGGAAATAATGCTTTCTGATGCCTGGCTGATATCTTCAATGCCGTCGCCGACGTTCTTATATACCAGCGCTGCGTCTGCCAGCTGCGCCGACTCGTCTAATGTATAGCCAAGCCGGGCGAAATCGGCAGAAGCATTGACAGTGTCAGCAATTGTGGCACCGAGCTTCTTGGCACGCACAGCGGCATCGTCAAGGAATTTCGTGTATGTGGCGCTGGTCTCATCCGTGACCTTTTTCAGCTCTGTCATGGCTGTATCGATATCGATCACCGCTGTAACCATCTTTTTCATCGAGTTGTACAGCAGCATAATGACCTGAGATACAGTCAGCCAGGATGAGAATTTATCAGCAAGATTTTTAACCCGCTCACCAAGTGTCTTTGTGTTTTCTCCAGCGTCTTTAATGCCGCCAGAAATTTCTTTAAACACCGTTTTTGATTTTGCCAACTCAGCATCGAATTTTTCTTGAGAAACTGTTCCGGAATTAAGCCCCTCCCGGTAGTTTTGCAGCTCCTGACGCAGCTGCTGCATCCGCCTATATTGCTCACTTGAGCGTCCTGTGCTTGCCGCAGACCAGTTTTTCTCCGCCGCTTCCATCTGATTTAATAGAGTTTGTGATGCGCTCAAAGCGGCCTGCTTTTTCTTCTCGGCGGTGATATCGGCACTTTCCGACTTTACCTGGCGAGCCTTCGCCTCTTCTGCTGCCGCAGCCTTGCGCGCTGCCGCAGCCTTTCTGGCTGCCTCTGCATTTTCGCGTATGGTGCGGCTCTCTTCAACGTTCGCCTTAATGCGGGCGGCGGTCTCGGCAGCCTCGTCCTGGCGCGCCTGTCTCTGCTGCTTCAGAAGGGTAATGTCGTTTAGAATTGCCTGCCCCTCTTGCTCAAGCGCGGCGCGGCGTTCTGATGCGCCTGTCACACCAACATTGCGCGCGGTCTCCATGTCGACCTGATATTGCCGATATCGTGTGCTGAGTTCTGCAATTTTAGCCGACTCGCTCTCTGTCGTGTTGCCAGAAAGTCCCTTCATCCCAGACCCGATCTGCTTGCTCTGCTGGGCAAGAGTTTCCATCTGCACCTTGAATGCCGCGGCGCTTCTCGCAGCTTCTTCCGTTTGCTGCTTCAGCTCCTTGACCTCGCCGGTCGCCTTGCCGATCTGCTTGCTGTCAATGGTAATGCTCACACCCTTGTCCAGCGTCAGTGTGTTGATCACAGCGCCCAGCTGTTTCTTAAAGTCCTTGATGGCGTTCGCGCCGATCTTGATCTCAGATACGCTTACAGAGAATTTGCCATTCTTAGTAGCATCCGACATTCCTTTCCTGATCTGAGATCTGAAATTGGTGGTCTTTAGATTAACGTCCACCTTGATCTTCGACATGATCTCATTCAGTTGGGTGCGTATAAGTTGCTCGCTGTCGCCGTCCGGTGCGCCGGTGGCAACACCAATTAGTAATTTGATATCGGCATCTCTCGCCGCCATGTTCTCACCGTCCTTATAAAGAAAAGGCTTGGCGTAAAGCCAAGCCTTTCATGTTGCTATTCATATACCTCTGCCGCAACCGCCGTAATGTCAAAGTCTGCGGCATAGTTGCCGTTGAAATCTGCGATCGTCTGCTGAATAAATCGCAGCGCCTCCCGGTCTTTCTTACTGCGCACCCAAGCAAAATCCTCGCTTCCGGACATCGCCCGTCCAAACGCCTCTCCGGATGGAGCATGACCATCCCACCAACCATATACATAGTCGGATGCGTGGTAGCCGTTGTTGAACAGCGCTACGATATTGTCGATCCCGTCATATTCTGTAACGTCATTCTCCAGCGAATCCCGGTGCAGGTCTCCGCCGAAATAGATCGGCAGCTCAAAACCTTCGCTTGTTTCAATAATCTTTCCGGCGTGCATGTCCTGAATGTGCGCCATAACAGACGCCGGTAGATTGCAGGAAAGGGCATTCCGGTTCAGCAGCTCCATGAATTTTGCCGCCGCCCGTTCAGCCCGATCCTCGCCCATCACGGAAGAACCTGCCGCCGTTGTCTTCACGCCATTTTTGCGGTATTCCTGCAGCTTGTCCTCCATCCGCTTTTTTCCGACGGGGGACTTGCACCATGCGTCAAGCTTGTTGGCCAGACTCATGATCAGCTTCTTTCTTCATCTGCTCGGCATATGCCTTCACCAGCCGTTCCTCGCTGAACTGGCCGTTCGCCATAGCCGAGGCGATCTTCGCCATGTCGTCAGAGTCGATCCCGCCGAACAGATCCGCGATCTTGTCCTGCAGCGCCTCAAAGGCGGACACCGCTTCCGTCATCCGCTTCTCCAGACCGGCGGCATTCGTGTCGCACAGATAATTGAGCTTATCATAGATGGCAGCGTCCAGCATGTTCAGCTGCCGCTCGTCCACATACTGTGTCACAAAGTCATAGGCGTCCGTGCCGTACACCAGCTCGAACTTGTGCTCCACATTTTCCGGCAGCGAGAAGTTGGCATACCGGGTCAGCACATTGCACCGGAACAGGAATTCCTTCAGCTCCGGGTGGAAAGAGCCATCCTCCATAAAGCAGCACTCTGCCACGTTGTCCGCAAATGCGATCATGTCCATCAATCCGATCATGCGCTTGATCGTCACGTCCGTCTCGCACCACTGCGTTACGACGATGTTGTTTTCCTCCTGTGCCTTCAGCACTTTATCCATAAAAGAGATAGAGATCTTCTTGTTCGTGTTTTTAGCCATTGTCGGCAGCCTCCTTTTGCTTCTTCTGGCGCTTTGCGTCTTTTCGCAGCGCGTTCACGGTTTCGTATTCCAGCCACCCGCCCCATTTCTGGGCGTAGGTGATCCATTTGTAGTCGATATCGGGGTACTTGTACCAGAACAGCTTGCGCTTGATCTTCGCCACGCTGTCCGGGCACCCCTTTGTGTCGATCACTTCTGTATGTCCGTCGCGGTATTCGATGTAAAAATCCGCCACATAGTTGATCGGCTGTACGGACTTGCCGTTGTGTATGTACTTTGGTTGCAGTTCATATTTCTTCTGTAACTCATAATGGGTCACGTCGCCGCTCTCCACACCGGGGCAAAGTACGTCGCGGTAATACCGCATTTCCAACTGACTGTCAAATGTGATGCCGTCGCATGTCCGCCTTTCCTTATCCTTGTCCACATTAAATTTCGTCCGTGCCATAATCATCCCTTTATAGAAAGAGGGGAGGGTAGATATCCTACCCTCCCTTGTCTTATTCGTTTTCCACCGGATCGGATGTCTCCACCGGGGCGGCGTCAGGTCCCTTGTGTCTCTTGCGCTTCGCTTTCTCCACGGCAGGCAGTTCCCCGCGGGATTCCATGATCTGCCGCAGATACTCTGCGCCGCACTCCGGAGAGCACGCTACCTCTTGCCAGCGGAACACACCGGCGATCCGGTTCAGGTTGCGGCAGGCTTCATACTCTTTGCCGCATACCCGACACTTCTTCCATGCAAAAGCCATACCTTATCGCCAACTTTCTCAGGCAACGTCTTCGGCGTTTGCACCGAAGATGGTGTAAGTCCACAGAGAAGCGCTGGTGCCGCAAGCGCCGGCCAGAGCCTCGGCCTCAAAGGCGTGAACCGTCTGGTTGTCGCCCATCTCAAAGCTGAACTCGCCGTTGAAGTCAGCCTTGGGGATGTAGAACTGGGTGCGATACACGTTGGCGCACTTGTCCTCAGCCAGCGCGTCGATGTACAGCGTGCACTTGCCGGAATAGTGGTCGCTCTCGTTCTCCAGCACGTCAGCCTGGATCTGCCGCATATAGAACACAACGATCTCGGTACCGTCGGCAATGGCATTCTCGTTAAAGGCCAGCGCCTTGGTGTTGGGAGTATAGGTAAAGGTACCCTCAGCAACAGCAGCGCCCTGGGTCAGCTTCTCGCCCAGTGTGCCGTTGGCGTTCTTCACATACACGGCCTCGATCTCGTTGCCGGTGGTGCCCACGGCGGTATAGCTGGTGGCGGCAGCGTTGCTGTTCACGACCAGATAGTCAGTCCACTTCACAGTGGTCTTCTTGTTGTCAAAGGTGCCGCCGGTCTGCAGCTCCAGCAGGCCGCCGGAAACCAGACCGTTGGTGCCGCTGATGGTAACGGCCTTGTTCTTCTTTAGGGAGTTCAGCTTGCGGCCCTGCTTACCGGTGATATCGGTCTTCTCCTGGGTCTGGGCGATGGTAGCATTCTGCAGCTCGTCCAGCGTAAACAGATAGGCGCCAGTGGTGATATCAAAAGCAGTGATGGTCTCCAGGCTGGTAATTGCCAGATCTCCAATATTCAGCATTAGAAATTCCTCCTTATTTGTGAATCATCCAATTCAAATCTTCTTGGCTCAGATCTTTTGCGTTCACCGTGCCGGCGTATATGCCGTGCATCCGGTTGTCATAATCGATCTTTTTGATAACCTGCCGCACACTCTCGTTGAATTGGTAGATCGAGAGCGGCAGCACCCCTTCAAATCCGTAGTGAAACTGTTCTGTATTGACAAGCGCCACGATCAACTCCTCCAGCTGCGAGGTTGGTTCCTTTCCGCGCCTTCTTTTAAGCTTCTTTCTCGCGCGCTCTATCATGTATTGCCGCGCTTCCTCGTTGCCCGGCTTGCGCCGGTTCTTTTCCAGATGGTGTATCTTCCGCAGCGTCTCTGCAATCTTTCCGTAAATCACCCGGTCGATCACCACCTGGCCGTCAGCGTCAACCAGCGCTAGTGTCCCGTTCTGCTGGTTCACGGCAGTTTGCAGCTGCGCAAAATCCAAATCTCCCAACACCAGCGAGACATCCTTGTGCTTCAGCGACTCCGATAGCAACAGAAACAGGTCGTATTCATCCACCGCGGAGAAGTCGACTCCGATGTCGTCAAGCGCCACCATCATGTCTTGGTCTGCCGGCATCGCCGTCAACATACATACCACATCGTAATACTCAGCCCCATGCTCCAGTATCTCGCCCACAGTGGGGATCTGTATGCGGATCGTCTCATTGATCGGGATCTCCCGTTTGTATAAGATGTTCCGCATGGCCTCAGCCTGTCTTTCTGTTGGATGGCACCGGTTTTCCGGAAGGGGACAGCCGGTTGAAGTCCTCTGCCAAAAATGTCATCATCTTGCCCTGATAGTCTGTCACCGGGGCAAAACGCCTCACCGCGTGCAGATCCAGCTCGCCCAGTCCGTAGTACCGGCTCCCGTTAATGGCCTTTGCGATCTCAGAGCAGATCCTGTCCACCCGTATGCCGCCCTCCGGCAGCCGCATTTTGCTCTTGTGGGTAAACACCCACACATACATCACCGGGATCAGCTTGGTCTTGTTGATAGACTTTTGAACGTCCACATCGCAGCAGATAAAGGTCTGTGCCTTCTGTATCGTTTCCGGCACATATTCATATGGAAAGATCTGTGAATACACCAGCCCGGCCGGGTCGGCAGAGCCGTCTCCGTCTTCCACCAGCAGCTTCACGATCTCTTCGTTGGTCACGATGTCTTCCACAAACCGGTTTTTATAGTCAAAAAATTCTTCTAGCTGCATCAGATCCACACCTTCTTTCCCGTGTCTTCGCCCGGTGTATCCGGCGTGTCGCCGCCGGCATTCTCCCGTGGAAAGTGGTCATAGTAGTTGGCAATGCGCAGCTCCAGATTGTCGGAGTCTTCTGTGTTGCACTCCGTCAGCACATAGGAGATAATGCCTTTGCCGTTGTAGCTGCCGCCCAATTTAAAGGGCTTCGTCAGCCGGTATGCCAGCGGAATGGGAGATTCGCTGTCGTCGATAATAAAGCGGTTTTTGCGGGTAAATCGCGCGGTCTTTTCATCGCGTGCAATGATCATTGTGGCGCGGGCGTCGCCTCTGGTGACAATATAGTCGTTGTCGCCATATTCGCCCGTAAGGTCCGTTGTGTTCAAAGCAATTATGCGTATTTCCAGGCATATCCGCCTGCTGTTTTTCGTTTACCTCCGCAGCACGAAGAAATATGAGAGTGAGAAATCCCCATGGTAATCTCAGCTTGTTTCATTGAGTCGAAGCCGCGAACAATAGAGCCGTCAGAAGAGAGCATAAAAATAGCACGGCTATTTGCCGCGCCGATTTTTGCCTTATGTTCCTCTGTGAATTTTCGCCCTCTTAATCCAGCAGATCTCCTTGCCAATGTTTCAGGGGACAAGTTCTCTTTTCGTCTTGCCCATGACAGCTTCGCTCGCGTTTCTGCTGATGGGTGGTGCCCTGTTGCGCCATCGCCGCCTGTTGTCATGTTGTATCCATGCAACGGATTACATGTATCCCACTCTGCAATGAGCTCACATTCTTTTGCCTTTGCTTCTTGCTCAGTAAGGTTATCGAATAATATAGTGTGGTCAAAGTTATCCCATCCATATTTCTGTATCGCGCCACGGAAATGTGTATTCTCGCCATAGCCGCGACCGCTATTCCACCTGTGTTCCGGCTTTGCTTTTGAAGTTATACCGACATAACGTTTCCCGTTGACCTTGTTGATATGAACGTAAACCTTCCAAATCACGCCGTTTTCCACACCCTCACCTCCTCTCACATATTAAAATAATACGCATAATATGGGTCGCTACACCCGCTTCGGTACATATGTACTCCTTTGCGTTTCTGCAAAGCGCAGACTATATCTTCACCATGCCACATAAATGTGGTTTAGGGTTCCCCATTTCGAGGCGCTTGCCCCTACTCCCGTCACCGGGATAGTCGTTGAACCTTCCTCTGTTCGAGGCTTGGCTGCTGATTGCCCAATCCATACCATTTTTAAACTTTCACACTTGCCCATGTTTCATGGCTATGTTGTAGTTGGTAAAGCTCTAAGGGGTTTCCAGCAATTAAAGGAATCGTTTTTACGCACCGTTTCCAGTGCGCCAAACTATGCAACGCCGTAGCGTATTCTAATTTAGTTCCGTCCTCTACAATGCACCATCGCTCCATGATCTCGCCGCTGTCATCCACCCATTTCAGCAGGTGGTTGCATTGCCGCATTGTGCCGCGAGCATATACCTCGGTGTCCACATCCTTGCCTGTGATCAGCCAGTAATTGTCCATCCAGTACACAAGTCCGCCGTGAGGGAAATCCTCATTCGGCATAGCGCATATGGTCTTGGTGTCCAGGTTATCAGAACTGATCACAGCCATGTTCTGCTCTTTTCCGTTCACCAGCAGCGTCTTGTATGACAGGCTCCGCGGCAGCTTGCGCCGGATATACTCCTGTTCTTTTCTCAGGATCATGTCTCTCTGGTCGGTGCCGCCTGTGCGGGCATGATAAGTTTCCCATACGCCCATTTTCACACCTCCACATACTTGCTCTTTAACTTATTGCAAATAGAAATGGCGCGAAACACTTCACGTTTTACCACGACGACTTCGCACTCCGGTGTGTCGATCAGATACTGCAAAATCGAAAGCAGTGTCAGGAACAATGCGTCATTGTGGATCGCTTCAATAAGCTCCTTGCATCCCAGCAATTCGGCCTGAAGACTTTGCATATAGGTGTCAAGCGACTTCTCTCCGCTTTCCTTGATAGGGAGTATCTTGAAGAAATTGTTGATCATCGCAGAGAGATAGTTGCTCAAGATCGCGGCGTCCATCGGCACGCCCACCCTGGTCTGGATCATCATAAATGCAGATCCGTCAGATCCCCGTGCACATATGAATACTCCCGCTTCATATTTGTGAAATTGTGCTGCGCGTCCTTGCACGCATTGCCGATGCTCTTGAGCAGCTCGGCCGGGGAATAGCCGGAATAATCCTTCGTGTTCAAAAAGGACTCCAGCCCGTCTTGCTTATAAACGTAAGGTTTCATCCACTGAACGAGCATCCCCTCGGACACAATATCCGCGATCTCGTCCAGATCCTCATATGGGATATTCACGTCAAACGCTCTGATCACATCGTCCGCCGTGGTAGACAGGTCGTACTTGCAGATAGACCGGAATGACGCGATCGCCCGCTTCATATATCCGTCCACCAGTTCGTCCCGCTCCGGCTGCCACATCTTGCCGAAGTCGTAATCTGTGATCTTTGACAGGAATGCTCCCACAAACACATCGTATGGAACGCTCATATCCTGCCTCCGTTAATCCCGCTCGACCAGTGATGTGCCAAGGCATTTCTCCAGCGCCGTGATCTTTTTGTTGGAGTCGATGCTGCCGTCTCGGATCTTCTGCCGTGCCCGATAGGCAACAGACCGCTTCTGCCCTTCAGAGAGTCCGGACACGATATCTGCCAGCTCCTCTGCCGGGTGGTCAAAAATGCCGTCAAAATCCTCAACGGATACCGCGAATCTGTAATACTGCGCCATGCCGATATAATCCACGATCCAGGGTTCATCAAACATGAACCAGTTGTTCACGAAAAACGCCTTGTTGGAGTTGCGGGCGTTGCGCAGCTCACCGATCTCCATGTCCTGATCGTCGCCGAAAGACTCCCACACAAAACGCTCGCCCGTCTTGCGGCTCACATACACCAGCGTACCCTGGAACCCGTTCCGCACCGTCACGATCATATGGGGATCAATATCCTTGGGGACAACAGGCTTCGTCTCTGCCTCAGCGGTCATAATGAGCTCTGTTTTAGGAGCAGCAGTCGCCTTGGCCTTCGCCGCCTGCGTTGTCTTGGGGCTCTTGCTGCCTGTGTTTTTGCTTGCCATAATCATAATTCCTTTCATACAGTAAGGCGGGGTGCGTCTGCACCCCGCCATTTATGTGTTGCTGCGCCTGATCAGGCGATCTCGTAGCGGCCGATACCGGCGTTGCCACCAGCCAGGATAATGCCCATGCCGTACTTCTCGCCATACAGGTACTCCTGGGTCAGGTCGCCCTTGTCCATGGGGTTGCCCATCAGGATAATGGGGCTGCCCTCGTACACGCACTTGATAGGCTTGTCCTCGCCAGCCACGATGGTCAGAACATCATCGGGCAGGGTGAACTCAGTGCTGCCGATCTTGTGGCGCTGAGGCGTCACGACCACGGGAGAGCCATAGAACTTGCCATAGTAGCCCAGGTTGTACAGGTCGCTCTTGCTGTCGCTGCCCTGAACGGAGGGGGCCAGGTTGCGAACGGCCTTCTTGGTGCCGAAGATGGTAGCGGTCTTGCCGTTAGCAGCGGCTTCCACATGAGAGATGACCTCCAGCAGAGCATCCTCATCATAGGTACCGGCAGCGGGGAAGTACACCGCGCCGCCGAAATCGGTGGCAGAAGCGCCGTTCCACAGCAGCTGGATCTCGTTCAGCAGGTTGTTGCGGAAAGACTCAGACACCTTGTTGATCATGTCGTTGAAGTCAACGCGGCCAGCCAGAACACGATTCAGCTCCTCATAGATCTTCACGACCTTCAGAGAAGTGGGAATGGAGGTCTGGCTCACGCCGCTCAGGCGCTGGCGGCGGATACCCTGGGTACCATCAGCGGCCTCAGCAACGACAAACAGGTTGCTGTCTTCCACCTCGAACAGGTTCTTGTCACCCTCGGCCACATTGCGGAAATCCACCAGAGCATTGAAGAACTCATCACCCTGCAGACCCTCCACAACAGTGCGGCTCAGGATCGTCTCGATCAGAGAGAACAGACCGGGGCACTGACCATCGCGGATCTTGCGGTAGTCCAGAACGGTGCTGCCGCCATTGGCTTCGATCAGAGCCTGACGCAGAACCTCCTGAGACTGGTCAACAGAATACTGCTGCACCTTGCCATGATAGGCGTCAACTGCCAGCTTCACGATATCTTTCATTTCAGCCATTTCAAAAGTCCTCCTCTCTTAAATTAGTCACCGGTGCCGGGATTGGCTGCGGCAGCAGTCGTCTCGGTCTTGCCGATGGTAATGGTGTAATAGGTATAGCGGCCGGCGATCTCAATGTCGCTGCAATAGCCGAAGTTGGTGCCGGCAGTGTCCAGTTTGCCGCCGGTGCCCACGCCGACCTTGGCAGCCTTTGCGGTGGGGACAGTGCCGCCCACAAAGCCTTCCTTGGTAATGGAGAACTCGTTGCGGCTGCGCAGGATATAACCGCGCACGGCCTTGCCAGCCTCGTTGATATACTCGTCCAGATTCTTCTGGCGCTCGTCATACATGACCTCAACACCGGCCACAACGGCGCACTCGTTCAGATCATCGCTGGCGGTGGCGGCCACAGCCTTCATCACCTCGCGCTGACCATCCTCATAGCCCTGCAGCTTCACGATAGTGCCGTTCTCAACGGCGGCGGGCTTGCCATCGGCGCCATAAAAGCGCAGAGAGACCAGGTCCGCAGGCTGCTCAGTACCGCTCATCTTATCGGTACGAATCACACAATAAGCCATAAATAAGCTCCTCCTTAATTAAGAATGAAAATAGAAAAGCCCGCCTAACACGTCGGGCGGACACAAGAGAATTTTCTCTTTAGTTGTTGATGCCGTACTTTGCAAACACGCCGCCATATGGCTCGTCGTCCATCTTGCGCTCCGCGTTCTTGTCGATCGGCAGCTTGGGGTTCTTGGGTTCAAGTGAGAACTTCTCGTTCACACCATTGCGGCCCAGGATCGCATAGCACTTCTCTTCCAGAGCCTCCACACTGTATGCCGCGTGATCCTTGCACAACGCGTCGAACTCTGCCACACCGGCCAGTTTCGCAAACTTCTCCAGCACGTCCTTGCAGGCGTTCTCCTTCGCCTCGTTCTCGGCGTCGGCCTTATACTGGCGCAGGCTGGTCAGTTCCTCCTGCATGGCGGAATACTTGTTCTCCGCCTCCTGGTACTTCTCGGACCACTGGCTGTCGTTGTCGGCGTACTTCTGAGACATGATCTCATAGACCTCAGCGAACACGGACTTCTGCTCGCCCTCGTCATAATCGACGATGGAGAACTTCTTGCGCCGCTTGGTCTCAAAGTCCACTACAACGTTGTCGCCATTCATGGAGTAGGAAAATCCATACAGATTCCAGTCCTCGCAATCGTAGCAGTACACCTCGGCGGCGTCCTTGTCATAATCGACATACCAATACTTGGCCATCTCGCCCCACTCGGTGCTGACTTTTTCTGCAGAGAGAGCTACCATGATACCCTCGCGGAACTGCTCTTCCAGAGCAAACTCGCTCTTGGCGGTATCCGGCTTGGCAGGTTCGGTCTCTGCGGCCTTCATTGCCTCGAACTTGTCACGCAGCTCATCAACAGAAAACTCGTCAATATTGAAATCGATCATGTCTGCGCTCAGGCCATATTCCGCCATCAGAGCATTCTTCTCTTCCAATACGTTCTCTCCTCCTTCCGAATAATGTGTATTTTCGGCAGCCGCCGCAGCTGCGGCAGGCTGTTCCAAACAAAAAGATTCCTTGAATTCATGCATCATTTCAGCAAGTTCCTGCTTAAAAGCATCATAGGAGAACACCTCCAGCGACGCGGACTCAAAGCATGGCTGCGCCGTGCCCAGCAGGCAAAACGCCGTGAACTCAAAGTCCCGGATCACATACACACCGTCGATCATCTCGCCGTCTTTCACCGATATCTCCATGGATTCATCTGTTACGCCGTTGTCTTTGATCTTGTCGTAGGCTTCCTGCCGCCTCCATATCAGCGCGTCGATGCACAGATACTCGTGCAGCCCGGAATCGTCCTCAATCTCCTCCCAGTAGAACTTTGCGCTCTCCGGGATCACACCCACCGGGTGCGTAGCGTTCACGATCTTCATCCCCTTGCCCGGTGTTGAAACGAGCTCAATATCATGTGAGCCGATCTCATCTTCCTCGCGGTCATACCGGCACACGATCGGGCAGTTATAGATGCTTGGCATACACTTTTCAAAGGTTTCCTTGCTGATGAAGCTGTTGTTGCGATTCTTACCCGTATAGGCAACGCGCAGTATGCCGCTGTCGAACGAGGAGTTTCTCGCAGTCAAATCGTGAATACCGGATGAGAACACGATCCTCATCTGTCGTTCACTCATTTCACTTCACCACCTTTACGCATGAAAAATCCCGCCACACCGGGCGGGGTCAAAACAGTAATGTATTCGTCATAGCGAATTTGATCTCTCCAGTCTTGCTGAACAAGATCGATTCCGGCAGATTATTTAATAGTACATAAACACCCGGCTCCGAGTTGCAGGGTATCAGCTTGCACCCCAGAGCCAGCAGTGTGTCGCGGTCTGCCTCGCTGAACACATAAATAAATTTGCTCATTTAGCTGTCCTCATTTTCCTGACTCTTCTCCCCGGAGTCCGTCAGATCGCCGATCTCCTTTTTCGGGGCGCCGCCCTCATCCGTAGCTCCGTTCGATTCCTGCGAAGCAGAACTCAGCGTAGAGGATGTCTGCAGCGGCCTAAACATATCTGCCAGTCCCAGCACATCATTTTCCAGATAGCTCATGCAGTCCATCTCGCTCTGGGAAAGCCCCTGCGAAGCGGCGTACATCGAGATAAACGGCAGTCCATTCTGACACGCCTTCAGATACATGTCGCCCAGTTCCTTTCGGTTAAACTGGCTGCAGTCCAAAAAGGTAACTTTGAAGTTCTTGCCATAAGACTGTGACTGGATGAACCGGTTGACCATGTCCTCGATGCTCTTCACAATGCCGAATGTAATTGCCTGATCCGCTTTGATCGACAGCAGCAGAGCATTAGAAGATGCCTTATCGTTGTTAAACAGCAGCGAGGATACACCTGCCGCGCTGAACAGGTTTTGCTCCGCATCAGCAGTCGTGTTGGATTCTCCCGTGTTCGTCCGCTCAAAGCTGATCTTGTTGATGTCCATGGGGGACAGCACACTGCCGACCTCTTCCGGAAGCACAGAATCCAGATTGCGCCAAAAATCTTTGGCTTTATCCAGGTCCATCTGCCATTCGCCTGTCTCCGTAATGCCCAGCTTCATCACCAGCATGGCATAGTTCTCCAGCGTGGTCTTCGTCAGCTTCAGCGCTTTATAATCCTCCAGGTCATAGACCTCCCGCAGAATGCCGGCCAGCGGCGGTATCGCGTAGTCCAGGATATCATTGTTGCACTTGATCGCAAACGAAGTAGGGGAGTCCAGCTCCTGCCATCTATTGTTTCGATCCTTCCGGTACAAATTGTACTTGGTCGTAAACTCAGCCGGATAAAACTCCAGATACTGTGACCTGGAGTCAAAGTAGGAAAAGTCAAATGAGGCGTTCAGCACATTCCCCTCGATCGTGGAGATCGCGCAGTAGTCAGACGGCAGCTGCTGTATCGTGATATTGTCGTTCGTGACCCAAAGGGTCTGTTGTGTTTGATATTGGCTAAATAAATATTATGTGGTCATGATTCTTTCAAACGACCATCCTCTATATAAGCGGTTACAAAAACTCTTGTACGGCATCCCGCGCATCCTTGCCCATTCAGCAATGGTGTGCGTCTCGCCGTTGTATGTCTCATAGCGATTATTGCGTTTGTTATTTGCCTGCTCCGTCATCGAAACAAGTCTGCAATTTGACGGCTCATAATTGCCGTCAACATCAATTCTGTCAACGGTAAAGAGCGTATTTCTACTGTCGTCTTCCGGCTCATGATATCCGTTATTTAACAGCCATGTATAGAACACAGAGAAATCATCTCTCCATTCATCGCAAATAGAAATTCCTCTCTCGCCGTAATACTTATACGTCCGACTTGTCGGCAGCAAACACCGATTTTTAATCGACAACCAGATATTATATGCTCGTGTGTTACTCTTTCCGTGTGTCACACATCTTTTTCGTAACGCATCGATTGCTCGCTCTTTTCGTAGACATCCGCATGAACATGTGTGTCCTGACTTTATCTTGGACGCCATAATAGCCACGTCAGATGTACCGCAATCGCAGTCGCATAAGCAATATGTTATCCAACGCCCCTGACTATTCTGCTTATAGTGCGGGAGCATTTCCTTAACGCGCAGTCTTTCAAATTTCTTTCCCGTGATATCTTCCATAGACCCTCCCAGTAGGTATGGTATTAAAACGGGTTAGGCACCTTAACTGGGCGGTGCCAACATCCGTCGATGCTGTCCCCGCTCTAATCGCATTTAGTAATATTCATTTATTTAGCCCGGTCGCTACACCGCATCGGCGCAAATACGCCCTCTACCATTTCAATAGAGCACAGACTATATCTTCACCCGTTCTGGGTGCCCACCGCAGTCCCCGCCAATCGCTTGCGGGGCGCTTAGTCGTTGAACCTTCCTCTGTTCGAGGCTTGGCTGCTGATTGCCCAATCCATACAATTTTCAGAACCGTCACACCTGCCCGTATTTCATGGCTATGCTGTGGTTTGTATGGCTCTAAGGGGTTTCCAGCAATTCAATGGGTTCCTGCATCTGCGATTCCTCGCAGAGCCGGCTAGTATGTCAACCGTAGAATACATCCTCCCGCACGCAAACGGTCAGGATTTTTGGGAACTGTGATTTCACGTTCATCGCCGACATGGCGTTGATCGTCTTTCGATAGTTCCGTGCAACAGATTTCAGATTAGCCGCCTTCGGGTCAATACGATAGGGAGACACCACAAAGGCCAGATCCGTCAGCCCCGCAAAATACTGCACGATGCGCCTAAAATGTGAACTCGCTCCATAGATATAGGTGACGGCTCTTCGCAGCTGCGTCTCATAGCGGTATGGGTCTGCCAGATATGACGAGATATCGTCCTTTGTGTATTTTGAGAAGGTCGGCGTGTTGGTGTTGTTGTTCAGGTCTCGTGTGATCAGCTTGTTCAGCAGCGCAAATCGCTGCGAAATGCTGACCAGCGAACCTAAATCATCTGTTTTTCGCATGGCCTCTGCCACTTTTGTCACCGCCTTTCTTATTTGATTTTGGGCGGTTTAAACATGAAAATGTCACTCGCCTCATAGTTGTCCGAATTCGCGCGTCCCAGCTTGCTCTCAAGCTGCAGCGCCACATAGTAGTTGTAACTAATACTGGAGTATCGGTCCTTCCGCATTCCCGTGCGTTCATACACACGCACTCTACCGCCGGACTCGTCATGCTCCAGCTTCACCAGCTCATCGATCAGCAACGTCGTCTGGATATACGGCATCTGCAGCCGTAGACGGTCTATTTGCGAAAGGCTGTTGTATCCCTTGATATCGCCCAGCATCGACTCGCCGTCATACTCCGTAATAAGCAAACGGATCTTTCCGCTCTTGAACCCCTCGCGCAGTAATACTGCGCAGTCAGAGTTGAACGCGGGCGATGCCTTGATTGACCAGATCACCTTATCTGCCCCGCGCGTTGTGCAGCGTTCTGCCATCTCCTTGTTATTGCAGCAAGAGAGGGCGGGGTAGACTTCGCCAGTATCCGGATCGACAATATCACGCACCAGCGCGTCAAATACGCCAAGACCCAATCCGTTTGCATCCAGCACGATATAATCGCACTGGAACTCTTCATATAGCCGCCGTATCACCAATGCCTGATCTTCCGTATGCAGCCCCTCATAGCTCTCGCCGTATACAATGTTGCTGATGTATCTGGCCGACTTAGTGGGGATCAGCTGGTTGATAAAAACGGCCGAAGCATCGTTGTTATGCTTCGAGCTGCTCATTAGTGCAATATCCGCCGACAGGATGCGTTTCTCGCCGTTTTGCTTCGGCAGGATCTTTACCTTTGGGCTGCTGCCCAAGAGCGCCGCCATAGAGTCTGGCAGTATAGGATAGTTGATCTTTCTATTTTTGGATATGGAATTGAAATCGAAAAAAGCGCCGTCTTCGGCGCCAAAGAACTTCGCTTCCATTTCCATGCCCCACTTTATCTCGTTAAAGTCTGACTCCAGCATATCGCTTTCCACATCCTCGGGGAACAGCAACCCCTCTTGAATAGAAAGCTGATAAGGGAACCCACATACGAAATCGTTCTTCGTGTCGTCCAGCATCATCCGGAACGTATCCAGTGTCTTGCCGAACGACCAATGGTCTTTGAAGTAGGCCGAGGACAGGAAGTACGACTTGTTCGGTTCCTTTGCATACGCAATCTTCTTTTCCGCCGGTGTCAGATCTTTATAAGGCGGCATACGGCGGCTGGTCAGGAACTTTTTCAAAACCGTGTCGATCGTATCCTTCTTTACCATCCGGAACTCATCCACGATCAGGATGTTCGCACGGTTACTTCGCGCGTTGTCCGATGCCGTTACCACCTTAATGTAGCTGGAGTTCTTGAACATGATCTTCGCGTCCTGGCCGGAGAACTTTGATTTCGCCATGTCGATCTCATTTCGTAAATTCGGTGAAATCGGCATCAGCTCCGTCTGTATCTTCTCCAGCACGTTGATACTCTGCCCCCGCGTGCCGGATGTGATCACGACTTTTGTCCCCGGGTATAGGATACATCGCACCACGCAGAATATGGCGATCAAAAATGACTTACCCATACCGCGGGCCGCGATCCACACGAACGTGCGGCATCTGTCCATCATCACAAGCAAATACAGCTGGAACCATTTCAGAAAGTCCAATTGTAAATACTCTTTTACAAATAAATCGATGTTGGCTCTATAATAGCTACCCCATATCGCCATACCCTCGATCACGCGGCTCCATCGGCTCTGTGTCTGCAGCGCACTCATGTGTCTTCACCACCGGTATGTACGCCGGAGAAAATGTCGTTTAAGATCGCGTCGTCATCTTCTTCCGCATATTCCGGCCTCTTCACACGGAATTCCTCCATGGCTTCCTCATATTGCCGGCAATAGCTGTTTTTCAGTCCCACCATTTTGCAGGCATGTCCCAAAAACCATGTCGTAATATTCTTGATGATCCCGGTCTGATCCTGGTTTTCTTTCGCCGTCTCGGGAAGAGGACGGCTGAACTCCCATTTCTGGATACCAACGCCAAGCGGCATATTATCCAGTTCAGCATCCGCCTCCGTCTTCTGCTGTGCCGGTTTCAGGTTCATGCTGCCCAGCAGGTTATTCAGCGCAGCCACATTCTTTTCAATAGGCTTGCCCAACGCGGCGTCCCGCCGTATGATCGTCTCCAGCAAACAGATCGTGCGATACAGTGATCTCTCGCTGGGATTCGCCACATCCTTGCCGCCTGTCCACTCCTGATAACGTTCATCCAGCTCTTTATAGAAATCAAGCGTGTATCCTGCACCCCAGAACTCGACCAGCTCCTGCGGAATATCTTCCGGCGCCGCATCCCCCTGGTATTCGTAGGCAAGACCTGCGGGCTGGTCTACTGCACTCTCCGGTGCTTCATCCAGCGTGTCATCAAATGTTTTGTCAATAAACCGCTGCAAATTGGTTTTGCCGATATAGTTGCGCACCCGTGACTGCACGCCCGCCGTGCGTTCCACCATGTCAAAGATGGCGTCGCTCCAATAGAGATCCATCTTCATGCACAGCCGCTTCATGGCTGCACGATCGTCCCCCAGCTTGCTTCTATACTGGTCATACATCGCCTCAATGCACTCATTGCAGAAGGGGAGATACCCCGACCCGCGATACATGGGACTGTGGCTGACAGGGAAGTACCCCTTCTGCCTGCTGTAGGACATGCCGCACCGGCAGCAATAGAATTTCTGCGCACTGGGTTGAACGGGCGTGTCTTTTTCAAATTTTCTTCTCCGTGGAGCTTCTGCCAATCAGATCAGCCCCCTCTTTGTGTCGTCCTCCCACATTTTCACCACAAGGCGCATCTGCTTTCCAGGATAAAATCTCGGCACCCAATGGGCGGGAACGACTTTGCGCTCTCCGTTCAGGTCGATCAGTGAATGCTCCTTGCGCTCCAGCACGTCAAAGCATCCGAAGTTATGGATCGAAACAGAGTTCCCGTTTCGTAAATTATCAATGACGATGTCACAAAAATCGTCGATCAGCTGGGTGGCGTCCTTTTTGGAGTAACCAAACTTCTCACCCATCTGTTTCACAAGATCATTTCGTTTAATGTTCACCTTTTCTTCCTTCCTTTTTTCAAATGTCAGATAGCGCCTTTGCCTGAGGAATATTGATATCTCCCTCCTTGAAGTACATGCCGATCTGTGCATCCTTCGGGTTGTCGTTGTAGATCTTCAGCATTTCGGAAGAAGACCATCCCACAATGTCGATCACCACACTGTCGGGAATACCGGCGCGTATCAGTGCCGAAACATAATAGTGTCTCAGCGCATGGATATAAAAGTCCCGGCCTGTCATCCGGCTGAAGGTATTCGCCCAGCTGTTCAGCGTTGTCACATCCAACTGCTTTGCGGGGTCAGACCGGTCAATAAACAGCCACTCGCTGTCGATCCCCAGCTCCTCCCGCTGCTTGAGCCACGCATTGAGATAGGGGTCGAACTTTTTCTTCAGCGTATAGCATTCCAGCATCTTCTTCCCCTTCGTCAGTATCGGGCTGGATTTATAAAGCGCGCCATCGCAGACAACATGGCTCTCTGTAAAATCGCTAACACGGAACCGGCACAGTTCCGCCTTGCGCCGTCCGCTGTACATGGCCAGCGCCACAAAGCACGCCTTTTCATAGTCGCCGCGGTCGGTCAGCTTACCAAGCAGCTCTTCCAGCTCGCTGTCTTCCCACACGGTCTTTTCCCGTACCGGCTGCAGCGCCGGATTCTCGATCTTCCGCACGATCGACCGGTATCCTGCAAACTCCGGCTCATCATCCACCAGAATGTTCTCAATATAGTTGGAAAGAGAGCTGATCGCCGACTTGATGCGCCGGATGCGAGCGGGGGAGTTCCCATTGGACACCAACCAATTTTGCAAAGAGATAATGTCTCTCTTTGATAATTTTGCAAAGTCTTTGTTATCCAGGTTCTCCATGATGTAAGTAAACACGATCAACAGGTCGTTGTCGTATCCGGCGATCGTGCCGTCGCTGCGCTGCAGCGATTTCAGATACATCAGAAAATCGTCCTTCAGCCGCATGTTGGCCTTGTTGATCTTCGCGGTCTTCTCCGGGCTGGTAATACTGTTTTGTTTTGTCTTTCTTGGCACGATACCACCTCGTTTCTTGATCTGTTTTTGGTGGCGGAGGAGGGACTCGAACCCTCGACACACGGCTTATGAGGCCGCTGAGCTGCCGCTGCTCTACTCCGCTGTATATGGAATGGGGTTATACCCATATATCGGCTTATACCCACAAATGCGTGGGTATAAAGGGAGGAAAATAGTAGAAAAGGGCCGCCCATTAAGGGCAACCCTTTTTATTATTGCAGTGGGATGTTATACGAACAGCGGATACCATCCTCGTCGCACACACATACCATTTGTTCCGCTTTGCCATAAAGTCGTTTCTGCACGCAGTAATCATCCATACCAAGAAAGCTCCCTGCCATCACGGTCTTGATCCCCTGTGATTCGTCGATCTTGTTGTGGTGCAGATGCCCTGATAACACGGCATACAGTGGCTTTCTGGCCATTGTCTGCAGCGCCTGTATCTTGCCCGGTGCGCCATCATAATCTCCATGCACGCCGGCATATGTCTTGCCGCGCACATCCACCAGATACATGGTGCTGTCCACCTTGGTAACATCTGCGGCCTCCGACCCGATCAGCACGTTGTCAAAGTTCTGAAGTCTCGCGGACAGATACCATTCGATCAGGTCGTCCAGCCGTTCATCAAGCAGCGCATTGTCCTTGTTCGGCGTCAACCTGCTGTGGTTGCCTGCCACGCTTACAAAAATAACTGTGGTAAAGTGTTTACTCAATTCTGCCAGAAACTCTGCAATCAACTCCGACACGCCTTTGATCTGGTTGATCACATTCTCCTTGTTGGTCACAGCAATGGAGTAGTGGATATTGCCGGATATCTCGTCGCCATTCGCCCACACGATGCAGTTCTCGCTATTGTGTACCTCTCCGATCTCGATAATGCGGGATAAATAGCCGCACAGCATCTCGCGGCACACATCCGGGTTATATGTATTCCAATGGTTATTGACGTCAGCGCCATAGTGCATGTCATTCAGCGACACCAGTAAGTCGTTATCTGACAGGCGCACCGGCCGCGGGGTATATTCCAGCTTCGGTAGATCCCCGCTTCGGACTGACTCGATCAGTATTTCGTTCAGTTCCTCCTGGCGTGACCGCTCTCGCAGCAGCTTATTAAAAGCGCTTCTCTGGTCAAAGAACTTCTGCCGCTCGATCTGCAGTTCGATCTTTTTCGCGTCCAGTTCCGCCAGCAGTCCGGCTGGCGCCGCATGTTCCGTCTGCTCGTCCAGCATCTGCAGCGTTTTGCAACTGCCGTACATCATGCGCCGTGCCACATCAGAACTGTACTCCTGGCCATATACGTTTTCCGCCAACTCCGAATAATCAATGTCGGCAAGTGTTTTGTCAATGAGCTTTCCATATACAAGCCGCTTATGGTATTGTATATCGGTCTCGCCCGGTAAACGGTCAAGTCTCATACGCCCTCCTTATCTGCGCTTGCGTGGCTTTTCCCTGCGCTCCTCTTCTGGCGCTCTCATCTTCTGCAAAAGCTGCATCACGCCTCGCGCCTCTTCGCAGTAATAGTGGTGCCTATGAGAATCTGACTTCATCGTGCGTACAATATGCACGTTGGGGAACTTCGCTCTGATCATGTCCTTTTCCATCTTGCTGATTGCTACCATCGTTATATCATCCTTTTCTTCAAATTTTATAAAACGCGATACTATTCCATCCAATATAGCATCCCATCAAGCACCCCGCAAACCCTTTGATACCAACGGTTTGCGGGGGGTATTTTTTTCCAACAACCTGAGTTTTTGCTAACTTTTCGGCAGATATCTGTCTCTCATCACTGAGTCGACAGACTGTCTCGTCTTGATTTTTACCGCACAAGCCTTGCAGTATTTCTGCGGGCGCCCCTTTTCGCCAACGTACTGCGACTTCACAGTAAGCCCGCAGTTGGCGCATTCAAAGTACCCGGTCTTATCGTAGTAGCGCATGTATTGGTACCCAAGGTTCCGAAAATCCTGAATATGCATTGCCTCGGCGCCGCCTTCCATAAACAGCACCTGCACATTCAGGTTGTCCACCTTTCTTGAAAATTTGATCATGCCCTCATCTCTCAAGGTAGAGAACATCAGGCTCTGCCGCTTGATCGATGTGCTGACATTCGCCATCTGCATGATCTCTTTGTCCGGCGTGTTTACCCAGTGGTTATTGTGGGCGGACGCGGCGTCCCAGTATTTCGCTACGCACAGTATGGTGAACGCGAACCGCTGCAGCTGCACGCCGCTCAGCTCCCGGATCTTCTTCATTTCGTTTTTGGACACCGACACGCCGTCCAATTTGATCAAAGGGTATTTCGCCACGTCCTTCGTAATTTTGTCCAGCATGTCTGACCATCTCGGCAATGACACCGTCGGGTCGCACTGCAGCATAAAGGAGTCCATCATGCCGCGGATCTCTCTTTTGGAATACTGGTTTTCATAATAATATTTCGACACACGGCTCAGGGTCTCCATCGGCTTCTTCCCCAAGTCGTGTGTTTGTATCATTTTCTCAGCCCAATCGTACTCATTCAGTACAATGCTCATAGCATCCCTCCCGTACATATTTCTGAAGTGAGAACCGCTCTCCGCAGAACAGAATGTCACCCTCAGGATCGTGTGTCGGATACGACAGCACACCTCCATTTTTGTCCAGCAAATTCTGCACGATCTCATCGCCGCACATCGCCCACGCAAATCGCTTTGTCGAGCTTTTCCGGTAGCAGATGTCCAGCACGATGTTGCACAGCGAGAACCGGTTGGGACATATTTCGGCGCATTCCTTCTCGAATTCTATCCGCATTTCCTCCATGCGCGCCGCCATGTCGCATTCGTCGATCCGCTCATAAGCGGCGAATATCGCGTAGTTCTGCACGCGCCTGTTGTAGGTGTCATACAGCCGGTAGATCGCGTAATACTGTTCCTCGGAATACTTTGCATCACTCTTCATGATCGTGTAGTCAAACTTGTGCGAACTGCTCTGCCTGCCCAGGTATCCGTCAAATTCTCCCTCAAACAACCGGCAAATCCGGTTCATCACGCAGTCATGTATACCCACAGGCATCCGCAGTTCATAGTATTTCAGGAACTCCTTCTGCCGTTCCGTCCTGTTCTTCGGCGCTATTTGCTTGAGGTCTTCCACTGTCATGTGGAATTCCCGCATGGCATTCTTCTGTGTGTTTTTAATATATGTATTATACTGCCGCATCAGCTTGGGGTAGATAAGCCGCATGAAGTATGGCTTCTTGTCTGCCACAATGGCCTGGTAGAATCTCCGCTTCTTGGGATCTTCTATGGCGTTCACGCTGTGCCTGTCGTACCATTCCTTCGGCATGGGCTTGGCAATGATGCCCTTAGCTTTATCGATGGCATTCTGCTGAAAAAGCTGCCCACACCGTATCCGGTACGCTAATTCGTCATATTCCGGGCTTCCTTTTTCAAACTGTGCCTGCACATCGAACATGGACGTGATCCAATTTGTTGTCTTCCCGATGTCGTCGCCGAAGCTATTGACATTCGCACGGATCGCGTCATCCTCTGTCACCACGACCTTCTTGGCCTTCCGCTGCACACACATCAGTGACGGCATCTCCTGCAGCCGCCCTACCAGAACAGGATCGTCCGTCAGCATCACGGCATCACCGTCATAATCAGCGCCGTTAAGGGAATTTGCCGCCATGTCCCAGGAGTTGAAGATCGTGCAGGTCTTCATATAACGGTACCAATGCGCGGCCTCCGGGCTTCCGTTTGGCCGAACCTTCCGGATGTTGTTATGGCATGTCATGGGAGCGCGGAAGCAGGCGAGCTCCTTCGCGCCAAAGTCACTCCAATATTTGTTGTAGATTTCGCCCGCTTTCAGCAGCCCTGTCACTTCCATTCCGAAAACATGCTGGCACAGGGAATAGGGGTCTCCGGAAATAGTGGAGTAATTACCATGCACGTTCAACACGCCCACCTTTGCCTCGTCGATCCGGTTCCGGATCATCTGGTATACGCAGCTTTGTACATAGGGGTCGTCCAGCATCCTCTGATCGATCATGATCGCCTTAGCAAAATCATCATCCAGCCGCTGCACGTTGCCCTCGTTAAGCCCCATCCCCTTCAGAAATAGAACCGTCTTGATCCAGTCTGCGTGCAGGATCTCACGGATCTCCTGCATTGTCGGCCCAGTAAGCTTGGCGATATCGTCATCGCTCAGATCATAGCTTTGGATGAACTGGTAGTTCAGCGTCCGCTGGCTCTCCAGCTCCTTGGGGCACGTTTTCGTCACGCTGAATGTGTAGTGGTTCTCTTCGCAATTCTTCAGATAATCGTCCAGACTCTCATAAGAATCCCATAGTTTCAGCATCGACGTCGTCAAGATCAGTTCCACGTTCCGGATGTCCACCGTGTTTCCCCATGCATCCTGCACCGTATAACGGTGGGCGATGTTCTCGGCAAAGTCCAGAAAATCAAATGTGAACACCATGCCCTTCTCCCACGAGAAGCGTGTGTTCATTCCGCTTGCCATGTAGTCGAGTCCGAGCTCGGCGCTCCACTTGGCCGCCAGAGAGGGAAGCATGAGACCAAACCCATCCGAGGCATCCATCCGGATCTTCTCGCCAAGCCGGTCCTCCATGACCGGCTCACCGTTATTTTCATCGTTCAGGTAGATGATGTCCGCCGTAAATTCCGTCTCGCAATCATCAACCACCAGGATGCCTGCCGGCATCGACACGGGAATGGAGGCGCTGCACGTCAGCGCCTTATAAGCCTCCAGCTTTGCCGGCACCATTTCCTTTGCCATGTCCCGCCCGTTATCAATGCGTCTCTGCAGCTCGTCATGCAGCCGCTCGCTCACGAAAACGATCGTGCTGTTCTTGATCCCGCCGTTGGTTCCTAACAGCCTCCGGTACTTCACCCCGTTGATCGAGAATCCTCTGCAGGCGCGGTAGTAATCTTTCTCGTGGTCAATGATCAGGCACATGTAGTCCGGCTTGAACAGCACCTCATCCAGCTGTGCATACAGTTTCTTGATGTGCCTGCGGTTCACGACGCCATTCGACCCTTTTCGCGCATTGCGGATCTCCATCTTGATCATGCGCGCCGTATTTTCTGCGTCGACTACGTCATTCAGCTCGTCGATCCAGCGCAGTACCTGACTGTCCGCCAGAGAGATGATCTCATCATTCTTCCTGGCCTCGGACAAAGGCAGCGTCAGTTTCCACCGTGCCTTTCGCAGCCGGCTGCTATGTATTTTGTAAATGTACCGTTGGCACGTTGCCTGTTTTGCCAAATCGCATTACACCTCCGGACAAATTATTAGCTTCATATACGGAAGATAAAAAGCGCTCTCGCGCTCATCGTCGATATAAGCGAACCATTCTTTATAAAAATCCATGCGTTCCCGGTCGATATACCCATCTGGATCGGTATTGGGATACCCGTCGGGGCGCCGGCTGTCGTTCATGTCATAAAGGGTCTTACAGCTTATCAACGAATGGTAACTTGAATTCCTGGCCTTACTCACATGCAGTCCCTCCATTGTTCTCCTTGATCCACTCAGTCAGGAGTTCTCTCATGCGGCGGCTCGGTATGTATAAATTGATCGGCTTCCCGTCGCGGATCGCGCTTCGCCAGATCCATTGCAGCATTTCCGATAGGGCGAATTTATCTTTGTCGATCGTAACACCACGGGAAAGAAAGAACTTTGCGATATTGGGGTCAGCAAACCGATTTGCCATATAGGCAATATCTGTGCGATCACGATACTCATTGGTGGCGCGGGCACCTATCTGCAAGAAATTGGACTTATATCGCTTCGTGCGTAAATCCACCAATTTGTCAATATCGTTTTTGTAACAAGTCCAAAGCCGTGTGCCGGAACTGCCGTCAGGATTTGCCACAAAGAAGTTCCGCATTCCGTTGCGCAGAGCGCGGATGTCCTTGCTCTCATACTTGCGCTTTGCGTACCAGTTCTTGGATAATGAGTAGTAGTCGTCTCCAATGCCATTTGGCAGCTTCTTGTCTGCAATATGGATCATGCGGCCAAAGTCTACCGGCGGCGGCAAATCGGGCTTATCAGAAAAGCGGAATCCATTTCCGTCTTCTTCGACACCCACAACCTTATATGAGAATCCGAAGAAGTCCAGATACGCCTTCTGGTACTGGCCTTCGATCATGTATGTCAGCATGAACACTTCCTCAAAGGAGCATAGTACCCCGGGATTCAAAATATTAAATAGAACGCTGTCCAGTTTCAGAAGAGATCCGGTGTCGGCGATCTCCTTGTATCCGGCAAGCTTACCCGTATACTCCGGGTCGCGCCAGTGAACGATGCCGTGCTCATCGACATCTGCAAGATGTGTCGTGATCAGTTCCAGATCTTTGTCCGTAACCATCACACGTTCTACCACCTGGATGCTCTCGTCAACAATAAGGGAGTAGTGCATATCTCTCACGAGCTGCAGCGCCTCCTCGTCCATCAGATAAAACAGGGAGTGTGTGGCCGACACATTGTGTCCTCGCCGTAGGTGGTTCTTCAACTCAGTTGATTTACATAAGTGGTCGCTGTCCGGCTGGTCGAAATCGCATCGCTGGCAGATGCGATCCACTTCATCCAAAAAAGGAGTTATGTAGAGAAATCGCTTATCGTTCCGATGCTCATTCATATAACGTATGGCAGCGGACGATTTTCCACGCCCCATCCGAGCATCTACGATCGTGATGGGAGTTGATCTTGGTTCCAAATGATCAGTCCTTTCGTTTATGGGTATCGTTATTTTAAAGGTAGTCCAGAAGTCAAAAATCTTTGACACATTTTCGGGGGAGGTAAACTGCGTTAGGCTCAATGGTTGTAAAGCGAATTACTTCTATTTTCTTTTATAGAGAGGGGTCTGCAAACCCTTGTAATACCAATGTTTCTCAGACCGTTTTGACACACGCCGTGTCAAACTCGTTTTTTATGCGTATACGATATTCACTTTTCAAGGTGCAATATGAGGTATCCTTGGGGATCAGGCGATCACAATAGACCCCTCCCCGACGCTGCTATCGATCAGGTAGTTGCATGTCGTACTGCCGAGATTCAGCTTCCGATATGCCTCATCGATCTCTTCGCTGGTGATGCCGATGTAGTCCAGAGTCTGAGCGGCAGTGGAGTGGCCGAACATCTTCTGAAGCAGCAGCAGCTTTCTTGGATCGTTGCCGCTCATCACCATCTGATGATAGGCGAAGGTCTTTCTTAAACTATGAGTAGCCATCCGGTTACCAAGACCAAGATCCTTCGCAACACCCTTCAACATCAAATCAACCGCCTGCTTACTGATCGGCTTGTTCTCGTTAGATCCATTATTGGACTGACTGCGGAACAGGTAGTCGCTTAACCGTACATCACGCGTGTTCTCTAAGTAGAGTGTTACCGCTTCTACCGCAGCTGTATTGATCGTGATATACCGGTTCATCTTATGCCTTCTGGTGTTACGGGTCTTCTTCTCCAGAATGGGAAAGCGGTCACGGAAGGTGCAGTCGTCGTTGATCAGATCGGAGAATCGCAGCGTTCGCAGATCGCTTACGCGAAGTCCAAAATTGATACCAATAATAAATAGCATATTGTCTCGGTATCTCTTTTGTCCAATCAGGAATTGAGAGATCCGGATGATATCATCCATACTCTTGATCGGCTCGGCAGCGTGCTCAACAGCAAGATCCTTCGTCGTATCTTCCACTGCCGGAGCGATCAGGCCAGCCTTCAGTTTACGGCTGCTCTGCTGGATCGCAGACAGGTCGATGAACTCAGACGCTGCTCCTCCTTTTGTGAAATCTATATTGATGATCTTAGCCATGTGAACGAACTCCTTTAGCGGACAAATTATTAACTTGATATTATAATTATTTTAACACCATATGCCTTATTTGTCAAGGGATTTTAAGCGATAAATCGGATAAAAGTGAATAAAAATCATAACATTTTTTGAGCAAAAGAAACCCAAGATCGTTATCGAGTTATGTCAAGATCAACATGATGTTTTGAAGATCGCACATAGATCATAAGAAAGTAATGACCGTTTCTTTTCTGGACAAATTGCTCAAAAAGTTATCAAAAATAAAATGAGGTGATGGGGCTGATGAATTTTTGAACGGTGATTGTGTGATGAAGCGACTACATCAGTATGCCATCGTCAGGGGGTGGAGAAAAACGGAAACCACCCCCCTACTTGCCATAGCGCGAAAAGGGCAAGTAGGACAGCGGCCACATACGACCATCGGCCACCCTGACGGCCAGCCGTCAACGGGCAGGGTTGACCCCTTCCGACATAGGATGGAAAAACCGGACGAAAAAACAGCTTGACATAATACGGAAAAAGTGTTACTGTATCCTTGCGGGAACAAAAACGACCGTCTCACACCCCATACTTTCCACGGCCAAGGTGCAAGACGGTCAAGCGTTTCCGACACTCTAGCCGACACGGCACGAAAGGAATGCAGACCATGAAAAAATCCACTTCCAAGACCATCAAGAACGCTACACCCATTGTAGCACACACCACCACCGAAAGCAAGAACGAAAGAACGTTCGACACACTCAAGAGAGAGACCGAAAAGGCGCTTGCCATCGGTGGAGACACAGCCGCCGCCGCTCTGGTACAGTTTGGCCGTGCAATGGCCGGAATCGTCGTTGCAAAGTGTGCAGACCCGCAGCGAAAGACCGCCGCCGAACATGATACCGTTAGTAACAACGGCATGAATCCCGCTCTTGTCTCCCTGCGTCGTGAAATTTTCGCTGACGTGGCCGCTCTGGATAACCTGCAAAGCGCTATGAACGCCGCCCTTGTGGTTAAGTTCAATGAGGATGGGGACGCTATGACCGATATCGTGGACAAGAAGGCATGGGAACGGTCGAACGTCCTTTCCCGTGAACGTCTGGGCGATGGAATGGACCTTGTGCATGACGTTGTTCTTGCTTTACTTGAGGAACAAGCGGCAGGGCATACCACGGCGGCAAACTGGCTGGACACGCCGTACACCATCCGCAAACTTGACAAGCGTGTACTTATCAAGGACACGGACAGCGCCGCATACCACAACGAACAAGTAACCCCGTCACAAGCCGCTTTCCGTATCGTTCGGCAGGCCATTCAGGAAAGCCGTGCAATGCAGGTTGACCCCCGAAACGGCTATACATACATCGAGGAAATGACCGCCGACGGCCTAGATACCGTGTACCGCCGTTTGGGCAAGTATTCCGACCTTGCTGGATACGCTTGCAACGGTCACATTTCCGACATGGACGGTGTTCCGTCCGGATGGGACACGGGGGACGGTTTATGCACCACCGACAGCCAGACAGCGGCGGACATGTCAGCGCTTGTCGCACGTCTTGAGTTGACGGACAGACAGGCGACTGTCCTAAAGTACAGAATGCAGGGGTACGGTATTAAAGCCATTGCAACGCGTTTGGGTGTGTCACATCAGGCCATTGCAAAGACACTTGACGGTATCGGCAAAAAGGCGGACGGAGTCATACCAGAGGGCGCGAAAAAGGCGCGGGAAAAGGTGGCCGCCGAAAAGGCCAGAGAGGCGGCCAGACTGGCGGCGAAAAAGGCCATCAAGGCGAAATAAGGCAGACCGGAAAACGGCGGGGCTTTGCCCCGCCTTTTCTTTTTGGACTTTTCCGCCCTGCCCAGCGGGGCAGGGTTGACCCCTTCCGACCTAGGCTGACAGGGTGGCCGTCAGGCCGTCCCAGCGCCGGAACACACCAGAGCGGAACATCTATAACACCTAATGCAGCCTATGGCGGTCACAAGCCCGCATGAAAAATGCAGAGTGGGTATTGCCTGGGGAATACAGGCGGAGATGTCCGCTACTTCCAAAAGGGCAATCGCGTCCGACTGAGGGACGATAAATCACAGTATAGCTGATATATTCAGCCGTCGCCGGTGCCATGGAGTTAGGCCGTGGTTTTACAGATCGTGAAAATGCCCGGAGGTTTGCGCCTATGACCCTAAGTGCGGCTTGCATAACTGATGGCAGCGCGCCAAAGACCCCTGAAGGCAAGTAGTATCCGTCCGAGTTTCCCACCCTAGGGTGACAGGCTCCGAGGAGCCGGAAGCAAGGGCATATGGATATAAAAGTCGGATTTGGTCGAGTAGCGTGGATAAAACAGAATTTCCCTCGATTTCCGCGCGTACCAGAAACGGTACACCTTCCCAAAGAATACCCGACGGCAGTCCATGGGGCATCGAGCGCCCATGATGCCGAGCGTGGGGCTTGGGACGCATAGAAGTCGAGTTTATCGTTGATAGAGCCGCCGAGGGTTTTCTTCGGCGGCTTTCTTGAGCGATAAACAAATTTCATAAAAAGGAGAAATCACCATGACTAGAGAAGAAAGAGTTGCCAACCTCGCAACCCTGTTGGCGGAATCCAAGACCCTGTGCCAGAGCCTGAACGAGGCACGTCAGGAGAATAAGCCCACCGATGAGGTTTCCAAGATTTTCGCCGAGCTGGGCGACAAGGTCAATGAGTACACCAATGCGGCCCGTACCCTGGCTTTCGAGGATTGCAAGGCCGCCGAGAACCCCATGCTGGCCGCCGTCACCATGCTGGTCTATAAGACCATCGCCGCCAAGGATGACCTGAAGGACGGCGATAAGTTCCCTGTATGCTCCATCAACGAGGACGTGGTTCGTCCTATCGACCTGCTGAAGTTCCACAAGTACTGCGACGGTGTGGGCGCTGATGAGAATTGGCCGCATATCGCCCAAAAGATGAACTTCCTGCTGACCGCCCAGAAGGCTGTCGATCTGGGAATCGACCCCAAAGAGGTCAACGACAGCTATGAGATGAGCGCCATCGCCCGCGGTTTCGACATGGGCAAGAACCCCACCAGTAAGACCAATCTCCTGAAGACGCTCCAGACCGTGGTTTCCGCCATGCTGGGAGACGGCTACAAGGCCAAATCCCATGATGTGAACTTCCTGCTTTCGGTCTATGCCCGAAAGTCCCGCAAGGCGCTGACGGTTTCCTGCGCCAATCAGCGGTATTTCTGCCGCTATCTGGCGGAGATCTGCCACAGAATCGTGACCGACGGTACCTACGCCATGGAGTACGCCAAGAAGAAGGCGTAATCCCGTCCGACTAATCCCACCGAAGCCGCTGAGGGTTTTCCCTTGGCGGCTTTTCTTATGCCCAAAAGCTGCGAGTTTTTCAGAAATTCTCCGAAACCAAAAAATCCAAAGGAGACCACACTATGTCCTATCAAGCTTTTGTCGAGCGCGTAAGCGGGTTTGTGAAAGCCTCTGGTTCCAAGGCAAGATTTTCCCATGAGGACGGGAAGCACATCGCCCGCTGTGCTGACGGCGTTATTATCGTGGGCAACACGATTGCAGATCGTGTTCTGGTACGGTGGGGAAGCGGTCACACCGCCTACGCCACCATCTGAGTTTGCTGTCTCTCTATCCATTACTCTCTTTCTCTTGGCCCGTGCGAAAGCGCGGGCCGCCTAATGCGGCTTGCTGGTTTTCCAGCAAACGGTCACAAGCCCGTGCAAACGCAGAGTGGGAATTTTTCAGCAGGAGGTAACTGTCGTGCATACATACGTAAATCGTTCCCCTACCCGCAATCAGCGCCGTCAGCAGAAGCTGGTTTTTCAGAAGCTGATGGGCGTTGCGCTCCTGGTAATCAGCATCGTCATTTTGGCAATGGCTGGTGGTTCCACGCCTGAGGAATGCGATTGTACCGCGCTCCTGCTGTCTGTCCCGGCCGCGATTTTTCTGCTGGTCACAAAGCACGTCGTGATCTGCTGACCGGGCGCTGGGCTGTCACACATTACAACACCGCCGAACTCCGCACAAAAGTGATTTTTTATAATAGATGATTTGAGTTTCATGCGCGGTCTGAATGTGTGATACCTGCGGGTTTTCGGAAAAAGAAAGGGTGGTGTAATGGAAAACTACATTTGCATCAACGGCAAGAAAACCGAGCTGACCAAGGAGCAGATGGAAGCTCTTGGTATTGAATTGTGCGATTATAAAGCACCGTTCAAAAGAGTGCCGGGTCAAAGGTACTACTTTACTCATGGCGACGGAGTTGTTTACTCCGCAGTTGAAAAAGACAGCGATCTTTCGGACAGCGTGTTTTTCTCTGTGGCGAACTACTGTACAGATAAGAAACTGATGGAACAGCAGGTTTTGCGCGAAACACTTACTCGCCTGCTCTGGCGTTTCAGTGAACAGAACGGCGGCAGGGGAATGTTCGGCATTGCAAATAAAGGAAATGGGAACTTTTGTCCTATGATAGAGAATTATGGGTATCTTGATGTAACATTCAAAACTGTTGATATTGCAAACCGTGCTATCGCCGCTATCATCAAGCCTTTCATGAAAGTTCACCCTGATTTCGTGTGGTAGGAGGTGCCCATGTTAAACCTCGAAGTCACCTATCTGGTGGTCGCGTCCAATACGGTTTTGAAGAAGACGTTTTCTTCGCCGTATCAGTGCCGGCTTTTTATCAATAAGTGTAACCGGTCGAAGAAGATTCGGCTGATTTCCTACCCCATCATTGATTGATGGTATCAAATTTCAAAGATCAAAAGGAGAGTATCACATGACAACTGAAACCATGAATGTCCATAAGGCGCTTTGCGAGTTGAAAACGCTGGATAAGCGCATCACAGATGGTATGAACGCGGTGTCGTTCGTGTTCGCCAACAAGCGCTCCAACACCAAGGTCCTTGGTCAGGACATCAAGGATGTCTGCGAGAATATCAAGGAAGCGTATCAGTCCGTCAACGACCTGATGTGCCGCCGCGATGCCATCAAGCGGGCGGTGGTTTTGTCCAACGCCAAGACCACGGTCAAGGTGGCTGGTGTCGAGTACACGGTTGCCGAAGCCATCGAGCTGAAGAACCACGGCATTGCGCTGAAGCAGAACCTACTCCGCAAGATGACCCGCGACCTGGAGCTGGCCCGCATGGCTGCCGAGCGCAGCAACGGCGACGCCCTGGAGCGCCGTGCCGATGAGAACATCAAGTCCCTCTACGGCGCCACCGACATGAGGGGCGGCGTGTCTGAGGAAGTCCAGAAGGCGCGGGCAGAGTTTATCAAAGCCCAGACCATGGAGCTTGTCGATCCTATTGGCGTCAATGAGGAGTGCAAGCGCCTGACGGCGGAGATCAATGACTTCATGGTGGATGTGGATTCCCAGTTGTCGGTGTCCAACGCCACCACGGCCATCACGGTCTCCTACTAATTCGTAACCAACTCGCTGCAACACGAAAACCACGAACCCATGACCCTCTCTGGTTCGCCGGGTACAGAAAGGTAAAATAATAAACAACCGGCTCCTTATAAAAGAATGGTCTGCTAAACCATAATCTTTACTAAACGATGAACGGGCTGATAACCCGTTTCCAAAATAGCGAAATGGTAACGCGCTGGTCTTAAAAACCGGAATTCTCGGTTCGACTCCGAGTTTTGGAATTATTTCACAAGCAGTGCTTTCGCCGCGATAGATGACGCGGCGTCCGCACCGCACTTTTGCTGTAAAGATCATCGGTCAAAGCATAACGGTCAAAGCGGAACGATCAAAGCTTTTATAAGTCGAAAGTTCAAACCTCACGCGGCTTAAAGAGGGGTGTCCATATAAGTATGGGCATTCCGCAAAGTTTTACAAAATCCAAGAGTGATGGTTTTGCGTGTGTTATGGTGGACGTGTGGAATACCACTTGGCTGTGCTGCAGCGATTTGTGTATATTTCTTGAGCGTTGAAGCGGCTGGCGTGCCGATCGTGTTGGCCGTGGAGTTCTCGGAAGGGTTTTCGCAGCAACCTCAAGTCGGATAGGCTGTCATGGCCGAAGGAAAACTGCGAGTTAGGGGATCGCCGCCCATCCGGGCGGCACCCCTTATAAACCCAGTGTTTGGATTGGAGGTGTGGGTGTCTTGACCAACTTTGCAGCGGGAGACCGCGTAGAGTACACAAATGAAAACTACTATCGCAAAGGCCCGCGTGCCGGGGATGTCGGGACGGTCATTCGCATAATCGATATGGATACTTGCGTCACCGTTCAATTCGATGATCCAATAGTTGGTGGACACTCGGCCGATGGTCGCGGAATGGATGGACATTGCTGGCACTGCGTTAGTGTGAATCTTGAACGCATAAAAGAGGACGAGTCCAGTGAGCTTATCGATGCAGAAATAAGCGCATTCTTATATGAGATATGTGGAAGTGGCGAAATGGCAAAACGCGGGGCGTCTAAAGCCCTGTAGAACAGCGCGCTGTTCTATTTGTTGGTTCGAATCCAACCTTCCACACCATGACCGCCCATTGGGGTTCAGCGGTTGTCGTGGGTTCATGCAGCTTTGCGCCAAGAGCGCATCCGCGTAGAGGATGTTGACAATCGCCCAAGCGCCACGACAATCATATGGCATACCCAACGCCATAATGAACAAGGTCAGACGGCCAAGCTTAAAGTGGGATGAAGCTTGGCAATGAGGCGATACCAAGGCTATAGTTCGCCACGGCAGAGTGACCGAAAAGCCAAATCTCTGCAAATAACATCAAGTGCCGCCGAGGATGAGGATGTGAGGTTAGGGCGAGCGGGCTTCTGGCCAAAGCGTGTAGGCCGTGCTTGATATCCGGGGCTGGTCGTAAGACCCTGGTCCCACTAAATAAGCTGGCGATGGGATATCGCTGGATGAGCGCAGCTCATAGCGCGTGGGCTGCGCTCCCTACCAAATAAGGATTTCTTCTATGTGTCAAGTAAATTTGATTTTTACTTGACAATATGGGCGCGATAGCGAGGTGAGTTTATGCAATTTCAGATCGGCGACCGTTTTCATATCGGCGATCGCGTTGTCTGCACAAACATTCGTGGCACGGGCAATCCAAATATTACACATACAGATATCGGAACCGTATGCGAGATTTTGGGCGCGATTAACTACGGTGTAGATTGGGGACGCGATATAAACGGACACGACTGCGGCGGCCACTGTCCGCGTGATTATGGCTGGCGTGTTAGTGGCAGATATTTGAAACTGGCGGGGCCAGAAGGAACCTTTGATGTCTCACCATCTGACATAGATTCTCTTTTCCTGGAGGTGGTTTGATGGCGGGGCGATTCAACGCTGGAGACACTGTCGTCTGCACGGTAGATCATCCGGCTAACAATGATTTCATCATGGCGGGTGATACCGGCACTGTAGTCGCTTGCGCGAATGGCCTTGCCTACGTTGACTGGGGAAGATATGTCGGCGGGCATAGTTGTGGTGGTCGTTGCCATTATGGTAATGGATGGAATGTAGGGGAGAGTAGAGTTGAATTGCTGGCGCCCGACGCGCCTTTTGATATCCAACCATCCGAAATTGATTCTCTCTTCCAGGAGGTGATAACTTGATCGCATATACCAAGCACACGGTTGACGTCGATGACCTGATCTTCGCCGACGCCGCCGACGCGAAGATCCATAGCACAAAATGATCTGTCAGGCGAAAGCCTGCCTATGGGGACGTAGCTCAATGGTAGAGCAGGGTGGCCGCCGTGGCTGCCGTAGTATGCAGGTTCAAGTCCTGCCGTCCTCACAATGCTCGACGGATTGTCAGATAACCGGATGATCTATAATGCGCCCTGACTGGGGTCTCCGCAGTAGGTAGATAAGGAGATAACAAGAATACAGAGGCGGTCAGCTACCGTCCGCATTAGGCTTGCAGTGCAGATGCTTTAAGCATAGGTGCAAGAGGAAAGCATTATAAGAGCGACCCTGAATAGATAGGAGGGTGATCATGAAACCGATCAAAGTAAATGGCGTACGCGTCAATTGCGCGTCCTGCGTGAACTATAAGCTGTCGCCATCGGATGAGCCGTGCAAAGATTGCTGGAAAGTGATTTTTCACTCTGACGATATGAGTGAGCCCTGCTTGGAAGACATCGCTTTCTATCCTGCGGATAAAGAACACTTCCTCACCCTTGAAAATTTGGTCAAGAAATATAGAGAGCAGTTCTCGGCAATGAAAGCGGACGCAAAAGCGCATGGCGTGTCTCTTAGAGAACTCTGTAAGCAGTTTGCAAACCACATCGAGATAGAGGTGTGGATAGACGGTATTCGATAAACAATGGAGGTGTCCCGTGGTTAATGATAGAAAACTGACCCGCGCAGATTTTACCAGTGACGATGCCTATGCGGCGTTTCAATGGCGCATGGAGTGTATCCTCAACATCATCGAGCGCAACCGCAAGGTCTCCTTCGCCTGGAAGGTGGCCCGCACGCTGATGCTTGCCGCTGCCTACGCGGGTCTTGCCTACAATTCTGTTCCCTGGTACATGTATCTGGGCGTCACCTGCGTGGCACTATCCTGGGGTTTTTCAGAATCCTTTGCCGACTACGAATGATGAAACACGACTTTGATAGAGAGGAGGCGGCCTATGACAACGGATGAACTGCGTGATCTTTTGTTACAGGGCGGGAATCATTGCTCAGTATATCTTGGCGAGAATTTTGAAGACGCGAAAGCTGTCACGGAACAGCTTCTGGCATTGGGTTTTCCCCACGGCGAATCCAATTATTCGCGCAAGGTATGCGATTCCTATCATAAGCCTGACTACGGCATGGACGGATCTTTTAGATGGCACTACGCACATATCTCTTCCATTGGAATACATAGCGCAGCGGGATCGAATACAACAACTATTTAAAAATTGAAACGATCCTGACTCTCGATGACCTGCGCCCCACATCCTCCGCCCCTGATCCCACGCCGGAAGAGATCGAAGCCTTCTATCTGGAAGCCATCGGGGTGATGCCATGAGAACAATCGAGGAAATGCGGGAATTCTTCAAAGACGAAGCGGTGATCCTGTGCAGAGGATATGCGCCTCGTGGCACAAGTTTTGCAGGATAATCGCTGTGAACTTGGTGGTGGAGGCACCGTTAGAATGGTTCTTGATGGATACTTAGACGAATGGGAGAAGTCTTTTTATCAGAGTGTCTATGTGTATGGATATGCGTCAAGAGAGTACCGCGTATGTGGTCACACCGGCAATTTGTGGTCATTTAATGGGCCGGTTTTCTCCGTCAGCGACGTAGTCGATTTCTTCTCAGAACCCACCGTCCCCTTCACAGAACAGGAATTTGATGCGGCCTTCGCCGATCTATTACGATAGGAGTTGATGCCCCATGACGAGAGCACAAGCCCATGCTGAATTCGGTAAAGATTTCTATGTGGATATCCGCTCCAAAGAAATGGCGGCAAACATCATGCGTCTCTTGTTGGACGAATCAAGCTTTTTTACCAGCTTTTCCAATGCATTTGCGATGTTCAAAAAGGGCAAGAATCTCTGGCCGGATAATGGCAGCTATCTCCGGATAAGTAACGGCAACTGTTCCTTTCGCATAGGAGCGAGCCGCTTCCATCTGCTGATCCCCGACTACGAATTTCTGGCTTTCCTGCAGGGCAAAACGCTGTACGAACCTGGCACAGATTTTGACCTTGCCTTCCAAAAACTGATAACGGAATGAGGTGATCCCATGCAGCTTTGTCAAACGCCGCCTCCGGAACTTTACGACTTGTTTTCGTATAATATTCGCGTACAGATCGAAAACAAAGAGCAGGCGGAGAACGCTGTCCGTCTTTGCGAAAAGTATGGCCTTACGAAACGGCACGAGTCTCAGACAGTCGATTCCATTCTGGACGGAAGCTCTGTGTGGCCGAAGTATGGAGAGCTTATGCTTCTGCACCTCCCATATGTTGGTTTTTGCCACAACTATGAGAGCGAGCACGCCCCGATCATCAGCTACGAAGAGTTCCTCGCTGCCGCAACCGGCCAGGAGCTTTCACCTGCGTTTCAATTTGCCGGAGACTTTGGCGACCTGTTCGCCGTGGTCTCTTAGTTTTTATAGGAGGTATCACGATGGGCATTCAGATCTATGTCCCGGGTAAAAAAATCTGGGAGTTTTTCAAAGATAATTTGGATCGTCTCAGGCATGAGAAAGTCGTCGTGGCGGAAAATACCGACACCGGCTACGCCATCCTGCTGACAGAGATCGACGGCGAATCCGCCAACCTGATCGTGGAGCGCAATGAAACGCCCATCGCCAGCAGCTACGAGCGGGGTGAAGAGGGCTGCGCCAAGTCCTATGCCTGCCTGTTCTATAAGTATCTGCTGCCCCTCTATGTGGAGGAGCCGGACGCTGTCGAGACCCAGCGTTCCTTTTCCGACTATGACATCCCTGACGATCTCCCCCCTGATGTGGTTTTTGAAAATGAGGAAGAGGATATCCCGCCGGAAGAGGAAGCAGAGGAACCTGTCGACGAGGACATCGACGATGTGATCTACCAGCGGGAGGACGCCCTGCGGTTTGCCATGGCGGACTGCCTGTCCGTTATGATGGACGAGGGAGAGGGTGACGGTGCAGAAATCCTCAATATGTATGGCGAGGATTTCGTGGACGAAGTGACTGATCATATGCTCTCCTACCTCGCCGGCGATCAGGGCATCGCTGTCTACCGCCCGACGATCATCACCGACGACAACGGTAACGACGAATTGGTCGAGTATCCCTATAACTGAATATCTGCGGAGTTGGCAGAGTGGTCGATCGCACCGGTCTTGAAAACCGGCGGCGGGTCAAGCCGTCCAGGGGTTCAAATCCCTTACTCCGCGCCAATCAATGCCCGGTCAAAAACCGGGCATTTTTTATGCTCACAACGGCCCTGCCTCCCCGTGGCGTGAGCGGATAAGCCGCAAGGCAAACCAAACGGGTACAAAATTTTTGTATTAAAAGGAGAACATTACTATGGCAAACATCAAGATCGCCGGCGACGCTGTCGTCATCCAGTCCGCCCTGAAGTCCGACGACATCCAGCTGGTCAAGAAGTACCGCCCCAACGAGCTGATCCTGAAGGGCGGCGAGGATGGCAAGGAGCCCATCTTCTCCATCGACGTGACCACCGGCAAGGGCGGCATCAACGAGTACGGTGTGTCCTTCGGCGGCGCCACCCGCGATGAGGAGAAGAAGGCGTGCCTGACCATGCTGATCCCCAAGGATGGCAGCATCGCCAGCGTCGAGGACTGGTTCGTGGACACCTATGGCGGCGCCATTATCAACCTGAACAAGCTGGAGGAGCGCCTGCCCACCGTCATCGCTGAGATCGCCGATGAGAAGGCCACCGTCCGCGAGAACATTTCCGTCGTGCAGTAACGGCTGGATTCCAAACCGTGAAATTCAAGCAGGCGCCCTGCGCCTCCCGTGAAAGCCGGGACACCACACAACAAAATTTTTTGAATAAAAGGAGAAATACATATGATCATCAAGGTAACCGTCGGTAACAACATCAACCGTGACATCGTCCACATCGATGCCGATACCACTCTGCGTGCCTGCCTGGAAGCCCAGGGTGTTGACTACTCCCGCGGCGCTATGACCCTGGATGGCTGCAACCTGAAGCCCGGCGATCTGGACAAGACCTTCGCCGAAATGAGCTATGACGGCACGCCTGGCCACACCGCCTGCTACCTGCTGAGCATGGTCAAGACGGACAACGCTGCCTGATCGGATCGTCAGCTTCATACAGTCTCCCAGCCCCCGCGAAAGCGGGGGTTTTATGCGGGGTTGGCGGAATTGGCAGACGCACCGGATTTAAGCTCCGTTGCTGACAACAGCGTGAGGGTTCAAGCCCCTCACCCCGCACCAGTTATCTAAAGAAATAGAATTGAGGTGTTCAGATGTTCAGAACCTGTGTCTCACAAACGCCCTTTACCTCTGAAGCAGCCAACGACATGTTTCAGAATATCCAGGGGCAGGATTACCGGTCTGACCGGTCATTCCTTTCCACTCTCCGCGCTATGCTGTTCCATCGTATGAAGCCGGAGGACCGGCTGAATTTGTATTTTTTCGAGGATAGCCGTTATACCGCTGATTATGTCCGCAACAAAGGCAATCTGCAATTCTGCCGCGGCATCGCCAGTAACTGGTGGACGAGCAATGAGAATACCAAAAATTATGTGATCGTCCATTCCATCGCCGGCTCTGCGGAGAATACTGAAGCTTGCTTCAATGCCCTGTCCAATAAGTTCTCCGAAGTGTGCGAGAACTACCAGCGCATCGACAAGGTCACCGCCTTCTATAAGCCCAATTTCAAGGTGCTCTGCTTCATCAATCCCGACACCCGCGTGGTGGTTTTCTATGTGGAAAATCTCGATATGAAGAAGATGCACTTCCTTCAGGTGGTCGTTCCTGTGGTTTTTCCCTGGTACATCAATAAGGAAGCACCCCTCACGCCGGAGGAAGTGGCGCTGTCCAAATCCTTTGCCTCCGGTTCTCCGGATGACTACCGCGGGTTTCTTGCCAAAATGGCCGAGAAGTACGATTTCCGCACTGCCCGTATCAAAAAGTACCTTACCGGTTATGAAAAGCGCATTGTCGATCGGCAGATCCGCGCCGAGCAGGAGCGTATCTCGAATATCGACCGGAATATCCGAGACTTGACCGCCCGGATCTCTTCCAACCTGTGTGATCGTGACAATGCTAACATCCGCCTTCTCGGCCTGCAGGCCAATCAGCACGGCGAGAAATCCGAGCTGATGGATTACTTCCTGTGCAACAAGGCGGTGGATATCCGCTCTCTCAGCGGCGACACCATCACCTTCGTGGTCAAGAGCTATCTGGATTACTTCGATCGTGACTGCGCCGAGCGTATGATCGGCCGGGGCGATAATTACATCTCCCGCCATGCGCCCTCTGATGAGGCATATGAGAATATGAAAAAGCTTCTCACGGAGATCTTCGTCAATCCCGAGCCCCGGCTGCGTATCCGCATCTGCGCCGCTTACTATCTGAACATCCCGGGTAACGCCTGCAGCTACATGGAGAACTATGATTTCTCCGAGAGCGATGGCGACCTGACCTACATGCCCAACCCCCATATTCAGGAATACGGCTGCCTTGGCAACTACCGGCAGGAGATCAACGATGCTCTGATCCGCGGCGATTATATCACGGCAGTGGAACAGTGCGTCTCGTCCTGCGGCAGTCTGAACTGGGCGGACGGCGCGGTGATGGGCGCGTTTGTCCAGAATATGTACAATTCCCGAAACGCATTCATCGAGCTGCCGGATGGCAGTATTGCCACCGTGGCAAAGGCCATCGAGTGGCTCAAGCAGCAGGAGGAGGTACCCAATGAGCAGAAGGAGGAGGCGCAGGAAAATGAGTAAACCCATTATGATGACCGAGGCATTCAAGCAGGAGTGCCGTGCCGATTTTGAAAAGGCGCTGGCGCTCACCAAGTGTGCCGATGGCAGGCTGAATTTTACCAAGGTTTTTGCCGATCTGAATCGCAAAGCCACCATCTTTTTCACACCCATTGCCTGGACAAAGATGACCAAGCTGCTCCAGGAGTTTGATAACGAGGTTGCCTGGTACGGCGTTACCGAGCGCGGTGCCGACCCGGATAAGGACGAGTATATCATCCGTGACATTCTGGTCTATCCTCAGCGTGTCACCGGCGCCACCGTGGACATGGACCCTGTGGAGTGTTCCAAGTGGGTGCAGGAACATATGGAGCAGGGCGACGAGCGGTTTAATAGCTTCTGTATGCAAGGTCATTCCCATGTTAAGATGGCCACCTCTCCCTCCGGCACCGACATCCATCATCAGGAGGAGATCCTCCGCGATGTGCGTAAGAACGGGTTCTATATCTTCATGATCTGGAACAAGTATCTCGTCAGCACCAACAAGATCTACGACCTACAAAAGAATGTCCTCTTTGAAAATACGGATATCACCGTTGACGTCCTGTGCGACGGCGAGACGGTCTCTGATTTCATCGCCGAGGCAAAGTCCCAGGTCAAAGAGACCACTTACTACTACAACGGCTATAAAAGCTACGACAGTAAAACGCCCGCCAGCGGCAGCAAAACGCCCGCTACGACCACGCCGGTCTGTCAGTCGTGGGACAAGCCCGCTGTGGTGGTCCATCCAAAAGAGCAGGAACAGCCTGTTGCCAAGCCGGAGGAAAAGAAACGCGTCCGCATTGATGCCGGCTGGCGCAAACAAAATGGACTCTATGTACCGGAAGATGATGGCGCTGATGACCCGTATGGTTACGGCGATTATGGCGACTATACCGGCGCGTATATGGGAGGTAAGTAATGGATCTTTCTAAAAGCTATGAATATTTTCAGCCCGATACCGTCCGCGAGCCTCTCAACATCGTGGGCTGCGGTTCGGTGGGCGCTACCGTGGCGGAGCATCTTGTCCGCCTCGGTCTCACCAACATCACTCTCTGGGACATGGATGTGGTAGACCCGCATAACCTGACCAATCAGATCTTCCGCCACAAGGACATCGGCCATCCCAAGGTGGAAGCTCTGGCGGATATCCTCACCGATATCAACCCAGATATCAAAGATAAGCTGAAGCTCTACCCCAAGGGCTGGAGCGGTCAGCAGCTCTCCGGTTATGTCTTCCTCTGTGTGGATAATATCGAGCTGCGCCGCCAGATCGTGGAAAAGCACATGAACAATCCCTACATCAAGGCCATGTTCGATTTCCGTACCCGCCTGGAGGATGCCCAGCACTACGCCGCCGACTGGCGCGATCGTGATATGAAGAAGAATCTTCTCTCCTCCATGGAGTTTTCTCATGAGGAGGCCATGGAGGAAACGCCCGTCTCCGCCTGCGGTGTCACGCTTGGCGTGGTCACCACGGTTCGCGCCATTTGCGCCCTGGGCGTCATCAACTTCATTTCCTTCGTCCGTGGTCACGGCATCAGAAAGCTCATTAACTTTGACGCACCCCACTATCTGTTGGATGCGTTCTGATCAGCGGCGGCTTCGCCGCTGATCTTCTCGCTGTAACGCATACTTTCCTTCCGGAAAGGCTTCTCGCCAAAGGCAGAAGTACCACCTTGATCAGAAGCAGGATACGGCAGCCCTGGAAGGCGTCCGGCCGGCCCGCGCGCAGCAGCTCCACTCCGCAGAGCTACTCCCGAAGCGGGTCATCACCCACCATCAACGCAGCATCAGGCCGTGGTTTTTCAGTATCTTTCACCCAATCGCACGTTTTCCCGCTGCTCCAAATCATATTTTAACCTGCTTCTCATCTCATCAGAGCTCTTCAGGGATCTGCTATCTCACTGTAGGTTACAGCTATCAATTCAGGAAAGGAGACCCTCTCCCATGACATATATCACCGTTAAGCAATCGCCTATGTATCATCAGATCACCATTGATGAGTTGCTTTTTGGCGATTTCAAAGCGCCAGCCCTCATCAGCGCCAACACGTCCAACACCAAGACCTACGCTGTGGAGCGCGTCAGTGATAAATTCCTATCCAAAGTGGATGTCACCCAGCTGGTCAAAAAGCTGGATGCGTTCAATGCCGCCACTATTTATCTGCGTGAAGCGGACCGCAAGACCCTGTATGATTTCTTCTCTATCCCCAAGCGCCATGGCGGTTTCCGCAAGATCAGCGCCCCTAAGCCGGAACTGATGAACGCCCTGCGCCTGCTGAAAACCATCTTCGAGCAGGATTTCGGCGCCCTCTATCATACCTCTGCCTTCGCCTATGTCCATGGCCGCTCCACGCTGGACGCCGTCAAGCGTCATCAGGCCAATGAGAGCCGCTGGTTCGGCAAGTTCGATCTCCATGATTTCTTCGGCAGCACCACCCTGGATTTCGTCATGAAAATGTTCTCCCAGGTTTTTCCCTTCGGCGAAGTGGTCAAGTATCCTGCCGGTAAGGCAGCGCTGGAAACGGCGCTGGATCTTGCCTTTCTGGATGGCGGTCTCCCTCAGGGCACCCCCATCTCGCCCCTTATCACCAACGTCATGATGATCCCTGTGGACTACAAGCTCTCCAACGCCCTGCGGAATTTCCATGATAACAAGCTGGTCTACACCCGCTATGCCGATGATTTTCTGGTGTCCTCCCGCACCACCTTCAGCGTGGCGGAGGTGCAGCGTCTCATCATGGACACCCTTCATGAGTTCGGTGCTACCTTTACCCTGAATACCGCCAAAACCCGCTACGGCTCCTCTTCCGGCAGCAACTGGAACCTCGGCGTCATGCTGAACAAGGATAACCAGATCACTGTCGGCTACAAGCGCAAGCGCCAGTTCCAAAGTATGCTCTATAACTACATCACCGATGGCCGCAACGGCCGCCCCTGGAGCCAGGAGGACATCCGCTCTCTGGACGGTCTCCGCTCTTACTATCGCATGGTGGAGAAGGACAACATCGACGCCATTATCGACCATATCAATGAAAAGTTACACACTGATGTGGTGGCAAGTATCAGAAACGACCTCAGCTAATCCCTCAAGCGATTCACGACGCATTACTATCCCCGGATAGTGCTTCTCGCCAAAGGTGGAAGTAACAACTGGATCGGAGAAACACTGCACGCAGGCGGGCTGCGATCGGATGCCGCGGAGGCGCATCGCACCTTCTCCTCAGCCAACCGCACGAAAACCGGTCGAGAACCTCCCATTTCGACCATCATACGGATGAAATTCCCTGTCGTCCCATGGGTTGGAACGAAAACTCTGCAGACTCTCCAAGTACCGTGCGAATTCTCCAGATCGTAACATAATCAATATCAGGTCGTGAATCAAAAGAACGATGTACAAGAAGCGTCATCCCATTGGAGGTGTTATTGAATGAAAATGGACTCTAGGCGTGAGATCGGTAATGCTGGGCTTGCAATGGCAATAGGGTATTTTGGTGCAAATGGGATGACGGTATCTATACCCCTAAATGACACACAGAACTATGACCTAGTAGTTGATTATAAGGGGTCTCTGAAAAAGGTACAGGTAAAAGCGACAAATAGCATATCTAATAGTGGTGCATACGTCGTTCAATTAAAAACAGTAAGCGGGACGACAAGAAAAGTCTACAAAACTGTTAAAGATACGGATGTGGATATGCTATTTTGCTTATGTGGAGATGGTACGATGTATTTGATACCAGTTAATGAAATAAAAAATGTAGGCGCAATCAATCTCGGAAAAGGGAAGAGTAAGTATACGAATAAATCCTTACCCGATTGGTCTAAGTATATCGTTCATTTGTAATTTGCAATTTAGTTCCGCAGCGCTAGTGTTCAACGGTCAGCACACCGGTCTTCCAAACCGGTAGTGCCGGTTCAAATCCGGTGCGCTGCTCCAGCGCCGTCAGTCCCGGCGCGTGGCAAGATACACCCCCTTTATTTGCCCATGCGGGTTTTTTGGATTTTTCCCGCATGGGCCCCATGCTCCATTAGCTCAATTGGCAGAGCGCGCGGCTCATAACCGCGTGGTTCCGGGTTCAAATCCCCGATGGGGCACCACCGGCCTCACTTTGCCGGTGTAATCACCTCCTATTTTCTTTATTGGACAATAAACTTGGTTTTTCCCAAAAGCCGCGGTCAGTTTTGCAGCAGGCAGCAAGCGCAAGTTGCTGCCGCTGGTTTTCACCCGCGGCGCTATGCTGGAATAGCTCAGTTTGGCAGAGCGGCGCCTTCGTACAGCGCAGGCCCCCGGTTCGATTCCGGGTTCCAGCTCCAGTCTCCAAAGCCGACAGCGTACAGGGGCGATGAGCGGTCATGCCGTCCCGTCAGCAGGACGCATACCGGGTGCGTGAAAACCGGAGGGGTTAGCTTCGACCTGTCAAGGAAATGGCTTTAAACAAACGCGGTGTCCATACCGTGGTGCCTGTGAGCGTATCCGCTGGTGTAGCTCAGTTGGCAGAGCATCGGTTTTGTACTCCGAGTGTCGCGGGTTCGATCCCTGTCACCAGCTCCATCGGGGAGACGACCCCGATACCCACCCCTGTGGTTTTTCTCCTTAGTTCGATCTGTCCCTTCTCTCCAGTGCGTGGTGGCTAAGCATTGACTAGTGATTGTGATGCCTTGGGCGAACTCGGTGCGACTCCGGGAGCGATCCGCACGATAGAAAGAGTGAAGGGGAGCCTTCCTCTACTATTTCTGGGTGTAGCGCAGCAGGCAGCGCGCGTGACTTGGGCTCACGAGGCCGGGAGTTCGATCCTCCCCACTCAGACCATTTCAAGAAAGGTGGTAGTTTTTATGACGCGTCGGGAGTTCTTGAATGATGTAACTACTGTTGATGACCTGATATCCTTTCTGAGCGATGAAGACAATCTTTTCCTCGCCACCGAGCGAAATGACTGGCTTGACACAGATAGCTTTGATGAGTGCGTGCTGGAGGACATCAGAGATTTTTATACGGACGAAACATGGCATAGTATCGGCGAGCGCTTGTGCAGCACCCCCGATTGGAATAGTGACGCATGGTATGTCCGTAATGGATGCTTTGATTATGATATGGTCGAGGATGGCGATGACCATTATCAGGAACTTTACGATGACACCTTGGAATACTTCGACGACAACGGTCTTTGGGATGACGATCCCGACGAAGAAGATGACGAAGAGGAAGAGGTCGAAGCTGCGCTTGTCGAAGCGCAGGAATCCTCAGTGGATATCAGCCTTTTGAATACGCTGCTGTCCGACGTGGCGGTTTTTGCCTCATAGTGACCAATCATATCAATAAAATCATCGTTTCATAAGACGCCTTGTATATCCGGTATTTTTACATAGTAGATTACCGCCTTCTCGCCCAAGGTGGAAGGAACACTTAGCCCCGTCTTTTCCCTGCACGAGCCATCAGACGACTTCAGCGAGTGACGCGGCTCGACTAAGTCGCTATCGCGCGACTATGTCGAGCCAGCGACACCGCTGAAGTCGTTCTTGAGGCTCAGCAGGGAGGGATGACAGCATAATGATTTCCACAACTCACGTGTGAATCATTACGGAAGGCGCCTTCGTTCAGGTCGCGGCCGTTTGCGTGACCCGCGATCGGGGCAGCCCCTGCGGGGGCTGCCTTCTATATTTCAAAAGGAGGGAAACCATGACTCCGATATCAATAGCGGCAATAGAAGAAGAGGGATATCCCACATATCAGGTTGGGGATACTGTTCGGGTCGTCAGTACACCATATTCAAAATGTCCGTTTTCATGGATATACGAAATGAACGAATGGTGTGGACGCACGGTTACGATCTCCCATGTGGAGTATTCCCCCGGATATAAACAATACCGGTACAGAATTAAAGAGTGGAAAAGTATCGCCTGGTGCGTTAATTGCTTTGAGCCTATCTATGAATGTCCAGAAGTAGACCCGTCTGAATTTGCTGCGCGTTTTGCAGCATTGCTTACATGAAAAGGAGGCAGCCTATGAAAGTTCTCGTTGTGGTGGACATGCAGAATGACTTTATCTCCGGCTCTCTCGGCACGCCGGAAGCCCAGTCCATCGTCCCCAAGGTAGTGGAGAAGATCGACCAGTTTACTGGCGACATGATTTGCGTCACCCTTGACACCCATTATGGCAATTATCTGGTGGGTACCCAGGAGGGTAAGCTCCTGCCTGTCCCTCACTGTCAGCACCAGTCCGATGGCTGGCAGCTTCACGAGGATGTCCGCGCCGCCATCGAGCGCTACACAGCCCGCAACGAAGCCAACGACTGCCAGTCCTTTCCGAAGGAGACCTTCGGCTCTGTGGATATGGGCATCTGGATCAAGAAGATCGAGCATTTCGGCAAGATCGACGAGATCACGCTGGTCGGCCTGTGTACCGACATCTGCGTCATCTCCAATGCTATGCTGTTAAAAGCCTTCCTGCCGGAAACCAAAATCGTGGTGGATGCTTCCTGCTGCGCCGGTGTCACGCCGGAGAGCCACCGTACCGCCCTGGCCGCTATGAAAGCCTGCCAGATTTTCGTAGAAAATGAGGAGGCGTGCGTATGATCCGTGTCAGAGTTGGCCGCACCGGCTATATCCCCATCGAGTTTTCCAAATTCCCCGACGGGACATCTTCCTTCCGGTTCCCCATAGAGGAAGTGGGCGGATCGGAAGAAAACACACCTATCACCGTCGAGTGGAAATATGACGGCGATCACGAGTGTATACTTCTCTGGTATCTGGTCAAACATATCCAGTATCTGTACGACCAGCCTATTCGGCTTTACCTGCCCTATATCCCCAATGCCCGTATGGATCGTGTCAAAAGCCCAGACGAGGTTTTCACCCTGAAATGGTTCTCCCAGTTTGTCAACGCCCTTGGTTTTTCCGAGGTTGTTGTCTGTGACCCCCATTCTGATGTCTCCACGGCGCTGATCGACAATGTCATTGTGAGACAGCAGGCTCATGCCGATGTGGAGGTTTTGACACGCCGGCTGTCCGAAGAAAACCTGCTCTTCTGCTATCCTGACGAGGGTGCCGCCAAGCGCTACTCCGGAGTTTTCCAGCGGGAGTATGTTTTCTGCATCAAGCACCGCGACTGGCGCACCGGTAAGATCCAGCGTCTGGAGCTGACGGAGCCGGACAAGGTCAAGGGCCGCAATATCCTCATCGTGGACGACATCTGCTCCCGCGGCGGCACATTTACCCACACGGCCAAGGCGCTGAAAGACGCAGGCGCCCAGCATATTTACCTCTATGTGACCCACTGTGAGAATACCATCTTTGACGGCGCCATCCTCACCGACGGCCTCATCGACAAGGTCTTCACCACCAACAGTATCTTCCGCGGAGAGCACGAAAAGATCGAGGTTTTCCGCTGTTAAGGAGGCAATTATGGAACTGACACGCACCGGCATTATCCGCCATCTGGACGATCTTGGCCGCATCGTTGTCCCCAAGGAGCTGCGCCGCACCCTCGGCATCCGCGAGGGCGACCCTATGGAAATTTACCTCACGCCCGATGGCCGCGGTGTGGTTTTCCGGAAACCGGAACTCACTCCGGCAGAGGAGCTGTTCACCGCCCTGGAAAACACGCTGGAAATGCTGGGTGAGCACGAAGCCGCGCTGCAAGTCCATTCCCTCGCCACCGCCTATCGGGAATCTATCCATGAAAAAGAGGAGGATACGCCGTGAAAATTATCGCCATCATACTTTTGACAGCACTTGCCAGCGGCGCGATCTACTATTTCATCGCCGTGGGTTTTATGGATTGGTATACACCGAAGCGATATAACGATCCCAGCATCCTGTTCCCTACGGCAATGGCGACGCTTTTCTGGCCAGTCATATTGCCCTGTCTGGCAGTGATTTTTGCCGTAAACCGTATCCTGAAAAAGAGGGAGGATCATACATGATTACTTATAACCCCTTACTTTGCTGTGACTTTTATAAAACCGCCCATGCCGACCAGTATCCCGCCTGCCTGACCCGCATGGTGTCCTACTACACGCCCCGCACCACCCGCCTTGCCGACACGCAAAAGGTCACGCTCTTCGGCCTCCAGGCATTCGTCCAGGAATACCTGATCGACGCATTCCATACCTGGTTTTTCGCCCGCCTTTACGAGGAGGTGCGCGATGAATACCTGCGCCTTCTGGGTGCCACCATCCATACACAGGGCGTTGGAGAACACAGGCTCAAGGCGCTTCACGATCTGGGCTATCTGCCCCTTGCCATCCGTGCCGTACCGGAGGGTATCCGCACCGATATCCACGTTCCCCAGATCGAGATTTCCAATACCCATCCCGCTTTTGCATGGCTGGTCAACTCCATCGAGACCATGCTCTCCTGCAGCATGTGGCACACCCAGGTCTCTGCCGAGGTGGGCTACCGCTACCGTCAGATCGTCGATCATTACGCGGCCCTTACCTGTGACGATGATGTCCAGCCAGCCCGCCTGATCGGCGATTTTTCCATGCGCGGCCAGGAAAGTGTGGAGAGCGCCACCAAGAGTTCCGCCGCTTTCTGCCTCAGCTTCCTGAACACCGCCACCGTCCCTGCCATTCTTTGGCTGGAGAAATATTATGACGCTGACTGCACCAAGGAGCCTGTGGCCTTCGGCGCGCTCTCCACCGAGCATAGTGTCATGTGTTCCAACTTCGCCGTAGACGGCGACGAGATCACCCATATTCGCCGCCTTCTGACGGAGGTCTATCCTCACCAGAGTTTCTCCATGGTGTCCGATAGCTACGACTACTGGCATCTGGTGGATGAGCTCCTGCCCCAGCTCAAGGAGGAAATTTTGGCGCATGACGGCTTCCTCTCCATCCGCGGCGACAGCGGCGACCCCGTCCAGGTGCTGACGGATACCGTCTCCCATCTGTGGGATATCTTCGGCGGCACCGTCAATTCCAAGGGCTACAAAGTCCTCGATCCCCATATCAAAGCTATCTATGGTGACAGCATCACGCCACAGCGCTGCCAGCAGATCTATGAGATCCTGATGGAGCGCGGTTTTGCCATCAACAATGTGTCCCTCGGCGTCGGCTCCTTCTCCATGGAGTGCTTGGAAACTATCGGCGAGAATGGCGAAAAGCAGTACGCCCCCTATACCCGTGACACCTTCGGCATTGCTGTCAAGGCGACGTATGCCGAAGACGCCGACGGCAACCCCATCATGATCTATAAGAATCCCAAAACCGACACCGGCCACTTTAAGAAGTCCCAGCGTGGCTGCTGTCGGGTTTTTCAGAATCCGGACGGCGTCTATGCCTACGAGGACGGTCTCACATGGCAGCAGTCCCAGCAGGATAATGCCCTGACGCTGGTTTTTAAGGATGGCAAGTTTATAAAGCGCTACACCCTGCCGGAAGTCCGCACCAATCTGCACGGAGGTAGTTTTTGATGTCCATTCAGATCATCGACGGCAATATCACGCAAACCACAGCGCCATATATCTGCCATCAGGTCAACTGTCAGGGCAGAATGAATAGCGGCGTTGCCAAGGCGATCCGTGAGCGTTTTCCGGATGCCTATCATGACTACATCGAAACGTGCCGTGATACCGATAGCGGAGACGGTACCGGCCTTCTAGGCACACTGCGTGTCACAGCGATCCCTGACGGGCCGAAGATTTGCCATATGTTCGCCCAGAATCGGTACGGCTATGACGGTCAGAAATACACTAACTATGGTGCCTTTCGCTTCTGCCTTGACCTGCTGACAAAATACATCCCCCGCGGCAGCACCATCGCCATGCCTTACGGCATCGGCTGCGGTCTTGGCGGCGGCGATTGGAATGTGATCTATTCTATGATCAAGTCTGCGCTCGGTCAGGATTATACCGTGGAATTATGGAGGTTGCCAAAAATGACAGAACTTGACCCCAAACAGACAAAAGACGCCATCATCCAGTGGATCAGAGATTATTTCGCCGAAAACGGCCCGGATTGCTCCGCCGTCGTCGGCATCTCCGGCGGCAAAGATAGCAGCATCGTTGCCGCCCTCTGCGTCGAAGCGCTGGGGAAAGACAGGGTTTTCGGCGTTCTCATGCCGGACGGTGAACAGGCTGACATCATGGATGCCTTTGCGTTCTGCGACGCACTGGACATCCGAAAGGCCGTTATCAATATCGGTAACGCAAAGCAAGCGTTGTTGGATTCCATGCCGTGCCCCTACCAGTGGAGTCAGCAGGCCATGATCAATATGCCGCCCCGCCTGCGCATGGCAGCCCTCTACGCCATGGCACAGTCTTTACCCAATGGCGGCCGCGTGGCCAATACCTGCAATCTCAGTGAGGACTATGTGGGCTATTCCACCAAGTTTGGCGACAGCGCCGGAGATTTCAGCCCTCTTGGTAAGTTGACGGTCACTCAGGTACGTCAGATCGGCCACCTGCTGCCCATTCCCGCCCATCTGGTGGACAAGACTCCGTCAGACGGTCTGTGCGGCAAATCGGACGAGGATAATCTTGGCTTTACTTACGAGCAGTTGGATCGGCGTATCGCACAGGGTTCCTGCGGCGACAGAGCCGTGGATTGCAAAATCATGCAGATGCACGTCAAAAATCTCCACAAGCTGCTGCCCATGCCCACCTTTAACCCCAGAGAGTGGGGTTTGTAAGCCATGGCAAACCGACCCGTCAAGCCCCAGTTTTCTCAGTCCGTCAGCCAGTTCTGCCGCATGATGGACGACGCGAAGAAGGATTACGCGTGGAACTACGCCGCCGTCAACCGGGCCGACCGGCTCACTCAGGACTACCTTCATAAGCTGGAGCTGGACGGCCTTGATTACCGCCAGCGTGCCAAGGTGGCCACGCAGCTTGCCCGTTGCCGTCAGATGCGGCGTGAGTGCAAGGATACCGTGGAGGTTTTGGAGCCGCTGGTGGATTTTCTGGAAAGTGAGAAGGGTAAACACCTTTTGAACTTAATGCGCGAGGTGCTCGGCCGAACCCGCAAGGTAGAAGAGCGGATGGGGACTCGCGTCTATGTCCCACGAGTTTTAGAACAGGAGGTAGATACATGAATATCGTGTTCTGGCTCATCGTTGTCGTGACGCTGATCTTGCTCTGGTTTTGTCTGAGCTTTGCCTTCAAAGGCATCGGCGAATTCGGCTGGAAGATCTTCCACGACGCGAAAAAAGAGATCTCCGATGAAGAATCGGAGACAGAATCTGAAGAAAAGGAAGATGTCATATGAAAGAAGGAAAGATCGGCGCTATCCTGCTGGCGCTTGTTATGATCGTCGTGCTGGTGTGCTGCATCATTTGCATGAAGCGCATCCCCGCAGGCTATGTGGGCGTGGTCTACAACATGAACGGCGGTGTCGATGGCGAGGTGCTGACCCAGGGCGTCCATCTGGTTTCGCCCACCAAGAAGGTCACCACTTACTCCATCGGCATCGAGCAGTCTTACCTGACCAGCGAGGATAAGGGCGACTCCCCCAAGGACGAGAGCTTCAACATTCCCACGTCCGACGGCAAGACCGTCCGCGTCAACCTGGAGTTTTCCTACCGGTTTGACGAGACCCGTGTAGCTGAAGTTTTTGTCAAGTTCAAGGGTAAGTCCGGCGAGACCATCAAGGATACGTTCATCAAGCCCAAGATCGTCGCCTGGACACAGGAGGTCTCTGCTAACTATCCCGTCACAGATATTTTCGGCGACAAGCGTACCGCCATCAATGCCGAGCTGGATACATACCTGCGCGACAAGTTCGATAAGTACGGCATCATCATCGACACCGTGAATTTTACCGATATCTCCGTGGACGATGAGACCGCCGCCGCCATCCAGAAGAAGGTCACCGCCCAGCAGGAGCTGGAGCTGGCCAACATCGAGGCTGAGACCGCCAAGATTCAGGCGGAAAAGGATTTGGAAGTAGCCCGCATTTCTGCCGAGGCCATGCAGGTGGCCGCTGAAGCAGAAGCCAAGGCCAACCGCGAGATTGCCTCGTCTCTGACCCCTGAGTTGATCGAAAAGATGAAGTACGAAGCCTGGAACGGCGAACTGCCCACCGTCACCGGCGGCAGCTCCATCATCAGCATCACGCCCTGATGGAAAAGAAATCGCTTTACGAACGCATTGAGAATTGGTATGAGGGCGCCGCAGAATGGCAGCGTTTTCTCATTATCGCCGGTATCGTTGCGTTCTTACTTCTCTTATTGGTCTTTACCATAGTCATGCCGATTATTTTGGCGATTCGCTGCCATAACGCCGCGTGGCTTCTTGTGTGGATCGTCCCTATTAGTTTCCATACGGCATTCCGCATTATGAATGATGGAGATATAGACCTTTAATCATATATCCCGGGCGGCCCCATCCGCCCGGGTTTTTCAAAAACTGTAACGCATACTTTCCTTGCGAAAGGCTTCTCGCCAAAGGCAGAAGTACCACCTTGACGACGGAAAACACCGAGGAAGACGCGACTGAAGGCGCCTTTACTCTCCAGGTAAATCCCGGAACAGAACCATCCCCCGTAATCAGCCCGCCAAACCCACCCCTCGAATGACATCAGCACACACTTTTCAGCGATCCGAAGATGTCATCTCAGTCGTCAAATTAACTTAAATATCTGGTTTAAGTGCTTAACTTGATCCTAATGATCTCGTCTCTGTATTCAGGTTACAGTAAAGCTGCTGTGCTTTTAATAAAATTTTTTTGAAATTTTTAATAATACGCTTGCCATGATGGTTGTTTTTATGCTATGATAATAACTGATGTACACAAATAAAAAAAACCTATGGCGGGGTGGAGCCCGCCATAGGCGAATAGGATGCAGCGCACGTATATCTACCCGGTCATCATGGAAAGTATGGAGAGCACGGCGTGTGCCGTGCACGCGATGAAGTAAGCAATTTCAAGCACGAAACGGATGGTGTCAACCCAACTGTATTTGTTCATTGTTTGCTCCTTTCGTTTTCATACGTTTAATAATAGGGGATGCGTGCGCTGCATCGCTATTTTTGAACGAATAAATAAAGAAGCAACCTCAAGGCCATTACAATCATAGCAGAGGGTTTCAATATGTGCAAGTAAAATTTTTCAGAAATTTTACTATTATTTTTGTCAGGATATGAGAAATTCGCATCGTACTCATAATATAGATTGCTTTTCTTAATATACGATGCTATGATATCACTTGCGCGTTTAAGTGAGCCAAAGGATTTCCTTTGGCTCACTTTTTTTTCTTTTACGAAAGGAGGCTCCATATGACTACTAATACCCTTTATACTATTACCGCCATCCAAAACAAGCGGGAGAAGATCAATCCCGTCCATGAAAAGGTGCTCCACCGTCCCGCCTACATTCGGGATGTTATTCCTGGCGAAAGCGCAGAGATATTATATCTCTGCTGTGACGATCATCGCTACCACACCCTCTGGACATCTTCCGTCCTTTCCGTCACCCCCTGGGAGAATGGCGAAGACACCGTGATCATCGAAACCAAAAACACTATCTATACATTGGAAAAGGCGCAGTGTTAATTATTTCGTACAAACTGACGGCTTTTGTCAATAAATTAAAACATTATGGAGGCGCTGCCTATGGAGAAGATCGGTCTCAATAACGCATGGCATATCACAAAGGGAGCGTCTTTCCTTTGGCGCGTTAAAAATCTCTTCTGGGGACTGCGCTATGCCTGGCAGCGTGCCTGGCGTGGTTATGATGATGTGGAGATTTTCGACCCGGGTTTTTCATTTTTTCAGCGGATGCATGTGCTGCTCCGCCAGTTCAAAGAATGCAATATCTCCCTCTTTTATGACGACGAACACAACCGCGATATGACGGAAGAAGAGACCAACGCTGTCATCGATAAAATGATTTGGTATTTTGATAATTGCGATGAGGAGACGGTTGTGGACCGCCTCTATCCGGACATTGCCGCTGCAATGGAAGATGACGACCTTAGTTCACTGGATCAAAGTATCAAACGTCTTACATGGGATGACCATAAGGCCATTGCCGACGAGGTGCACCGCTGCCGCGCTGAAGCCCTCCGCCTTTTCTCTCGATACTGTTGCCAACTTTGGTATTGAGATTTCTATAATAGTAGTTCACATCCCGTGAGTTTTCTCACGGGTTTTTCATTTTTCCGTCGACAAAACACCAGTTTTATATCCAAAGGAGGTATCCCATGAGAACACTTTTGCTTCTGCGAGGCAGTCCCGGCTGCGGCAAGTCCACATGGATCGAACGCAATGGTCTGAAGCCATTCACCCTCTCCGCTGATGATATCAGAATGATGTGCGCCAGTCCCTCATTAAACGCTCTCGGCCAGTATGAGATCAGTCAGGCAAATGATACCGTGGTTTGGAGCACCCTATTTAAGCTGTTGGAAATCCGTATGCAAAACGGCGAGTTCACCGTGATCGACGCCACCAACTCCAAGACCTCCGAGATGAACCGGTATAAGGAGCTGTGCGGCGCGTACAAATACCGCATCTTCTGCGTAGACTTCACCGATATTCCTATCGAAACAGCAAAGGAACGCAATCACCAGCGCGAGATGCTCGAGCGTGTTCCCGATGAGGTCATCGACAAGATGTGCGCCCGCTTTCAGACCCAGAAGATTCCCTCCGGTATCACAGTCATCAAGCCGGACGAGCTGGATAAGGTCTGGATGAGGCAGTTCGATATGTCCGCCTACCAGCGTATCCACGTCATCGGGGATATTCATGGCTGCAAAACCGTGCTGCAGGAATATCTGGGCGGCGATCTGAAGGATGACGAGTTTTACATCTTCCTGGGCGATTACATTGACCGTGGCATTGAGAATGTGGAAGTCGTGCAGTTCCTGCTGTCCATTTATGAAAAGCCCAACGTCCTGCTGCTGGAGGGCAATCATGAGCGCTGGCTGTGGGCATGGGCGAATGGCTGCGTCAGTAAGTCCAAAGAGTTTGAATTGGTCACCGCCACACAGTTGGATGCAGCCGGTCTGGATAAGCGGCGTGTCCGCCAGCTTTATCGCCGCATGGGCCAGTGTGCCTACTTTAATTATGGTGGCAATGTGTACCTTGTTACCCACGCCGGTCTGAGCAGAGTCCCGAAAAATTTAACTACCGTTGCGACTTCGCAGATGATCAAGGGCTGTGGCGCTTATAAGGACTCTGAGATCGTCGACAATTCTTTCGCAGGTAATACGCCGGACAACTTCTACCAGATCCATGGCCACAGAAACACAAAAGACCTGCCGATTTACTCGGGTACACGGTGCTACAATCTGGAGGGCAAGGTGGAATACGGCGGCTCCCTTCGCTGTGTTGATCTGCTGCCGGATGGCACACAGGAGGGTTTTGAGATCAAGAACACTGTGTTCAAAGAGCCTGAGGAGTTCACGCAGAGCGTCGCTGCCTCCATGCAGACGGTTGGCGACGCCATCATGAGCCTTCGTCAGAATCGCTATGTGCAGGAGAAGAAGTACGGCGATATCTCCTCCTTCAATTTCACTAAAACGGCATTTTACGACAAGATTTGGGATGAGCAGACCACCAAAGCCCGCGGACTTTTCATCAATGTCTCCAAGCAGAAGGTGGTCGCCCGCGCTTACGATAAGTTCTTCAATATTAACGAGCGGCCTGAGACCAAGTTCGATATGCTCCATCTCAAACTGGCGTTTCCTGTTACAGCATATGTCAAAGAGAATGGATTCCTTGGCATCGTCTCCTATGATGAGGCGACGGACGGCCTGTTCATCACCACCAAGTCCGCACCGGATGGCGATTTCGCCTGCTGGCTCAAGGATATGATCTACGAGAAGATTTCTGACGAAGCCAGAGAGGCTATGCGGCTTTTTGCCAAAGAAAACGCTGTCTCCTTTGTGTTTGAATGCGTGGATATGAAACACGATCCTCATATCATTCAGTATCCAGAGAGTCAGCTTTTCCTTCTGGACATGGTCTATAACGATATGCAGTATCGCAAAGCGCCCTTTGAACTACTCTGCACATTCGCAGACCGGTTCGGCATCCAACATAAGGAGCGGGCATTTGTGCTGGAAACCTGGCAGGATTTCTTTGATTGGTACTATGCCGTCATGGACGAGAATTACCTCTGTGATGGCCGCCATATCGAGGGATTTGTGCTGGAGGATGCCAACGGTTATATGGTCAAGCTGAAGCTTGCCTATTATAACTTCTGGAAATTCATGCGTAGTATCGCCCATGAGGCGATCCGCAAGGGGTATATTGACCGCAAACGCACTTCCGCCCTGACCACGCCTCTGGCCAATCAGTTCTATGGCTGGGTCAAAACACTTCACGATGAGCCAGACCTTAGCGCTGTCCCCAAAGATATCATTACGCTGCGGCAGTTGTTCTTCCAAACAGAATCCGGCAAACAGTTTGCTGATGCGTAAGGAGACCATTATGAAATATTCATCTGATGAGATCAGTAATCTCGTGGATGCGCTGCGGTGCTGCGCTGAGGGCGAATGTCATGGCTGCGCCTGGTATCCTGATAAACAGCACTGCCAGGAACGCATTCTTCTTGCCGCCGCAAATATCATCGAAGGATTCCAGAAGGAGGTCGCAAATGAATGCAGTTAAGTTTGTCGAAGAAGTCAGGCGTATGAGGTCTGCGGATAGAAATTATAAGATATTTAATTATAATGATAGGCCAGAAGATGTCGTTAAAGAGGTCGAGGAGTGGTCTGCCGCACATCCCCGCAAGACACGGCAGAGTGTGTTTCTGGAACAGTGGCCGGAAGCACAACTTGACAGCGACAAGGTTATAAGTGTTTGCCCTAAAATGCTTTATGGTTGCTGTGTATGTCCCAACTTAGACACAAATAGAAATAAAGACATCCCGTGCTATGAATGCCGCCGCGAGTTCTGGAGCCAGGAGGTAGAGTGATGGGCGACGACTGGGCTGATATCTGCTACGAATGCGGTGGATACGGTGACGATTACTCCATCGACGAGGACGGTGAGCTGGTGTGCAACTGTGATACCTGCTGGGTCAGAAGAGCGGAGTTTGAAGAGGACGACTGGTAATGCGCCTGGAGAATGAGCGCGGCGAAGCAGTCTATTATAACTGTGTAAGGTACTGGCACTGCATGTGCCGCACGAGACGTTGGAAACTTACGGCGCCGTTTCTGAACAGACTGCTGCCTTCATGGCCGAGGGCGCTGTTGCCTTAACAGGCTCTGACATGGCGGTCTCCGTCACCGGCCTTGCCGGACCGGACGGTGACGATCGCGGCAACCCCGTCGGCACCGTCTTCATCTCCATCGCCCATAAGGGACACTATACAAGAATTTACCGGCTCCCCAAACTGGATGGCAGCCGCGACGCAATTCGCCGTCAAGTGGTAGACAAAGCGCTTTCCCTTATCCATCGATATCTGGAGGAGCTACTATGACATGTATCAATTGTGATAAAACAGACGGCCAGTGCTACACCTCTCTGCCTCCAAAGGTTAGATGCACTGTCACCGGCAAGTTTCATCTCTATGACGACCCTGCGATGTGCAATTTGAACCCGTCATCGAAGCGGAGTGGATCATCCATGGCGAGAATCGTGATGTCTTCGAGTGTTCTCATTGCCATTCAGAAACCTGGGATGAGATGACACCCCGCTGTCCCTATTGCGGCGCACATATGAAGAATGGCGGTGTGTAAATGCTTGGCAAGTTCAACTCCGTTGTTAGCACCGATGCGATATCAGCCGAACAACTCACTTGCGGCGATCTCATTTACTGTATGGATATAGATACCCTCTATCTCTTTGATGGCAACCAGCGCATCGCGGTAGGCGCGGCGCCGCTGCCTGATGAGCCGCTGGTCGCCGCTGAGCCGCCCCGGCATTATTCCAACGCAGTTTCCCGCTGCCCCCAATGCGGCGCCCCGCATAACGAGCAGGATCAGCAATGCCCTTATTGCGGCAGCTATTTTTGTCGCCGCCTCTGCGGTATCTCCGTCCCCTTTTGGCAATTTACATCCGGCAGAAATCCCCACCAGACTTCATACTGTTTGACGCAAAAAATAACCGCCCTGCCTCCCCGGCAGAGCGGTTTTCTTATATCACGGCGTTTATGCCCATATGATCCGTCAGTGTGCGCAGACTGATGTCGTATTGTTCCTGCGATATCACCCGCCGTTCCAGAAAGGCGTCCAGCACACTTTTCTGCTTATCAAAAAGATGTTGCTGCTGCTCCTGTTTGCTGAGCCCCTGCCACTCGTTGGACATCGCCGTAAGATTCAGTTCCATGCCGCATCCCTCCTGTAGTGTTCACACAGCCCATACTATACCACAGGTGGTAGCAAAAGGGAATTGGCAAATCGACAAAATATACACCGTAATTTTCTATCAACCAAGGAGGGAGTCGCTTGCAGCCACAAGTTTACTGTATCTGTTGTGATAAGATCACGCCTTATGAAGAGTCTTTTTGTTTTGCTCGCCAGACCATTCATGATATCGCGTTCGGTTATGTAGAGCGCCGGGCTTTCTGCAAAGAATGTGGGAAAGAAGTGTATGTTTCCGAGATCAATGATGCAAATGCCGCCGCTAGAGAAGCTGCCTATGAAAAGGCCAGGCAGTCGCAGCGGCGCGACGCATTCCTTGCCCAAATCGAAAAAGAGGCTCCTATGCGGATGGAAGGTACAGACATTGTCTCCACAATACCTGACGTAGATCTCAGCCAAATCATCCAGACAGTTAAGCCAAATCCAACAGAAGCCATTGTGCTGACGTTTGACGCCAGAGAAGTGACACTGAAGAATGCCGCGGAGTACGTACAGTATGTAAAGTCCGCCTTTCCGGACAACGTGGTTTTGGCGCTTCCGGATTATATCAGTCTGCACTCCTGCAGCAAGGATGTGCTGGAGAATTATATCAGCCTGATCGCAAGCGTCATTGACGAAGAGTTATAAGGAGGACACCCATGGTTCTTTGCAACAACGACTGTACCCCGTGCTGTGATTTTTGTATCTATGCCAAGCAAAGTAAGATCGTCATCGACGGGAAGGAATGCACCGGCGGCCCCATAGGCTGCAACCTTCATAAAGATCAAGAGCATCAGGACATCGCCTATGGCTGCGGTTTTTGCGATGATTTTCACTGCTTCCGGGCAGATGAGGAGAGCTGATTGTATGAAGTGCGGAGCGTGTAAAATTTCCGTCAGAGCGGGATGTTCCTATGATGTAACAAATCTGCGATGCCCGATCACCATGACGGTCAATGGCTTTTATGACGAGTGTGATGTTACGGCAAGGCAGAAGCTCATCCGGTTATTAGAGGAAAAGAGTCTTGTCACACCAGCCGATGTCGCCCACGTTGCCGACTATCTGTTATCCAATGGGATTTCCGTACAATAGAGGAGAGGAGGTTATGTTATGAGCGCTATCGGAGAGGCGGTGATGATCTCCTGGGTAGGATTTGGCGTGATCGTCGAGCACGAAAAAGAAACCGAAGACAGATTAGAGATCTCTATCAGTGTTCCGGAACATAGCTACGCCTATAGTAATGATGGCAGAGAGATGGCCGGCGACGCTTTAGCAGTGAGATTCAAAACAATCATGTCTGAAATGGGCATAAAGCGCCTCATTGTCAAATACCGCATCCGCAGCGGCGAAAATTGGACAGAAGGTATGAGAAAACAAGCCGAGCAAAATATGCGCAAAACGTTGTTCCGAAGTCAGTATTAACAGGGAGGCATACCGCATGTATGAGATTTATGACAACAACAGGCATATAGTTTCGCCGTTGGACGACGACTACGAATACTGGAAGTCGGAGCAGGATGCGCTGATAAATCCGCTTTCAGACGATTACCGCAAATATGACAATGAGTGAGGAGTGGTATGAGCAAGATGACACTTGACCAGGTAATAAACGAGTACCAGAAGGTCGTTGCGATGATCGCAGCGGATCTGGCGTCTGGGCTTCTTGAAGGTCACGCAAAAGAGAAGCGTGAGCGCGAGTACGAGCTTTTTAAGGCAGGCCGCGACGCTCTTATTGAGAAGCAAGTGCGCCTGAAAGAGCAGATGAAAGGATACTTTTATGACGATTGAACAAATTGAACTGCGCAAGCTCCTATCTCAGATGCTTGCAGATAACGGTATAAACCGCGAGACGATTGTCCCTATGGTTAGGGATGTGATCCAAGAGAAAATGGATAAAACTGCGAAGCAGATCGCTGAGGAAACCAACCTTGACGATATGGTGCGGCATATTATCGAACGCGAAATTGCTGATGCAGTACGTAGCGAAGTTCGGGCAAATGTCGAGAATTGTTTTTCTTCCATCAGCGTTTCCATTGAAATGCAGAGCAGAGGTTGACCCATGACGAGAGAACAGAGGTGCATTGCAGAGTTATATACTTTGTTGTTCAGTATTGAAAGTGGTGCTCGTAACCATGATTTGTCCTTGCTTCGCGTACCTCGTGGTGCATCTGGATGTGATATGTACCAAGGTCTGCCACCAATCTGTAGGCTTACCGATGACATTCTGAGCCGGTACGATGATATCATCAATACAGCTATCAATGCACAGTTAGCAGATATGAAAGGCTGATTTTATGAAGCAAGACAACAGTTATTTAATACCAGTGTTCGCAATGGTAATTGCAACGTTACTGATGTTTATTTGCATCTTTAATCCTATGGGGTGGTGATTCAATATGGCACTATACAAGTTTGGAATTACAGAAGCGGGAGACGCAGGCGTTGATTTGTCTTGGGTCGAGAAATTAGACAAAGTTGATGCTGCTGTTCTAATTACGAAGTGTGTGTCGCCGGATTTCTTCGATGCCGCTCTTGAACACAAAGACAGACTCATTGTCCATGCAACAATCACTGGATACGGGCACTCTGCTTTGGAACCTAATGTACCAACTCCATACGAGGAGTTTGCCGCAATTATGGAGTTGGTTAAAGCTGGGTTCCCGATGGAGAAAATCGTCATTCGCATCGACCCCATCATCCCCACAGAGAAAGGACTTTCAGTTGCATACCGCACAATGATTTCTTTTATGGAAATGGGGTTTCAGCGTTACAGAGTGAGCGTTATTGATATGTATCCACACGCAAGAAGCCGGTTCAAAAAGGCTGGATTGCCGCTTCCCTATGGCGATAGCGGTTTCGCTCCATCTCAAGCACAGCTTTCAAAAGTGGACGATATGCTGCGGCAAGCAAAGCAGTTCTGGGAAGGGCTGGATAACGGCAAAGTTCTCCGAATTGAGTCCTGTGCAGAACCCGGTCTTACGGAGCCGATTGTCTGTGGCTGCATTTCGGACTACGACCTCAATCTGCTCGGATTTTCTGAGGATGCAGAATCAAACGGGGCTGGCTATCAACGAAATGGCTGTATGTGTTATGCAGGGAAAACTGAACTGCTGAAACATAAGACGAGATGCCCCCACGGGTGTCTCTACTGCTACTGGAAAGATATAAGAGGCTGATTTTATGAAATATTTACTTATTGAAGTAATCGAGAGAGATATCAACACGCCGGAAATTTTTGAGACACACGATGATGCACATGACAGAATGTGCGAATATGTGGCAGAAGTTCTTGATGTTTCAAAGGAAGATATTAAGGAATCGTATTTTGAAGGAGGGGACTTTAACGAGAACACCTGTGTTATTGAGAATGCTGCATGGACTGAAAGGCGCGGAAACAATTTCGATTGGAAAATCTTTACCATCAATGATGCGGGTCAAATCGTATGAAAGGTTAATTTGGTGACAACATGAAGATTATTAAGCCTGGAAACTATGAAGCATCTGTCAAACCAAAGTATTTTTGCTGCGAACGATGCGGATGCGAGTTTGAAGCGAGTTTCTCTGAATATAAAACGGCCTCTCAGATTGCATATATGCACGATGGAATTGTTGCGGAATGCAAATGCCCTTCGTGTGGTATAACAGCATATGCGTATGAATGAAAATAATTTGATGGCCGTAGATAAGAATGTTGAGTGCCGTTTCTCAGAGTGCGATTACTGTTTGCTTGACGGAACCGATGCTTTATGCTGTATGGCGTCCAGATTGGGATTAGCGTGTCATCGATTTGCGCAGTCAATACCTATAATCAATCTGCTTACTTCTTCAAAACAATGTGAGTGGTTTACAAAAGTATGAGGTGGACTTATGAATCAAGATGTTTCAATAAATTTCTGTGGGAATGGAACAGTAATTATTACCGAAAACACCGACGGGGAAATTTACATGATAACCGCCAATTACATCCAAGAGATTCTGGATGACTGGAAGGGCGAATGCAATTTTGTCCCGGCGAATGATGCTCGTGTATTCTTTGCAGCATGGAATGGCCAACCATTGAATCCGTATGGCTATTCTAATTTTGAATCGCTGCTTCGCTTACTGCAAAAAATTCAGAAATAAAAGAATATTTGATAGGTGGTGGACTCATGACACGAAAACGCTTTAAGAAACTGCTTATGGGCAGGTATGGATACAGCAGAACTCAAGCAGCTGACGCGGTAGCTCTTGTCGTATTCCGAAGCAGAGCGATAGCCGGAGGCTACATATTTCTACACACTCCAAACAGTAGTTATGCCGATATGTTTGATCAGTTCACTATATGGCATTTAAGCTGAGTCTATTTTTCTATATATAGGAGGGCATATGCATAAATGTGATTTTTGCCAGAAAGATAGCCAGTGCTCCGGTATTCAGCGTAGCGAGTGCCTTGTGCGAGATTGCCTTTATTTCAAACCGGAGCGGACAAGTTCGGACGACGTGGGTGAGATCGCACACCTGATCCTACAATATGGAAGATACGACGATCCAAGAAAGCTGGCTGAATTTCTAGTTCGCAATGGAATAGGACGAAGATAGGAGGGAGCGTTGTGAGCAATAGCAATGGTCGTGTGTTTCTTACTGGTGATACACATGGCAGTTTTTCAAGAGTTATATCGTTTTGCAAGGAGCATCATCTAACGGCAGATGATGCTCTTATTATTTTAGGCGATGTCGGCCTGAACTACTACGGTGATCCGAGAGACGACCACGGTAAAACAAAGCTGGCAGCGCTGCCTTGTACCTTCTTCTGCATCCACGGTAATCACGAGGCCCGTCCAACACCTGAGATGGGCTATCGCCAGACAACTTACCGTGGCGGTAAGGTTTGGGTGCAGGATATGTACCCTAATATCTTGTTTGCCATCGACGGTGAGGTTTTCAACTTCGCCGGTAAGGAGTGTATCGTCATCGGAGGTGCCTACAGCGTTGACAAATACTATCGTTTGGCAAGAGGGTGGCACTGGTTTGAAGATGAGCAGCCGTCCCCGGAGATCCGCCGGAAAGTAGAGGGGGTACTCGACAAGAGCGGGTGGAAGGTTGATGTGGTGCTGTCACATACCTGCCCAGCTCAATACGAGCCTATTGAGGTTTTTCTTCCCATGATTGACCAACGCAAGGTAGATAAGTCCACGGAGGAGTGGCTCGGCAAGATCGAGGAGCGCTTAACGTATGACAAGTGGTTCTGCGGGCACTATCACACATCCAAATCCATCGATAAACTGCGCTTCATGTTCGAGGACTTTTTGGAGTTGGGATAGGGGGTGAAGTGAGATGGCTGAATACCATGTTGGCTGCGGAGCGTTTGCGATTTATGCTGGCACTCTCAACAGCAAGAATAAATCTTTGTGGCAGAACAAAACAGAGTGTACGGACGAGGCATTATGTGCCGTTAGAGATTATATGGTGCAGGAACTTTTGGGCGGCCTCAGATGTACAAAAGGCACGACCGGCGGGTACGACTGGACTCTAAAAGACGGACGCACAGTCGAATTCAGAGTCACAATAAAAGAATGAGCGTGGAGGCTGAACAATGGCAAATTATTGTTGTACGATCAGAACGAATTACTTTCATGTAAAAGACGAAGATTCCTTCCGTAATTTGATGAGTAGGGTCTACGGATGTGAAGATAGTGTTGAGCTGTGGGAAGAAAAAGACAAGGACGGCAAAACAGTGTTTGGGTTTGGTGTATATGGAGGTATCTCCGGGCTCAGAGACACAGATACAGACGATATCGACGATGATTCCTCTTATGACGATTTTATCGACAGACTTCAGGAATCCGTTGCAGAAGACGATGCAATCATCATCTTGGAGGCTGGTAGCGAAAAGATGCGTTATATCGTCGGTTCGGCGACTATCATTACCAGTTCGGGGTTTAAATACATGAACATTACAGATCTTGCGGTCGCTCAGGCAGCGGAAATGATCGGTAACTCTATGTGGGAAACGAAATGCGTATATTGATAAAAGATTAGTTTTATAGTGAAAGGACAATGTGGTTTATGAAGATTATCAACACGCATACAGGAAAGATCTATGTAGACGAAGAACGTCAATTAGAGTTTTTGACAGTTGGTGATTATGGGAAAGAGAACAATATCAAAGCAGATTTTCTTGGCTTACATAAGGAAATTAACGGAGTAGCAAACACAGAGGTTAACCTTGCAGATAAGTGGGTAGCTACAGTCAGCACTCAAAAGGGTTGTCCTATGAAATGTAAGTTTTGCGATTGCCCTCGGTTTGGCTTCCACGGAAATGCTACTGTAGAAGATTTAATTTACGAAATACAGACAATCCTTCAGGGCGAGACCGTAGACCACACGGATAGATTTAATGTTCACTTTGCAAGAATGGGAGAACCAACACTTAACTTCAACGTGCTTGAATTTACAAGCAAGAAGTTAAAACCTCTTGTAAGTTCTTATATCAAAGCAAAAACCATTCATCCAGTGGTTTCCACTATGTTGCCAAAGTCAAACAAACGACTTGAAGAATTTATTTTGAAGTGGTGCGACATTAAGAACGAGGAATATAATGGAGAAGCTGGATTGCAGTTCAGCATCAATAGTACGGACGATGCACAGAGAAATAGTCAATTCAATGGTATGAGTTTGAATCTTGACGAGATTTCCGCACTTGCGACAAAGTTGCCTATGCCAAAAGGCAGAAAGTACACTTTGAATTTTGCCGTTACTGCTGATACAATCCTCAATGCAAAACGCCTTTCCGAATTATTTGACAAGAATAAGTTTATCGTAAAGATTACGCCTATTCATGAGACAGATTCCGCTGTAACTAATAGCTTTGATGTGACTACCTCTTATACAGATTATGATGTTTACAGAAAATTTGAGCAACCGTTAGTCGCGGAAGGCTGGGATGTCATTGTTTTTGTTCCGAGTAAAGAAGAGGATAGTGACAGAATTACCTGTGGAAATGCACTAATCTCAGAAGACGTGAATAAAAGTTAAGTTTCATATACAAAACCGGAGGTGATCCCTATGGATAACATCCAATTAGAGCAACATATCGATGACATTCAGAACGATCTGTTGAGTAAGATCTGCATGAACGAGATAAGGGTGAATGAATCCCGGCTTGCCGTGGAGCGGCAAATTAGCGATGTCGCTGCGACCTGCGTAAGAACCGTCGATATCAGAGACTGGATGCATCGTTTTGAAGAGTGTATGGGCAACAGCCTGCGCCATTTTTCCATGGCGGTCATGGAACAGATCGAGCAGAAGATGGGCGTTCCGTTTTTCAACGCCGAAGAACTGTCCGAAGATATCGAGTCGCTGTTTCTGGAACAGATGAAGTAAGTCTTATGAATACAGGAAACAAAGCCTGTCACTGTGCAGCACATTGCCTGCGCTTACATATCGATCACGGCCTCAAAATCTTCTGCCAATGCTATCAGTGTGGAAATTCATGGGAAGAAGTATTGGTAAAACCCAACCCGATGAAAGCCGTTCATACTGCTCCTATTCTGATAAAATGGGAGGTGTGGTAGTGGAAGATTTCGAAATGATGTGGTCGTCTGACGCAATAGAGAAAGCTCTCGCCCGCGCCCGCCGCAACATCCCCAACTTCGATTCTCAAACTGTCAAACGTAATACAAAGGAGGAACCGCCTATGAAAGTACAAAAGAAAACCTGGATCATTCTCGGCGTCGTCGCCGCTGCGATCCTGCTGCTCGTCTGCCTCTTCGCTGGAGCCAACAACCGGGCCATCTCGCTGGAGGAACAACTGAATACCGCCACAGCTGAGATCAACGTGGCTGAAAAGCGCCGCGCCGACCTGGTGTATAACCTGGCCGACGCGGTTTTGTCATATCAGGACTACGAACGCGGGACTTATGAGCTGATCGCCGCCGCCCGCGCTTCCGCCCAGTCCGGCCATGTGGACGACGCGGAGATGGTGCTGTCCGCTGTGGCGGAGCAGTATCCGGAGTTGAAGGCCAACGAGAATTATCAGCAGCTCATGACTGAGCTGGCCATCACCGAGAATTCCATCGCCCAGTACCGGAATAACTATAATGAACAGGCGCGCGCTTACCATAATTTTGTCCGCAAGTTCCCCAATAATGTCTTGCTGAACATCATGGGTTATACCGCCGTAGACAGTGATTACACGGCCTATAATGCCCCGCAGGACGCGCCGCAAAACCTCTTTGACCGATGACCCGCCTCGAAATAAAGCCCCGTGAGGTGCTTGTAGCGGCCGGCATTGTGGCTATTATGCTGGCGCTTGGTATCATGATCCATCACTCCATTGCCGCCGGTTCTCAGCGCCGTCTGGAGCAGTATACCACCGCCGTCCAGATCACGGATGCCCAGCAGTTCCGCTACGGCATGGACACCAACTTCGGCAACGCGCTGGTATACGGTACCATCTCCGCTGTTGATCCGGTTTTCTATCCGGAGGTAGAAGGAGAGTATCTCTACATCCAGAAAACCGAGGAGCATTATAACATGCACACCCGCACAATCACCACCACAGATTCTCAAGGCCACACTCACACACGCACAGAGATCTACTATTCCTGGGACTATGCGGGAAGTGAGGAAAGGACTTGTACCAAGGTGCAATTTTTGTCCGAAGTTTTTGACCGGGACAAGTTTTACTATCATGCGCAGCCCGTCTATCTGGACGGCAGCCGCTATCTGACCGAAGGCCGCACCCGCTGGTATTATGATGCCGTGCCTGCTTCCTTCGACGTCACCATACATACAGACCTTCGGGATGGCACCATTCCGGACAAGCCGGAGATGTTCCTCTCCCAAACGCCGGAAGAGGTGGTTTCTTACAAGATCAAATACCAGAACGTCCCGCCTATCATCTTCTGGATATTCTGGCTTATGGCCACCGGCGGTGCTGCCGCCGGTTTTGTATATGCCGAAAACAACTGGCTGGACGATTAAGGAGGTTATGATGAACCGCAATTTAGATGGGTGCTATTTCCGCATTCAACGGAATGGAAAGTGGCAGAGCATCTGCTTTTCCGATTTAACGCCACAGGAGCGCGACCGGATCACAGCGGATAAGGACGCTGTCTGGCTGCGCTCCTTGTGCTATCATCTGGCGGATTGCCTGTCGGATATTGGAGAACAACTTGATTTGGTAAAGGAGATTTGATATGGGCTACTATACGAGTTTTGAGCTTTATATTGACAGCGCGAACGGACTGGATGACCCCATCATCAAGAAGATCGAAAACACGATCAAGAAAATGGATATCTTTGAGCCAGGCGGTAATGCAGAGTATGGCTGGTCTGCCTATACAAAATGGTATGACTATGAGGAAGACATGCGGCTTCTATCTTACCGTTTTCCTGATGTGGTTTTTGAGCTTCGTGGAGACGGCGAGGAGTCGGAGGATGTGTGGGCGCACTATTATAAAGGCGGCCGCGCCCAGACTGACGGCATTGAGGTCACCTATACTTATCATAATTTTGACGAATCCAAGCTGGAGCCGCTGACCTCAGAGCAGCTTAATGCTTTGGAGAAAGAACTGAAAGAATTGGAGGAAGATGTATGAGCCATTATTCTGTTGCAGTTTTTACTAGTTCCAAAGGTGCCACGGTAGAGGAACTGCTGGCTCCTTACGATGAAAACATCCGTGTCCCCCGCTATTTATATAAGACCAAGACGCAGATCATCGCGGACGAGCGTCAGGATAACCGCAACGCCGATAAAACGGACGAGGAGATCTATCAGCACGAGCTTCAGTATTATGATGAAGATATGATTGATCCGGATACAGGCGATGTGTATTCCACTTATAATCCCGATTCCAAGTGGGACTGGTGGTCTGTAGGCGGCCGTTTCAGCGCGCGGCTTCTCAGCAAGAGTGACCATTGCCTCTATGATTACCTACCGGTTTCTGACATCGACTTTGACACCATGCGCCAGAACGACCTGGACGATCTGACGCCCTATCAGGAGTTTATTGGCGGCGATCACTTCTTCAAAAAGGAGTATCTGCTTGCACTTTATCCAAATGAAGAGACTTACACCAAAAAGATGACCGAGTTTTCCACCTTCGCTGTTCTGACGCCGGACGGCGAGTGGCATGAAGAGGGCAAGATGGGCTGGTTCGGCTGCAGCAGCGAAACGCCGGAGGAGGACACCGCATGGCGCTATAGCTACTATGAAACCTTTATCGAGCCTGCTCTCGCCAACGGCTGGGAACTGACCATTGTGGACTGCCATATCTGATATGAAGAGATTTTACATCGCGGATATGCACTTCGGCCACGCCAACTGTCTGGCGTTTGATAACCGCCCCTTTACCTCCGTGGAGGAAATGGACGCCGAACTGATCCGGCGCTGGAACAGTGTGGTGTCGCCCGGTGATATCGTCTATGTGCTGGGCGATATGTTCTGGTGTAAGTCCAGCGTCGCCGTTCCCATCCTGCAACAGCTCAACGGGCAGAAATTCCTCATCAAGGGCAACCATGACCGCTGCGGCGATGGTACTTTTGCCAAGCAGTTTGTCAAGATCACCGATTATCTTGAGGTGGAAGATGAGGGCCGCCATGTGGTGCTCTGCCACTATCCGATCCCCTGCTTCAAGAACCATTTCTACGGCTGGTATCACCTCTACGGGCATGTCCATAACTCCTTCGAGTACAATATGATGGAGTATCATAAGCGCCTCATGACCGAGCTTTATGATAAGCCCTGCCACATGTATAACGTGGGCGTCATGATGCCATGGATGTATTACGCACCCCGCACATTGAATGAGATCCTTCCAGCAGATATACTCCTCGGTTAGATTGTTGCCACGCCTGATTTTTCAGGCTGTTGGAAAAAAATACCCCCTTCCAGCCCTTTGCTACCAACGGTTTGAAGGCTGCTTGATGGGATGTTATAGTGCATACTATTATAGAGAAAGCGAGTTGAGCGCATATGATCTACCTCGATAACGCGGCAACCACCCGCATTCATCCGGCCGTGCTGGATGCCATGATGCCGTACCTTGAATATGAATACGGGAACCCCGGCAGTCTTTATTCCCTTGGCCGCCGCGCCCATACAGCGGTCAGCAAGGCACGGGAACAGGTGGCAAAATTTCTGAACGCCTCTCCGGAACAGGTCATCTTTACCTCCGGCGGCAGCGAAGCCAATAATCTGGTTTTTCAGGGGCTAAAAGAAACGCTCAAAAGCGTCGGCAAAACCCATGTCATGGTCTCCGCCATCGAGCATGATTCCGCTTTAAAGGCGGCAAATTCGTTAATAAAAGACGGGTTTGATGTCGAGCTGATCCCGCCCCGTCAGGGGATTGCTTCCATCGATCCGGAAACCGTCCGCCACATGCTCCGCCCCGAAACCGGTCTTGTCTCCGTGATGTACGTCAATAACGAGACCGGCGATGTCTCCGATATCCCCGCCATCGCCGCGCTGTGTCATGAACATGCGACGTTATTTCACACCGACTGCGTGCAGGCCGCCGGTTATCTCACGCTGGATACCCAGGGTCTCGGCTGCGACTTTCTCTCTATTTCTTCTCATAAGATCCACGGCCCCAAAGGCATGGGCGCTTTCTACGCCCGCAATCCCTCTCTTTTAACGCCGCTGATCTTTGGGGGCAGCGCTCAGGAGTTCGGCCTTCGTGGCGGCACCGAGAACGTGGCTGACATCGTGGGGTTTGGCGCGGCCTGTGAGTTTATCCATAAGGTTTTGTCCAGTCCCTACACGTTGCGGTGTTGTCCGGGAGATTATCTGGCGGAAGAGCTGATGCAGAAACTGCGGGGCTGTCATATCAACGGCTCTCCGGATGTTCACAAGCAGAAGATCTTAAACATGCGCTTTGACGGTGTGGATGCACAGACCCTTCTTCTCATGCTGGATAGTTACGAGGTCTGCGCCTCTGCCGGCAGCGCCTGCTGCAGCATGGAGAATACCCCCAGCCATGTACTGAAGGCCATCGGCCTTTCTGATGAAGAAGCCCGCGCTTCCGTGCGGTTTTCCTTCTCCCGTTTGAATTTCATCAAAGAGTTGGACGATGCCGTCGATATCATCGCCGATTGCGTCACGCAGCTGCGGGGTGATTACTATGGCTGAGATCAAGTGCCCCAAGGGTGAGCGCCTCTGGATGCGCTACTATGATAAGAAAAACGCCCTGCGGTTTTTCATCACCAGTAAGGAGACAAGCCGTGACTTCTATTTTCTCTATGAAGTCGCCGGCGCTTCCGTCAAAAAGCTGGGCAAGGCGCGATCTCCCAAAGACCTTGAAGAAAAATATAAAGTCAATGAAAGGGTGGCCAGTCCATGACGGATTTTGATTATGACGTGCTGCAAAAGAAGCGTGTGGCGCAGAATGCCCGCCGCCGCAAGTGCGGCAGCAAGAGCCGCGTCTGCAGCCTCCCCTCAGATCGGCTCACGCAAAAACAGTGGAAAGAAAGGAATGGCCGGTGTATGACCATGAATCTGAATCAACCCATGACATGGGAGTCTTTCTCCCAGCTGTCTGACTCCATGCAAAAGGAGTATCTCCAGCATATCATCGATACATATCATGTGGGCTGCCCCGCCATGAGCAAAATGTTCGGCTGCAGCCCCAGCAACATTTTCCGCCGCGCTTCTCAACTAGGTGTCACTTTGACCAAGCACAATGGCCGCCAGCCAAGATCTGTGCAGGAAAACTGGCAGCAGTTTCTGGGTAACACTTTGCCGGAAGCTGCTCCTGACCACACGCCGGAAGCGCCGCAGCCGCTGGAGGGAATTATCATTCAGCGGCCTGAGCCTTCCATGCAGCTCAATGTTTTCTCCATGCGGTTTTCGGGAAAAATTGACGCCTCCATGGTGGCCAATTCTCTGCTCTGTATGATCGGCGGCGATACAGAAGGGGATCTCACCGTTACCTTTTCCGCCAAATCGCTTGCCAATTCCTGATATTATGGTACAATTGAATATAGCAACGAACGAAAGGAAGATCCAATGATCGATTTTGATGAACAGTTCCAGTCGGATGAAGAGCTGGAGGAAGCGCTGGATGGCCTGTTAGAAGACATCAGTGACGAGCTGGAAGAGGAGGAGGCAAAGCCCTCTATCCTGAACCCTCATCGGATGGAGCAAATGCAGTTTGCTTACGCTGCCCTCAAGTATATCACCCGCAATACCGATGCCAAGATCTCCTACAAGCTGCAGCAGCCCTTCAAAACCATGGGCAGCATCTCCGTGGAGGGCAAGCTCCTGGAGTTTGACAAGCCGGAGTGGTTTGCCCGCGTAGCAGAGTTCGCCAGCAATACAGAGATCTATCCTCTCAGCAAAAACGCCGTGCGTCTCACCTTCACGTTCCATGGCCTCACCACATTGATGGAAGGGGGTGCCGCCCAATGAGAGAAGAACTGCGCGATATGGCGGCTCAGATGATCCATGATATCACAAAGCAGCTGGGCAAAAAGTTTGCCGTCACCAGCGGCGCCGATGCCCGCATGTATGATATCTGCGACATGGTGGGCGATCTTATGGAAAAGATAGAGGCCACCAACTGCTTTGTAGAAGCCGATCCCAACGCCCGTGTGCTGACACTCGGCGTCGTCTGCGATGATATGATCCTTCAGCATGGCCGCATCGATCCCTTCTTCGAGCTTATCAAGCATGTGGGGTCGTTCAGCTTCTCCAAAGAGGGCGAGTCTCTCGCCATCCGCTTCAATATCTACAATATCTGGAGATATGTCTGATGGATAAAAAGCGTCGTGAAGATCTGCGCAGCGCCATCGCGCTGCTCTCCAGCGCCTCCCACATCGTCCAGCGTGTCTGCGATAAAGAAGAGAACTGCGTGGATAACTATCCGGAGAACCTTCAGGGCACCGAACGGTATGAGACCATGGAATATACCGTCGACTGTCTCAATGACGCGCTGGATCTCTTCGGCGATCTCCGGGATAAGCTCAACCTGGCGATCCATGGCGCGGTTTGATATTGTATAAAGGAGTGATTCCGTGGAACTGATCCTGGCCTTGATCCTTGGCGCGATCCTTTTTGGGCGCATCCGCTCCGATAAAGCGGCCACAAAAAGTGCGGCCATTGATTTTGAAGAGAGTGAAGCCGCGTTTCAGGAGCAGCTGAAAGCGTGGCTTGCCAAGGTCGCAGATGTTGATCTGGAGCGCGAGCTGGAAACGTATATTTGCGAACCCCGCAATCGTAAAGCGGTCATTGATGCCGTCAACAAGGCGTATCATGAGATGGGTCATGATCAAGATGCGGACGCCATGATTTTTCTTGCGCAGAAGACAAAGGATGAGGCGTATGCCTCACGCTGCCGGAAAACGGCGCTTCGCATCATGATGGCGCGCCGCGGAAAGCTTCTCTATTGGGACGCGCATGACGGCATCGATGTCACGATCGGTGACGCTCCCACTTATAACATGCGAAAGGCCAAATACCAGCAAAAAGTCAGGCTGGTTTTCTGGATCAACGATCAGTTGAAGAAGCATGGCATCAACGAACCTCTTGGTTGGCATGACTACGCAAAAGACGAGTGCTATTACCCGATCGGTGAAATGAGAGCCGCTTCCATTTATCTGTGGCGGCCTGCCATGCGTCAGGAGATGCAGAGGTTCCCCGGCAGCACCACATTATCAGAGCCATGGGCAAAATAAAAAAAAGGAGCAGGGAAGTACCCCTGCTTCTTTCAGTTTTCTGATAGATACTCCGGCAGCGGGATCTTCCGCCCCAGCAGAACTTTTCCACACACGGCCACGGTCTGGCCGCTGTCCGGTGATATGACGATGTTGGATTCCTTCAATGCCTCGTTTGCCGAAACCAGCATCAGTGTGCCATCCGGTTTTTTATCATACTGTTTACAATACATAGCGCCATCCACGCTGAAGATGCCCACGTCACCAATGGCAAGCTCCTCCTGCCGGTGTACGAATACCATCTGTCCGTCGTGGATATACGGCATCATACTGTTACCCTGAATATAGATGGCGAAATCCGCGCTCCCCGGCACAGAATCGTCCACTTCGATCATCTCATAGGGCATGTCGTCCAGCGGCGTGGCATAACCGGCGGCCGACGGCAGCGCGAAATAGGGGATCTTTCTGGTGTGCGCCGTAAAGGACACGATTTTGCCGGCAGTTTTCCGGCTGTTTTTCGCGTTCATTCGCTCCAGCTCAATGCTGCATATGCTCTCCACCGCGCGTTTCCCGAATTCGTCCAAACTGCGGTATCCGGTGATCAGCGTCCACTCCGGCGATGATAATCCGGCGTTTTCTGTCTGCATTCCGGTCTCCAGCAGTTCATCGATCGACACCTGCAGCACGCGGCTGAGACCGATCAGCGCCTCCATTCCCGGCCGTTTTCTGTCTCCTTCCCATGACTGCACCGCAACCACGGAAACGTCCATTAACTCGCTCAACTCTTGTTGTGTCAACCTATTTTCTGCGCGCAGTTGACGTAGTTTTTGGCCAAAACTCACAACAAAACACCTCCTAAAATTTTCCATTCCCTAAAGATTTCCAGTTGACACAGCATTTCCCATGTGGTAGCATAGTATTACAAAAGTTTCTGTCAAGCATAGTAGCACAAACTAAAGTTTCTGTCAAGAAGTAAATAAGAGCGGCCCGCAAAGGGGCCGCTCTGATCCACTGCGGCGGAATGGAAGAAAGGCCACAGTGCATACCGGCCTGTGGTTGTACAGACCTTGTCGGGGCAGAGAGTGCAGGTTCTGCCCGCAACCTTCTGTAGTATACCATAGCCAAAAAATAATTGCAAATGGAGGATGCTACTACAGAAATGAAAAAGAAAATTACCCTGACGGAGTTTTCGGACTTCTGTCAATCGCGCCATCTCAAAGACGTGTCTTTTTATACCGAAGATCAGAAGTGGTTTTCGCCCTTTGGCTCCATGATCTGCGCGCTTACTTTCCCGACCATCCTGATCTCCACCAGCGCGCACGCCGTGGTGCTGAAATCTGAATGGGGCACGATCTACTTTGATTATGTGGAGTTCGTGATGATCGAGAAGAGACAACCGGAACGGGGCGACGTGGCGCACCTTGTGTGTCAGCACAAAGGGGGACGGCGTACATACCGTCTTCTTCTCAATCAATTGTAAACAATTTGTTACGGACAAATTATCAGCTTGACATGGCGCGCAATTCATGATATACTCCCACCATAAACTGTATTGGAGGAGTATCAATTGAAATATAGTAACACCAACCACAAGCGCCCGATCCGTATCGGCGACGTATACACGATGCAGTTTGGCGGCAGCGGCAGTGAGCAGGGCGGATGGCGTCCCGGCGTCGTCTTTCAGAACAACGTGGGAAATGTCCACAGTCCCAACATCATTGCCCTTCCCATGACCAGCGTGCTGAAAAAGACCAACCAGCCTACTCATGCGCTGGTCCGCGCCAAGGACAGCGGCCTGAAGGCCGACAGCATGGTGCTGTGCGAGAATCCCGAGCGCATGTCCAAGGAGCGCATCGGCAACTATATCACCACTCTGTCCGATCACTATATGCAGAAGATCACCGAGGCGAATCTCCTGGCCACTTCCGCCATCGCCTTTCTGGATGTTGATACGCTTTTGGCAGTCTGGGAGCGCGCCTCCCGGCTGAACGCCGCCTTGTAAGGGGGTGCCGGGTCATGTATCGCGCGCCGATCAAGGATCAATTTCTCCGCGAGTGCTATCAAACAGAAGAGTCCAGGGTGGATGCCCGCTATACTTTGGAGCGTGTCGCGCCCTACGAGAAGCGTCTGGAAACGGATATCTCCGCCATTGGCGGCGATGCGCTGCAGGATATCGTTTCTCGCATCAGCAGCGCCCGGGGTGTCAATTTCGCCATGGATCTGTGCGTTCTCCAAAGCTATGTGCGGTGGTGTCTCGTCAAGCGATTCCCCGGCACATGTGATGATATATTAGATATTCAGTTCTCCGGCGCAGAAAAATACAAAAGGAAAGCTGTTGCCAATCCGGTACAGCTTCAGGCGTATCTGGATCGGGTTTTCAGCCCGGAGTCAGATGAGACTATCGATGTCATCTACCGCAGTTATTTCTGGCTTGCCTTTTCCGGCATTGACGAAGAGGATGCCGTTAAAATCCGCGCAGATCAGCTGAATCTGGATCGTATGCAGATCATGCTGGATAACGGTCGGGTGTTCCCGATCTATGTCGAGGCGCTTTCTGCATTTCACAAAGCCATCTCTCTCAACGATTTTGCCTATCGGAATCCCAATTATAAAAACGGCAAAGTGGTGCGTAAGGATCGTGTTGACAGCAATCTGCTTCTTCGCGGCATCAAAAAGAAGGACAATAAAGAGATTCCCAACGTTAAGAGTTATCGCTCTGTGATTATAAAAAAGACGAAACTTGCCGAAGATGCGGGAAAAACGACCCAGTGCCTTAGTTACAGCCGTGTGTATTTATGCGGCATTTTCTTCCGCGCTTATTGTGACGAGGTGAACGGTCTGAAAGTCAGGTTTTATCGTCAGGCAGCAATCGACTGCAGATCAACCAATGAAGAATCCGCTCTGAGACTGGCCAGACGTTACGACGAAGAATATCGGCTCTGGAAGCTTGCCTTCCGGGTATAAAAGGAGGTGCTCCTCGTGGGCGTCTTGACTTATTCACCATCCAAACGTAAATGGTAATTTAATATCCTGATAAGAACGGACCTGCTTTCGCGGGTTCGTTTTTATATACCCAAAATGAACGAAATAACGAACGAAAGGAATGATGTTTATGAAAATTGGAAAGAAACAGGCGGCGGTCTCCACCATGGATCTGCTGCAGGAGAAAGAGGCGCAGTTGGCGCTGCAGACCAAGCGGTCTGAGCTTGCGGTGCAGTCGGTCAAGAAGTCCATCGACGATCTGGAGCAGGTCAATGGCGATATCCAGAAGACGATGGAGGAGATCGATACATATCTTCTGCGGCTTGCTGACACGCGCAAGGGTCTGGCCGCCACCCGCAATAAGAACGAGCGGGTCATGCAGAATTTCTCCAAGCTGCTGTGCCTGGATGAAGAGGTAGCAGAATGAGTGAAGCCAAAGAGCGGTTTCTCGATCTCTATCATAAGTATGTGACAAGAGATGGCGCGGATGACCTCCTGAAATGGCTGGAGTCCTCTGATTTTTTTACAGCGCCAGCATCTACGAAGTTTCATGGCTGCTATGAAGGCGGGCTTCTTCAGCACTCTCTCAATGTGTATGACTGTCTTGTAAAATGTATTGATGCTGCTGGACTGACGAATGATATCCCGGCTGATTCTGTAGCACTTACTGCGCTTTTGCACGATGTCTGCAAGGTCAATTTTTACAAGAAGGGCTTTCGCAATGTGAAGAACGAGGAAACCGGCCAGTGGGAACGAAAAGAGATCTACCAGATCGAAGAGAAGTTCCCTTGTGGTCATGGTGAAAAGTCCGTAATTATCCTGCAGAATTTTCTCCGCCTGACAACAGATGAGATCTATGCCATCCGCGCCCATATGGGTGGCTTTGATACCTCGGTCAAAGGCGGGGATTATTTTATCGGCAAGATCTTTGAGAAGAGCAAGCTGGCTTTCTTACTGCATCTTGCCGATATGTCTGCAACTTATTTGATGGAGGGGGCATGATATGGCAGAAACTTTGAATCTGTACCAGAAGCTTGCCAAGATTCGTAAGCAAGTGGAGGTCATCCAGAAGAACAAGAGTGGTTACGGTTACAAGTATGTCACTGAAGACGAGATCCTGGCCAAGATCACGGTCTTCATGGATAAGTACCATATTTCTCTTATCCCCAATGTGGTTCACGCGTCCGCTCAGGTGTCTCCTTATACCTATAAGAAGACCAAAACCACAAAAACAGGCCAGATCTATGAGGAGATCAATAATGAGATCCTGGTCAGCGCCGATATGACCTGGTTCTGGGTCAATAACGACGATCCTGATGAGCGCATCTGTGTTCCCTGGGTTCTGGTGGGTCAGCAGGGCGACGCCTCTCAGGCGTTCGGCTCCGGTCTTACCTATGCCGCCCGCTATTTCCTGCTGAAATACTTCAACATTGCCACGCCGGATGATGACCCGGATAATTTCCGCGGCAAGCAGAAAGAGGCGGAGAAGGAGGCTGATCGCATGGTGGCCAAGCAGATCATCGAGCGGCTGGATGGCTATATCCGCGGCTATCTGGAGGGTAATCCCGGCCAGAAGGAAGCGGTCAAAGCGCTGGTCACCAAGTACGTCAAGTCTGGTGACTACACAAAAATCATGGAGTCCGCTCTGGCAGCCAAGCTGCTGGACGATTTCAAATCAACATTTCATATTGAGGAGTGTGATACATAATGGGTTTCAGAACCGGTGCGTATTGTAAGGTGTGGAAGGTGGACCCCGTCAGCGATACTGCCACCAAGCTGCGGGTCTCCATCAGCCGCAAGAATAAGAAGACGGATGCCTACGAACAGGAATTTTCCGGCTTCATCAGCGTCGTGGGCAGCGCCGCCGCCGCAAAAGCGGCCAAGCTGAAGGATGGCGACCGCATCAAACTGGGCGATGTGGATGTTACCACGTTCTACAGCAAGGAAAAAGAGCGTGAATATACCACCTTCAAGGTTTTCTCCTTTGAAACGGCGGATGGCAAGGGTGACCCCGTCCCTCAGAAGAAGGCTGTCGATGACGGCGAGATCGAGCCGGACGAAGACAGCGACCTGCCCTTCTAAGACTGCCTGAATGGGTGATATCTGCTATGCGCCGCTGATCGACGACATGACGTGGAGTTATTCCCGCGTCAAATCCTTCGAGGATTGCCCTTATAAGTGGTTTTTGCGCTATATTCTCGGCCTTCCCGGCAAGCAGATGTTCTTCGCCAGCTATGGAACGTTCCTTCATAAGCTGTTGGCCTCGTTCCATAGTGGTGAAGCCTCTGCCCCGCAGTTGGTTGACCAGTATCTTCACGATTTCTGTCAGGAAGTGCAGGGACATGCCCCAAATGCCAGGGTTTTTGCCAATTATTTTCACTCCGGCCTTGCCTATCTCCAGCAGCTGAAACCTTTTCCGCTGCACACGCTGGGCGTAGAGCAGGAAGTGCGGTTTTCTGTGGGCAATTACCCCTTTGTGGGCTATATCGACTATCTGGGCGAGGATCATGGTCAGATCATGCTGGTGGATCACAAGTCCAGAATCTTAAAGCCACGCAGCACCCGTCAAAAAGCGACACTTTCCGACAAAGAACTGGATGATTACCTCCGTCAGCTCTATGTCTACTCCATCGCGATGGAAACAACTTACGGGAGGCTGCCAGAGAGCCTCTGCTTCAACTGTTTCCGCAGTCAAACATTTATCAAGGAGCCATTTCAGCGTCAGGCATTCACCGGCGCTCAGGAGTGGCTCCTTTCCCGTATCCAAATCATTCGCAGCGCGTCAGATTTCCCGCCATCCATGGAGTTCTTCAAATGCAATTACCTCTGTGAAATGCAGGATCACTGCGAATATTACGCCATGACAAGGAGGTGATTTTTATGCGAGCCAGCGAAGATATCTCCTGCGTGGACAGCGAGTCCGGCATCGTTGCCACGCTTGTCCATCATCCGGATTTTTCCTTCCACTCCGAGCAGCTCCTTCCCAACCATTTCACCAACCATGAAAACCGTCTGCTCTATCAGGCGTTGTGTGTTCTGGCGCAGCAGAATGTCAGCCCTAAGGATATCGACTCCTATCTCATCCGGCAAACGCTCCAGTCTCAGCCCGGCACCCAGCGCTATGCCGACGATATCAGTATCGAGCAGTTGGGCGCCTTTATTGAACAAAGCGATATCCTCTGCCGTGACAGTGTTGAAGCCTACACGATTCTGGTCAAAAACGTCATGGACGCCGCGTTTCGGCGCGATACCCTCCAGCAGTTAAAGGAGTGTCAGCGCCTGTGTCTCCAGCGGAGCGAGAAGGACATCGTGCCCCGTATCTATCAGGCGCTGGACGAGGTTATGATGGATTTTTCCGCCACCAATGAGGTGCCGCCCTATAAGGATGTGGTGGACAAGTATTGGAACGAGATCCAGTCCCGCCAAAGCGCCGGTTACTCCGGCATTCCCTTCAAATTTCCGGCGCTGAATGACTATGCCACCATTGAACGGGGTGAGCTATTCATTTTCGGCGCCGAACAGAAGCAGGGCAAGAGCATGATGCTGCTGAACTGCGCTGTGGATCTTTTGAAAAATGACTACGCCGTTCTCTATCTGGACAGCGAGCTGAATACCCGCCTGTTTACAGCACGTCTTTTGGCGCATCTGTCCGGTGTCGCCTATAAAAACCTGACATCGGGAAGATATAGCGAGGAGGAAGCGCGCCGCATCGATGAAGCCCGCTTGTGGCTACATACAAGGAAGTTTACCCACATCTATATCCCTACGTTCGATGTCCAAAGCATCTATACCACGGTTAATAAGGTGCGCCATACACAAGGTGTCGACGTGCTGATCGTTGATTATTTCAAGGGAAGCGGCGAAGGCGACGCTTTCAACAGCTATCAGGAGCTTGGTCGCTTCGTAGATATGGTCAAAAACCAGATTTGCGGCGATATGAATATCGCCGGCATCGGCGCGGCGCAGGCAACAGCCACAGGCCGACTTGCCGACAGCGCCAAGATCGCCCGTAATGCGTCCACCATCGCCATGATCACAGATAAGACACCGGAGGAGATCGAAGCCGATGGTGCTGAGTGCGGCAATAAGAAGCTGCGCGTTGTGGTCAACCGCAACGGCGCTCAAATGACGCAAGACGAGTACATAGATTTATTTTTTGACGGCAACCACATCCTGTATGAACAGGCAAAGCAGCATATACCGCAAGCGCCGTTTTAATGGAGGGTAAAATGCGTAGAACAGAAGAAGATATGCTCAATGAGATCGAGCAGTATGTTAACCAGCCGACAACAGCCACAACATGAAGATGTTTTCCACCAACAGCTCTGGTCACACAGGTGTATATGGGACGAAAAGCGGTAAATATGGGGCGTCAATCATTTCCAATTATAACACTATTCGTCTCGGCGTCTTTGATGATTATGAGGGCGCCTGTAACGCCTATGATGAGGCTAAAAAGAAGTATCACAGGATAGAAGGGGGTGCGTATAACGATGAGTTCTCACGAGCTAATTGAGTCGATTGATATTGTTGAATTCATTTCACAATTCGTTGATCTTGAAGAAAAGAATGGGGAATTCTGGGGTTAGGCTTATCCCCATTTAAGGAGGAACGCACGCCGTCATTTTCGGTTCGTAGAGAAACAAAGTCATTTTACTGCTTTGCATCCGGTATAGGGGGCAATGTTTTAACATTTGTCCGGTATTACTACAAATGCGGATATGCCGAAGCGATCAACAAGCTCAAAGAGTACGCCGGGGTAACAGGAAATGTGGTCATAAAGAGAAATTTGGCCGCCTGCGAGACGGCAAGGCGGTTTTCTCCCTCAAAAACCACCCGCAAAGAGTCAAAAACCACCATCCTGCCGGATGATTACATGGATCGCTACGAGAAAAACGAGGAAAAGCTGGCGGTCTGGGAGGCCGAGGGCATTTCCAGAGCCTCCCTCGACCGTTTTCAAGTCTACTACGACGGTTTTTCCGACCGTCTCGTCTATCCCATCCGTGATCCGCAGGGCAAAATCGTCAATATCGGCGGCAGAACCCTTGATCCCCAGTGGAAAGAGAAAAAACTCCGGAAATACACCTATTTTCAGAGCTGGGGGCGCATGTCCACCATCTATGGTTTCGCCGAAAACATGGATTTCATCAAGGAAAAGCATGAGATCATTCTTTTCGAGGGCTGCAAGTCGGTTTTGCTGGCCGATACCTGGGGCATCCGCAATACCGGTGCCATTCTGACCTCTCATCTGAACGTAGATCAGATGAAACTGCTGGCAAAGCTGGGCTGTCATGTGGTTTTTGCGCTGGATAAGGATGTCCGCATCCGTGATGACCGTCACATTGCCATACTCAAACAGTATGTCAACGTGGAATATCTCTGGGACAGGGACGATCTTCTGGAGGAAAAGGATAGTCCCGTGGATCAGGGGTATCGTGTCTTTCAAACGCTCTATGAAAGGAGGTTAAAATGGCAATAAACACCTATACGCTCTACCATTTACATAGCGATTATAGTCTCTTGGATTCCTGCACCGACTTTCAGGAGTATGCAGATCTCGTCAAAGCGTCCGGTGGCACCGCCATCGCGTCCACAGAGCATGGTCTGCCCCGTGGGTGGGTGTCCAAGAAACTCTACTGCGATAAGTTAGGGCTCAAGTTTCTCCATGGTGTCGAAATCTACCTGACAGAAGACCCGGAAGCAAAAGTTCGTGATAATTACCACACCGTGCTCATCGCCAAAAATGAAGCCGGAGTTTTCGAGCTGAACCATCTGGTCTCCCAATCCACAGATCGGGAGCATATGTACTATAAAAACCGGCTCTCCTTTGCCGAGTTTCTGAATATCTCCGATAACATCATCAAAACAAGTGCCTGCCTTGCCAGCCCTCTTAATAAGCTGGATGAGTCCAATCCCTGGTTTTTCAAGCTCTTGCAGCACTATGATTATCTGGAAGTCCAGCCCCATGACCATCCCGACCAAATTGCTTTTAACAAGCGTCTGGCGCAGTATTCTAAAAAATACGGCATCCCTCTCATCGCCGGAACCGATACTCACAGTGCCTCCGCCTACAAAGCAGAGTGCCGTGATATCCTGCTTTCCTTCAAGGATCAGCACTATGGCGACGAGGATCAATTTGATCTGACCTATAAGACCTATGACCAGCTGGTGGAGATGTTCCGCCGTCAGGGCGCTCTTTCGGAAGAGGAGTATATGTCCGCCATCCGCAACACCAATATCATGGCGGATTCCTGCGAGAATTTTACGCTGGACAAGTCCATCAAGTATCCCGTCCTCAACGGTTCCCCCAGTAAGGATGAGGAGATTTTCTCTCAGCGCTGCTGGGAATCTCTGGAGGACAAGCTCAAACATGGCATCATCCCGCCGGAGCAGGAAGAGAACTTCCGCAGCGCCATCACTGAGGAACTGCGGGTTTTTCAGAAATTGAAGATGAGCGGTTTCATGCTCTCCATGTCAGATCTCGTCCGCTGGTGTAAGTCCCAGGGCATGGCCATCGGCACAGCCCGCGGCAGCGTCGGCGGATCAAGAGCCGCCTATGTCACCGATATCATCGACCTGAATCCTGAGACATGGCACACGGTGTTCTCCCGATTTTGTAATGAGGACCGTGTGGAAATTGGCGACATCGACGTGGACGTGGTCTATGATGACCGTCCGCAAATCTTCCAATACATCATCAGCAGGTTCGGCATACAGAAAACGGCGCGGGTGGCGTCCTATGGCACACTGGCCAACAAGGCCATCGTTGATGGTGTCTGCCGCGCCCTATATAAGAAAACAAAGGACGAGAAGTACTCCGTTCCCGGCGCCAAAAAGATCAAAAAAGAGATGGAAGCCAATCCGGATAAAGCCCGTAAGACTTATCCGGAGGTTTTTCGTTACTATGATGGTCTCGCCAAAACCAAGGTCTCGCAGTCCGTTCATCCTGCCGGCATGGTCATCAGTCCCATCACGTTGGATGATCATTACGGCGTCTTCCTGAAGGATGGCGAGATGTGCCTCATGCTGGACATGGACGAAGCCCATGAAGTGGGTCTTGCCAAGTACGATTTCCTTGCCCTGAAAACCGTCAAGGTCATTCGTGACATCTGCCGCTATATTGGCAAGAGTTATCCCAAAACCAACGAGATCGACTGGAACGACTCTGCGGTCTGGGACGATTTGGATCGGAACCAGATGACCGTCTTCCAGTTTGAAAGTCCTTTCGCGGCGGATTGCCTGCGAAAGTTCGCGCCCCGCAGCATCTTCGATATGTCGCTGGTCACGGCGTGCATCCGCCCTTCCGGCACATCCTACCGGGATGACTTGCTGGCGCGCAAGCCGCACCATAATCCCTCTAAATTGATCGACGATCTGTTGGCGAACAATGTGGGCTACCTGGTTTACCAGGAAGACGTTATCGCCTTCTTGCAGCAGATCTGCGGCCTGACAGGAAGCGAGGCTGACAATATTCGCCGCGCCATCGGCCGCAAGCAGAAGGATCGTCTGGATGCGGCACTCCCCAGTATTCTGGCGGGGTACTGCGCCAAGTCACCGCAGCCACCGGAGCAGGCGGAGCAGGAAGCCAAGGAGTTTTTACAGATCATAGACGACGCCTCGTCTTATATGTTCGGCTACAATCACTCCATTGCCTACTGCCTGCTTGGTTATCTCTGCGCCTACTACCGGCATTATTATCCAATCGAGTATGTCACGGCGTTCCTCAATAACGCCGCCAACGATGCCGATATTCAAAACGGCACTGAGCTTGCCAAGCGCCTTGGCATCACCGTCTCCCTTCCCAAGTGGGGACTTTCTCATAGCGACTACTACTTTACGAAAGAAAAGAACGTCGTCGCCAAGGGCTTGAACTCCATCAAATATATGAGCGCCAAGCTGGCCGACGAGCTGAGTCCTCTCTACCAAAAGCACTACGATCACTTCATGGACTTGCTCTCCGATCTGGAAAATGAGACCAGCATGGATACCCGCCAGCTTGACATTCTCATCAAGCTGGATTTCTTTTCGAAATTTGGCAATCAGCGGGAGCTCCTGCGAATTACGGAGTTCTTCTATGGCATGTTCAAGTGCGGCAACGCCAAGCAGCTGAAAAAGTCGGTCATCGACGGTACCAAGCTTGAGTGCATCGTCCGTCAGTACGCCGTGGGCACCACAAAATCCGGCGGCGAGGCCAAGAGCTATACGCTGGTGGATGTCTGGTCGATCATGCACTGTGTTGAGGACATCGTCAAAGGCTCCGGCATGAGCGATCTCAGCGACATCGTCAAGGTGCAGAACTTCAAGGACATCATGGGCTACATCGGCTATGTCTCCGGTAAACCTGAGGACAGGCGCAAGCTCTTTGTCACGGATGTCAAGCCCTTGACCCGCAAAAGCGATGGTAAGCAGTTTGGATACAGTGTTTTCACCAAATCTATCGGCTCAGGAAAGGATGCGCGCTTCACCGTGGTCAACTCTGTGTTCAAACGCGACCCCATATACAAAGACAGTATCATCTATTGCAAGGACTACGAACGTCAAGGAGCATATTTCCGGCTCCTGGACTACGAAAAAGTGGTGTAATTTGATGATAAAACAGCGATTTCATTCATACATAGGAGGCCATATTTTTGCAAGATAAGCAGTTTTGTAATGGCTGCGGCCGGGAGCTTGACTTCTGGGATAAGCAGCAGGATTTCACCATACATAAAAAGATCCACTATGGCAGCGTACACGATGGAGCCACCGTTGATCTGCATCTGTGCTGCCTCTGCTTTGATACTCTCCTGCAGGCGTGCGCCGTCTCGCCCGTCGTAGAGGAGGGAGAGTATGCCTGATTTCACAGGATATACATATACGACCACGACCGGCACAGCCTGGAATAACCCTTTCAGCAACCTGTATGCTTCCGGCGGCGGTGGCAGCGAATGGACAACGACTGTGGATACCTTTATTGACCCCATCTTCACCATTGATGCAGGCGATTTGATGGCATCCCATTACTGTGGGGCTTACTCGGATAGCAATTTCTATGACAGAATTATCGAAGACTGCGTACAGAAAGCCAGAGATCTGGCGGCGCGTGTCGGCGAAAATTATGTCCATTTCGTCATGGGCACGGATATTTTTGCCAGCCTGCGCGATACCGGCATTGTGCCGAATAACGTTATGGAGAAATATGGTGTCGTCGGCTATATACGCGGGTTCCCCATTAACATTTCGCCGGATGATAGTTTCAGAATGACTATGCTGGCCGCGATCTACGAGCCAAATTCCGCAGAGCCGGAACAGTATCGGAAAGGCGATTATGTGCTGAACGGGGATATTGTCTGGCAGGTTTCCAACGTAGATGAAGATGGTACGATCAATCTCGACGATACCGGCTATCATGTGCTAACAGGTGAGCAGTTGGCGCATCCCAGCCGCGGCAAATCCGGCACCGTCGGCACCCTGCCCTCCATCAAACGCTCTCCACCTCCGCCACCTACGCAGGAAGAGTTCCGCGATCTCTTCGGGGATGTGTTGCCGGAAGAAACGTGAGTATTAACGGCGTGGTGAGGTCACCCCGCCCTACGAAACGACTATCGGTAGAAGGTCGTAGGGCGCGATGCCCACATCGCGCCGCAAAAGCAAGGGAGGCTTTAAATGTAATGAGCCCATTACGGGCTCTTTTTTCATACCCAAAAAGCGAGGTCAATTCTATGCGAAGTTATCAACCAACCATTACCGCGCTGTTGCTGGGCGCGCTGCTGTTTGCAAGTGTCCAGCCGGTCAGCGCAGAACCGCGGGAGCTGAATACCGGCCAGATCTCCGCAGCCGTTCCCACTCATTACGTCGCCCCCATCCACCAGTTCTGCAAGGATTTCGAGCGCCGTACCGGCGTCTCTCTCCAAACGGACTATCTCGCCATGATGCAGCAAGCCTGCCTCACCGGCGATGTGGAGGCCGGACGCGAAGCGGAGCGGCTGCGTAATGAAAAGCTCCAGTATCTCGGCCTTCCCGACAGCGCCATCTCCTTTGACGATCTCTTTGAACTCTCCAAGATCATCACCCATGAGATCGGAGCCGATTGGCACCCCATCGAGTGGAAGATGATGGTGGGCGAGGTGGTGCTCAACCGTGTCGCCTCTCCGGAGTATCCCGACACCATCTACGACGTGATCCATCAGCCGGGACAGTATCAGAGCGTCGACACCCGCTATTATGAAGCGCTTCTCCCCCTGGAGGATTGTGTGGAAGCGGCTGCCAGACTTCTGAGCGGCGAACGGCTTATCAATGACATCCGTGTCGTCGCCCAGAGCGGCACTGAGCGGGGAAGCGGCACATTTGTCCAGCTTTATGATGAGAAAACCGGCGTCACCGTCTATCTCTGCTATACCAACTATCCAGAATTATATGAAATGTGAGGTAACCTATGGGAACTGTCACCATTCAATCTTATACATATCCAAAGCCCATCACCATGATCGGCGCGGAGTCCGGCGTCTGCTGCGGCGCTGACGTCACCGATGCAGAAAAGAATTATCGCCGCGGCATCGACTGTCTGGAAAGTGAACATGGCCGCACCCTGGAGTTTCCCGATGTCTACATGATCCTTAAAGGCTACTCCGCCCGCGTCATCCGCGAATGGTATACCCATATCGGCGGCTCTCCCACACGCTTGCAGGCCAGCACCCGCTACATCGACTATGAGCACGGCTTTGACTACTACATCCCTGAGAGCATCCGAGATCACGAAAAAGCCCGCCCTGTCTATGAACACATGATGCGCTCCATCCGTAATGACCTTCAGTTCCTGGATGAGCTGGGAGTCCCCCGTGAGGATTCCGCCAACGGTCTGCCTCTCGGCATGGAAACGGTGGTAGTCTGCAAGCACAATCTCCGCAATCTGGTGGATATGTCTCATCAGCGCATGTGCAATCGTGCCTATCATGAGTTCCGCGACCTGTTTTCCGATGTCTGTCAGGCACTGCGGGAGTATTCTCCAGAGTGGGCGTATCTTGTGGATCATTACTTTATGCCCAAGTGCCAGTATCGCGGCTTCTGCACCGAGCGGAAGTCCTGCGGCGCCATGCCCCAAAAGGAGGCCGCCCAATGAAAGTGATCTGTATCTCCGGCAAAGCACAGCACGGCAAGGATACCACCGCCTCTTTCCTAAAAGAGCGCCTGGAGGATCAGGGCTACGATGTTCTCGTTGCTCACTATGGCGATCTTGTGAAGTATATCTGCAAAACCTTTTTCGGCTGGAACGGCCAGAAGGATGAATACGGGCGCGGCCTTCTCCAGTTCGTGGGCACTGATGTTATTCGTGAACAGGAGCCGGATTTCTGGGTGAATTTCCTCGCCAAGATGCTGCATTTCTTCCGTGAAGAATGGGATTATGTTCTCATCCCTGACAGCCGCTTCCCCAATGAGATCGACTATCTCCGCGACGCTGGTCTTGATGTTACACACCTCCGCGTCATTCGTGAGCATTTTCAAAGTCCGCTCACAGAGGAACAGCAGCGCCACCCCTCTGAAACGGCGCTGGATCATGTTACCCCCGATTTCTACATTCACAACAATGGCACTCTGGACGATCTGAAAGCAATCATTCGTGATTGGCTCTCCGAGTTCCAGGAGCATTACCAGATATCCTTTGACGATATTACTCAGCAAACCATCAAGGTCTAACACAGGAGGAACATATGGATAAAAAATTAACCGCCGGATATTACGATGTAGACTATGAATTTGAGGAAGTCATGGTCAAAAATGGATTTCTGGAAGAGGTCTTTTATCTGCGCGATCTCAAGCAGCGCAAGCTCTTTATTTCCGTCAACATCTGTCAGGATGCTGTTGATGATGCCGTCCGTCATATCATGCAGTTCAACCATGAAGATGCCGATATCCCAGTCGAGGAGCGCAAGCCTATTCTTCTCTATGTCGCCTCCAACGGCGGCGATGTGGACGCCGGTTTTACCCTCATCGATGCGATCCTTTGCAGCGAAACGCCCGTCTATGTGATCAATCAGGGTTATCAGTATTCTATGGGTTTCCTTATCGGCCTTGCCGGTCACAAGCGCTTCGCCATGCCTCACGCCAAGTTCCTGATGCACGACGGTTCTCAGTTCATCTATAACTCCGGCGCCAAAGCGCAGGATCAGATGGAGTTCAATAAGAAGTGGGAGGAACGCATCAAGCAGTATGTCCTCTCCCGCACCAAGATCACGTCCACCATGTACGATGCCCAGATGCGTAAAGAGTGGTACATGTTCGCTGACGAGGCCAAGGCGCTGGGCGTGGTGGACTATATCATCGGGCAGGATTGCTCCATCCGTGAAATTGTCTAAGGAGGCGCGCCATGGCATCCAAAAAGAAAGCTGCGCCTGTGCAGTTTGCGGAAAAGGCGCCTCAGTCCATTGGCCGCGCGTTCTATAATCTCCAGCTGGATGATGAGCAGCTCGTCTTTGCCAACGCCATCTGGAACCCGGATATTGACATCGTGTTTGCCGATGCCAAGGCCGGCACCGGCAAGACCACCATTGCCGCCGGCGTCGCCAACCTTCTGGTTCATTACGGCCTGTTTAATGAGATCATCTACATCATGTCGCCTTATGGCGAGCGGAAGCAGGGCTGGCTCCCCGGCACCATTACGGAGAAGTCTTCTGTCTATTTTGAGGCGCTCTATCAGGCGCTGGTGGAGTGTGATGTCAATATCAACACCGCCATCAATACTGAGAGCATGACCAATCAGAAAAACGGCACCGGTTTTGTCACCTGCATCACCGATACCTTCCTGCGTGGCTCCAATCTGAATAATGCCGTCATTATTATTGACGAGGCGCAGAATTTCACCGTTCCACAGCTTCAGAAAGTCCTGACCCGTGTGGGTAAAAATGCCAAGGTCGTGGTCATCGGCCATGAACTCCAGTGCGATCTGGACGATCCCGCCAAGAGCGGCTTCACAACGTATATCAAGCACTTTGCAGAACACGACCGCGTCGCCATCTGCAAGCTGACACAAAATTACCGCAGTTGGATCAGCCAATGGGCGGATGAAGTAAATCATTCAGGAGGTGTGCAATGAACGACATTGTTCTCTATTCTACCAAATGCCCCAAATGTCTTGTGCTGGAGCGAAAAATGCGACAACAGGGTATTTCATTCGTCGAAAATAACTCTGTGCAGGATATGCTGGCACTTGGCTTTAAACAGGCGCCCATTCTCAGTGTTGACGGCGAGCTGATGGGGTTTAAAGAGGCCAATGATTGGATCAATGGTTTTGCCGCGAAAGAAGGTGATGCAGAATGAACATCCCGATCAAGATGAATAAGGACTTTGAAAAGTCCATGGCTCTTATGAGCGACCGTTACGGCGAAGATTTTGAGTTTCTTAATGGATTTCATGAGACACAACTGAATTTTTCGGACTTTATCGATGGTTTCATCGATAAAAATGTAGCTGATGTGACCATTGATGCCAATGCAAACGCCTCCAATAAGGATATCCGTAGTCTGTTGAATGAAAAGGGCAAGTCTCTGGATAAGATGTTCGCCTTCAACAAAATTTTCTACGAGATGAAGAAAAAGTATGGTCTGAAAACAGCCCGTGAGTGGCTGGACGCGGAGTATAGTGGCGCTTTTTACCTGCATGACGCCCCCACTTCTACTTTTATTCCGTATTGCTATGCCTACGATCTGTCCAGACTGGCGACAGAGGGGCTTTTCTTCCTGAAAAATTACAATAATCAGGGGCCGAAGCACCTCACTACATTCCTGGATGACGTGATCGAGTATATCAGCTATATGTCCAACAGAAGTTCCGGCGCCGTCGGCATCCCTAATATCCTGATATGGACATATTACTTCTGGAAACGGGATTGTGCTTCCGGCCATGTCATCAAAGATCCGGAATACTACATCCGGCAGTGTTTCCAGAAGTTCATTTACCGTCTGAACCAGCCGTTCATACGCATCGATCAGACAGCGTTTGTCAATGTGTCCATCTTTGACCGCAATTATATCGAGGCTCTGTTCGGCGGTGTCCAATATCCTGACGGTACCTATGTTATCGACTGTGTGGAGGAGCTGATCGAGCATCAGAAGCTCTTTATGGAGGTCGTTTCGCAGATCAGAAGCGAAAATATGTTCACCTTCCCGGTGCTGACTTACAGTCTTCTGTACCGTGACGGCAAATTCATTGATGAAGATTTTGCCCGCTGGTGCAGCGACCACAACACCACATGGAATGACAGTAATTTCTTCATTAGCGGCGATGTGAATACCCTCTCTAACTGCTGCCGACTCCTGTCTGATACTTCAAAGCTGAATGCTTTTATCAACTCCATCGGCGGCACAGCATTGTCCATCGGTTCTGTTAAGGTCAACACCATCAATCTGATGCGCATCGCTCTGGAGACAAACTGCGATGAAAAGAAGTATCTGACGCTTCTCAAAAAACGTACCACACTGTGCTGCAAAACGCTGGATGCCGTGCGCCATATTATTGCCCGTAATGTGGAAAAGGGGCTCCTCCCTAATTATCAGGACGGCGCTGTGGAAATGGACAAGCAGTATTGCACCGTTGGCATTCTCGGCCTCTATGAGGTAATCGAGGCGTTTGGCTACACCACGACAGATGAATTTGGCTATGTCAGTTATACCGACGAAGGTATCGCCTTTGCCAGTAAGATCTTTGATGTGCTGAATGAGGTTAAGGATGGTTTCACGGAGGAGTATTCCTTCAATATCGAAAGCGTACCGGCCGAACGTGCGGCGGTCATCCTGTGTCAAAAGGACAATATGCTCTATGGCCTGAACGATAAGTTCATTTACTCCAATCAGTGGGTACCGTTGTCTGTAAAATGCACCATCCAGGAGAAGCTGCGTCTTAGTTCTATTCTGGACGCCAAATGTTCCGGCGGTAGTATCGCCCACATCAATCTGGAGTCCAATTTCCCTAATACAGATATGGCGTGGGATATGCTCAACAAGATCGCGCAGTCAGGCGTCATCTACTTCGCCTTTAATACCCGCATCAATGAGTGCAAGAATCATCATGGCTTTGTCGGCACCGACCGCTGTCCGGTATGCGGAGAAGGCATATATGATACTTATGCCAGAATTGTGGGCTACTTAGTCCCGACAAGAGCCTATTCAAAGGAACGATTCGCAGAATTTAGCGCTCGGCGTTGGTATGAATATGCCGAGTGTTGCAATGAGTAAAGTTTTGGATTTAAAGGGAATGACGTTCGGTAGATTAACGGTGCTTGAAAAAGCACCGTCTACCGGCGGTCAAGCAGAATGGATATGCAAATGCGTATGTGGAAATATAACTAAAGTCAAAGGGCAACATCTACGAAGTGGTGCAATTAAATCTTGTGGCTGCTATATGAGAGAGCGCGTTTCTCAAACAAAAACCGTAGACCTCCAAGGACAGCGGTTTGGTAGGCTTGCAGTTATATCATATGCGGGCTCAAAGAATGGCAGAGCTGTTTGGCGTTGTAAATGCGACTGCGGTAACGAAGTGGATGTATTTTCTTCTTATCTAAGAACTGGCGACACACAATCATGCGGATGCTTAATATCCAAACAGGAAGAATTTATCTCGGGCATTTTGAATGCGATGGGTGTTGATTACGCAAGGCAATATACTTTCCCGGATTTAAGAGGGAAGAAGTACCCACTAAGATTTGACTTCGCTATCTTTGATAAAAATCGGAAAATTAAATTTCTGCTTGAGTATCAAGGTGCGGCTCATTTTTCAAATGTATTCGATATTCCGGATAGCGATTATGAGTTCGCTATGGGACGCGATGCTATGAAAAGAGAATATTGCCGAATACATAATATTCCGCTATATGAATTTGACAGAAACACAAACATTGAGGAGGAGTTAATGAGGTTACTATGCGTATAAAAACAATCGTCGATGAAGACTTCACCAATTATAAAAAACCTTCCATGTTCATCGGCACGATCTCATGTGGCGGCAAATGTTGTACCGAAGCGGGCATCCCGCTTTCGGTTTGTCAAAATGATGGGTGGCGCTCCAGCGCCCCCATCACGATCGACGACAATGATTTATGCCAACGGTATCTGAGTAATCCTCTTACAAAAGCCATTGTCTTTGGCGGCCTGGAGCCCTTTGAACAATTCGGCGAGATCGATCACTTTCTATACACGCTGCGCTGTGAGCGCCAATGCTCCGATGATGTTGTGATCTATACCGGCTATAATATTAGCGAAATCAGCGCCTATTTAGAAGCGCTGCATGTGTATTCCAATATCATCATCAAGTTTGGCCGCTATATCCCTGAGCGGCAGCCTCATTTCGACCGAGAGTTGGGGGTTATGCTGGCATCTGATAACCAATGGGCAATCAATCTTGATACACTATTTCGCATTGTTGATCAATGGAATCAGATTCCGTTAAACTGAGGTACTTATTATGAAAATCGTACAGAACCCAGATAAAGAGTTCGTTGCTCAGATGCACCGCGCTCTTAAAGACAATAATGGCTACTGCCCCTGCGCTCTCGTGAAATGCGCCGATACAAAATGCATGTGCCGTGAATTCCGTGAGCTGGCCGCAGGAACGTGCCACTGCGGCCTATATACCAAAATCAATTGAGGAGGTTCCCATGTTCAAACGAAGCTGCGAAGACCCTACCACCATCTATCTCTGCCTGCCTCTTGGCTTCCGGTTTGTCTTCCGCGAAGGCCACTATATGGGCTGGTACAAGGCGTAAATTAAAGTAATAAAGGAGAAACTTATGATCATCAGTACATACACCGAATACGACGAGAACGGCAACGTTAAAAGCCAGACCACGACCCAGTACGAAGATGACGATATCAACATGGGCATTGTCGGCGCTCCCGGCGAACCCGGCTGCAACGAATGCCCCGAAGACATGACCGAAACTATCGACATCACCACTGAGGAGCTGTTCGCCATTGCCATGCGCAGCGTTGGTCTCATCGACTCCATCTGTGACCCCCGTGTCACTCAATTCGCGGAGGCGCTTAATGATCTTCAGGATTTGCTTTGGGAGGATGAGGAATGATCCGTGTCGGTGAATTTGAAAAGGTGAGCTTTGAACAGTTCTATGAGGCGATGAAAGCGGAGTTTTATCAGCAGTTATTTGCTGATACGCCGGAAGCCACTTTCAAAGAGTATATCCGCTCCACCCATGACCTGATCCAGCTGCCCACGCGGGCGACTTCCGGCTCTGCCGGATACGACTTCAAGTCGCCCGTGACCTTCACCCTGTCGCCCCATAAATCCGTCAAGATCCCCACCGGCATCCGTGTCAAAATCGAGGACGGCTGGTGGCTGGCGTGCCTGCCTCGCAGCAGTCTGGGCTTCAAATATCAGGCCATGCTTGCCAACACCGTCGGCGTCATCGACGCGGACTATTATCACTCGGATAACGAGGGGCACATCTTCATCAAGCTGGTCAATCGCGGCGACAAAGATCTGAGCGTTGACATTGGCGAGGGCTTTGCACAGGCCATCTTCCTGCCCTACGGCATCACTTATTCCGACAATTCCACCGCCGTCCGCAACGGCGGCATGGGTTCCACAGGCAAATAAAATAAAAAGGGGATAGGCGGCTCCGGCTGCCTATCCTTTTCTTATACCATCGATCAACAAGGAGGTTCTATGAAAACAGAACGCGCGATCCGCTTCTGGGAGCGCTATGTGTTAACCGTCGAGGAGGCGGCCGACTATTTTCATGTGGGCGAGAGCAAACTGCGCCGTATCATCGATGCCGACAGGGGCGCATCATTTCTTTTGTGGAATGGCAACCGCCCTCTTATCAAACGAACTCTTTTTGAGAAATACATAGATCAATGTAATTTGGTCTAAAAACTTGAAAAAGGCACTCTGATATGGTAAAATATATCGCCTATATCAGATTCCTTTCCGAAATGAAAAGGAGTCATTATGTCAGAAAAACGTAGAGACAACAAAGGAAGAATCCTGAGAAACGGGGAGGTGCAGCGATCCGACGGAAAATACATGTTCCGTTATACCGATCTCAATGGCGAGCGCAAAACAGTCTATAGCTGGAAACTAGTCGCAACAGACCCCTTGCCGCAAGGCAGACGTGGCGGCGAGGCGCTTCGTGACATGGAGAAACCCATCCTGAGAGATATCGATGATGGCATCCAAACACACGAGGCGAAGCAGATCACCATCTACAAAATGTTCCAGATCTTAATGGAAACGAAATCGAAACTGCGCAAGAGCACCCGCAACCTGTACCATTCGCTTTATTCCTCCCACATACACGATGTGTTGGGGGACAGAATGCTCAGCGCGGTAAAGTTTACCCAGATCCAAAGGTTCTATCTGGATCTGCTGCAGAAAAAGAAGTTGAAAGCCTCAACGGTGCGCCGTGTCCACACTGTCCTTTACCAGCTCTTTGAGCTTGCGGTGCGTGATGATCTCATCCGCAAGAATCCCTCCGCGGATGTTCCTGCCACGATAGCGGAAATGCACAATATCAACAGCAAGCGCCACGCCCTCACGGAGGAGCAGCAGGAGCGCTTCATTACCTATGTGTATGCCACCGGTAAATTTCGCCGCTGGGGTCCGCTCTTTACCGTAATGCTGGGTACCGGGCTGCGCATCGGTGAAGCGCTTGGGTTACGTTGGTGCGATTGTGATTTTGATAATATGATCATCGACGTGAATCATGAGATCCTGTATAAACCAAGCGAATCCGGTAAGTATGAATATCGGGTAGAACCGCCGAAAACGAAAGCCGGCGTCCGCAAGATTCCGATGTTCCTTGATGTGTACCGGGCGTTTATGGAAATGAAGCGTGTTGCATCGCGGTTTGCCCCAGAAGCATTTGAAGTCGATGGATACAGCGGATTTATCTTTTTGAATCAGTGCGGAAAAGTGTTCACACCTCCCACGGTGTTTGACGCGCTGCGCCGTATCGTTGATGCGTATAATGAAGAAGAGCGATCCCTCTCAGACTTTGAAAATCGGGAACCATGTTATCTTCCCAGGTTCAGCTCTCACATCCTGCGCCACACATTTTGCACGCGCATGTGCGAAAACGAACCCAACATCAAAGTCGTGCAGGACGTCATGGGGCATCGCAACATCCGCACCACCATGGATGTGTATAACGAGGCCACCGCAAAGAAGAAACAAGAGACTTTTGCCAGCCTTGAAGGCAAGATTAAATTGGCTTGAAGCCCGCTTGCCGCCTACATTTCCGGGGACTTTACGACACTAAAGTTTTTACACCACTCCCATTTGGAAGGATTTACCAGTAAATCGCGTTTTACACCAATTTTTACACCACTTGACCGTGAAGTTATAAGAACTTATAAGACGAACGCGTTAGTGGCTCCCTCTTAAAAGTGCCCGAAAACACTGGATTTAAGAGGTTATAAGAACTTATAAGAGGTTATAACAAGAAGAGGTGAGTTACATTGTACTTGAAAGCGCTGGAAATTCAGGGCTTCAAATCGTTTCCCGATAAGACGGTTCTGAATTTCGGAGAGGATATCACCGCCATCGTGGGCCCCAACGGCTCCGGCAAGTCCAATATCTCCGACGCCATCCGCTGGGTCATGGGCGAGCAGAACAGCCGTCAGCTCCGGGGCGCTAAGATGGAGGATGTCATCTTCGGCGGCACCGAAAAGCGCCGCCAGATGGGCTTTGCC
>ERZ773147.48-NODE-48-length-126815-cov-17.397349_pt1 | contig 126815 bp, 141 predicted proteins | sample MGYA00580851_ERZ773147 | MGnify/ENA primary metagenome ERZ773147 (study PRJEB29015, sample SAMEA2737818) | human gut metagenome | biome: human gut; feature: human-associated habitat; material: faeces | place: China | collected 2012 ... | reverse complement strand
GCACCAATACAGCATTTCAAAGGCATAGAAAGAAACAGGCTTGTCCATCATTTCTTCGGAGAATTTCTTGTATTCCTCCTGCGTCCAGAAAAGCATTTCTCTTGCCTTGGCCTTTCCCATATTGCCGACCTTGGCGGCGGGATTGTCTTTCAGCCCGTAGAATTTCACGGCGTGATTGAAAACTGCACTGAGCTGATTGTGCAGAGTTTTGAGATATACCGGCGAATATGCCTCGCCGCTCTTATCCCGACATTTGATCATCTCATTTTGCCAAGCGATAATGTCTTTGGGCTGGATCGAGTTCATTTTCCGCTTGGCGAAGTAGGGAAGCAGTTTGGTGCGGATGATATGCTCCTTGGTGTGCCAAGTGTTCTCTTTCAGCCGGTTCTTCATATCGGCTGTGTAGGTGTCGATAAAGCTCTCAAAGGTCATATCCAGATCGGCTTCCACTTTGTGGAGCTGTTCCCGCTCCCAAGCAAGAGCTTCTCGTTTGGTTGGAAAGCCTCGCTTCGTAGACTGGTGGACTTTGCCCTGCCAATCCGTGAAGCGATAGTAGACCTTCCAAGTGTTGTTTTTGGTATCTTTATAAACGGACATTTTTACCTCTCTTTCTGAACAGCACCGTAACAGGTGCGTTCCATAAAATATTGCTTGTTGACTCGTCCCGAAATCGTGAGGAAGCCTTTGCTTTTCAGTTCCTCATTCAGCTTCTGGACGATCTTGTAGGCGTAGGATTTGGAAATGCCCAATTCCTGCGCTACTTCCTCCACTCTCATAAAGCTTGTGTTTTCCATTTCATCACCCCTTTCGTATGGTTATAGTTCTCTTATTTAGTGTCGGAGAACTTTCTGGCCGCATTCCGATTTGCCCGAGCGGGTACGCCATTACCGTGACGCACGACGGATATTCTGTTGTCTGCAAACAACTTAACGCTATTTGCTTAATCATTATACTAAACGAATTTGCTATTGTCAAGAGGCTTGCGGGAAAATATTTAACTTTTTTGCTTTTGCTATCTTGACACAACTTAAATCCATATGCTATACTGATTGTACAGTATCAAAACGAGGAGCGTAATCGCTATGGCAATCGGTGAGAGAATTCGGTTTTTCCGTAATCTGCGGGGAATGACGCAAAAATACTTGGGGCAGGTGGTCGGCTTCCCGGAAAAGACCGCCGACATCCGTATGGCGCAGTATGAGTCCGGCAGCAGAACGCCCAAGGCGGAGCTGACGGAGAGCCTTGCCAGTGCGCTGGGCGTATCACCGCTGGCACTGTCCGTGCCGGACATTGACAGCTATCTTGGCCTGATGCACACACTGTTCACTTTGGAAGATCGCTACGGTCTGACAGTGGAAACCGGCGAGAACGGCGTTTCCCTGCGTGTTGATCCCCGGAAGGGGAAGGACGCCGCTGAGCTTTCCGAAATACTCACAGCGTGGGCACAGCAGGCAGAAAAGCTCCGCAATGGCAAAATCAACCGGGAGGACTACGACAAGTGGCGTTATAACTACCCGAAATATGACGAAACCTCCGGCTATGTGAAAGTGCCGTCCCAGCAGCTCAGCGATGCGCTGGTGGAGGCTTTCAAAGACAGGCTGAAGAACGATTAAATTCAGACAAAACAAAAAGAGCTATCTGACTTCTCTAACAGAAATCAGATAGCTCTTTATTCTTGGATAATCTAAAATGTTGTCATTTTGTTGTCACGGGGCAATTCCGTAACGCAAAACTCCAGCATTTTCAAGGCTTTTTGGCCTTTTGGGGATTACTCCCACTCCACCGTTCCGGGGGGTTTGGAGGTGATGTCGTAGACGATGCGGTTGACGCCGTCAACCTCGTTGGTGATGCGGTTGGAGACGGTTGCAAGGATATCATACGGGATTCTTGCCCAGTCTGCGGTCATGAAGTCGTCCGTTGTGACGGCACGGATCGCAATGACATTCTCGTATGTTCTGTGGTCGCCCATAACGCCGACCGACTTTGAGCCTGTGTAAACGCAGAAGAACTGGCTGAGGTTCTTTTCATAGCCGTTCTTTGCCATCTCATCTCTGAGAACAAAGTCTGCGTCCTGGAGTATTCTTATCTTTTCGGCTGTTATATCGCCGACAATTCTTACACCGAGACCCGGACCCGGGAACGGCTGGCGCCATACAAGCTCATGGGGAATTCCGAGCATTTCGCCGACCTTACGAACCTCGTCCTTGAAGAGATCCTTGAGCGGTTCGATCGTGCCGAGGAACTGTATATCCGACGGCTTTTCAACCATGTTGTGATGAGTTTTTATAACGGCCGTGTTTGCCTTATCCTTGCTCTTGCCCTTACCGGACTCGATTCTGTCGGGATAAATCGTACCCTGTGCGAAAAATCCGTCTTCAGCCTGTTTTCTGACCTCGTCCCAGAATACCTTATAGAATTCCGTACCGATGATTTTTCTCTTTTGCTCGGGGTCAACAACGCCCTTGAGCATCGCAAGGAAGTGGTCGCCGCAGTTTACGCGGACAAAATTCATATCAAAGAGGGAAGTGAAGGTCTGCTCGACAAAATCTCCCTCATCTTTTCTCATAAGACCCTGATCGACAAAAACGCAGGTGAGCTGCTTGCCGACGGCACGGCTGAGAAGCGCGGCGGCAACGGAGCTGTCAACGCCGCCCGAAAGACCGAGAACGACCTTTTTATCGCCGATCTTTTCACGGAGCTTTTCAACGGTTGTATCAATGAAGCTGTCCATCTTCCAGTCACCTGTGCAGCCGCAGACATTGAAAACAAAGTTTCTGAGCATTTGATTGCCGTACTCGGAATGAGTAACCTCTGGGTGGAACTGAACGGCATAGAGCTTTCTGTCAACGTTCTGCATTGCAGCACAGGGGCAGTTGTCGGTCTTGGCGATAATCTCAAAGCCCTTCGGAGGCTCGGAGATATAATCCGTATGGCTCATCCAAACGACGCTCTTCTCGGGAACGTTCTCCCAAAGAAGGCTGTCCTTGCTCAGCTGAAGCTCAATCTTGCCGTATTCGGAAACTGGAGCGGTTGCAACCTTGCCGTCGCCCATCCATGCGATGAGCTGACATCCGTAGCAGATACCGAGAATCGGAACACCGATGTCAAGAATTTCTTTTGAATAATGCGGCGATTCCATATCGAAAACAGAGTTCGGACCGCCTGTGAAGATGATTCCCTTGTAGCCGTTTGCCTTGATTGTCTCAAGGTCGGTGGTGTAGGGGAGAATTTCGGCGTAAACGTTGAAATCACGTACTCTGCGGGCGATGAGCTGATTGTACTGTCCGCCGAAATCGAGGACAAGTATTTTTTCGTTCATTCTTTTCGTCCTTTCTAAAAATGGTGAGGGGTTGTTGAATTCAGATGCAGAAAGCGTTTTCTTTGCCCCGAAGCTGTACTTGTGTACTGCGAGAGGGCAAAAAAGCGCTTAAAAGAGCATAAAAATTTTAGATAACATCAATTAAATCAAAGCTATAATCCACATGGCTTATCTTGGCTACTGTATGTGAATTATAGCTTTTTATTTTTGCTCTTTGGTCTGCGCTGAATGCGGCAACACCTTTTTATCGGTATATAATTTCTTCTCTCTTCGGACCGTTGGAAACCATTGTAATCGGCTTGCCGATCTCCTTTTCGATAAAGAGGACATAGTCCTGTGCTTCCTTCGGGAGCTTGTCGAATTCCTTGATGCCTCTTATGTCGCACTTGAAGCCGGGAAGTGTTTCGAAAATCGGTTTTGCTTTCTTGAGCATATGAGTGTTCGGGAAATCCTTAATGATTTTTCCTTCAATCTCGTAGCCTGTGCAAACCTTGATCTCGTCAAGATAGCTGAGACAGTCGAGAGCGGTCAGGCAAACCTGAGTTGCGCCCTGAACCTCAACACCGTAGCGAGTTGCAACGCAGTCGAACCAGCCCATACGACGGGGACGGCCTGTTGTTGCGCCGTATTCGCCGGCATCGCCGCCGTGATTACGCATTTTATCGGCTTCCTCGCCGAAAATCTCGCTGACGAATTCGCCTGCGCCGACTGCCGAGGAATAAGCCTTTGTAACCGTGATGATATCCTTAATCTCATGTGCGGGGATACCTGCGCCTACAGTGCCGTAGCCTGCGAGAGTTGAGGAGGATGTAACCATCGGGTAGATACCGAAATCGGGATCTTTGAGTGAGCCGAGCTGACCCTCAAGAAGAATCTCCTTGCCGTCCTTGATTGCCTGACGAATAAATGCGCCTGTGTCGGCAACATAAGGCTCAATCATGTCCTTGTACTCCATAAGTGTGTTGAAAAGCTCGTCAACATCAAGGAGCGGTTTATGATAAACGTACTTAAGAAGGAGGTTCTTAACCTCGCAAACGCTTGCAAGCTTTTCTTTAAGCTCGTCGGGGTAGAAAAGATCGCAAACCTGGAAACCGATCTTAGCATACTTGTCCGAATAGAACGGAGCGATACCCGATTTTGTCGAGCCGAACTGCTTGTCTGCGAGACGCTCTTCCTCGTATGTGTCGAGAAGAACGTGATAAGGCATCATAATCTGTGCCCTGTCGGAAACAAGAAGCTTGGGCTGAGGAACGCCCTTGGAAGTAACGTCGTTAATTTCCTTAACAAGCTTAGGAATATCAAGAGCTACGCCGTTGCCGATGATGTTTGTAATCTCGGGATGGCATATGCCCGACGGAAGAAGATGCAGAGCAAACTTTCCGTAATCGTTGATAATTGTGTGACCTGCGTTTGCACCGCCCTGGAAACGGATAACGACATCCGCTTTGGAAGCAAACATATCTGTGATTTTACCCTTACCTTCGTCGCCCCAGTTAGCGCCGACAATTGCTCTTACCAATGAAAGCACCTCCAAATGAAATATGGAACTCTCGTTCCAAACATGATAATTATAATATTTTTAAGAAGTAATGTCAATGAGAATAAGGAAGTTTTTCGTGGCAATCGACGGAAAAAGAAGAAAACAGTCGTTCGGGTATGATTGACGACGGTGACAATTGATGATATAATCAAAGCGGTGATTAAATTGAGCATGAGAAAGCAGATAAAATTTAATAACGGACACCTTAAGGTTTTGCAGATTTCCGATTTGCAGGATAATCGCTTCACTTGCGTTGACACACTTCGCTTCATGGAAGCGGCGGTGAAAAAAATAAAGCCCGATCTTATAGTTTTCACGGGCGATCAGCTTGATGTCGTTGACCTTTGGGGCAAAGGAGAGAGGTGCCGTAGGAATGTTGAAAAGGCGATCAACCGTCTTTTCAGTGTTTTTGAAAGTTTTGATATTCCTTTTGTACTGACCTTCGGCAATCACGACCGTGAAACGGGTCTACCGAATGAGGAGCAGGCGAAAATCTATGCAAAGATGAAAAATTGCATATGCTTCGATGACCTGAACGACGGCAGACCCGATGCAGGAACGTTTAATGTACCGATCATGTCCTCAGACGGAAGCCGCACGGCGATGAATATTTATGTTTTTGACACAGGTTCAAAAACCAACGGCGTTTACGGCGGCGTCAGAAAGGAACAGCTTGAATGGCTTGACAAAACGAGCCGTGAGGTCAATGCGGATTCAATCGTTTTTCAGCATATTCCGGTTGACGAAATATATGAGCTGCTCGAAAAGGTTCCGAAGGGAACGGAGGGTGCCGAGCCTGCCTACGGAAACAGAAAAGGCGAATATTACAGGCGCAGGGACGGCATTAAATTCATGGGTGAGTACGGCGAAACGCCCGCGGCTCTGCCCCGTGAGTGCGGCGAATTTGAACAGCTGAAAAAGCAGGGGGATGTTTTTGCCGTCTATTGCGGCCATGATCATTATGACAGCTTTATCGGAACGGTTGACGGAATTGACCTCGGCTATTGCCCCGGTGCAGGCTATAATACCTATGGTATATATCAAAGAGAGGTCAGAGTTTTTGAATTCAACGAAAACGATGTAAAAAACTATAAGACCTATACTGTGAGTTACGGCGATGTTTGCAATAAGCCGCTCGCTGAGCCTGTCAAAACCTATATTTTCAGCATTGCACCGTGCTGCACTCCGCAGCTGCCGATGTTTGCGGTCAAGGTTTTTGCATTGCTTGCCGCAATTGCCGTGCTGTTTGTTCTGCTGGCAAAGGTCATCGGGTCGAAAATCGTAATCGGAATACTATTGGCGCTGCTTGCCGTTGCTGTAATATATTTCGGCGGAGCGATAATTTATAATATTTTTACAAGAAAAAAGCTTATTGAGAGGTATCGAAATGAACGAGGTAATTAAAGCAATTCTTGAAAGACAGACAATAAGGTCATACAAAAAAGAGCAAATTACGGACGAACAGCTTGACCTGCTCATGCAGGCGGCAAAGAAGGCGCCGAGCGGAAGAAATATGCAGCCCTGCCATGTCCGGTTTATTCAAAACAAGGAAATGCTTGACCAAATGAACACTGATTTTAAGGAGCTTGTCGGCTACGATACGCCTGCTTACACCCGTTGGGATGTGAATCCCGTTTACCACAATGCTCCGACCTTTGCGGTTCTTTTCGCAGAGAATGAGAGCTATATGGACGGCGGAATTATGTGCGAAAATATCTGCATTGCAGCACAGGGCCTCGGACTCGGAACATGTATAATTGCAAGCGTAGGTGCACTCTTTGCCGACGGAAATGCCGAGGGTAACAAGTGGAAAAGGGCATGGGATATTCCGGAAAACTATAAATTTCTTATCGCCATAGCAATAGGATATCCCGATGAGAAGCCCGAGGAAAAGCCGCGCTTCGACGACCGTATAAAGGTAATAAGATGAAATATTCGATAGACAGAATTGAAGAAAACATCGCCGTTTGCGAGGGCGACGACGGCAACGTTCTGAAGCTGAAGCTTGACGAGCTGCCAAAGGGAACCCGTGAGGGAGACATAATAGAGAAAAGGGAAAACGGCTTTATAATTGACGCCGACGAAACTCAATTACGCCGCACAAAAATGGCGGAAATGCAAAGAAATATATTCGGAAAGAAAAGAAAATGAACTCTAAAAGGGTGATTTTATGAAAAAACTGGAATGCCATCTTTCCTTCGACAATACATGCTGCTGGATGTGGACACTGTCGTCTATATTTGTCGGCTTTAAGATCTTGGAGGAAAAAGGACTTTTGAAGGTTAAATCCGTCTCGATGGACAGAAATTTTCGTGCCGACGGACGCTATCCCGACCGCATGATAGTTGAACTGAAGGCTGACGGAAAAACAATTGCCTATGATATGTCCGACGGATATCAGAGCATCAATATTCCCGAACTGTTCGATTCTCAGCTGGACAGGATTGATTATTATTTTAAATCGAGCTATGATCCGAATTTTGCCGAAAAGCTCAGGAATCACGATAAATTTCTTCCTCTCGGAATAGCTTACGAATGTTCATGTGACGGAAACTATTTTGAAAAAGCAAATATTAACGATGCGCTGAAAAATCACAGATATAAAGAGTTCGCTTTTCAGATATTGACAAAAGCCAAAAGGCAAAGGCTGTTGAACTACAAAAACTTTGAAGGCAATGAGCACTTTGATAACTATAAAATCCTTTTTTGGTCACGGCTTTGGAATGTGCATACGACGCCTGAAGAAATTTTAAAGGTGTATTCTGAGCTTGATTATGATATGGCAAAGGAAAAGGCAGAGACCCAGAACCGAATGTTTGAGGATGTCAACAGGCAAAGAATTCAATGCGTGCAGGTTCTCAAAAAGGAATTCGGCTCGCGTTTTGTCGGTGGACTGAGTGACAGTGAGGAAAGCCGCAGTCTTGCACCTGAACTGATTACTCACGATCCTGCTATAGAGACGAGGGAGGAATACCTCGCTTCATTAAAAAAGAACTATATAAATGTTTTATCAAAGGGCTTGCACGGCTGTATAGGTGCAAGATACGGAGAGACATTTGCTGCGGGCAGAGCATTTATGACGGATCCGCTTGTGTATGCGCCGGTAGGAAACCCGCAAAAGGATATCAATTATCTTGAATATACCGATGCAAATTCCTTGGCAGAAAACATGAATCGACTTATTACCGATGTTGACAGGATACATGAAATCGAAAACGCAAATAATGAGTATTATAATAATTATGTCAGACCTGATTCAAGAATACTGAACACGCTGAAAATTGCTTTCCCTGAATATTTTTAAAAAGAACAGAACCGCAGATTTTTGACATGCTGCGGTTCTGCCGTTTTTTATTTTAATTTAACTGCAATATATTCATCTGTTTCAACGATGCAGTCTTTGCTCGGGTAGGGAGCGATATCAGAATACTTTTTGTGAGCTTCATCATACTGTGCTCTTGTGCAATGCTTAAAGCTGACGCCGATATAATTGCAGAATTTGTAAAGTTCGTCCTCGGGCTTGTCTCTGTCAAATGAGTTTCTTATGCTCCAATCCAGATAGGATCTTCCGATATAATCATATTTTCGTTTTGCTTTATCGGCGGAATCGCCGGATGCCAAACGGTTTATGAGTTTGCCCACCGGAGATGAATCGGAAACGGAGGTTAAGTCTGTTATGTGATCCGACATATTATAGCCGCCGATAAAGACAACAGGCTTATTTGTATCGCAGTTTTCACTTATTCGGCTGTTCACTGTCAAAATAACGTTTTTTTCTTCCTCAAATCGCTGGTTATTTATCCAATACGATTTATTTGAAGCGCCGATTTGAATAATCAGTGTGAAAACAAATAAAGCGGCAAAGGATTTCTTAGCGAGGCTTTTGCCTGATTGAACATTAAGACAAAGAAGAAAAGCCGTAAAAGCAACAAAGAACGGCATTCCCTGTTCGGTTCTGTATTCTGCGCCGCCGCCTCTGAAAAGTGTCATAGCAAAAACAGGGAGAATCCCGCCGAGAAAAAGAAGAAAACTCGAAAAGCTTTTTGTCTTTTTTATGTTGACAATGAATAAAATAATGAATATTATTCCTGCCGCAAACAATACAGTAAAGGCGGGATTGCAGAACACTTTAAGCCCCCAATAGGCAATATATGAACGGATAAGATTTTTAACAGCTTTTATTGATGCTGTCCAAAAGCTTTGAGTTCTTGCAAAAGAATTGACTTCAATTGAGAAGATTTTTATGAGCGCCTTTGTGATAACAGTCTCAAACACAACACCGAGCACAAGAACTGCGGCATGAAAAATTCCTTTTGAAATAACCTCTCCCGTTTTTATTCCGTTTTCAGTGCGTTCTTTAAGTATAAAAACTGCAAATACCGTGCCGATATAGGGCAGAATTATGCATTCATACCAGGAAAAAACAAACATCATCAGCACAGTCGGCAGAATAAGGCAACGCCATATATCGCTGTATTTAATCGAAAAATACAATGCAAGCGACAGCAGAACCGTACAGCCTCCGACCGTCAGTATTGCTCCGTTATAAATAAAATACTCCGCCAGAAGAGGGAATGAAATATATATGCAGGAAAAAACAATAGACGGAACGATGCTTCTGTATTCCGTGAAACCGTCAAAAATTGCGAGCATTATAAGCGTTCCGAGAATAAAGCAAACGAGTCCGAGCAACGGCTCAAACCAAACGGGGCAGTCCCATAAATTGAGCACTCTTTCGACAACCGTTGCCGTAAATCTTCCCTGACCGAAAAGCATACCGCTGTAATATCGGTCATATGAAAGCCAGTCGATTGACGGCGAAGGGTTGGTAAGATAAAAACCGTATGCTCCGAGAGCTGTCAACGCAACAGCTATCAGATAAAAAGGGTTAGTTATTCGTTTGCATATCGACTCTTTGAGGTCAAGATTTTGATTTGTAAGCTTATGTTTAATCATTTGTTTTAATCACTTCTCCGATTTTTACAACAATGTATTCGTCATTTTCTACAATGAAACCCTTGTTCGGATATGACGGCAGGTCAGCATATCTCTTTTGGGCATCTTCAAATTGATCTTTGGTGCAGTGCTTGTAGCTTACCCCTATATAATCGCAGAATTTGTAAAGCTCACTATTTGGATTTTGTGGATCAAGTGGGTAATTTATAGACCAATTGATATATGAAGAGCCTAAATAATCGTACAAATGAATTTCTAACTCATCGTTGCCGTCATAAGAAAATTTTTGTGCGATTTTCTCTGTAATCGTATTTTTCCCAGCGACTATCTTCCTGTTAAAATTGTCAGATAAGCGAATATTTCCTATAAAGACAACAGGTTTTTGAATGTCATGTTCATGGGTCAACAATCCATTAATATTTAATATAAGGTTTTTTTCTTCTTCATAGCGTTGATTATTAATCCAATAAGCACGGTTTGATCCACCAATCTGCAAAATAAGTATAAACACAAATGAGGCGGCAAAAATACGTTTTAATGTTTGCTTTTTTACTTTAATTGTTTGGGCAATAAAGTAAAAAACAAAGGCAACAAAAAATGGCATACCCTGCTCTGTACGATATTCCTTTCCTCCGCACCTAAGTAAAGTCATAAAAAATAGTGGAATTAGAATTCCGATAAAAAGAAGAAACCTTGCAAAGCTTTTATGCTTTAGTGTATCAAAAATTATGATCACCAATAAAGACAATAAAAAAACTGCAAGAACGGTAAAAGCAATATTACCAAAACACATTGCAACCCAATTGCGAATATATGAAAAGAAAAGATTTCTAAATGCCAAAATAGAAGTATACCAATTTATCCCAAAATTAGCATTGTGATTTACTGAAATAGAAAATAACTTTATTAAGATTTTTGTAAATATAAATTCAAAAACTGAACTGAAAAATAACACCAGAGCAAAAGGGAAACCATTTGAAAATATTGTGTGCAACTTGACTTTATTCTCATTGCTTGTATGAAAAATCAATAAGGCAAATACCGTGCCGACATAGGGCAGAATCATGCATTCATACCAGGAAAAAACAAACATCATCAGCACAGTCGGCAGAATAAAGCAACGCCATATATCGCTGTATTTAATCGAAAAATACAATGCAAGCGACAGCAGAACCGTACAGCCTCCGACCGTCAGTATTGCTCCGTTATAAATAAAATACTCCGCCAGAAGAGGGAATGAAATATATATGCAGGAAAAAACAATAGACGGAACGATGCTTCTGTATTCCGTGAAACCGTCAAAAATTGCGAGCATTATAAGCGTTCCGAGAATAAAGCAAACGAGTCCGAGCAACGGCTCAAACCAAACGGGGCAGTCCCATAAATTGAGCACTCGTTCGACAATCGTTGCCGTAAATCTTCCCTGACCGAAAAGCACACCACTGTAATATCGGTCATATGAAAGCCAGTCGATTGACGGCGAAGGGTTGGCAAGATAAAAGCCGTATGCTCCGATAGCTGTCAACGCTACCGCTATCAGATAAAAAGGGTTGGTTATTCGTTTGCATATCGACTCTTTGAGATCAAGATTTTGATTTGTAAGCTTATGCTTAATCATTTCTATTTTCCCCGTTATTATTAAAGTTTATTCTTTCTTCCTCAATAACAAGCGGCCGATTCATAACCCTTGTGTTTATATTGAGGACATATTCTCCGAGAAGTCCGATAAAGAATAGCTGAACGCTTCCGAGAAAGCACATGCCGATAAGCACGGGTGCCATGCCCATCGGGAAGTTATCCCACATGATAAGCTTGAGAATGAGATAAATTATTCCGACAATGAAGCTTATCGCACCTACTCCTACGCCGAAAAATGTTGCGAGCCTGAGGCCGATTTTGGTGTAAGAGGTGAAGCTTAGCATCGCCGCATCATAAAGCGTGTAAAAATTATTATGTGTCTTTCCCGCTCTGCGCTTTGCCTGCTCATAAGGAATATCCTTGCGCCTGTAGCCGAGCTCCGCAACAATTCCTCGGAGAAAAGGCGTGGGATCCTTGAGATTTCTGAGAACCTCAATAAATGACTTGTCATAAAGACCGAAGCCGGTAAAGTGTTCAATCTGCTCAACGTCGCTCATTTTCTTGATGAGTTTATAATAGCAGGTACGTAAAAATCTGATGATTTTATTTTCTTTGCTCGTTGTTTTAATGGCGCAGACAATTTTATAGCCGTTCTCCCATTCGTGAACAAGTTTCGGAATCATTTCGATCGGGTCCTGAAAATCGCAGCACATACAAATTGTGCAGTCGCCTGTTGTTTGCAGCATTCCGTAATAAGGTGAATTGAATTGGCCGAAGTTTTTGGCATTGAAAATTGCCTTGATCTTCGGATTGTTTTTGCAAATTTCACGTAGGAGCTGACGTGTGTTGTCCTTTGAATCATTGTCAATAAAGAGAATTTCATAGTCATATTCGGGAAGGCTTTTTCCTAATTCATTTATGACAGCCTCACTTATCGGAACAACGTTTTCTTCCTCGTTATAGCACGGAATCATAATGCTGATTTTTTTCATATTCAAGACCTCAATCCAAAAATTCTTTTATTCCTGCTTCAAAGCTTATTTCGGGAACAAATCCCGTGTCCTTTGTCAGCTCGGAAATATCTGCCTGTAAAAACATGACCTGATTGCGAGAGTACGGTATTGCGCCGAAGTCAATTTCCGACCGGCTGCCGCAGAGCTCATGTATTTTTTCTATATATTCTCTCAGCGGTTTGGCTTTGCCGCTTCCGAGACAGTAGATTTTTTCATTGTGTTCACTGTCACAGCCGACGAGATAAAACGCGTTTGCGGCATCCCTTGCACTCAGAAAATCCCAGAGCTGTTCGCCCTTGCTGAATTCGGCCTTTTCGTTGGCGGTGAATTTATTTATTGCCGATTTTATTACGGAGTTCTCCGGATCGTACTTCCCGTAAACGCTGAGAATTCTCACCCATGTGTGATTTATGCCGAGCTTGCGGCATTTTAGTCTGCTGAGCTGACCTGCGGCAAGCTTAGCCATGCCGTAGCCCGTAAAAGGAAATGCCGGTGTTTCGGGGGTCAGCGACTTATCGCAAAGACCGTATTCCGCCTGCGAGCCTGCGCCGATAAATTTTCGGCAGCCCATTTTTTTTGCCAGCTCAACGGCATCAAGGGTGTATTCAATATTTTTAAGCTGAAGGTCGGCATCGTCTCTTGCCATTCCAGTGGTACCCGCCCAAGCGAGGTGGTAGAAAACATCATAATCATTTTCTTCGGGAACAAAGCTTTTCATTTCGTCAAGAGAACAGCAGACTTTTTTTATGAGTCTGTTGTCGGGAATATCGTCAACTCTTTTTGAACCTCTGTGGCAGAGCACAGTGATCTCGACGTTTTCGGCGATGAGCTTGTCGATTATTGCTCGGCCGACCGAGCCTGTTGCACCTGTTATTACGGCTTTTTTCATAATATCACTCTTTTATCAGCGGAATGTACATGTTCTGAGCCAGCTCATCTCTGTCAAGGAACGGAGCAAGATCCTCAAGCGGAGGACTGACAAGCGTTCCGTCGGGGAGACGTTTAGTGCTGCTTTTAGGCTCCCAAACCTGCTTTGTATCCGTGAAGATTTCGCAGAAAGCATAGCCGTCGGTTGCAAGAGTCTTTTTGACCGCGTCCTGCATTTCGGCATTACTGCTTGCCGAAAAATACGGGAATCCGAAGGCCTTGGCTATGTTCTCAAATTTCGGGAAGGAAAGATCGCCGCTCTCCGGACCGATGCCTACCTTGGTGTGCTCTTTGAACAGGTTGTTTTGAGTTATTCTGATACTGTGGTAGCCGCTGTTGTTAATAAGGAAAAGCTTGATTGGCAGCTTATTTGTGATTATTGTCTGTAGCTCCTGAAGATTCATCATTATGCTGCCGTCACCCTCGAGGCAAATCGTGTCCTGCTTTTTGCCCGAAACGCAGAGGCCGACAGCCGCCGGCAGACCGTAACCCATGCTTGCGATTGCGCTGTTGATGATGAATCGTGAGCCGTGCTTGATTGTCCAGCACTGATGGCCGGCAACGCAGCAAGCGCCGTTGCTGACCGCCGTAAGCGAATTCTCGGGAAGCTGATCGGCAAGATATTTTATGAAAGCATAAACATTGGCCGTTGTGCCGTTCTCCTCCTTATGACGCGGGAGCACGACCGGATATTTTTCTTTCCATTCAAGACACTGTCTGCGCCAATCGTTTCCGCCGAAAACGGGAGCATTTTCATCACTTACATTTCTGATAACGGCTTCGAGAAAATCCTTTGCGTCCGCCCAAACAGGCATATCAACATGAATGGTCGGTTTTTTCATCTCAGCCTTGTCAATGTCAACCATGATTACCTCGGCGGCTCTTGCCCATGTGCCGTAGTCATAGCCGACCTGACGTATGCTGATTCTTGTGCCAACCGTGAGAAGAAGATCGGAATTTTGAACGGCAAAGTTTCCCGGGCGGTCGCCCATGTTGCCGCCCCTGCCGCAATAGAGAGGGTCTTTATCCTCTATAACGTCAATGCTGTTCCAGTATGTTACGACGGGAACGCCGAGAAGCTTTGAAGCTTTTTTGAAAGCTTCATATCCGCCCGAAAGACGTATTCCACCGCCGGCATAGATAACCGGGCGCTTGGCATTTTTTATTTTTCGGAGAATTATTTTAATTGTATTGTCATCGATCTTGGGCGGAAGCTCACCGTCGTCATCGGTCGGATCATAGCCCTTGAGGTCATCTGTTTCAATATAACTGCCCTGATAATTAACGGGTATATCAAGCCAAACGGGACCCGGTCTGCCCGTCGTGGCGAGATGCCATGCCTTTTCAAGCATATAACGTATATCGTTGATATCCTCAAGCATGGCGGAGTATTTGCACATGCAGGAGATAGCTTTTGTGATATCAAATTCCTGGTCACCGACAGCTCTGAGAGGGAGTCCCTCGGTGAACTGCTCGGCATATCGTGCCGTTGTGGTGTATTTAACCTGACCGCTGACGACAAACATAGGAATCGAATCGAGCCATCCGCCGACAACGCCGGTAATTGCGTTTGTGCCGCCGGGACCTGTAGTAACGCAGAGAGCGGCAATTTTGTTATTGAGTCTGGCATAGGCTTCTGCCGCAATTGCGCTTGCCTGCTCATGGTGATTATAGGTGCAATGAATTCTGTCGTTATGACCGAATGCGTCGTTGAGGTGCATTGCACCGCCGCCGACAACAGTAAAGCAGTCGGTTACGCCGCGGTCGGCAAGAAAATTTGCAATATAGTCAGCAAGTCTGATTTTCATTTTCTTCATCCTTTGTCGGTTTTGATTTAAAAGCCCAAAATTTGTTCATGACAAAATTGAGCGGAATTGTTATAACGAGCGCGCCGAGGCTTGCAATGAAGAACGGAACGCTGATTTTTGTAAGTAGAATTTTTATTATCGGCGAAAGTATCAAGCCTGTAATACCGTAGCAGGCAAAGGTCTTGAAATAAGTTTTGAAATGCTCGAAAAAGCTTTTTTTGCCTGAGCCGAAAACATATCTGTTGTTCCAAAAATACGAGTTTGAAACGCTGACAACAAAAGCAATGATAGTCGTTATAACGATTTTAACATTGTTGCCGTCGGTAGATATGCCGAGAAGCGCAAGAAGATTTAAAATGCCGATAAATTTTGTGTTCTTGAAAAGAACGTAGTAGCAAAGCATTTCAATGCCGTAGGAAATCGCGGTGTTAGACACGCCGACAAGCCCGAATTTTATAAACTGTATCAGCGAGCTAAGCTTTTCGTTCTGCAAAAGAGCTTTGATTTTATTCATTTTTGAGCGCCTCGATGACAGTCTTTGCCATATACATGAGCTTTTCGTCCGTCATGCCGGGATAAACGCCGATCCAAAAGGAATCATTCATGATTCTGTCGGTGTTTTCGAGCGTACCGACAACACGGTAGCCCTTGCCGCTTGCACGCATCTCGTCAAAGCAGGGATGCTTTATAAGATTGCCGGCGAACAGCATTCTTGTCTGAACGCCCTTACTCTCAACGTATTGAACGAGCTTGTTCCTGTCAACGCCGTCCCTGCAGGTGATGAAGAATCCGAACCAGCTCGGGTCGGAATTCTCATTCGCCTCCGGAAGCATGAGCTTATCGGAAACGCACTCAAGAGCATCGTGAAGCACCTTGAAATTGTGCTTTCTTTTTTCGACGAAGCTCGGAAACTTCTTCAACTGAGCGCAGCCGACTGCCGCCTGCATATCCGTGGCTTTAAGATTGTAGCCGAAGTGGGAGTAAACATATTTATGGTCGTAGCCGAGCGGAAGCTCGCCGTACTGTCTGTCAAAGCGGTGACCGCAGAGGTTATCCTGACCGGGCTCGCACATACAGTCACGTCCCCAGTCACGCATAGAGCGGATAATTTTGTGAAGAAGCGGATTGTTTGTATAAACTGCGCCGCCTTCGCCCATTGTCATATGGTGCGGCGGATAGAAGCTGCTTGTGCCGATATCTCCGATTGTGCCCGTAAATTTCGTCTCTCCGTCAATTGTATAGGTCGAGCCGAGCGAATCGCAGTTATCTTCAACAAGCCAAAGGTTGTGCCTGTCGCAGAAAGCCTTGACAGACTTGAGGTCAAACGGATTGCCGAGCGTATGCGCAACCATGACGGCCTTTGTCTTATCTGAATATGCTTTTTCGAGCATGGAAACGTCAATGTCTGCATTCGGAAGCTTTACATCAACAAAAACGGGAATTGCGCCGAACTGAATCATCGGTGTAACGGTCGTCGGGAAGCCTGCCGCAACGGTGATTACCTCATCGCCGGGTTTGATCGCTCTTTCTTTGAGGAGGGGAGAGGTGAGCGTCATAAACGCAACGAGGTTTGCGCTTGAGCCCGAATTGACGAGCGAACAAAACTTTACGCCGAGATATTTGCTGAAATCGCTCTCAAACTGCTTTGTATATCTTCCTGCTGTGAGCCAGAATTCAAGCGCGCTGTCAACAAGGTTCACCATTTCCTCAGAGTCGTAAACTCTTGAAGCGTAAGGGATTCGCTGTCCCTCTCTGAATTCGGTTGGAACATTGTGAAATTTGTCGCAGTATTCCCTTACCTTTTCGAGTATTTCATCATGTAACTGTTCTTTTTCGTTCATTGCGATTTCTCCGTTCAAATATTAAAAAATTCTTTTATCTGTTTGGCGGTATATATCGTCATGTCCTCATTGCCGACATATGCCTTTGTCCATTCAACGGTTTTTTCAACAGCCTGACGTGCCGTCCATCTCGGCTTCCAGCCGAAAACAGATTTGACCTTTGAACAGTCAAGCTTGAGGAAATTTGCCTCGTGCGGTCCGTCCTTATGCTCAGCAACGAAGCTCTGTCCGCCGCCCCAAGCGTCGCAGAAGCAGCCTGCCAGCTCGCCCGTTGTGAGACAGTCGGACTCATTAGGGCCGACATTGTACCAATCGGCAACGCTTGCGTCCTCATACTGCGCCGCCGCTATCATCAAGTAAACATAGAGCGGTTCGAGCACATGCTGATAGGGACGAATGGAGTTCGGGTTTCGTACCTTAATATCCTCGCCCTTAATTGCCGCCCTTACGCAGTCGGGGATAATTCTGTTTGCCGCAAAGTCGCCGCCGCCTATAACATTGCCTGCTCTTGCGGTGGAAATTCTTACACGATTATCTGCAAAGAATGAGCTTTTGTAGCTGTGGGTTACAAGCTCGGAGCAGGATTTTGAGTTTGAATACGGATCAAAGCCGTCAAGAGGCTCATTCTCACGGAAACCCCAAATAGTTTCATCGTTTTTATAAACTTTATCGGTCGTAACGTTGAGAAACGATTTGACCGAATCTCCCGTTCTTATACATTCGAGAATGTTGACCGTGCCCATTACATTGGTTTCATAAGTATATTTCGGATTGTTGTAGGATTCGAGGACAATCGGCTGAGCTGCAAGATGTAAAACAATCTCGGGCTGAATCTCGTCAAAAACATTTTTGAGATTCTCAAAGTCTCTGATATCGCCGATTACGGAATTCATTCTTCCTCCGAGACCCGTAATCTCAAACATGCTCGGGTTCGTCGGCGGTTCAAGCGAATAGCCGGTTATATCGGCACCCGCAAGCAGGAGAATGTTGCAAAGCCACGTTCCCTTGAAGCCCGTGTGTCCCGTAACGAGAACCTTTTTACCTTTATAAAATGTAAGATCAAGCATAATAATTACTCCGTTAAGTTATCTTATTACCAGATTTTCCACGGTGCGGTGGAATCTGCCCACATTTTTTCAAGCTGTTGCTTTTCTCTGAGGGTATCCATCGGTTTCCAGAAGCCGTCGTGCATATAAGCGTCAAGCTGACCGAGAGAGGCGCAGGTTTCAAGCGGCTTTTTCTCAAAAACAGTCTCGTCTCCGTCAATAAAATCGAAAATTTTCGGCTCAAGTACCATAAAACCGGCATTGATGCGTCCTCCGTCGTTATCGCTTTTTTCACGGAAGGAAGAAATCTTATTGTCTTTTTCAATATCAAGCACACCGAAGCGTTGACCGATATTAACGGCGGTCAGTGTTGCAATGTGTCCGTTATCCTTATGAAATTTAACAAGGTCGTCAATATTGATGTCTGCAACGCCGTCACCGTAGGTCAGCATGAAAGGCTCGTCGCCTATATATTTCTGAACTCTCTTAACTCTGCCGCCTGTCATTGTGTTAAGACCCGTATCAACAAGCGTAACCTTCCATGGCTCATTCTCGTTTGAATGAACAATCATTTTGCCGTTATCGGTAAAGTCGAAGGTAATATCACTCCTGTAAAGGAAATAATCGGCAAAATATTCCTTGATAACATGCTGCTTATAGCCGCAGCAGATAACAAAATCATTATAGCCGTAAGATGAGTAGATTTTCATTATATGCCAAAGGATCGGCATACCGCCTATCTCAACCATAGGTTTAGGAATAAGATGACTCTCCTCACTTATTCTGGTTCCGAATCCGCCTGCAAGAATAACCGTTTTCATAAAATCGCCGCCTTTTCATTATTTTTAAATACAAATTCCCAGTATAAAATACCTATACTACTATATCACATGCGGCGGTTAAAATCAAGAATATAATACTGTTTACACGCTTTAATTTGAACAAAAAACTATCTTATGCGCTTTATACCCAAAATAGGAAGCACGTTTTTTTGCACATTTCACAAAAATAAAAAATCTGAGGGAAATCTATTGACATTTGCTCGTGTTTGGTTTATCCTATGGTCGTAGGGTAAACGATTACCCAAACCAAACGAAATGGAGAGTATATGGACGGTAAAAGCATTTCGATGGTCGATATAGCCCGAATGTCGGGAGTTTCGATCGCCACGGTCTCAAGGGTTCTTAATAAGAACGGACGGTATTCCGCCGAGACCGAAAAAAAAGTAATGGCAGTCGTCGAGAAGTACAATTACGCCATAAATCCCAACGCACAGGGATTAAGAACCAACAGGACAAAAACTATCGGAGTTATAATTCCCGATATTACAAACGAATATTTCTCACAGATAGTAAGGTCGGTTGAAAGCACGGTTATCCCGATGGGATATAACGTATTTGTCTGCGACAGTGACGAGAATGTTGATTATGAATCTCATCATATTGCGTCACTCCAGTCAAAGGGTGTTGAAGGTATAATTTATTTCAGCGTAAGAAAACCGGGCGACGAAGTTTCAAAGGAATTTACGGTTCCCGTTGTTTACATTGACAGACGTCCGGGTGTTGAATTTAACTTCGTTTCTTCCGACAACGAAACGGGCGGCTTTCTCGCAACTGAGGAGCTTATCAAAAAGGGCTGCCGAAAGATAGTTCTTATTCATGATGTCAACTCTTACTCAACGGTTAACAAACGTAAGCAGGGCTACCTCAGAGCACAAAAGCAATATGGCATTGAGATTGACGACAGCAGAATGGTTCCTTGCAGAGTTTCCTATCCCGATGCGAGGAACACTGTGAAAAAACTTGTTGCCGACGGCGTAGACTTTGACGGAGTTTTCTGCACAACGGATTCTATGGCACTCGGAGCATTGAGAGGTCTAAAGGAGAGCGGAAAAAGAGTTCCCGAAGATGTCAAGCTTGTAGGCTTTGACGGTATAACACATACCGAGATTTCAGATCCGCCGATAACAACGGTCATTCAGGACACAGACCAGCTCGGTAAAAGATCGGTTGAGGTTTTGATGGATCTTATCAATAACAACACGGGTAAGATTCACGAATACACAATTCCCGTTAAGCTTTCGGTTAGAGGAAGCACGGACTGATTAAATAATTTAAGAAAGGGTTCAGCCCTTTTTTAAATAGCTGTTGAGTAAACCTTTACTCAACGATATATACAAATTATTTCCACATAATATATTTCGTAAAGCAGCATTGAGAAAGGAAGGATACCATGAGTACTCTCGTTGAAATGAAAGGGGTAGTCAAAAAGTTCCCCGGAGTTACAGCGCTGAAGGATATTTCCTTCGATATCCAAGCGGGCGAAGTACACGTCCTGCTCGGAGAGAACGGAGCCGGTAAATCGACCCTGATGAAAATTCTTTCGGGCGTTTACCAGCCGACCGAGGGAAAAATAATCATCGGCGGCAAGGAATTCAGCAAGCTCACGCCGAAGGACTCCTATGATAACGGAATCAGCGTTATCTACCAGGAATTGAGCGTTATCAATGAACTTTCGATTCAGGAAAATCTTTTTGTCGGAAAGCTTCCGATGAAAAAGATAGGACTTGCATCGGTCGTTGATTACGGCGAAATGAACAGGAAAGCGAAAGAGCTTCTGGCAAAGATCGGTCTTAACAGAGACCCGAAAACGTTGGTCGAGGATATCAGCGTTTCGGAAAAGCAGCAGGTCGAAATTGCAAAGGCGCTGGCATCCGACAGTAAGGTAATCGTCATGGACGAGCCTACGGCCTCTCTGACAAACAAAGAGGTTGAGCACCTTTTTGATGTTGTCAGAGCACTGAAAAAGGAAGGCAAAGGAATTGTATTTATCTCGCATAAGCTTGCCGAGATTAAAGAAATCGGAGACAGAGTTTCGGTTCTTAAGGACGGTGCTTATGTCGGAACAAAGCAAGTAAGCGATGTTTCGGTTGACGATCTTGTAACGATGATGGTCGGCAGAACGGTTCAGAACACCTACCAGCATGAGGACGCTCCTGATAATTACGACGGCGAGGAGGTAATCTTCGAGGTCAAGAATCTTTCCCGTAAGGACGGAAAGGTAAAGGACGTTTCGTTCAAGCTTCATAAGGGCGAAATAGTCGGTTTTTCCGGACTCGTCGGATCGGGCCGAAGCGAAATGATGAACTCGATCTTCGGTGCCGAACCGAAATCGTCGGGCGAGGTTTTCATAGACGGCAAGAAGGTCAACATCAAAAGCCCGTATTCGGCAATAAAGCACGGACTTGCGATGGTTACGGAAAACAGACGTGAGACCGGATTCTTCCACAACTTTGATATCAAGCAGAATATTTCGATTCTGCCGTTTATAAAATCGTCAAGTCTCGGCGGTGCCGGCGGACTGATAAGCAGCAAATTCGAAAAAGAATGTGCCGAAGCTCAGAAAAAGAGCCTTAATATCAAATGTTATTCCGTAGATCAGGGTATCACGGAGCTTTCGGGCGGTAATCAGCAGAAGGTAATCCTTGGCAAATGGGTAGCCGCCGATTCACAGATAATTATTTTTGACGAGCCCACAAAGGGTATTGATATCGGCAGTAAGAGTGAAATTTACACCCTTATGCGTAGGCTTGCCGACGAGGGCAAGGGAGTCCTTGTTGTTTCGTCGGAGCTGCCGGAGCTTCTCGCGGTTTGCGACACGATCCATGTTTTCAGAGAGGGTCAAATAGTTAAAACCTTCCCGCACAGAGAAGCAACAGAAGAAAATATCATCAAAGCGTCTACGGCGGATATCGCCTGAATTAGGAAAGGAACGTGAATACCATGTCTGAAAAAATAAAGCAGGTTAAACCTAAGGAAAAACTCACTTTTAATATGATCTGGCAGAAGTACGGAACATTCGGAATTCTTGTAATCTTGCTTGTAATTCTTGCAATTATGAGACCCGGAACCTTCTTCTCCACAGCAACGATAACACAGATTCTTTCACAGAGTTCGGTTAACATTCTTATTGCGATGGGCGAGTTCTTCGCAATCCTTATCGCAGGTATCGACCTTTCGGTCGGCTCGGTTGTTGCCCTGACCGGTATGGTCTCGGCTCAGATGATGGTCGCAGGCATCAATCCGCTGATTGCAGTTTTGCTCGGCATAATCTTCGGCGGCTTACTCGGCTTCATCAACGGACTTCTTATCAACGTAACCGGACTTCATCCGTTCATCATCACGCTCGGTACGCAATCGATTTTCAGAGGCGTAACACTTATCATCTCAAACTCAAGCGCAGTTTTCGGTTTCCCGAAATCATTCACAAACATTATTTCTTACAAAGTATTTGACCTTCTCCCAATCGTTGCGATAATCGCAATCGTTGTAGCGCTTCTTCTCTCGTTCCTAACAAGGAAAACAAAGGTCGGCAGAAACATTTACGCACTCGGCGGCAACAAAGAATCGGCTTGGTACTCGGGTATCAACGTTAACATGCACACGCTTATCGTATTCATTATCTCGGGTATTTGCGCAGGTATCGCAGGTATCGTCCTTCTCGGACGTGTCGGTTCTGCTGAGCCGGCAGCCGCAACAGGATTTGAAACTTACGCAATCGCAGCTTCAATCATCGGCGGAACAAGCTTCTTCGGCGGTAAAGGTAAGATCTTCGGCGTTGTAATGGGCGGTCTCATCATCGGCGTTATCAACTACGGTCTTAACATTCTCGCAGTTCCGAGCGTTTGGCAGCAGGTTGTTATGGGCTTGCTCATCATCGGTTCCGTTGCACTCGACAGATTCGTAGCTCGCAAGAAATAATCTAACCGCAAAGAGGTGCTTTTTATGAAACCAATGTTTAATCCGTCGCTTATGTGCATGGATCTCCTTGATATAAAAAATCAGACGGAGATCCTCAACGAAAGATGCGACCTATATCATGTGGATATAATGGACGGTCACTTCGTCAAGAACATTACTCTTTCACCTGATTTTGTAAAAGCTTTCTCAACTATAGCAAAGAAACCTATTGATTGTCACTTGATGGTTACAACACCCGATGATTACATCGAAAATCTCGCTAAGGCAGGGGCAGGCTATATCTGTCCCCATGCCGAAACGATAGTCAACGACGCTTTCAGAATCATGAACAAGATTGAGTCGCTCGGCTGCAAAAAGGGAGTTGTGCTCAGTCCGTCAACTCCGCTCTCGGCAATCAAGCATTATATCAACAGAATTGATAAGCTTACAATAATGTCTGTTGACCCCGGATTTGCAGGACAGCCTTTTATCGAGGAAATGCTTGATAAAATCAGCGAGGCGAGAGAGCTTAAAGAAAAGTACGGCTATAACTATCTTATTGAGGTTGACGGCTCATGCAATCAAAAAACCTTCAAGCGTCTTTACGATGCAGGAACGGAAGTGTTCATTGTCGGTTCCTCCGGACTGTTCTCAAAGGATCCGGATCTTTGCAAGGCATGGGATATCATGACAGATGAATTCAAAACCCTGACAGGCGCAGAAATATAATTGATTACCTGCCAAAAGGAGGTGGACAGGATGGGAAATTTAACTTTGGGAATTGACATCGGCGGAACGAATTTCAGGCTCGGTGCAGTCGACGAGGAAGGCAACATCAGTCACTTTGAAAAAAATTCAAGCAGAGTCTTTGATGCGGGCGATGTTGTGGAGATAATTCACAAGGAAATTGAGGATTATATGGACAGATACGGAATCCGTGATTCTGTCAGAGCCGCGGCGGTCGGAATACCGTCAATAGTCAGTAAGGATAAAAAGACAATTATTTCAACCCCGAACCTTAAAGGGTTCAACAATATCCGATTCAGCGACAAGCTTCAGGAAAAGCTCGGTATTCCGGTTTTTCTTGACAGAGATGTAAATTTTCTCCTTATGAATGACATGAATAAGCTGAAAATCGACAATACTAAAACCGTGCTCGGTTTTTATGTCGGAACCGGTTTCGGAAATGCCATCTGCATCAACGGCAAGCTCTATGCCGGCAAGAACGGTGCGGCAGGCGAGCTTGGACACATTCCTCTTTATGATGTTGATGAGGAATGTACCTGCGGCAATATCGGCTGTTCGGAAACAAGATGCTCGGGCAAGAGACTTGAATACCTTGCGGAAAGGTATTTCCCCGATGTTTCGATAAGAGAGGTTTTTAAGTATCACGGAAATTCACCGATTATTTTAAAATTTGTCAAGGATCTTGCAATTCCTATCGCAACAGAGATAAATATTCTTGATCCCGATTATTCAATAATTGCAGGCGGAGTTACTTTTATGGAGGGCTTTCCGAAGGACGTTCTTCTCAAAGCTGTCCATGAAAAGGTGCGCAAGCCTTACCCGGAGGAAAACCTTGAAATCATGTTTACCGAGCATGACCAGCAGAGCGGAATTTACGGCAGCGGAATTTACGCTCACCAAATGTTAAAGAATATTATCTGACGGCAGATTGATCCGTTGGTAGTATTAAAAAACGGAAGCTGTTAAAACAGTTACCGAAAAAAATATTCAAAACAGAAAGGATAATCACTATGAAAAAGACACGAATTCTCAGCATTATTTTAGCGGCAGTTATGGTATTTGCACTTGTACTCACAGGTTGCAGCACAGGCGGCAATACAGACAAGAACACAGGCAGCGCAGACTATGCAGTTATTCTCAAACCGCTTTCAAATGACTTCTGGGCAAAGATGAAGGCAGGTATTGAGGAAGAAGCAAAGAAGCAGGGTGTTACTGTTGATATCTTTGCAGCAACAACAGAGGAAGACACAGAAGGCCAGCTCAAGATCCTTGAAAACTGTATCAACAAGGGCTACAAGGCAATCGGCGTTGCTCCGCTTTCACCGACAAACCTTATTAACGGTATTGTTGAGGCTAACAAGAAGGGCATCTATGTAATGAACATCGACGAGAAGATCGACATGGATACTCTTAAGGCAGCAGGCGGCAGCGTTATCGCTTTCGCAACAACGGATAACGAAAAGGTCGGCGAAAAGGGCGCTCAGTATATCATTGAAAAGCTTGCAAACGGCGGCGAAGTTGCTATCATCGAGGGTAAAGCAGGTAACGCTTCCGGTGAATCAAGAAAGACAGGCGCAACAAACGCATTCAATGCTAACTCAAAGGTTAAGCTTGTAGCTTCTCAGCCGGCAGACTGGGATCGTCAGAAGGCTCTTGATACGGCAGCAAGTATGCTTCAGTCAAATCCGAACCTCAAGGCTATCTACTGCTGCAACGACACAATGGCACTCGGCGCACTTCAGGCTGTTAAGAATGCAGGCAAGGACGTTATCGTAGTAGGTACAGACGGTGCAGAAGAGGCTCTCCAGAGCGTTCAGGCAGGCGAGCTTTCAGCAACAGTTGCTCAGGACTCCGCAGGAATCGGTGCAACATCACTTAAGCGTATGATCGAAGCCGTTAAGAATAAGGAGACTATCGACGCTAACGCAACTCCGGAAACAATTCCGGTTGACTCCAACCTTGTTACAAAATAATTAAATAAGGTTCTTTCCTCCGAACTTTATTATATGTAATCTGTAGATTACAAAAGCTCCGGGACACCTACGGCATACTGCGTCCCGGAGCACGAGCAAAAAAATGACGGCTCGATCGGCTCACTTCTTGATATATTTTCCCCTTCTATTTTCCAAAAACTGCTTTACGAGTTTAGATCGACCGACATTTTGTTGCCGCCGCATTGTTAATAAACGGTGTGGCGGCAACAATAAAGCATAATAATCGCTGATTAAATTTCAGCACGGTACAGCGAATGTGTGCCGCAATTTAATCAACGATTATTTGAAAGGTGGTTTTTTCTATGAAAATTGCAATAGGCTGTGACCATGTCGGATTTGAGTTAAAGGGCAAGGTCATTGAGCATCTTAAAGAAAAAGGAATCGAAGTTGTTGACTTCGGCACAAACAGCACCGAGCGCACGGATTATCCGATTTACGGCAAGGCGGTAGGTGAGGCGGTTGCCTCCGGTGAGTGCGATAAGGGCATATTGATTTGCGGCACAGGCGTAGGTATTTCTCTGGCGGCAAACAAGGTAAAGGGTATCCGCGCTGTTGTTTGCAGTGAGCCCTATTCAGCATTGCTTTCAAGACAGCACAATGATACAAATGTGCTTGCCTTCGGCGCAAGAGTTGTCGGACTTGACCTCGCTTTGATGATTGTTGACGCATGGCTCTCCGGCGTTTATGAGGGCGGACGTCATGCAAAGAGAGTACAGATGCTTGCAGATATTGAAAATGAAAGATAATCGGATTGCACCGAAAACGACCGTTGCAGAATTTTTGCGGCGGTCGTTTTTCGGTGCCGGAACCGTGTATATACAGATCTGAGATACCTGTTTAAAAGCAGCAATAAGACATAAATCTTCGTAAAGTGCATATTTCACAAAAAAAGCCAACTAATATTGTCTATTAACACCAAGTCAAGCACCTTGCACTTTGACGGAAAATAATTTATAATATTATTTGTGATGGTATAGTCAATTATTAGATTTTGTATAATAGGAGTGTTGCTTATGAAACGTAGGATTTTATCCGTCGCGATAGCGATTCTTATTTTGACCGTCTCGGTGATTCCGGGACTTTCCGCGCTGGCGGCAGGTACGGTGCCGACCTTATCGGGCGGCGTTTATCAAATCGGAACCGCTTCTGAACTTATTTGGTTTGCCGATGCCGTCAACAGCGGCTCACAGTCAATAAAGGGTAAGCTGACGGCGGATATCCAGCTCAATGCTCCCGGCTCTGTTGCTAACAAGTGGACGCCTATCGGTACGCAGGCAAGTCCGTTCCGCGGAACCTTTGACGGTGACGGACACACGGTCAGCGGAGTTTATGTTGATTCGGGTATTGACTGTGCGGGATTCTTCGGCAGCGTTGTAATTCCGAGCAATACTTCCGGTGATGCGGACGCTCCCGATAAAATGACTTCGGAATATGTTCTTCAGCACACTCAGACAAGCATTAAGAATATAAAGATAACAAATGCGGAAATTCACGGCGGCTACAGCGTCGGCGGTATTGTCGGCTATGCCGAGAATCTCGGACTTTCCGATTGCTCCTTCGAGGGAGATGTTTACGGCTCGGGTAACAGCATCGGCGGCATCGTCGGTTGGGCATACTATTATACGGTTATCAATCAGTGCTATTCTTCGGGAACAGTCAGCGGTAATCAGCGTGTCGGCGGCATCGCAGGCTATGCAAACGGCAACTCGGTTATAGTAAAGAGCTACAGCGATATGGCTGTTTCCGGCAAATTGAATGTCGGCGGTGTCGGCGGAACTCTCTCGGGCGCATTCCTTGAGGGCTGCTTCTTCCTCGGCTCTGTTTCGGCAGATGATACTGTCGGCGGACTTGTGGGCTACGCCCTTTTCTCAACAGTTTGCGACGCCTATGCAATAGCTCCCGTTACAAGCACGGGAAAAGAGGTTGGCGGTACGATAGGTTCCGTTTACGGCAGCGAATGTGACAGCAACTTCTACAGCTATGAGACTTCGGGCGTTGACGGCACGGCAGGTGTCGGACGTACATTGGCAGACATGAAGCTTTCCGCCTTTGTAAAAGAACTCAACGGTCAAAAAGCATACTTCTGCTTTGACTATACGGAGATCAATAACGGTTATCCCGTTCTTGCATGGATGCTTTCGCTTGATGTTTGGGCAGGCGACCGCTCTGTTCCGCAGAAGAATTCAAGCGGTACATATCTTATTTCAAAACCGTCGGAGCTTGCATGGTTTGCGGCTTTGGTAAACGGTCAGCTCAACGGCATGGATGCAAATCCCAATGCCAACGCAACCGTTACGGACAACCTTCTTATGAACATCAATGTCAATGATGACAGCTTTGGCGTTATTGAATGGACGCCGATAGGCATTGACGAGGCACACGGATATAACGGCATTTTCAACGGCGGCGGCTACAATATCGCGGGTCTTTATACGTCATCAAGCTCGGGCGACAGCGGAAGAAATATCGGTCTCTTTGGATATATCAATACCGGTACGGTCACGAATACTGTTGTGCTTGACGGCAGAGTCTCAGGCATTGAAAATGTCGGAGGTATTGCCGGCTATTTAAAAAGCGGTTCGATTCTTAACTGTGCGGTTGACAGTGAGGTAAGCGGCGATAAGGCAGTCGGCGGAATTGTCGGCAATCTCGGCGGCTCAACGGCAAGCGTATCAACGAGCGGTATGCTCGGCAGCATCGTGGGAACAAATTATTCCAACGATAAATCGTTCCTGACAAATGTCGGAGGCGTTGTAGGCTTCAGCAATAAGGCAACGGTAAACAAGTGCTTCAACTATGCGACGATAAGCGCTCCGAATGCAAGATTTGTCGGCGGTATTCTCGGCTACAACTCAGCCGGAACACTTACCAACAGCTACAGCACAGCGGCTCAGACAAGCGGTAACGTCATGGTCGGCGGACTTGTCGGCTACAACAATAACGGCACGGTCAAAACCTGCTATGTTTCAAGCAAAGTAACAGGTTCAAGCCAGGTCGGCGTCGCTTTCGGCAATACTGTGGGTGCAAACGTTTCGGGCATTATATTTGACGGAACATATAAAACAAACCTGTTGACAACGGGTGCAACGGAAAAAACTCCCGCCCAGATGACAGGGTCTTCCTCTGTTTCAAACATCGGATTTTCAAGCTCAGACTGGAGAGCAACCGCCGATGATACGTATTTTTATTATTATCCTCAGCTTACATCAATGTACAACATGTCCTCTGTAAAGGTGATAAAAGATGGTTCCGTGAGGAGCGTAAAGAGAGTTCAGGACAAGTATGTTGCAAAGGTTCAGATAGACGGACGCACGGATACATATTATGAAACCGTTGCGGCAGCTATTGACTATGCTTCAAACACAAGCTCAACCGTTCTTCCGACGGTTTATGTTATCCGTGATACCGAGCTTGCCTCAACCGTAAACATCACCTCGGAAATCGGAATTTTCTCCGAGGACGGCGCGACGCTCACAAGGGCGGCTTCGCTTACCGCTCCGATGTTCAACGTAACCGGCAAGCTGACCTTGGGCTCAAAGGTCTATGGAGACGAAAGCTCGGCTAATTTCTATATCGACGGCAACAATGTTGCGGCAACGGCTTCTGCAATCAAGGTTGCCGAGGGAGCAACGCTTACGGTTCAGCCTGGTGTTGAATTATATGACTTCAAAACCGCAGAGCAGTCAGCGGCAACCGTAATGGGTGCAGTTGTTTATAACCAAGGCACAACGGAGATCGTCGGCGGTATTTTCAGCGGAAATATCGGCAAGTCTGTCGGCGGCGTAATCTATAACCTTGAGGGCACCGTAAAAATCAGCGGCGGCATATTCAGATCAAATGAGGCGACACAGGGCGCAGTTCTTTACAATAACGGCGGACAGGCTGTCATCACAGGAGGCTCATTTACCGCTAATATTGCAAAGCTGAAGGGCGGTGTTGTGGCATCGTACAGTGTTTATGCAACAACGGCTGTCGGCGGAAAGGCTTCAATGACCGCTAATCAGGCAACCTATGGCGGCGCGATTTGCGCAATGAATTATTCAACGGTTGAAATCAGCGGCGGTACGCTTTCCTCTAACCGTGCATATTCTTCGGGCGGTGCAATTCAGATAGAAACAGGCGCAGAGGTCAGAATCTCAGGCGGCGATGTTTCAAGCAACACCTCGGATAAGGCACTCGGAAATGCGATCTATAACGGAGCAACGCTCTCTCTCGACGCTGCGGCTCAGATCGACTCTTCAAATGATATTTATCTTGTCAGCGGCAAGACCGTTGATATAACCGGCAAGCTCACATGCTCCGGATTTGCGGCAACTGTAACGCCGCAAACCTACGCTGAAAAGACAAAGGTTCTCGGCGGAAGTGCAATGAGCACCAACTATATGAAATTCGGACTTTCAAATTCCAACTGGTACACGCTCGCTAACGGTACAATAACCAGCATGGAGACCACAACAGTCGCAAGGGTAAGTAAGGCAGGAGCCTTTTCGGTTGAATACACCGATTTGTCCGACGCTTTTGCGGCAGTCTCGGCAGATGAGACGGCGATAATTACGCTCGTTGCTAATGCTTCAGTAACCTCAACAATTACCGTCAACGGCGACGTAACTCTTCTCTGCGACGATGCGGGCTATAAGGCGATCAGAACAGGCTCATTCTACGGAATAATGTTTGATGTCAAGAAAGGCGCAACGCTGAGATTGGGCAATTCCGTTGCCGATAACGTTCAGCAGTCCCAGAGCGACTATGAATCGGGCACGGATTCCGACGGACTTATGATAATCGACGGAGGCAAGGAGCTGACCGGAGTTGTCGGTGCAGCGGCTGTAAATGTCCAGACGGGCGGAAGCCTTTATATGCACGAGAAATCCGCGGTTCAGAATTGTAAGAACACCACGACCGGTGCAATTACAGTTTCCGGCACAATGTATATCTACGGCGGAACGGTAAGGAATAATGAGTGTAATTACGGCGGCGTTTATGTCAAGGCAGGGGGCAAGCTCTTTACCTACGGCGGCGTTATAGCCGATAATAAATCCGCAACGAGCGGAGACGCAGTCTATTCCCTCGGCAAAGTTACAAGGGTTGTTCAAACATACAGTTACCTCTATGTTGAGAAGGAATATGACGAAGACGGCAACGTTATCGGCTCAAAAGATCCCGTTGCGGCAGGCTCTTCAAAGACAGATATATTGATTAAGAACGGCGACGCGGTCTACAATTCAACGAACATTATCTATATTGACACGGCGACGACGGATATCTATATCACAAGTATGTCGCAGGTTCCCGAACAGACGGAGTTCAAACGCTATGTCATGACTCTTGACTGTGCAAAGTACACTGTCGGCAATGTGATTGTTTCGGGCGAGAATGTGATAGACAGCTACAGTTATTTCAACACCTATGTTGACGGCTATTGCATACTTTATACGGGTAAGCTAGGCATAAACAAGCTTGTTGCGAAAAGCACTTCGGGATTGACTGTTGACAGAAAGAACAATTTGGTTTCAGGCTTCAATTTCAACAATCTGACCGTAAGCAAGGTTGTTTCACTCTTTGAAAATGAGGTAGTTTACCTCAGAGTTTATGATGCAAAGAACACCATGCTGAAAAACACGAATAAGGTGACAACAGGCTGCACCGTAAGGCTGATTGACGCTTCGGGCAATGTGATTGATTCACTCACTGTTGTTATTCGCGGCGATGTCAACGGTGACGGCTGCATCGATGGCAGAGATTCTGTTATTGTCAGAGCAATTGCAGGAGGAATGTTGAGCGGCGATAATGTGACTGCGGCTCAGACGGTGGCAGGCGATGTCAACTTTGACGGAACGGTAACTTCCGTTGATGCAGAACATATCGACCTCGCAGGCATCGGACTGCAAACAATCGCTCAAAAAGCTTGAACGATTAAAACGGGAAATTGATTTTTCATTCAACAAAACAGTGATTTAAGACATCCGAAAGGGTGTCTTTTTTCATATCTTCACTTCATAAGTCAGTGAGAAAGAGAGCGATTCAAATACAAGATGTAACTTGTAAAAATGCAGGATAACAATTTATCGCAAAAATGACGGTTGAAAGTTCCGTTAAATGAGTCTATCGAGTCTTTTTATAAGTGTAAACACTTTGATTTACCCTGAAACACCGACAGGCTACGGAAAAACTCTTTCGGTAACCTTGAACCGATATAAAGAGAAAACCGTCGCCCCCGATTCTGAACAGATTACAATAATCGGAAGTGACGATTTGAAAGGATTTGAAAGTATAGCTGTCGCTCAGATAGAATTAAACAGATTAAGAAAACCAAAAACAAGAAAAAAAGCCTTATTTATCAACGTTTTCATTGATAAATAAGGCTTTCAGTAATTGGTCGGAGTGGCGGGATTTGAAGAAACGGCGACGATAGGCTCAAACGCTTATATATCAACGGTTACACTGCTTTTTGACTTGCATGTTGACTTGCACTGTTCAAAAAGTCGTTTAGCTTTTCAATGGAAGATTTTTTCTTTTCTTCCGAAAGATGCGTATAAATTCCCATTGTGGTTTGCACGTCTGAGTGCCCGAGCAAGTCCCTTGCGGTCATAACATCAACCTCGGCATCGTAAAGCAGCGTCGCATATGTATGACGTAAACAGTGCATCGTGAACGGCTCAACAACCATAGGCTCTTTCTTGTTGTGCAGCGTCGGCTTCCAACCTCTAAAATCGCCGAAAGTGTGATTGTAATTATACAAGTATGATTCCCACAGGTGCCGCCAATTCGTTTCGGTCATTGTACCACCCTTTGTATTCGTGACGACAAGACTGTTCTTTTTACCTTTCAGCGGTTTTAAGAATTGTATCAGCTCTTCGGGCATTGGTACCGTTCTGATACCTGCGGCAGTTTTGGGAAGCTTAACCTTATTGTTTTTGAAATCAAATGATTTTGAAACGGTGATCGTCTTTTCTTTAAAATCTATGTCCGACCATTTTAAAGCGGATATTTCGCCTCGTCTTAAACCGCAGAGCATAGCAATCATAGCCGGAAGCTGCGCACGGTGTTTAAATGTACGAACTCGGTTTTGCTCTTCGGCAGTTAAGGCTCGTCTGTCCTTTTTCGGCACGGCCTGTTTAGGGATTGTCAGAGCTTTCGAAGAGTCAAAGTCAATATATCGGTTGTCGGTCAAATATTTATAAAACATCTGTACGGTGTTTTTATAATTCAACACGGTCTTGTATGACGAGGGATTTTTTGTGGTAGGATTGTTGACGGCTATATCGTTTAAAACGGCCTGCAGGTTCTCAGGCTTAATATGGCGTAGTGGATAATTGCCCAAGTGTTCAACAAATACAGATATACGGTATTCATATAGATTGTACTGTGACTCTGATGTTTGAAACTTCATCGTTGACAGCCATTTTTTCACGCAATCAGCAAAAGGCGTTGAACTTTCGACAATGTTAATTCCTCTGTCAAGTTGGTTTTTGATTTCTCTGACTTTCTTTTCGACTTCCTTTTCGGTTTTTCCGTACACGACTTTATATTGTCTTTTGCCGTTGATCCTGCCGAGATAAACCTGACGTTGAAATCTTCCGTCAGGTCGTTTTGCTGTTTTAGCCATAAAAATAACCGTCCTTTCAAATAAAATGGTTGCAAAAACCTGAGAAAGGCGGTATAATGTAGCCACAGCCTTTCTTTTGGTGGTTCGAGAGATTGGATGTATTGCCGTTCGGTGTTGGTAGCACCGAGCGGCGTTTAATCAAAAAATCTTTGATAAAATTAAAAAATTTTTTAAGAAAATTAAAAAAATCTTTAATTTGTATTGACAAAACTACACAAATGTGTGTAGAATATAAATATGAGATAGACCTCGACACGCCTCTTTGCAATGCGTACCATGTCGGGGTTGATTTCATAATTATCAATTTACAAATGAGGAGCTGTTTATGAATATAGTTAATAACTCTTTGACAGTCGTTTTGATAGGAGATTGGAGTAAATTTTATTCGCAACCTGATTGGATTGCAGAAAATGTTTTTGAAAAAGCTGAAATAGAAATTGGTGTTAAATATCAGGAAGGTGTTTTGGGCTTTTCTTATAAGAATTCAGAAGTGATTATCAATCCATCACAAGAAAAGGTCATCTTTACCGCTACAAATGTAAAAATGACAACAATTGATTTTTTGGCTGAATGTGTGAGTAATTACTTAAACAAGTCGACAACTCCGGTTTTGTCAGCATACGGAATGAATATTAGTTTTAAGGAAGAGAACGATACAATTTTACCTTCTATTTTTGATGCAATTTCAGATGCGTCAAAATTTGTAAATTTAAGCTACGTAATCGATAGTTCGACAATTAGTAGAAAAATTACTAAAGATGATAAGATTGTTAATATTGAATATACGCAAGAGCAATCATACTCTATAATTCGCATTAATGAGCATCACGACAATTCTGAAAATAAAATGATTGATTTTGATAGCGAAAAGATAATAGATTTTATTCAAAATTCTAAAGAATTAATTAAAGGGCTAGGATACCAAGTGGAGGATAATACTGAAAATGAATAGCACTAATAACTTGAAAGCAACGTTAGGACAAAAAATTCCTGTTGAGCAAGAAGATAATATGCCAAATACTGCGTATGAGCCAGATTGTCAAGACAAAATAACAATATCTATTGTTAGAAGCTCGGAAAACGATACAATAGGTCATATTGTAATCGATTTCGAAAAAAAAAGAAGAAGGGACTATTACAGAGAAATTAATAGGAAATTGGAAGAGGGATGAAAGATTTGTCGGATGTAGAAAATACTATATTTCCATCTAAAAAAGTTCATTTTACGTATAAAGAAAAGGAACAAACAGATCAATCAAATCTATGTCAAGGTGATCTCATTAAGATTACAGATGAACTTAGAGATGTATTAAAAGAGATTCATCCTTATTTCTTAGGGTCGCAATATCAATATTTTATGGTGTTGACTCAAAGTTGTGATTTAGTGCGCCGAAATAAAAATAAATGCAAAACCCCCTATATAACTTTAGCTGCAGTTAAAGAATTTGAGCCGTTTTTTGAGAAACAATTACTAAGTAAAAAAATGGTTGAAGATGTTAATGGGGTTTTGTTGATGAATAATAAAAATTGGGAAAGAGCTTATCAATTTTTGGAAAGATTGTATAATAATACTGAACCAGAATATTTCTTTCTATACAGAGAAGATATGATTGGTATTAATCGGTCACTAATAGCCACATTAAAAGTTTCAATCGCTATAAAGAGTGATATTCACTACGACAAATGTTTGAAAGGAAAAGTATTAGAATTAAGTGATGAATTTAAAGCGAAACTAGGATGGCTTGTTGGAAATATGTATTCACGTGTTGGTACAACCGATTGGGAAAGCATAAAGACGGAATCAGAAAGAAAAGAAATGATCCGAGAAGAACTTTTATATTTTTGTATTAAAGGAGAAAAGCCTCAAATTGACGCTTTAAAAAAAGAAATAAGGAACAATTCAGAACATTTTAAAACAAAAGATGATGTAATTGAATTTATAGACAACTATCATATTAAAAGCAAATATGATCAAGTTATAGAAGTTTTAGAGGATATTGTCAATACATCGAGCGGAACTATTTCTTCTGCAGATAAAGAAAAACTAATCAATACTATCAAAAGTAGATCCATGTTGAAGACTTTATTAGCTAAGTGATTATTGAATGTTGTTGTATTTGTTTTTATACCCGTCCAATGGTTTGGACGGGTTTTTATTTTAGTTTTCGAAGTTATGTATTGCACTTGCGATTTTGTGAGCGTGGAGATCCATTTTATCTTCTTCGGTATTTTCAATTTGTGCCATTATACTGTTTCTGAATCCCTGCGGGTCATTGACATATTTTATACTGTAAAGACCGCTTGCTGTTGTCACATTAACTGTGCCATACTTAAAAATTTTGCCCCAAAAACCTGTTGCTACCTGAACGTTCTGAATTTGCTTAAGGGGGGAGCTGAGCTCCTTGGTCTTTATTATACCTGTCTTAGCAACGACCTTCTTGTTTGTTACAGCAAATTCATTGAAGAAGTGATATAAAAAACCTCTAATATCAACGATTGCACCAACTAAAATGCCGCTAAAAAGGATTTTAAAGAAAAATCCAATGCCGTCGGAAGAAACGGAAGAAATAGCAACAAGCAGAAAAATCAGCGCAACAATTATACCCGGAACAAATAAAATGTTGCTGAACTTTGCCTGTTTAATGATCTTCTCGTTTGCTGTTAAGCTGTTTTGTACATAATTTTTCATCTTTTTTGATCTCCTTAATAACTTGTTTTCCAAAACTTACCTGTGGATTTTGCACTGTGCCTCACTTAAAATTTTAAATGAGGTGATTTTATATGAATTATAAAGACTATCAAGATGCAAGAGACGCAGTGTGGAGACTGCTGATTGATTTACGGATATCCGAGCTGCCGGTAAACACCGTTAAGGTATGCGCCGAGCTTGAAATCAAGCTGCATTACTACGAACCAACCGACGAAAGTGACGGCATGAGCTGCTACATTAACGGCATGCCGCACATATATGTCAGCTCCGAGGTGTCACCGGAGCGGCGGCGATTTACAATCGCTCACGAGCTTGGGCATATAATCCTCGGCCATGTCGGCAAATACGAGCTTGTCAATCGTGAACCGTCACCGGACGATAATCCGGTTGAGCAGGCAGCGAATGTTTTCGCAAGTCGCTTATTATCTCCTGCGTGTGTGCTGTGGGGGTGCAATGTTCGGACAGCCGAGCAAATACAAAAGCTTTGCAAGATCAGCCGAACCGCCGCAGAGTACAGAGCAGAAAGAATGAACGAGCTTTACAAGCGCAATCGCTTTTTGACATCTCCGCTTGAACGGAAGGTCCACTCGCAATTTGAATCCTTTATAAAACAAAACAAAATTTAACCATCCTCAAGGGGAACCTCGGGTAAATTCTCAAGTTCCTTGAGCTTGCTGTCCGTAACTACAAGTGGAGAGTTGTCTCCGTTACGGGCAGCCTTTTTTATTATATATATTTTCTCTTCCGGTTCAACACCGAGAAGCTTATCAACGGATTTCTGCATATCGGGGTGATTTCTATATGCAATTACTAACGTTTTTTCTCGTTCGGTTAAAGCAAAAGATGAAACAAAATCTTTTGATGTTTCTTTACCGTCAAGTAGGTAGCATGATGAAGTACCCAAGGCTTCGGCAAAGCGCTTGACTTCTTCATACATTTCATCTGTTATATTGTCCGCACCGTCAAAGAGGGCGAATTTTATATCTTCATCGGTAGGTTTATATGCTGGATCACAAACACTATCAATAAAGGAAGAGGCAGGAACGTTGAATACTTCCGAGAGTTTCTTTATTGTTTCTCTTTTAAGATTCTGTACTGCTCCACATTCCCATTTTTGGACGGCGGCTCTTTGAACTCCAAGCATTTTACCTAATTGCTCCTGAGAATAACCTCTTGAAGTTCGCAACTCTTTTATATAATCTCCAACGGTCATTTATATTCACCACCTTGTATAAACGAATTGTATCGCATTTTTAACACAATGTCAATATTTTTTCAAAAAAAGTTAAAAAAAAGATACAAAAAGGGTTGACAAATAAAAAATATGTGCTAAAATAAAAGTATCTTAAAAAGATACAGGAGGCGATACAATGAACAAAGGAATGCTGATGAGCGTTATGTGTCTTAACGGTGACACACAGTATAAGTTGGCAGAAGCGTTAGGCATATCAAGAACAACGCTTTCTGCAAAGATAAACGGTCGTGCAAGTTTTACGCAGCCAGAGATGTCGGCAATGAAAAGACGCTATCACTTGACTGCTGACGAAATTGAGCACATTTTTTTTGAAGATAATGTATCTTAATTAGATACAAACGCAAGAACAGGAGGTGATATACATGCATAAGAAAGTAATTTGTGAAACCGAAAGAATTGTCAACATCGGTGAACTTGAAAGAGGCATACAAAGGGCAAGATTACAGCTTATCGCAATAAAAGAAACTGTCACCGATAATGACAGTTTAAAAGATTCGTTAAATGCAGTTATCAATGATTTGTTCGACTGCGAACATTTTGATTTTCTTTTGGAACACCGAAAGGTCATAAGGAAATCTCTTTTTGAAACTTTAGTGATATCTCAGTATCAATATGAGGACAGACGCCACTAACAGAAATTGTTGTAAAAAGCATATAATCACCACCTTACAAGGCGATTATAGCACAAAACAAAGAAGAATTACAATCGAGTGAAGAAAATTCACAATGCAAGGAGTGTCAATTATGAAAAACGGCAATCACACTCAGAACGGCAATACAACCTTTATGAACCACCAAGTAAAAAATGAGGAGGTGCGAAATGAAACAGAAGATTGATTATTACGACGAAGTTTTTACCCTTAATGAATTGTGTTGCTTTCTCAAGTTGAGCGAAAAGACGGTCAGAGGACTGTTGCAAAAGGGCACAATCAAAGGAGCAAAAGTCGGAAAAAAATGGCGCATTTACAAATCAAATGTTATCAAATACTTAGGCGCATAACAGAAAGGAGGGATAAGCAATGAGTGATTTTATACATAAGCACATTTATTACATTGCCGCTACCTTGATTTTTTTGATAGGTCTTGTGGGCGGAATACTTATAGGAAGCATAACCGGACAAGCAGTACCCGAAAGCAAAACAACGGCAGTTTCCGATGAAGCAGATCACATTGTATCTGTTATGCTGTCGGACAAGCCGAAAAGTCTCGGAGAGTTCAAGCTGACGGCATATTGCACCTGCTCGGAGTGCTGTGATGAATACGCTGACGGTTATACCGCAACAATGACCGAAGCTACGCCCGGAAGAACAATAGCGGTTGATCCCGACGTAATTCCTTACGGGACAAAGGTAATTATCAACGGTAATGTGTTTGTTGCCGAGGACTGCGGCGAAGCAATCAAGGGCAACCGAATTGATGTTCTCTGCGCTTCACACGAGCTTGCAGAACAGTTCGGCGTTCAATATGCGGAGGTTTACATTGCAAACGAATAAGGCTCGCTTGAGCCTTATATGAAGGCGTAGTCAAACGGTAAGACAACAGACTTTGACTCTGTGATTGTGGGTTCGATTCCCGCCGCCTTTGCCAAACCCATAGAAAACCCTCTGGATTGTTACCTCCATATATTTTTCATTCTTTCCATTTTATTAACTCAGAGGTTTGGAACGGACACCGATACAAGTACAGTAAAAAGGGCATTCGGTTGACGGCTCGGAACAGACGAGCAACACGGGAACGTAGTTCAACGGCAGAAAGTTCGCTATATGGACAGATGTGAGTTCGACTCTCACCGTTCCCACTTGGGTGTTTTCCCATTTTTCCCCTTTCATAAATGATGAGCCACGACGGATGTGAATATATCATTGCTCTCGGAATCCGTGCGGTGAAAATCCGCAATATTTTTAGAAAAGGAGGTCAGAACAATGCAGCTTATATCAATGGTTGAAAGAATTCTCGGAGATGAACCGGGTGTTGAAGAATTCACCGATGCTTTTAACAAGGCTCAACAGAAGCTTCACAGAATTATTCAACGTGAGGGCTCCGACGGCGGACTTCGTTTCGGCGGCAGTTATTTTGCACAGCTTATAGCCGAGCAGATAACAGAAAGGAGAGCCTCCGATTTAACGGAAGCTCTCTACAAAAGCAAAAGGCGCACTGCTCACACAGATACGCCCCACATCACATTGACTATTGTATCACTTAATGATCGATAAGTCAAGTAAAGAAAGGATGAAAATTTTGTCAGAAGTAATTGAAACCACTGCGGAACAAATTGTTGATGTTCCGACAGGTAATGATTTAATGGCGGTTACTCAACTGCCGGTTATCACAGAACAGCTCGAATCGCTTACAAATGTAATCAAGGCGAAAGTTGATTATGCACTCAGTCTCAGCGTCACTGAAGAGTCATATCGTGAAATTAAGAGCATAAGAGCCGATCTGAACGCAGATTACAACGACCTTGAACAGCGCAGAAAAGCGATCAAAAAGGCTATCAATGCACCGTATGAGGCATTTGAAGATGTCTACAAGAGATGTGTTACACAAAACTTTAAGCCTGCAATTGACGAGCTGGGTTCCCGTATTTCAGAGGTTGAAGCAGGTTTAAAGGAAGAAAAGAAGCAGAAGGTTCTGCAATATTTCAATGAGTATTGCGAGTACAAAAACATTGATTTCGTTCGATTCGATTCGCTGGGATTAAAAATCAATATGTCGGGCAGCTTGAAATCTCTTAAAACTGCTGTTACAGAGTTTATCGACCGAGTTTCAGATGATCTTGAAATGATTAAGGTTCAGGAGCATTCGGCAGACATTCTTGTTGAATATAAGAAGTCTTTGAATGTGTCACAAGCAATCCTTACGGTGCAGAACCGGATAAAAGCTATCGAAGCGGAAAAGGCAATGATGGCAGAGCGTGAAGCAGCTATGAAAAGTGCCGAAGAGACTGCCGCAAAGGTTGATGAAGTCCTTGAAGAAATTGAACAGGACGAAGCATTTGAGGCTCCCGAACAGTTTCAGATGCCGACAGAAGAACAAATTGAAGAAGCGCCGAGAAAGAAATATACGGTTGCGTTCAAGTATTCGACATACGACCTCAATTCAATCAGAGAAATCAAAAACATAATGGAAAGGAACGGAGAATATGAACAACTCTAATGCGGTTGCAGCACCGCAGAAACCAAAATTCAGCGTGGCTATATCTACCGACAAATACCGTAAGCTCATAAATAATACCCTCGGCGACCCGAACAGAGCAAGACGCTTCGTTGCCGCTATTTCATCGGCAGTTGCCGTAAATCCTGCTTTGCAGGAGTGCGAGGCAGGATCGATACTTTCAGGAGCACTTCTCGGCGAAAGTCTTAATCTATCGCCGTCGCCGCAGCTCGGTCAGTATTATCTTGTGCCGTTTAAAAGCAAGGCGAAGGAAAACCGTGAGGGACGTATTATTTCACCCGAATGTACCAAAGCACAGTTTATCCTCGGGTATAAGGGATATATTCAGCTTGCAATCAGAAGCGGTCAGTACACTAAAATCAATGTAATTGAGGTAAAGGAGGGCGAGCTTGTTCACTTCGATCCGATAACGGAAGATGTTGATTTGAAACTCATTGATGATTACGAAGCAAGAGAAAAAGCTCCGACTGTCGGCTATTGTGCGACGTTCCAATATCTTAACGGTTTCCGCAAAACGATATATTGGAGCAAAGAAAAGATGCTTTCTCATGCCGATAAATTCAGCCCTGCGTTTTCAAAGGAAAGCTACTACAAAATACAGAACGGTCAGATTTCTGACAGGGATATGTGGAAGTATTCTTCATTCTGGTACAAGAACTTTGACGATATGGCAAAGAAAACAATGCTTCGTCAGCTCATCAGCCGTTGGGGTGTAATGAGCATTGAAATGATTACCGCCTTTGAAAACGATAACAAAGAGATTGAAACTACGGCGAACGGCGATTTTGTTTCATCTGAAACTGAACCAACAGAAACACCGGCATTAAATTCACAGCCGGAGGTGACAGAGGTCGAGGAACAGGTTGACCTCAACAGCCTTGATTAAATATAACATCATTTCCACAGGCTCACAGGGCAATGCGGTCATTATAGAAAAGGTCATACTGATTGACTGCGGTGTAGGTTTTAAAGCCTTAAAACCGTTTTATTCGGATCTGAGATTGGTGCTGTTAACACATATTCATTCGGATCACTTCAACAAGCGGACAATCAGACGTTTAGCGGCAGAAAGGCCGACGTTGCGCTTTGCTTGCTGTAGATGGCTTGTTGAACCCTTGACAGCCTGTGGTGTGTCAAAAAATAACATTGACATTTTGGAGTTTAACAGACTGTACGGATACGGCTTGTGCAACGTTATCCCCGTTCCACTCGTTCACAATGTCCCGAATTGCGGTTGGAAAATACATTTTGCTAAGAAAGGCAAGATGATATATTGCACCGACACGAACAACATGAACGGCATTATGGCTCTTAATTATGACTTGTTTATGGTTGAAGCCAACTACGATGAAAACGAAATAGAAGAGAGAATCCGTCAGAAGAAGGAAAACGGCGAATACGCCTACGAACTCCAAGTGATAAAGAACCATTTATCAAAACAAAAATGTGATGATTTCATATACCGTAACATCGGGCCTAACGGCGGTTATGTTTATATGCATCGGCACATAGACAAAGAGGTGAACGGCATTGATAACGACAGCGAAAATACTCAAGGTAGTTGATAATCAGCTTATATTGGCACCGGATGCAGACCTTTCAAGAGAAATTGCAAAGAAGCATATAGGAAAGGTTGAAATTCGTTTGAACGATGGAAGAACGATATCCAACGAACAGCGCAAGAAGATATTTGCGATTGTCAGAGATATTGCTATTTGGAGCGGACACGAGCCTGAGTACATAAGAGCTTTTTTAACCTGGGATTTTTGCTTAAAGTCGGGTGTCGATGCCTTTAGCTTATCAGATGTCGATATGACAACAGCAAAGGATTTCATAACATATTTGATTAACTTCTGCTTTTATAACGATGTTCCGACGAAGGACACGCTTCTCAATCAAACTGACGATATCGGGAAGTATCTGTATATGTGCCTTGAGCATCGTAAATGTGCAATCTGCAACAAGCCTGCGGAAGTTCATCACGTTGACCGTATCGGAATGGGCAGAGACCGTGAAAAGATAGTTCACGTCGGACTTAAAGCAATAGCTTTATGCCGAGAACATCACGATGAAGCTCATCTCCGAGAGAAAGATCTCTTCAAAGAGTATTTTGTATACGGTATCAAGCTGGACGAATATCTTTGCCGCTGTCTTAATCTCAATACCAAGAAAAGGCGGTGATCGTGTGGCTCGTCCTATAAAGGACGGGGTTGATTACTTTCCTAAGAATACAGACTTTTATCAGGATGATAAAGTCAGACTTTTAAGAGCAAGGTTCGGCGCAAAAGGTATGTATCTTTTAGATTACCTTTTGTGCGACTTATATGGCAAAAATGGATACTACATAGAGTGGAATGAAAACAAGTGCTTCTTAGTGTCAGACGGTGCGGGTTGTGGTTGTGATTCCGGCTTAGTAAAAGAATTCATTACCGGGTGCTTACAATGTTCTTTCTTTGACGAAAGGGTGTTCAATGTGTTTGGTATTTTGACTTCTTCTGGTATCCAGCGGCGCTATATAAGAATGTTTAACAGCCGTGACGAAATTCAAATAATTAAAGAATACTGGCTTCTGAATGTTGAAGATAAAAAAGACGTTCCGCTTAGTGTTCTTAATAAGATTATTTTTAAAAGCCTTAAAAGTACCGAAAACCCCGATAAAAGTACCGAAAACCCCGATAAAAGTACCGAAAATTCACAAAGTAAAATAAAAGAAAATAAAGTAAATAAAAGTAAAGTAAATATTATTAGCTCGGAGCAAGTCGAGCTTGCAGCCGAGCCGACGATAATTGCCTTACCTATGATTGACGGTAATGATTATCCTATATGCCAAAGTCAAATTGATGATTGGGCAGATGTTTTCCCAGCGGTAGACATATTGGCAGATCTAAAGCGTATGAGAGCTTGGCTAAATGCCAATCCGACAAAGCGTAAGACCCCGAGAGGGATAAAAAGGTTCATTGTGACTTGGTTATCAAAAACTCAAGACTCGGGAGGTACAAGAGGATACAGACCGAAACCGTCATATGATAAGACTGATCCGGCAGCTTATACCGGAGAGGATGACAGCGAGGCGTTTTTAAGATATGCGAGAAAATTGGAAAACACGTAAAAAGATATGTTCTGTTTGCGGCAATGAATATACACAAAGATATGTTCCTTACATAAATCTTTGGTGCGGCGAATGTGACTGTGTTATCAACCAAAGAAGAGAAGCTGAACAGGAATGGTGCGAGGCGCAACGTCAACGCAAGATTGAAAGGAATATCCGTAACAGCAATATTCCGAGGTTATATACCGAAAGTACGTTTGAAACATTTGAGATGAGACCCGAGCTCAAAAGGGCGATTGACATATCAAAGAAATATGCTGAGCTTTTTCCAAAATTAAAAGAAAACGGCAAAGGGATATTGTTTATCGGCAATACGGGCAGCGGTAAAACACACCTTGCAATTGCTATTGCACACGAAGTCCTTAAGCAAGGCTATATTGTCAAATTTGCCTCTCTTACAAATGTAATTGCACAAGCAAATTGTGCAGGCGATTACGGAAAAACGGAAGCGGAAACGATTATGTCACTTTCAAAGTGCAGTTTGCTTATTCTTGACGATATATGCGTAACAAATGTCGGCGACAGATGGAAACGGGTTTTGTTTACGATCATTGATAACCGTGTCAATGACGTTAAACCTACGATTTTCACCTCAAATATTTCAAACGCCGAGGAAATAAAAACGCTGTTAAACGAACAAATCTATGACAGGATAACAGGCAGCTGCACCACTATCAATGTGACTGCCGAATCCTTCAGAAGAAAGAAGAGATAAATTGACATACGATGATTTTTTAAATAACAAAGTCTGCATTGCGGAGGACAGCGGCTTTGACGTTGCAGACGACGAAATAAATCCAAATTTAAAACCGCACCAGAGAGAAGCCGTCAAGTGGACTTGTAAGGGCGGTAGACGTGCATTGTTCGAGTCTTTCGGTCTCGGAAAGACGGTACAGGAACTTGAATTCTGCCGACTGGTGTTAAAACATGAAGGTGGTCGAGCGTTGCTTGTTCTCCCGCTCGGCGTTAGACAGGAGTTCGCACATGACGCCGTGAATCTACTCGGTATTGATCCTCCAAAGTATGTCCGAACAATGGACGAGATCGAAAGCTGTACCGATGAAATATGCATGACAAATTATGAACGTGTCCGTGACGGTGACATTGATCCGAAATATTTCTCATGCGTATGCCTTGATGAGGCGTCGGTTTTGCGCTCGTTCGGTTCTAAAACATATCAGATGTTTTTACCGAAATTCAAGGGTATTAAGTATAAGCTTGTCGCAACGGCAACGCCCGATCCGAACAAATACAAAGAAATAATCCATTATGCCGGATATCTTGAGGTTATGGACACCGGACAGGCTCTAACAAGATTTTTCAAGCGTGACAGTACCAAGGCGAACAACCTTACGCTCTATCCGCACAAGGAACAGGAGTTTTGGTTGTGGGTGTCATCGTGGGCGCTGTTCCTTAATTCACCGGCTGATCTCGGATTTGATTCAACAGGATATGATTTGCCACAGATGGATATACGGTATCACAAACTGACATCAGAGATCAGATATCAGACAGATCGCAGAAACGGTCAAGTGGAATTTGAACTTGATGCTGCACAGGGGCTTACACAAGCGGCGAGAGAAAAGCAGGACAGCCTTGAAGCTCGTATAGCTTGTATGAAAGAAATTGTTGACAGCGCACCGAACGACCATTTTATTTTATGGCACGACCTCGAAAGTGAGCGGAAAGCGATTAAAAAAGCTCTGCCGGAGGCGGTTGAAGTTTACGGTTCGCAGGATCTCGATATCAGAGAGAAAAACACAATTGACTTTTCTGAGGGAAAAATCAGACTTCTTGCAACGAAAAAGATTATCAGCGGTTCTGGCTGCAATTTTCAGAAGCATTGCCACAGGGCGATATTTGTCGGCATAGATTATAAGTTTAACGATTTTATACAGGCAATACATAGAATTTACCGTTTCTTGCAGACGGAGAAGGTCATTATCGACATTATCTACACTGCAAATGAGCAAAGCATTCTTGACGAGCTGCTTGCGAAGTGGGACAGATTTAATTATCAAGCTCGGCAGATGTCTGAGCTTGTCCGCAAAAACGGAATAAGCCATAAAATTATTATGGAGAAAATGAGAAGATCAAAAGGAGTGAAAAGAGTGGAAGTCAAGGGCGAAAGATTTACGGCGGTCAATAATGATTGTGTTGAAGAAACGAAGTCAATGCCGGAGAACTCGGTTGATTTGATCCTCAGCTCAATCCCGTTTTCAAACCACTATGAATACACACCGAGCTATAACGATTTCGGACACAATTCCGATAACGATAAATTCTTTGAGCAGATGGATTTCCTTACGCCGGAGCTTCTCAGGATTTTAAAGCCCGGAAGAATTACGGCAATCCATGTCAAAGACAGAATTCTTTTCGGTAATGCAACCGGTGACGGAATGCCGACGGTTGATCCATTTAGCGACATGACGGTTATGCACTTTACAAAGCATGGCTTCCGTTATATGGGAAGAATTGTAGTTCTAACGGACGTCGTCAGAGAGAATAATCAGACTTACCGTCTCGGCTGGACTGAGCAATGCAAAGACGGCACCAAGATGGGTGTCGGTTGTCCGGAATATGTTTTATTATTCCGAAAGCTGCCGACGGACACCACAAAAGCCTACGCTGATGCACCGGTAACCAAAGATAAATCTGATTATACCCGTGCACAATGGCAGCTTGACGCACACGCTTTTTACCGTTCAAGCGGTGATCGCTTGTTGACAAAGGAAGAAATCAAAAAAATGAGCGTTAAGGATATCCAAAAAGCATATAAAAAGCATTCAGAATCCAATGTCTATAACTTTAATCAACACGTAGCAATGACCGAAGATCTCGATGAGGACGGCAAACTCCCGGCAACGTTTATGATGATGCCGCCTGCGTCGTGGTCGGACAAGATATGGGATGATATCAACCGTATGCGCACACTCAATACAACTCAGAGTCAACGTTGTAAAAATTTGCATGTTTGTCCACTTCAGCTTGATATCGTTGAAAGAATAATCAACAGATATTCCAATGAGGGCGACCTTGTTCTTGATCCGTTCGGCGGACTTATGACGGTACCGTACACGGCTGTAAAGATGAACCGCCGAGGATACGGAATTGAGCTTAATGCTGATTATTTCCGTGACGGCGTCGGATATCTCAAAAGTGCCGAAGAGCAGTACGACACACCGACTTTATTTGATTTTATAGGTGAGGGAGCGTAAATGTAATTTAGTGATATACAGCTCAAACCGAGAATATTCAAAAACGCATCGAGAGGAGAAAAGATAATGGCTGATTGTAACAAAACTATTGATTTTTTAAGAGAATATGCACGGATGCACGGGAAACAAAAGGCAAAGCATGACAAGAAGAAAATGTATTGTGAAGACTGTCCTCTTGTTGATCTCAGAGCAAGATGTTACTCAAATTGTATCCAGGCAATGCTAAAATTTCCTAAAGACGCAATTCAGATTGTGCAAAAATGGAGTGATGAACATCCGGTAGAAACAATGATTGAACATTTAAAGACGCAGCACCCAAAAGTACAGTTAGATGAAGATAACGTTCCTCCGTTTTGCCCGTCAAGTATAGGCTATGAAGAAGATCATAGCTGTGATAAGGATTGCATTAAATGTTGGAACAGATCTTATATGGAGGAGAATGACATATGAATAACCTTATATCAGAAGCAAATGATTTGCTAAAGACTGCGGGAATTGAACAGAACCCCGAGTTAGTCAGAAAGGCTGTTAACAAAATTTCAATGCAGATTTCACAGGCGTTAATGCCGCTCAATCCAATGAATTTGCCATTCGTTACAGCGGTTCTTTTGAGTTATACAGAGCTTCTTGAAAAGCAACTCAAACTGGAGCAGTATGAAGCCTTTTTTGCAATGAGACAGATTATGAAAGACGATGCCGAAAAATACACGTTTAAAGTCCCAATAGCAGATATAAGAGGTGAATAACAATGCCGGATGTAATTAACTTGTTTGACTGTGATAAGGATTTCAAAGCGCTTGCGGTTGAACGCATAAATAAGGAACAACAAAACTTTAAGGGCGATAAGTACGGAAATGCAGTATATACATATGTTGCAAATTCGCTCAGAGATTTTTGCAATCAAGATGAACGCTTTGCAGAAGCCGTTGTTAAAAGCAACAGAGGATTTGAGGAGTGTATCAAAAGCATAATGAAGGGCTGCGGTAATGCAATCTCCGATATCGAAGTCTACCGTAGGGCAGCAAAGTTTTTCTTTCCGGACAGCGAAGTGAGCTTCATTATGACGATTAAACTCGGCGAGTTCCCAACGGAAAAATATCTTTCTCAAAAGAGTGCTGTGAAGAATGAGCCAAAAGGCAGTCAGCAAAAGAAGCCTGAACCTAAGCAAAAAGCAAATGTGGAGAAAAAGAAAGATCAAAATATAATTCAACTTTCTCTTTTCGGTGAGGTGTGAATTATGCTGAACAAAAAAGAGCTTAAAAAAATTCCTCTTTGCCCGATTCCGAAAATCGGCAAAAAGGAATTGAAAGACACAAAATTTGTCACCGCAGTAAAGGTCGTCGAAAATCCAAAATGCGGACAAATCTTTGTTGCCGATAATTATAGCATTGATGATAACAAATTGCAAGTAAGATTTTTTGCAGACAGAAAGAACAGCATAGTTTATAAAGTTAAGTCGGATCAATGGGTAGACAAATATTTGACCCCGATGTTTACCGACAAAAACAATTCGTACCGATCTTGCGTTTCGGCTGCGGTCAATGAAGATATTGAAACTGCAAAACGTTTTTTCGACAATCAGTCCGAGTACTTTTATATGAAAAAAAACGGGTGGCAATATTACACTACCCACGGCATAATTGCGGTTATTGACGGAGCGATCCAAAGGCGAAAAGCAGAGAAAAGGCAAGAGGCAAACGACAGAGCGGAGGGCTTGTTTGAAGAAAGACGGCACTGGTTCCCGAAGTATAACGACAAGGTGAAAAAATTCTGCAATAATGTCGCTTTTAAAGAAACCTACATATTTTTCTCAAACAAAGGTTCGGATCATACACGGGAATGCACCTGCACACGATGCGGCAAATCGTGGATAACAACGGAAAACGTCAAGCACAAGTCAGAAACGGTATGTCCAATGTGCAAAAGCAAGGCTTTGTGGTGGGCAGTACGATATGAACACTGCATAAGAAATATAACAACCATCGTGACGCCTTACAAAAAGGCAAATCAACTTATTTTACGGTGGGCGGTAGTAACGAGACGGTTCTCAGGGCAAAAGCCTTTAATCGCCTTTGAGGACGATGCTTACACGTTTTACCTGAACGAAAAAGGTAAACAGAAAATAGTGTCATATTTCAAAACCAGCAGTTATTATGCAAGTGGAGAGTTCACAAAGGCTTTTATCAATCAAACTTGCCATCATGATGCCTATGTTTATACCGGAGATTTGAAACGGACATTCAGCTATAAGCATTACAATGTTAATTTTTCGGAAGTGTTAAAGACCCAAAACAGTCCAATGAACTTCATCGGACTTTTAGATAATTTGAAGAACTATCCGCAAACCGAATATCTTTGCAAAATGGGATTGGCATCGTTAGCGTCTTATTTTACTCAAACTGATTTGTTAAATGACGGTTGCAGGATAAAAAGGCAATATCTTGATATGTACCGTAATATGGGCGTGACTGCTTCTGAGCACAGGATTATAAACAGCACAGATAGGTTTGTTCACGAAAACGATTTAAAAGAGATAAGAAGGTTACACAAAGCCGGAATGACGTATGAATGTCTGCAACAGGCTGTTCAATATCAAAGACCTGACATATTGCATGATTATATCTTACGTCAAAAAGCCGTAACGGGTGCTCCGATTTCACACATAAATTATTGGCTTAGGGATTACTACAATATGTGTGACAGCCTTGATGTTCCGATAATGGGGCAGACCGCAAGACCGAAAAATTTAAAGAAAGCTCACGATATAATCCTCAAAAGATACAATGAGGTTAAAAATCAGATTGATGCAGAAAAAAGCAAGGCGGCATTAGAAATTGTAAATCAATGGTTTAAAGGCTATGAAAAAGACGGTATGTGCATACAAGTTCCGCACGAAAGAGCTGACTTCATTCGTGAGGGACAAGCACTCAGCCATTGCGTAGGAAACGAACGTTACTATAAAAATCATATTGCAGGAACGCAAATGATATTTTTTATTCGCAAAGAGGCGTCGCCGGACAAGCCTTTTGTAACCTGCGAAATTGATATGCGTACCGGAATGGTTATTCAATGCTACGGTTTCGGGGATTCTGTTCCGCCGAAAGAAGTGAAAAGGTTTGCAAAAGACTTCGCAAGGTTCATTCAATCTCGGATTTCAGTTGTAAGAAAGGCGGGATGATTTTGATACAAAAAATATATCCGCAAAAAGCCGGTGCCTTAAATGAAGCCGAACGGCTTGAAATAGCAAAACTGCTTATAAAGGCAGGATATGCCGTAAAAATCGGAATTGAAAAACCGAAAAATACAAACGTTTATTTCATTGAATATTGGGATGAACAGACAAAGAATGATACATAAAAGGAGTGTGCATATATGAAAGTCGAAAAGACTGAAATTGCAACAAAACTGAAAAAGCTGAAAAGTTTTGTGAAAGCTGAAAAAGAAACGGTATCGGGTATTCTTTACAAAGACGGAATGCTAATTGCTTCCGACGGTGAGGTGATAGCAAAAGCTGTATTGGAATGTCAGCCTGCGCTGGATGAAACATTTGTGATACCGATAACGGCAGTCAATTTTATTGATAAACTCCCACAGGGAGTCGCAGAGATTACAGCGGATAAATCAACCGTTAAAATTAAATGCGGCAAAGCAAAAGGAGCATTTGCAAACGTATCAGTTTTTGGGGGATTTGATGATGAGACGAAGTGGACTGCGGTATTCTCGGATGAAAACGGTGAGGTCTTTGAGAAAATCAAAGAAGTTATTCACTGTTCGTCAAAAGATGCAAACGGATCAAACGTAACGGTCAAAGGTGTGTATTTTGACACATTGGATGGGGAAGCGTCAATTGTAGCATGTGACGGATTCAGAGCTGCGATATCACATTGCAAATGTCGGTCTGAGGCAAAGCCTATTTTGGCTCTCGCTGCGACACTTCAAAAGATTATGTCGTTACATAACGGTGAGCCGACAGAAGTTTTTACATCAGGAAACAAAGCGATGTTCAAATTCGGTGACTATGAGATAATCACCAAACAGTTGAGCGGAACTTTTTTGGATTATAAAAAGATATTCACAACTGAACCCGGAAAGGCGGTTTTCAAAATATCAAGGAGCGGCGCTTTGGATATTCTGAACAGAGCAGAAGCCTGTATCGGAGGAGCACAAATTCCCGTTATGCTTACTGCTTCGGAAAATAAAACCGTTACCTTCAGCGTTTTGTCGTCAACAACGGAATTTAATGAGTCAGCCGAGATTGACGGCGTTATCACAGAGACGATTGAAATAGCTTTCAATCCAAGATATCTGATTGACTGCATAAAAGCATTTCCAAAAGAGCAAATCGAAATGACTCTTTACGGCCCGACACGCTTTGCTATGTTTTCTGCAGGAGAACTTCAACAGATTATACTTCCAGTCAGAACAAGGAGAAATAAATAATGGCGGACATAAATACAGCGACATTCACCGGTCGACTTGGCTCGGACATTGAGCTTAAATGCACACAGTCAGGCGCTTCGGTCTGTTCGTTCTCTATTGCCATTGAGAGGCGAAAAGGTAAGGACGAAGAAACAGCAACGGTAGATTGGATTGACTGCGTTGCGTGGAGATCAACAGCCGAATATTTGTCAACATATTACGGAAAAGGCAGAAAAATCGGTGTTTCGGGAAGACTTCAAACCCGTATATGGGAAGATAAAAACGGACAGAAAAGAAAATCTGTTGAGCTTATCGTTGAAAGCGTAACGCCTTGTGACAGCAAGAGGTCAGATGCAGCGGAACAGAATGTTGCAAATATAGATCATTCCGATTTTGAGGAAATTCCGGGCGAAGATGATTTTCCGTTTTAATTTGAAAAGCCCCCATCTGAAAAGGTGGGGCAGAAAGGAAAAAAACAATGATTTTTGAATTTAATATTATGAGCTTTGTTTTTGGCGGATTTTTCGCCTACGGGCTCTTAGGTATAGGTTTAGTTGTATATTGCTTGATCTGCGGAGGAAAAGACGATGACAAGTAATGCAAATTGGCAGGGCAACTTGTTAATAAACAACAAGCGTGAAATCCTTGCCGGAGTTATTCGTAATAGCGGCGGATTTGTCGTTGTTGCATTCAGGTCAAAGAGCTATATTGACTTTGACGGATTTCAAACTTTAGAAGACGCAAGATGCTTTGCGGAAAGGGCGGTCGGATAATATGAAGCTACATACTGTATCGGATGTTTTTGAGCTTATGGGTACTGAAATACGTCTTGTTGGAGGAAATGGCTGGTCGAGTCCGATTTTTAAGGTTATCAGCAATTATTCAGCAACTCAATGTGAGCGAACTTTTATTTTTCCGCCGGAACATAACGTATTTAAAGCGTTGCAGAGAAATCCAAATGTTTTTATTTCAACGGGCGACAGTCTACTAACAATTTTTGATTGTGGTGAAATACTTGACTGCGGAAAAGTTGTTGCATCGTGGGCAAAAGTTGAGGTGGGTTAAAAATGACTGAACGTGAAACACAGAAAAAGATAATTCTTGAGCATCTGTCCGCAGGTGAAAAGCTGACACCTGCCGACGCATTCCGGCTTACGGGATCAACACGTCTGTCTGCTCGCATATATGACCTCCGACGTGACGGACATGTTATCAACACTGAAATGATAACGATTCGCAACCGCTTCGGCAGAACGGCAACGGTCGCACAGTACAGCATGGAGGCGAACTCTATTGAGCAAGTACAATAATCAAAAAATCAGAGTAGGCGGAGAAGTGTTTGACAGCAAGCGTGAATATAACCGTTGGTGCGAATTGCGCTTGCTTGAGCGCTCCGGCATAATCCGCAACTTACAACGACAGGTAAAATTCCGCTTGATTGACAGTCAGAAAACATCAGAGCGAACAGAACGCCCGTGTGATTACATAGCTGATTTTGTGTACTACGAAAACGGTAGCCGTGTTGTTGAGGACTGCAAAGGAATGAGAACCGACGTGTATAAAATCAAACGTAAACTTATGCTTGAAAAATATAACATCTCGATTAAGGAGACTTGACTATGAATACTAAAAAGATGAGGATCGTCCTTGATGATGGCGCATATATGCCTGTCAGAGGGCACAAGACAGATGCAGGGCTTGATATAAAAACGCCGAAAGATGTTACCGTTCCTGCAAAAGGATCGGTAATTGTTGACACGGGAGTACATATTGAATTGCCGCCGAATACAGTTGGAATGCTTAAAAGCAAAAGCGGACTGAATGTTAAATACGGAATAACCTCAGAGGGCGTAATTGATGTCGGATATACAGGTTCAATTGTTGCAAAGCTCTATAACCATAGTGAAACACATGTCATTTTGAAAAAAGGCAACAAGATTACCCAGCTTGTTATTCTTCCTATTGTTCCGGTTGAATTAGAACAGGTGAGTGAACTAACGGCTACAGAGAGAGGATCGGGCGGATTTGGCTCTACGGGAAGATAACCATGAAATCAGTAATAAGAACAGAATGTCTGCCGAAGGAGCAGAGAACAGCAATACGGCGAGCGTGTAAGGACGAGATGAAAAATCAGAACAGACGATTGTTAAAGCTGGTTTGCATTGCATTGCACGAAGAATACGGATTTGGACGAGAACGGTTATATAAACTCGTTGAGAAAATAGCGGAGATATCAAACTCCCGCATGGACGACCCGGTATATTGGCAGCACAATGATAAATTCCTCACCGAAACACTGAAAATGGCGTGGGATATAGAAAATTACGAAGAAATGGGAGAATAACCATGGGACTGAAACAGCAGCCGAAGTGTAAAGACAAGACCTGTCACTTCTGCACCGGCAAGTATTGCACGATACTCAAGCGTAAGCCAGATGTGTGCAGGTTTTATAAAGCAAAGGAGATAAAGCGATGAGTAGATATATTGACGTAGATAAACTTCAAGAAACCGTATATAAGAGAGTTAATAACCCTGCAATAAGAGGTTGGTTAAATCCGCTTATAAACGAGCAACCCACCGCCGATGTCAAAGAGGTAAAACACGGACAGTGGAATACGGTTTTGGACGAAAGTATATTAGAACATTACAATAACGACGTAGATATATTTGCGTGTTCAATATGTGGAATTAAATCAAAACGTCCTACAAAATTCTGCCCCTTTTGCGGTGCCAGAATGGACGGAGGTAATGAAGAATGACAAACTTTGAAAAAATAAAAGCTATGACACTTGAGGAAATGGCTGAAAGTGCGAATCTGTTTTTCGCTTGTCCATACGGTCTTAGTTACGGAGATTGTGAAGACGGTGATTGCATTGAATGTACAAAAGAATGGCTTGAACGGGAGGTTGAAGAATGAAATGTGTTTGTTGCCCGTTAGCTCCGTATGATGATATTTGCTTCGAATCCGAGGGTGAATACGGAATAGAGTATAAAGACGGCTCGTTAGGTTGCCGACACCCACGGAATTGGATTGAAAAGCGAGATAATGAATGTTCCGAGTATTACGGCAATATGGGAACGGATATGGGAATTGAAATGACTTTGACAGAATCGGAGCTTGCAAGAGCGATTGAGCTTTGTAAACATATGGTTGGGCTTGATTATAAAAGTCCTTATCATCGACACGGTAAAGCATTCTATAAACCATACCGAAATTATTATGAAGCACCTTTATGTGGTAATCCGATTTTAGATAAACTGCCATTTGCCATTATAAACAAAACGGTAGGCAATGTATCAGCTTGGTATGAACTTACAGAACAAGGGTTTGGGTGGCTCAGCAGACAGTTAAAAATAACGATAAGGGAGGTTAAAGAATGATTGAAAAAGAAGCAATAAACGTTATGACACAAGCGAGAGAAGATGCCAGACAGGCATTTTTAGGAAAAGTACAGTTTAATGTGCCTCAGTACCACGCAGTAATTAAAGCCCTCGAAAAACAAATACCGAAGAGAGCTATTAGTATCTATAAAGGAAACTATAAATGCCCGACTTGTGAAAATTATATTGATATAACCGGCGATGATTTGTATGTTTATGAAATAGAACCACCTAAATGTTGCGACGAGTGTGGACAGGCTTTGGATTGGGGTGAGGAAGAATGACTGCAAAAGAAGTTGTTGAAACTCTTAAACAGGCGATTGATCTTATTGAGGGTCAACAGGCAAAAATCAATAAGTTAGAAAAAGCAAGACAAAAGCAAGCCTACCTTTTATGCAACCTTAAGGGGCAAAAATATGAGCTGATAAACAGAATATCAGTAGTTAAAAATGAAGCATATAAAGAGTTTGCTGAAATAATAAAGGACAAATGGTTCGATAATCGTTATGACAGTCCGGATGTCGGCTTTGATGATTTTATTGACAATGTGTTAAAAGAATTGGTAGGTGAGGGCAGATGATTTGGGACAAAGATACGTCTTTTGAGGGCTTTCAAAAGCGAATTGACGACTGGTACAAGGACAACCCATTTGAATTATGTGACCCACCTATTGACGCTCAATTTGCGTTAGATTTGATTTTTAAAACTCTTATCGACGATAAAGAAAATTATCCCTATTTAACGGAACTTCCAGAATCAACCAAACAAACGAACAGTATTATGTTACATTTGATTTTGAAAAAGTACAGCCGCAAATATAGAAAATTTATAAAGAAAAGGAGAAAGCAGAATGAGAGAAATATTGTTTAGGGGTAAACCCAAAAACAAGGCAGATTATGAGCTGCTCAAGACGATGTACAAAGATAACTGCAAAGACGGCTTTATATATGGCTCGTTAGTCATAAGTCACGGCAAATACTATATTTGCATAATGGCATTATGTCAAATCAATAGCCTTGTTGATAATGGCAATACAACAATGTTTGAAGTTATTCCTGAGACAGTCGGAGAATACACAGGATTAACGGATAAGAACGGAACAAAGATTTTTGAGGGAGATATATTAAGGTTGGCATATCATCCCGAGGAAGATGTTATTATCGAATGGCACGATGGAAGGTTTAGTTTTAGGAAAAGAAATCGCCCAAAAGACTATGGATATGAAAGTCTTTGTTGTGTTCAGATTACAGTAAGTTGTCTTAGGGTCATCGGAAACATTCACGATAACCCTGAATTATTGGAAGGATAATGAAAATGAAAGATCAACTTGAGCAATATAAAGCTCAATTAAATGTAGTGAACAAAATAACCGAGGAAAATTGCCAAAATAAGGAGAGTTTATTATGAAAGATTGTAAAGATTGCGAATACTTCAACGGATATGACCATAGCGACGGCACTCCCTATTGTGATTATGACGGTGGCTATGAATGCTGCCCTTATAATTGCACAGGAAGGATAAATGAAGATGAATTCAAGATTACACTTGATATGCCTGAGATTTCAACATTTATTCAACATACAATTCAGAACACTGTGGAAAGCTCCGTGTATAAAATGATTGCCGGGCAAGTTAAATCCATTGTATCAGATAAAATAAAGGATTCCGCTGAAGCGTATGTTGAAGAATCCTTGAAAAAAGCCGTCGATGATGAAATTAAAACCTATATGGAGAAAGATATCACCATCGGCGGTGGCTGGTGTGAACCTAAAAGAACAATGAGCCGGAACGAATATCTTGCTGAATGTGTTTCGACGACTCTTGATAAAAAGCTTGAATCGGAGCAAATCAAGAAAATCGTTACAGATTATTGTTCGAGAGAAATTACAAGCAAAGTTGACGCTCTCAAAGATGATGTTAATAGAGGAATTAAAAATACTTTTGACGCAGAAACAAGGAAAGCCCTTTCAGACAATGTTGTGACTGTGTTAATGGCAGGAGATACATATCAGAGACTTTCTGGCAGTATGGGCAGATTGTTAAAATAAGGAGTGTGAAAAAATGAAAACGGAATTAGACAAGAAATCTGTTGAGCTTGAAGAAAAACAGCACGAGTGCGATATGCGTCTCGCAAGCACTATTAAATTAGAAGGTCAGATCGAAACGTACCAATTCTGTATTAAACATTGGAGGGATAGATAATGATCAGCATAAAGAAGCCACAGAATAGAACCGAGGCGGCAAATACAATCTTTAAACTGCTCAAAGAGTTTTGGGGCGATTGCGTGTCTGTAAATATTTTTGTAAACTGCTGCGGAATAGATGTTACAACAATCGAAAAGCCGTTTACAGTTGGCTGCTCTATGAGAACAATAAATGGTACTTGGTTGCCGAGAAAGGACGGAGACGTATGAGCATAGTGCTATTTGCAATGATCGGAGCGGCAATTGACGCAGGAACCTTTTACTGGGTTATGTTTGCGATATATTGTTTGTTTCAAGTCATCGGATGGATAACGAAAGATTGAAAAACAGAAAGGAGTAAAACGTGAATTTCAACGATTCTCACATTCCGATTTGCAATGTGAATTTTATAAACGGCATAAACACATCACAGGTTTTTTATTGCCCAAATTGCGGTAAAAGGCTCAAAGTAAATCAAAGACAATGTGAATGCGGGCAACTGCTCAGATGGGATATCGAAGGAGGAAAGACAATGCAGTTAAGCGATATCGTGAAACTTGCGGCAAAAGTCGGAGCGGAGGCGGCAACGGCGGAAGCTGCACGAAAAGAGAATCAGCGGCAGAAAGAACTGAAAGACAGACGGCTTTATAACACAAAGCTCTTGCTCACAAATTACCGTGAGTTTAAGGCTTGCAGTAAAGAAGCTATTTTCAAGGCTTCGCAGGCGGATGAGCTTATCAGTGTGCTTGATTTGATGTGGGACCCGAACAATCGAACCGATGCAGTGGTTGAGAGCATAAAGAAGTCAGCGATAAAGACGAAGATCATTATGACACACATTGACGCTATGCTGTTGGTGTACGGTGAGATCGTTGCAGCCTCGGATAACGATATTGACCGCCGCCGGTACTACATAATGAAAGCAAAATATATTGATGATGAAGCTCGAAGCATACAGAGCCTTGCGAAAGAGTATTTCATTGATGAACGAACCGTTTACTTTGATCTCGATATAGCCATAGACAAGATGTCAAAGCTCCTTTTCGGCATCGAAACGATACGCAATGATTGAACTTCAAAATGTCTTCATTGACTGTTCAGAAGCGGTGTAGTATAATGATATCGTAAAATTTTATGTTGAGAGAAGCACTGCGGATTGTATGGTTCGCAGTGCTTTTTTGGTGTATGATGAAATCTGAATTGATAAGTGCAAAGAACATAATCGTTGCAGGTGAATATGATTTTCCTGTTATGAGAAAATGCAAAGCAATTCCAAATCGGTTATTGCCGTTTAACTATGCAAAAACAGCTAAAGATTATGATTGCTGGCTTCATTTCTTTATAGACGATTATCAATTTGAGAGACTTTGGAACAGCCCTCAAAGATATTTACCTCTTATTAAGAAGTTTAACGGAATCTTGGCTCCCGATTTTTCCTTGTTTTCGGATATGCCGAAATCTCAGCAAATATATAATTGCTGGCGAAACAGAGTTTTGTCTGCATGGTTGCAGGATAACGGAATCGAAGTAATACCTGTGATTGAGTGGAGCGACAGAAAGTCGTTGGAATGGTGTTTGGACGGAATACCGCTGAACAGTACAATTGCCGTTCAGACAAACGGATGCTTTAAGAGCTCGGCTACAAAGTTGAGTTTCATAAAAGGAATGGATTATGCATGTGAAAAGCTTATGCCAACGTCTTTAGTTATATATGGCAGGGGAAGCGAATACAAAAACTATTTTCAAAACGTACATTTATTTGAATCCTATTGTCAAAATTTAAAAAAGAGGTTATAATATGGGTGGCGAAAAAGATTATTTGGAGTCCGGAGGATTTTCAAAGTATGAGTATAGAGAGGTTGGATATACCGATAATGGTATAAAAATTATACAGAAAAAGCACGGTAAAGCCAATACTCCGATGAAATCAAACACTCCAAATACAAACTATGCAAAGATAAACAATAGATCTAAAGAACTGGATCAAGTGACATCTTACAAAGGCAGGCAGAAGCAGAAAGACATTGACACAGGCCATATCCACGTTAATCCTGGGGATAAGCGCAGATTTGAAAAAGAAAACATACATGTGCACGACTATGTGAACGGCAAAAGACTACAGAATGCGCGCAGTCCATCAAAAAAGGAAAAACGTATGATAATGATTGCCAGATATGGAGGGAAAAAGTGAAGTATTTAGGATTTGAAAGCCTTGAAGAAATGGATGAGGCCATCAATTGCGGCGGATTTGACATGGTACAAGGTGACCAGGGTGTCTACTTTGATGTTGACGGCTGGGGTTACCGTGTTTATGAAGATGGTGTTGACAGACCGTATATGGACAACCATTATGCGACACTTCAGGAAATGATTGATAACTATATTTTCCCGGACGGAACTCCGCTAAAGGGATTGGTTGACGGAACTATTCCCGAAACAGGTGATGAATAAACAAATTGAATGATTATGAAGCAGACAGAATTACGCTGTCTACTTTTTCTTTTGCGAGACTAAACAATAGCGAGGTGGTGAAAGTGACTTGAAAACCAAAAGCCCCGAAAGGGAGAAAGCACGTAAATTGTACCTTAAAAGCAATAAGACGGCAAAAAACAAAGAGATAGCTGAAAAGCTGGGTGTCTCGGCATCTCTTGTCGCAAAATGGAAGAGTCAGGACAAATGGGACAGCGAAGATTTACCGAAAGAAAAGGTAAAAAGTAAAAGTAAAGGTAAAAACAAATCAAAAGGTAAACCGGGAGCTCCTTTTGGTAATCATAACGCTTTCGCAAAAACAAGCGGCGCACCTCCCGGAAACTCATATGGACTTAAACACGGCGGTTACAGTCAAGTGTATTGGGATACGATAGACGAAGCCGAACGTGCTATGATACAGGATATGCCCGAAGATGAAGAAACAATGTTGCTCGATCAGATCAAGCTGTTTTCGGTAAGAGAACGGCGTATAATGCAAGCAATTGAAAAGGTAAAAGGTAAAGACGAGCAGATGACAAACACAACGGTAAAGACAGAAGTGCGAGTTGATAACGATAACAATGAATCGGAGGACGAAAGCTCCAAACCGTACAAATTGGTAACGTTAACCGAAAACAAGCATAACGTTGTGGCAAGGCTTGAGGACGAGCTGACAAGGGTACAAAGAGCTAAAAGCCAGGCAATAGCGACACTTTCAAAATTGAATATCGAAAAACAAAAAATTGCACTCATAAAGGAAAAGGACGATGTGGAAATCGAAGATACATCAGAAACGGATGCGGTGATATATGGCTAAAACATTTCATCAGAGCAAAACCATTCCGTATAACTTCGGGCAGAAACACATTGACTATATCCGAAAGAGTGCAAATTGTATTTATAACATAGCTGAGGGCGCAGTTCGTGCAGGAAAGACGATAGACAATGTTTACGCTTTCGCTCACGAACTCTGCACGACACCGGATAAGATCCATCTTGCAACAGGCTCGACAGCGGCAAATGCAAAGCTGAATATAGGTGATGCGAACGGTTTCGGGCTTGAATACTATTTTAGAGGCCAGTGCCGATGGGGCAAATATAAGGGCAATGAATGTCTTGTGATACAAGGACCGTCAACAGGGTACAAGCAGAAGGTTGTTATCTTTTCAGGCGGGGCGCTTGCAAACAGCTATAAGAAAATTAGAGGAAATTCGTACGGAATGTGGATTGCGACAGAGATCAATCTACATCACGACGATACAATAAAAGAGGCGTTTAACCGTACGCTTGCATCGAAACGGCGTAAATTCTTTTGGGATTTAAATCCTGATAACCCGAATGCGCCGATTTATGTCGACTACATAGACAAGTATCGCAAAAAAGATGCCGACGGCACACTGCTCGGCGGTGTAAACTATGAGCATTTCACAATCTTTGATAACATAAACATTTCCGAGGCTTCACGGCAAGCGACAATAAGCCAGTATGATGTCGGGTCATTATGGTACCGACGTGATATTGAGGGCGAGCGTTGTATTGCCGAGGGTCTCGTTTATGCTTTATTTGACGAGAAACGGCATATAGTTGACGATATACTTCCACCGAGTCCCAGACATCGTTATTTTGTTTCGATCGACTACGGTACAGTCAATCCTTTTGCTGCCGGCTTGTGGGACGTTGATGAAGCCAATAAAACAGCGACAATGCTCCGGGAACTGTATTATTCCGGCAGTAGCAACAACCGAAAGAGCGATGAGGAATATTACAAAATGCTTGATGAGTTCATCGGCGAATATGACGTTGAGTGGATCGTAATAGATCCGTCGGCTTCTTCGATGATAGAAGCGATAACAAGGCACGGTAAATATATCTGCGTCGGCGGTCAGAATGATGTCAGAAACGGTATTCAATGTGTTACACGTTTTTTGAGAGCAGGAAATCTGCGGTTCAGTAGAAGCTGTGAGAACACATTCAGAGAATTTAGGTCGTATTGCTGGGATAAGGAAGCAAGCGAGAAAAACGGCAAGGACGAAGTAATTAAGAGGAACGATCATGCAATGGATATGATTCGTTACTTCTGTTATACGACCCTCAGAACAATATTCTGGTGGGTTACAGGAGAATAAGAGGCGGTGAATAATATGAGCTTTGGTTCTCGTCTCATAGGGAGGATCAGAAGAATGTTTAATTTAACAATGAAGAATGCTTCGGAGGCATTCGGCATAGATATCATCCATTCCCCGGAAATGTATGCGGCACAAAGCAAGTGGAACTCCATTATTACGGGTATTCCGCCTTGGCTTGATGCTGAGGATGATATTGAAACGGTAAATCTTGCTTTGCTTATGTGCAATACAAGAGCAAGGCTGACAACGCTCGATATAGGCGTTGCAATGAGCCAATCTCCGAGAACAGAATACATGCAAAGCGTAGCTGATAATCTGTTATCAAAGGTCGGGGAGAAGCTGTCAAGAGGGCTTGCTCTCGGCGGAATGATGATTAAGTATAACGGTGAGTCTTGGGACATAATGTACCCCGGGCAGTTTGCTGTTACGGATAAGGACAGCAACGGCAATATACAGGGCGCGATTTTTTCGGTTCAAAAGGTTCAGGGCGATTCTATATATACAAGGCTCGAATGGCACAGATTTGAGCAAAGCGGAACCGGTAAGACTTATCGAATTACAAACAAGGTGTTCAAAAGTCCTTTGAACGGTAATGATGAGCAACTCGGCAAACCTGTTAAGCTCAATGCTGTTGAAGCGTGGAAAGACATTGAGCCCGAAGTAAGAATAGCAAATCTCGATAAACCGTTATTTGCCTATTTCAGAGTGCCCGGGGATAATTTCATTGACGAATCGTCTCCGCTCGGTGCTTCGGCGTTTGCGGGAGCGATATCTGAGCTTAAAGCGGTTGATGTCGCAATCAGCCGTAAGAATGCAGAAGTTGAGGACAGCAAGCATATTACTTTTGTCTCACAGGTTGCTATTCAATCGGCACAAAAGCAGGGAACGAAACTTCCAAGGTTCGTTAAGGGGCTCGGTGTCGGAATTAACGCCAATGAAAACTCGGCTATACATGAGCACGTTCCAACAATGCTGACGGATCAGCGCATTAAGGATATCAACTTTAACCTTTCACTGGCAGGAACAAAATGCGGCTTCTCTGAGGGCACATTTGTTATGGACGGTCAGACGGGTATGATTACAGCAACACAGGTTGAAGCCGATGACCGTGACACAATTCAGCTAATAAAAGATACCCGTGACGCCCTCAGACTCGCACTCGATCAGGCACTTTACGGTGCAGATCAGATCATAACGCTTTATAACCTTGCTCCGTTAGGCTTATATGACATAGACTATAATTTCGGAGATATTACATACAACTACGAAGAGGATAAGGCTTCTTGGAAGCAATATGTAATTCAAGGTTGGGTGCCTGCGTGGAAATACTTTGTTAAGTTTGAGGGCATGAGCGAGGAAGAGGCGAAAGCTCTTGTTGCAGAAGCACAATCGGCAAAGAAAGGCTTGTTTGAGGAGTGATATAAATGCTTACTCCCGAAGAATTGGCAACCATTGCCGAGACAATGCAGCCGCATCTTGATGAGCTGAATATGTGGATATCACAAGATATGATTCGCCGCTTTATGGCTCGAATGGGACGTGGCGAAAAAGATCTTTTGAGCGGTACCGATCAATGGCAGGCACAGGTTTACAAAGAAGCGGGCGGTTTGTATGAGGATTTGCAAAAGGAATTACACGAATTTACAGGCAAGTCCGAAGATGAAATCAAGGCTATTTTTGAAGATGCGGGTATAAGAGCTTGGAATGCTGATGATATTTTCTATGTTGCGCAGGGCTTTGAATCTGTACCGTTGCTTAGCTCGGAGCGGATGTTAAATATTCTGACCGACTGTTATCAAAGAACAAACAATGAGGTATATAACTTTACGAGAACGACAGCAAACGAGACTCAGCGGCGGTTTATCAAACTGCTTGATTCAACGCATATGAAAGTAATGAGCGGCGCACAATCATATACCGCTGCGGTAAAAGAGGCTGTCAGCGAGCTCGCAAACACGCAAACAGAAGTTATTTATCCGTCGGGACATAAAGATACAATTGAAACAGCGGTTCTCAGAGCCGTAAGAACGGGCGTTGCACAGGCAAGCGGCAATATGACGCTGCAGGGAATGGAAGAACGTGACTGGGATTTGATAAGAGTCTCGGCTCATCTCGGCGCACGTTACGGTGACGGCGGCGAAAATCCGGGTAATCATTACTGGTGGCAAGGCAAACTATACAGCAGAACGGGCAGAGATAAGCGTTATCCCGACTTTATATCATCAACAGGCTACGGCTCGGGTGAGGGCTTGTGCGGTTGGAATTGCCGTCACTCATACGGCCCGGGGGAGCCCGATCATAATCCTTACAAGGAATATGATGCAGAGGAAAATAAGAAAGCCTATGATCTCTCGCAAAAGCAGAGAAAGATTGAGCGTACTATCCGAGCTGACAAGCTGAAGGTTAAAGGGCTTCGGGAAGCTATCGACTGTGCAGAAGATAAGACTTTAAAAAAAGAGCTCTCTGAGGACTACGAAAAAGCCTCTGCAAGGCTTTCAATGCATAATGCAGAATATAGCCACTTTTGCAAAAGCAACGGTCTGAAACGCTATGATGACAGATTATCAATAGCCAAGTGGAATAGGTCGGAAGCTATGAAAGCGGTTAGGGCGGCGCAAAGACTTGAAAAAAAGAAAAAATCTGCTATAATTGATGCAGAGAAAATACGGAAAGACATACTAAACAATAAATACAATTTGAACCTTAATATCGGTAATCAAAATAAGCATATAAAGGGTTCACATTCGTACAACGAAGAAAATCATAAAAGTATTTTGTTCGGTGATTTAAATTATGCTCAAGGCTTAGTTCAAAAATATCACGGAACAGGTGATATAAAGATGACGGAAGATGGAGCGTGGACAAAAAAAGAATTCGTTGAGGCTAATTTTGATGTTGGGTTAAGTTATAATCGAGATAAGCAACAGATGCAACCGACCAACAGATTTGCTATACATTATGGCAAAAGAGGAACTCATATTGTACCTGTAGAAAGGAAAGAATAATATGGAACTATGGAAATATAGCGGAAAAAACGTAAGAATATACTTGAAAAACGGTGATGTTTTAAGCGGTAAAGCGTATGACTATATACCAGAATGGGACAATCCGTCGGGAGTTGCCAGCATTTCTATTGACATTTATGAAATATATGAAAACAGAATCAAAAAAATAGAGGAACTTAAATGAAAGCCGCCGCGTTTTAATGTGGCGGCTTTTTCTATGCTCGAAAACAAATAAACAGGAGGTTTGAAATTGAAAATATTTATATCACAGCCCATGAGGGGCAAGTCGGATGAGCTTATTGCCGCTGAAAGAAAACTGATTATTGAACGGGTTAAGTCAATGTACGGTGATGATGTTGAAATTCTTGACAGCCTTTTCAATGATTATAATACATCACATATAAAACATCCGCCGGTTGCATTCCTCGGAAGATCTCTTGAGGTTCTTGCACAGGCGGATGTTGCCTTTTTCTCGAGCGGTTGGAAATCGGCAAGAGGCTGCCGTATCGAATATGACGTGGCACGGCTTTACGGCATCAGAGTAACCGGTGATGCATCGTGATCTGTCCTTATATTAAACCGACAGAGATTGAGAATAACAAGTAAATATTTATAATTACGCTCTGTTTTTGCAGGGCGCTTTTTTATGCCCTTTTTTAGAAAGCGTCGGGGCAGAACCGGCAAAGGGCACCATTATCAGACTGTCGGCGGTCTTAATAATGCCGAAATCCGCAGGGTGCGAGCATCATCCTTAACAACTGCTTAGCGGATAACAGGAGGTTTTTGTAATGAAAACTGAAGAACTCAAGGCTCTCGGTCTTTCCGATGAGCAGGTAAGAAGTGTTTTTGAGCTTAACGGTAAGGAAATCGATAAGCAGAAGAAGCGCATTGCTGAGCTGGAAGCAGATCTCGAGAATGCAAATGAACAGTTCAAGCAGGCAGATGAAACTCTGAAAAAGTTCGGCGATATGACGCCCGACAAGTATCAGGAAGAGCTTGAAAAGTACAAGAAGGCGGCAGAAGATGCAAAGTCCGAGTATGAAAGCAAGCTCACACGAAGAGATCAGTCGGAATGGATTGATCAGAAACTGGACGAATACGGAGTAGCTTCACCGTATGCCCGTAAACAGCTCAAGGCAGAGTGCTTGTCTGAGGATAGCGGACTTAAATGGAAGGATAATACCTTTTTTGGCTTTGACGACTTTATGAAAGCGGCAAAGAAGAATGACAACGGTCTTTATCTTTCGGAAGAAGAGAAGCAGGCTGCGGCAAAAGAAAGTGCCGCAAAGGAAAAGGCGGCGAGGTTTACCGGACCAATGCAAGGTGACGGCACAGGGACGGAAACAAAAGCCAAAGTACCGCCTAAGATTTTTTAAATTAAGAAAGGATTGATATTTTATGTCACGTATCACAGCATTGTCAATGTTGACAGAAGCAGAGGGCAAGGCTTATCTTGCCGAACGTTACGGTGCAGTTATTGAGGGACTTCAAAAGTCGCTCGTTTCCGCATCAATGAAAAACAAGGAGCTTTCGGGCGATCCCGACGCAGGTTCACTTGAAGCAAAGAGATTTGTAAATGCCAGCGCAAAGGCCTACGGTACTGCGAGAACAGCAGGTAAGGGCGATAAGGTAAAGGCTCAGGCAGTTACAGTTCCGCTCGACCAGGACAAGGAGATCATTGAGGAGCTTGCGGAGAAGGACGTACGTCTCTTGGGCGTTGAGGGTGTAATCGACCGCAGAACAAACAACCACGTTCTTGTTATGAACTCAGAGCTTGACAAGAAGTTCTTCGCTTGCGCCGCAGACAACGCAACAAGCGTTAATCTTACGGGATATGACAAGATCGAGGATAAGCTCGAAGCATTTATCCAGGAGCTTGAAACAACTCAGAATGATTTCGTTGACGGTATTCCCCGTGAGATTATGAGACTTGTTCTTTCCCCGAAGTATTACGGACTTATCCGTAATCAGCTTGATAAGCAGGAGAGAGCGAATGTCGACACCGGTACAGAGTCGTTTAATGTATGGCACGGCGTTGAAACCCAGTCTTGCGTTCATCTTCCTACAGGTGTTGACGCTGTTATTATGGCTGACGGTGCGGTTGCACAGCCCGTTTATTCCAACGGCTATAAGGCAGAGAAAATTCCTCTTTCGGACGACTATGCCGTTGAGCTGTTCTTCTATTACGGCACCAAGGCGGTCACTCCCGACCTTATCTTCAAGCCGGCAACGTTTACAAAGGTCAATACAGCTTCGGAGACCTATGACAGCTCCAAGACGTATTACACCGAGTCGAACGGCGTTTACACGGTAGCCGAGATTACCTCTTTTGCTTCGGGTACTACTTATTACACGATGAACTGAGGTGACGGCAATGCTCTTTATGAATAAGCGGACGGGAAATATCCTTTCCGCTACAAACAAAACGAGCATAGCTATGATGCAGGCTTCGGAGAACTATACAGAGTATAAATCCACACCGAAGCCTGCCAAGAACGGCAGAAAGAAGAAGCCGGCAAAGGAGGGCTGAGTATGTTGTATTCTACAAGTCAATTCTATGTTGAAGAATACTTCGGGAATGAAATCCCCTTGGACGATATAAACAAGTATTTGAGTCGTGCTTCTGACGAGCTTGACACGCTCACATACGGTCGTTTAATCAAAGCCTATCCTACGGAACAGATATACGATGAAAAAGTCCAGAAAGCCGTTTGTGCGGTTGCTGAGTGCCTTTACAAGATAGAGGAACAGCGCAAAGCGGTTGCGTCAAGGATTGATACTGACGGAAAATACACGGGACCGATATCCTCAATAAAAGCAGGGGAAGAATCGGTCTCGTATGCTTCCGTGAACAACAGTTCATCTGTGTATTCCGCTGCGGCCGCAAGCAAGGAAGCACAAAATCAGCTGATAGCTGAAACTGCGGCACGGTATATCGCAAATGTTCCTGATGCGAACGGAATCAATCTGTTGTATGCAGGCGGTGAAGCCTATGTTTGACAGAACTATAACTCTTTTTAATCATCTTGATGGTCAATGGCTTGTTTCCGTAATTCCCGGTGTATCACTTATTGAAAAGAAATCAAGCGAGCTGAAACCGGGAGAAACCAACAACGGCGATACGGTTAAAATGCTGATACAAAGCGGCAAGGAACAGCAAATCAGAACGACGGACGGATTGAAGCGATACGCTCAGCCGAAAATGTTTAAAGGATCGGATGAGATAACGTTTGATCTTGCGAAGGATTTCTTCTACGTCGGTGATTGGAACGATGTAAAGACTGTCTCCGACTCGGACTATGAAAACGGACTTTATAACGCAATGAACGACGCATACGACGGAGTGTATCTCATTTCATCGTGTGCGTTTTATTCTCTGCTTCCTCATTTTGAGATAGGGGGTAGGTAATATGAGCGATATAAGTCATTTTAAAGGGATATCGGTTGTTGACGGAACGATCAAAGCCGATATAAGTTTTGACCGCTTTTCCAAACAGTTTCAAAAGGCTCAAGATTGGCTCGGACATCAGGTGCTTGAAGATTGCAAGCCCGTGATGCCGCTTAAATCAGGCACATTGCAACAAAAAGCATCTGTTGAGCAGGGTGGAAGATATGTTGTTTTCCCCGGGCCCGAAAGTCGCTTTCTCTATATGGGAAAAGTAATGGTTGACCCCGATACGGGAAGTCCATGGGCAAAGCCGGGCGCAATTAAGGTGCTTACAGACAGAGACCTTATTTACGGCAGACCCGAAGCAACGTCACATTGGTTTGACGAAGCTAAGGCGAGAAACGGTGAATACTGGATAAAAAGAGTTAAAGAAATAGGAGGCGGCGGATAATGCTACCAAAAGCAAAACAAACGATAAAGATCGACGTCGAGGGTTCGGAAGTGGTTTCAACAACGCTTCTGAAACTCATAAACGAGTTTCCGGGTAAGACAGAACGAATTGCTTTTTCAACACTCGGAGAAGCGGCTGGAATAGGCTTTTTCCCAACCTCCGGGGCGGCTATATTGTCAGATAAAACAGATATTTGCGGTCATGTAACGCAGATATGCCAATATCCGTTCAGCGTGGTTTACCGCTGTTCACCGTCAACAGAGCAAATGAGAATAAAAATTAAGGAGTTTCTTGACCTGCTCGGTAAATGGCTTGAAAAGCAGGACGTCATTGTTGACGGTAAAACATACAAGCTCGAAGAATATCCTGCTTTATCGGCAGGAAACAGAATTATCCAGTCTATAAGCCGTACCAATGTTGCACACCTTGCGGCGGCATATCAGGACGGTACAGAAGATTGGTCTTTTTCAGCAACGCTGAAATACAAAAATGAATATGACAAATAGGAGTGATTTTAATGAGTATTGAAAGAAAATACCTCGCACATTACATTGACTCATCCTTTAGCACAGGTACATCTGCTTACGTCCGCCTTGGTGCAGACCTTGAGGAGTACAATGTTGAGCTCAACCCTGATGTTGAGACAAAGAAAAACATCTTGGGCGAAAACAGTGTCCGCATAAAGGGATACGAGGTGTCGGGAGAGCCTGACCCGTATTACAGCGAATACGATGATGCGCTTTCCAAAAAGATTTTGGATCTTGCAAATGAAAGAGCAACAGGCGACACCTGCAAGACAACCGTTGTCGATGCACTTTTTAAGGCGGACGGAACGTGTCTCTGGGCGTACAAAGAAGATGCAATCATAGTCCCGAAGTCAATCGGCGGTGACACATCGGGTGTGCAGACACCGTTTACCGTACATTATGCTGGAAATCGTGTCAAGGGAACGTTCGACGCTGATAGCAAGACGTTTACTAAAAGTGAGGCTTCTGCCTGATAAGCTTAGTGGGCTGTGCTTAACAGCCCTCAATCATTTTAACCAAACAAGGAGGATATCATTATGGCAAACGATAAAGTTAAAAATTTCGGTATTGTGGTTGACGACGGTACCGTCAAAGAGGTTATCCGTAATAAATACGGACAGGAAGTCGGCGTGTTCTATTTTGTGCCGACCGATTTGAATATGGCAGACCGTTACGACGAGGTTGTCAAAAAGATACCTGAGATTACAAAGCCGCTCGGAAATATTGACATAAATCCCGATGGCTCAACTAACGAGGAGTCGGCAAAGGAAACAATGGCAGAGGCGGTCAGACAGCTTTATGAAGCCTGCGATTATTTGTTCGGCGGCAACTATTCGGAAGCCTTTTTCGGCAAAGTTCATCCGTTTGCTCCGTGTAACGGTAAATTCTACTGCGAAAACGCTCTTGAAGCGGTTGGTAATTATATCGGCAGTCGCTTTGACCATGAGTTTGCAAAAATTGATGACAGAGTTGCAAAATACACTCATGGATACCGCAACGGCAAGCACAAAAACGGCGGACAGCGCAAGAAAAAGAAGTGATGAAGTATGCTGCCAAACAGATTAAATGTAAACGGCAAAGAATACTCTATCAGAACCAATAAGGATGATATCCTCAAAATTATAGAGGCTTTTAATGACCCTGAATTGGAAGATAAGGAAAAGGTCTATATATGTCTGTATATCCTTTATCGTGATTTTAATATGATCCCGCAAAAGGACTATGAGGAGGCTTTCAAGGCGGCAGTCGGATTCATTGACTGCGGGATAAAGAATGACAATAAGCGACCTACACCCAGCACAATGGATTGGAAACAGGACGCTCCGTTGCTCTATCCTGCGATCAATAAGGTTGCAGGCTTTGAAACCCGAAAGGTGCGCTATATGCACTGGTGGACTTTTATGGGATATTATATGACGATCGAGGACGGCTTGTTTTCAACGGTCTTAAGGATAAGATCAAAAAAGGCAAGCCACAAAAATCTCGAAAAGTGGGAGCAGGAATTTTATAACTCAAACAAAGATTTATGCGTTATAAAGAAGAGGCTCTCTGCTGAGGAACAGGCGGCTAAGGACAGACTTATTGCAATTTTGGACGGTAAAAGCCCGTAAAGGACGGTGACAATATGGCTGATAAAGCTGATGGTTCAATTATTGTTGACACCGAAATAGATCCTACGGGGTTTGAAAAGGACAGCGCAAAACTGCGAAATGCCATACAATCGCTTAATAAAAAGGTCGAGAATTTAAGACCTACTTTTAACAAAGCGATTACAGGTAGTGCGTCGGCGCTGTCCTCTTTTAATGCAAAAGCGGGTGCTCTCGAACAAACCATTGCGGACATTGAGGACGAAATGGCGGCACTTGCAACAAAAAGAGTTCCGACGGAGGGATATCAAGAGGCGTGCAAGTCAGTTGAAAAGTATGAGGAAAAGCTGGCGGCTTTGGAAGCAAGACAAGAAAAGCTCGCAAATCGTGGAGTGAGTGAAAATTCTTCCCAATGGAAGAATTTAACAAGTGATATCAATCTCGTATATGACAAATTAGAGCGAGCGGTTGAAGCAAAACAACATTTTGAAGAATCAGGAAACACCCACACATTAGGTTCTGAGACAACACAGTATGCACAACTTTCAGCCTCTCTTGAAAGAGCAAAAGAAAAACTATCAGATATGCAAGGAGGCTCGCAACAGACATCAAGCACATTAAAAAGAATGGCACAGGGGGCGAAATCCGTAGCTTCACGTCTTGGTAAAGCGGCTGCAACAGTCGGCGGTAAATTGCTCTCAGGAGTAAAATCGGTTGCTTCCAACATAGCAAAATCGGTGCTCCACAGCAGCAAGCTCAAAGGTGGATTTGACAGAGCTTTATCTTCGATAAAGCGCATCGCGCCTGCATTGTTGGTAGCAGAGGGTGTTATGGGTATTCTCCGTAAAGCTGTAAGTGCGTATATGGAAGAAAACGAAAGCCTTAAAAGCACCCTTAACGCTTGCTGGAGCGGTATCGGTCAGATACTCGGACCCATTATTACTAAGATGGTAAATCTGCTTGCTCAAGGTGTGGCTTATGTCCTTAAATTCCTGAGCTTGTTTGGGATAATGGGTAAGACAACATCAAAGTCAATTGACTCAAGTACATCGAAAGCGAAGAAAGCGACCAAAGAGCTTAAAGGTCAGCTTGCTTCATTTGATGAAATAAACAAGTTAAGCGATAACAGTTCCGATTCGGATACAGATTCGGGAACAAACTCTACGGGAGCACTTCCGAGCGTTGAAGTACCTGACTTTGCGAAACTCATTGCCGATCAGCTGAAAAATGGCGATTGGGCAGGAGCGGCAACAACACTTTCCGACAAGGTCAACAGCATAATCAACGGTGTTGACTGGGAGGGCATAGGGGCAAAGGTTGCTTACTATTTCAACGGTGCTTTAACATTTATCGCAACTACCATCGAAAAGATTGACTGGTATAATATCGGAGTAAAACTTGGAAAGTTCCTCAATAAGATAATAACAGGGGTAGACTGGAAAAATCTCGGTGTAATTCTCGGTGCAAAATTTAAAATTGCAGTTGAAAGCTTGGGCGGACTGTTTGCGACGATCAAATGGAAAGACCTCGGAAAAGCATTATCCGACTGCCTTATGGGTTTGTGGAACTCAATTGATTGGGCACAAGCCGGGAAGATGGTTTCGGACGGTATAACCGGTATTTTGGACACAATCAACACGTTTCTCGAAGAGACGGATTGGCAGCAAATTGGCGAAGATGTTGCAACATTTATTCGTTCCATTGATTGGAATGGCATTTTTGATGGATTATGTGAGGGTATTGGTGCGGCACTCGGAGCATTAGGCGCTTTCCTCTATGGATTGATAAAAGATGCATGGGACGACGTTGTTGATTGGTGGCATGATGTTGCCTATGAAGACGGCGAATTTACAATGCAAGGTCTACTCGACGGCATATGGCAAAAAATAAAAGATATCGCTAATTGGATCAAGGAACATATTTTTCAACCGTTTATCGACGGCTTCAAAAATGCCTTTGATATCCATAGCCCGTCGAAGGTTATGGAAGAACTGGGCGGATTTATTATTGACGGCTTGTTCAACGGTATTTCAACTGCATGGACGAACATAAAAACTTTCTTTGAAGATATGTTCAAGAATGTCAAGGATACGATAACTCAGGCGTGGGACAGTGTGAAAGCAAAGACCAAAGAAGCGTGGGACAACGTTGGTTCAAAGGTTTCTACCGTTGCGGCGAACGTTTATAATTCCGCAAGCACCAAATTCAGTAGCTTGAAAACGTCAATACATAATAATGTTGAAAGCATGCGCTCCAAAGTCTCAACCAGCTTTGAGAACATCAAGAGTAATATAACAGGCAAATTGCAAACAGCTTATGACCTCGTGAAAAATAAAAATTGGAAATCTATTGGTACTAATATCTGTACTGGTATTTCTAACGGTCTCAATGAAAAATGGGAGTGGCTGAAAAATAAGGTCGGAAATGTTGCATTTTCTTTGCTCACCAAAGCGGAAAACGTTCTTAAAATTCATTCTCCGTCAAGAGTATTTAGAGACAGAGTCGGTCTTAATATCGGTCTCGGTATCGGCGTAGGTGTTGAAAAGTCAACACCGCAGGTAGTTAAGACTGTATCAGGCTTGGCACAGGCAATCTCTGAGGAGGTTAAAGCGGGGGACTATACCGCAAGCATGAGCATTAACACAACTAAGCTAAACGGCGGTTTAAACGAGTTCTCAGACACTGTGGTTGACAGTTTTAACACTCTTATGGATCGCTTGCAAGCAATAGCCGATAGCGTGACATTTACTATGCCGGCGGTTGCTAAAAGTACAGTTGTTCCGTATGCAGTTTCGAGCGGATATTCTGATCTTGTCGGCACCAAAGATAGCTCGAAAGAGGACTTCGGAAAATATATCGCAGTAATTGATCAGCGATTTGTTGAAATCTTGCGTGTTTTACAGTCGCAAGCAAACAGTGATAGAGTTATAAAAATTTATCTTGACGGAAAAGAGATATCCTTTTCCTCCAAAAAGCATTCGAGCAGATTTGATTTCGCAACAAACGGAGGTGAGCTTTAATGCCTATTTATACAGGGACTGTTGATACCTCAACGGAAATGATTTTGATAAAAAAAGGCAATAGCTGGTACACCGTTCCGAATGTGCAAAATGCAAAAATTACAGACTGTAAACTTTGGGGAAAAGATACTGACCGGTCAATGACTGGCGAATTTAAAGGAACGCTCATAGGGTTGTTTCCTAAACTTTCATTGACCGTAGGTTATCAAACTGCGTCTGAGCGTGCCGAGCTTTCGACTTTGCTCAATCAGGCTGTAACGACTGTACGGGCGTACAATGTCAGCAAGCAAAAGTTCCAGATTGTGCCATTTTACTTTAATGATGTTGAAAACACTATCGGATTTTGGGACAAGCACGGACATTTTGACAGTAGCGGAAAATACATCAGTGATACATTATTTGATGAAATATCATTTAATGTTATCGCTACAAAGAAATCAACGTAGGAGGTGACGCTATGAGCAAAACCGTACAGGAAATAATGGAGGTAATGGGCAAGACTGTTGAAGCGACCATGAAGCTGGAGCGTAAAAACGGCAGTTCATACACCCACATAGCCGACATTACCCAGGAAGATATCAATGAAATACGGTATTATTTTGACGGTGCGCTTTATCGTTCCGTGATGCGTTGCCTTGAGGTTAAGCTCAAAGGCGACTGGACAGCAAAAGCAAAAAAAGGCTTGCTGCTTGACAGCTTCAAAATCGAAGCAACACACCCGGAGGGTGACAGCGTAACAATCGGTTACGGCGGATTTTATATCGCAGAAGCTCCCGAATATGATGCGGCACAAAATCTTACAAGCGTAATTGCTTACGATGAGCTTTATCAGTCTATGCGGCCATATACTGCATCATTGTGGCAAAGCGGTATTACCGTTAAAAACTATCTTATTGCTATATTAAATAAGCTCGGTATCAATTACGATGCAAACAGTTTTAATTTAATGGCAAACGCCGATAAGGTGATCACAAGTGAGAAATATCTTGACATTGAGAACGACAGCACCGAAGCGGCATATACATACCGTGATATTCTTGACGAAATCGCAAAGGCTTCGGGCGTGACGTTTGCGTTCAAGAATTCGCTCGGTGGCGATCCGTTTAAGCTCTATGCAATAAAGCCGACAGAGAGCGGCTATGTGATTGACGAGAGCAACCTCCGAAGTGTGACAATCGGTGCAAAGTACGGACCAGTCAAGGGCGTTGTGCTTTCCCGAGAGCCACAGGAGGATAATGTCTATTATCCGTCAAACCTTTCGGATTCTCAGACAGCGGTTAAAATATCGAACGTCGAGCTTATTGAGGACTCAAGCAACGACGAATACCGAAAGCAGTTTGCGAAAGGTATTTATGATAACGTTGCAGGCACGGAGTATTACCTTTATGAGCTCGACTCGTTCGGCATCGGCTTCCTTAATTTCGGTGATATATTCACTCTCAAGGTTTGTGAACGCACAGGCGGTATGATCGGTGACGAAAAAGAGTACAAAACAATCTTTATGCGTACCGATATGACCGTCAGCCAAGGGGTAAAAGAAAAGTCGAAGCTTGAAGCGCCGCAGGCTACATCAACTGACTATTCGGCGGCAGAGTCGGCATCTGATAAGCTGCTGAAGAAAGCCATGATCAAGGTTGACAAGCAGGAGCAGAGGATCACATCTCTTGTTAAAGAGAGCAACGAGAAATTCTCAGAATTTACGCAAACGGTTGAAGGTCTCAATGGAGAAATAGTTGATACCAAGAACAATCTTGAAGCGCAGATAAAAGCAACTGCTTCGGCGGCAACAAGCCAATATACGGCGCTAAAGACGGAGATTAAGGAAAACTATGTGGCGAACAGCACATACAACACATTCGTCAATCAGACCGCCGAAAAGATATCGACACAGGCAGAGTCAATCAAGAATATTCAGGACGCAAGATACATCACCGAGGAGCGGTGCAATTCGCTCATTGAAGCACAGTCGGACAAGATTACGCTATCGGTTGAGGAAAATCTTAAAATCGGCACAAGAAATATTCTGCTGAATTCCGAATGCTTCGCAGGCTTTGCCCCGACGAAATATAAGGTTAAAACAGCGTCAATGGTCCCTTCAATTTCCGATACCTATGTACCTTCGGGGAGGTATTCTGCTGTGGTATTTACTCCGGAGCCGACAGGCGGCAGCACATCAAGAGGTATCCGTTTTGTTGAGTCTGATATCCTCGGTCAAAGCACTGTTGATAAGGTCAAACCGAATACGACATACACCTTGTCATTTTGGCTTAAAACAAGAGGCGCTGCACAAGTAGATGAGCTCGAAAAGTATTCGGTTATTTATGCCGGAGAGGGTGCATCGGTCTCTTTGGACTTAAACCGCAGTGTCACGCCGACGCCTACAACCTCGTGGCAGAAATATGTTTTGACGTTCACCATTACAGGCACAATAAGTAAATTCTATATAATGCTTTTCTTCAAAAACTGCTTGGCGAGTACGCAAGACTCGGATATACAATATTGGATTGATATTTCCTCATTTAAGCTTGAAGAAGGCAACATTGCTACCGATTGGACGCCGTCGGCGGAAGATACCGAAAAGTCCGTACAAGCTAAAATAGATATGTGTGTAAAGATGGATGAGAACGGAAATCTCGAATCTGAAATCAACATCTCAAGTGATAAATTAACTATTGACACACAGAATTTTACACTTGCAAAAGACGGTACTATGACGTGTGAAAATGCTAATTTAACGAATGCTACTATTTCAGGAACCATAACGGCAGTTAATGCTATATTGGGCGGTTGGCACATAGCGGACAACGAACTTTATTCTACATGCGGTAGCTGTACCGCACACATTAAAGCCCCACAATCTTCATCAGAATATTTCTTTGCAGTTAGGGAATCACTCGGCGATAATAAGTACACAAGCAATTTTGCGATAAATACAGACGGTTCTGTGTACATGAACAACCTTCTTGCCGCCGAACTAGGAATTACCGTAAAAACGTTTAATTCTAAAAGCAATGAGTATGTTGAAAATCTCACATTCCACGGATTAACCAGAAACAATAAATATTTCGACGCAATTACAGCCGTGCATGATTTAACTATTGATGCAAGCAATATACATCTGTATCCGGACGGGGGTGTATATTTACACAACTACGTTTATCTGAGCAGTTATGCAAGCGGAAAAGCAGGGAAAGCGGCATTGTATGTTGATACTAAAACGGGTGAAATAACTGTTGAAAATTAACAAGGAGGCACACATGAAAACAACAATCAAACAAATTTTAAACGCCCGTGAGACACTTTCACGGCTTGCGGGGCGGACATTGCCCGTCAAGCAAAGTTACAGACTGGCAAAGCTCGTTAAAGCTGTAAATGACGAGCTGAGCATATATGAGGGTGAGAGGATAAAGCTCTGCGAGAGATACGGCACCTTGAACAAGGAAAAGCATATCTACGAGTTTGAGGATGAGGCGTACAAGAGATTTGAGACTGATATTAACGTCTTGCAGAGCCAAGAGGTCGAGCTTGATATCAAGCTGATTGACATCAGCGACCTTGAGCTTTCGGCGCAGGAAATCATCAGTATTGAGCCGTTTATCGAGGTGATAGATGATGATTAACCGTATTACAATCAGCGAAAAAAGGGGATTGTTTCCCGAATATTCAAGCCTCGGAACAATAGGGGAGAAGAACGCAACGACGCTGTTGTTTCTTCTCCCTGTTGCGTTGCAGGGATACAGTAAAAATATCGTCTGTGAGACCGCACAGGGCAGTTTTAGCTATACGGTATCAAACGATACCTTCAACCTGCCGAGTGAGGTTCTGACGGACAATACGCTTGCTTTACAGCTTGTTCTCAAGGACGGTGACAAAGTCATATGGAAGTCAATTCCGTACACATTTACCCTCAATCCGACCCTTAACGACAGCGGCGAAAACGTCATTGAAAAAGCGAAAACGGAGCAGAGAGAGACCGACAGGACGGAGCTTGGAAAGGCTCTGAAAGAAGCAACGGGTGAGGACTATGAAGCTGACAATTGGGAAAAATTGATTGAAAATGTCGGAGCACTTATTGTCTTAACTGACGAGAATAAGAGCGCCCTTGAAAACAACAAACACATCAGCTTTCTGTTTGAACGCTCTACGCAACCGCCCTCAATTCTTTACGGCGATTATACGATCGCTGATGATGAAGCTTCTGACTATGTTGACTCCGACGGTCTTATTATCACACCCTATTTGGAGACGCCTAATGCGTTATATTCCGCAGGCACCAAATTCAGTGAAAAAATCAGCAACGTTGAAATAAATGTATCGGGTGTTGACAATTCGGGATTTAATAAATCAAGCGGCAATACAAGCTCAGTCTTTTGGCTTAGTGGTACGAATGTCAAAAAGATGGTGCTCATGGGCTCTCAAAATATAGCGAACATGGCGTTCCTATTCAGTAATTCTCCCGTGGAAGAACTTACACTCCTTGAAACCGGGGAGAAAAGAGAGGACGTCACTTACAAATACGGTTGGGAGTGGACATTCAACGGCTGTTCAAACCTCAAATATATTTTGGGAACACCCCTTGACATAACCCGAAGCAACGGTTCAAGCGGATTTAATATGTTTGCTAAATGCACAAACTTGCGCTATGTCGGGTTCAAGCCAAAAACAATCACCAGAACATTTGATATGGGCGCTTGTTCTCAGCTCACAAGGTCAAACATGGAGGCAATCGTTAATCTTTTAAACGGCTGTCGTGATTGGGTGAATGCCGGAACGGCGTCTTGCACACTAACGTTGAACAGCTCATGTAAAGACGATCTGAAGAATCAGAAATGCCATTGCAACAAGGAAACAGGCGAGTATATCAGCCACAACACCTATCTGCAATATTCTGAGAATGAGCAGAAAAAATACGGCGCCGAGGTAAGTTATATAACGGCATTCACTCACCAAGGTAAGGCATATGACAGTACTAACATCGAAACATGGTACATAGGTAAGGGAGTGACGTTGGCATGGAGTTAATTATTAAAACCGAGCAAGGATTTATTCAGGTGCTTCCGCCCGATGGATACAAAATTCGTTTGAACGGAGATAATACGCAGAGCTTCACGGAAGTTGATATACCGCTCGGCAACAAGGCTGAGGTTGAAAAGTACATTGCCGTACTGCTCGACGAACCGGATGAGACGGTCGAAAATCCTCCGATAACGCCGACAGAGGACGAAGAAATCAGCGACAGCGAGGCGCTGTCTATAATAATTTCGGGAGGTAATGACAATGACGAGAGCGGAAGCTAAAGTTTACAGAAATAAGGTCGTGCAGGGTGAGCGGGTCGAAAAGCTCGGCGGCATTACGGAGAAAATCGAGCAGTCGGATAAAATCGGATACGACTGGCACAATTACTATGTCGGCGACAAGCTTGTCAAGTCCGAATACATCGAGCAGGATAACCCAGTCGGAGTAGCAGACAATCCGTTTACATGGGAGTCGGGCATGAAGCTTATTTTAAACGGATATTATTCATATAATGGCAAGCGTTATGTAGCAATACAGGAAGGCTCGCCTACTGAAATAACCGATGAATACTTTGTAGAATTTTAATAAAGGAGGAGTCAAAATGACACCAACAGGAAACAGACTCATAGACACAATTATTTACGTCGCAGGCTCGGCGATCGCATTTAATGTGATTTTGCCGATTTTTGCCGTAATTTTTAAAGCCCTTGGCTTGATGTGAGGTGCGGCATGGAAGGAATAATCGCAGCAATCATCACGGGTGTCTTGTCGCTTATCGGCGTTGTGATAAGCAACCTTGCGGCAAATGCCAAGATGTCAAAGGAACTTGAAAAAACACAGGCAGTCACAGATACGAAAATTGAGGAACTCACCCGAGAGGTGAGGGAGCATAACAATTTTGCGAAACGAGTCCCGGTGCTTGAAGAAAAAGCGAAGGTCGCCGATCATCGAATCAGCGACTTGGAGCATATCAACAATCAGAATTAAGGAGGAATCTCAAATGAAAAAAATCAATCTCAAGGGCGTAACAGCGCAGACATGGGCAAGAACGCTCGTTCTCTTACTTGCACTCATAAGTCAGCTTTGCGTTATCCTCGGCAAGAGAAGCGAAGCGATCGACGTCGATCAATGGCAGGAGTATGTTACATATGCTTTCACCGTCGGCGCATCAATCGTCGCGTGGTGGAAGAACAACAGTTTTACGAAAAATGCACAGGTTGCCGATGATGTCAAGAACAGCCCCGAACTGACAAACGGAAGAGGTGAGTGAATATGAGTAACAGCTCACTCGCTACATATCAGCGACTGACCGATAATTACGACCCTCGCAGAAACAAGATCGACACGATTACAATTCATTGTTACGTTGGACAGGTCACGGCAAAGCAGGGTTGCGATTATTTTTACAACACCGACAGAGAGGTTTCCTCAAACTATGTTGTCGGTCGTGACGGTTCGATCGGTCTTTCGGTTGCAGAGAATCACAGAGCGTGGACGTCGTCCTCTCCATCAAACGACCACAGGGCAATCACAATTGAAGTTGCCTCGGACACAAAGCCGCCGTATGCGGTCACAGATAAGGCATATAGTGCGCTCATAACACTTGTAACCGACATCTGCAAGCGTAACGACATCAAAAGGCTTGTGTGGTCCGATAACAAGAGTAACCGAGTTAACCACCGCAACGGCTGCAATATGACCGTACACAGGGATTTTGCTTCGACTGCTTGTCCCGGTGCATATCTTTACAGCCGTATGGCAGATACTGCGGCTCAGGTCAACAAGAGACTTTCCGCAGGCACAACAAAGCCGACAGCCAAACCGACAACCACAATCAAAATTGACGCACCGTCAGACGTAGGAGGTAATGATATGACAAGAGGATATTTTCAGGTAGGCGACCGCAATGAGGGTGTTTACTCATACAAGCAGCAGCTTATGCTTCTCAAAAAAAAGGGCATAATTTCGCAGGGAGTTGACAATAACAATATCTTCGGCGCAGGCACCCGAACCGCCACAATGCAGGTACAGCGTGCCGCAGGCATCACCGTTGACGGCCTCGCCGGTCCGAAGACAATCCGTGCTTGCTATGTGCTCGCGGCGAAGTAATCTAACTTGCAGACAAGATGAGATAGACCCCGACACGCCTCTTCACAATGCGTACCATGTCGGGGTTGAATTTAAAAAGTGTTTTAATTTTTTTGTTAAAAGTTAAAAAGGCACTTAACATAGATGGCTTGAAAAAAGTTATCAATAGGTTACGTATGGTAACAAAAGGTTAAAATATGTTGACTTATTTACGCAAATATCTTATAATATACGTGAAAAAAGAATAATTTTAACGTGTTTTATGTTCCCAATGTATATTTGTTGTATTATATTTTAAAATTATAATATAGTATATGTATTGGAGGCGAGGAGATGTTTAATTTTATGAATGATGTTAGATTCGATATTGCATTTAAAAAATCAAACCAAATATTAGAGAAAATAGATACTGAGAATAACAAAATGATTGACACCCAGCAAGTAATTGATGCGGTTTCGGAAGTTACAAAGACAGAAATATATGTATTAAAAGCTGATTTTTCTGGAATAGAAAATGCAGGTCGCTATGGCGCAATGATGAGCGTTGTGGAAAGAGAAAAAAAGAGAAAAGCAACTATAATTTTAAATTCGGATGAAAATATAGACGACAAATTCAGAAGATTCTCTTTAATACACGAATTGGGACATTTAATAACAGATAAAGCTAATGTACAGGTTGATGTGGATGAAAAAAACACTAAATTCACCTTAAGTACGCATATTGATTATAATTTAAGTCACATCGATAAAGAAAAGTATGAAAATCCATTTTTGTTAAATGAAGAAATAGCAAATATTTTTGCATTAAGAGTATTATTGCCTTTGAAACCTTTAATGGATGAGATTACCAAATTGAAAGATTTGAAGAAAGTCGCTGCACATTTTGGTGTACCCGAAGAAGCTGTAAATTCACGGCTAAATTTGGAGGGCTAATTTGTGTTTGGGAAAAGGAATATTAAAACAGATGAAGTTGATGTTTCGGTTGCACAACATTTTGTTGAAGATTTAAATCCTCAGAAATTTGATACAAGTGCGATGGATCGGAACATTATAGAGGATGCAGAAGTAGAATCTGATATTGAATACAGAAAAATTGCGAAAAGCATTGTTGATATTTCAAATGATCAATTAGGTAAACAAAATAAATCGAAAATAGATTTGAAAGAATCGTTTGAAACGTTTTTTAAATGGCTTTTGTCTCTCCAGTTAATTGCTATTTTTGCTTTGTTAATAATTAAAGGCTTTTTTAAGGATTTCAACATAACGGATAGTGTACTGATTGCTGTCATTTCTTCGGTTTTTGTGGAATCCTTAGGGATTGTCGCTGTAATGGTAAAATATGCGTTTGATTCTGAACAAGAAGTGAAAATTCTTGAAATACTTAAAGAACTTATAAAAAATTATCAAAAATACATAGATACGCACAGATAACCTTACCCCCGAACTATCACACGATAGCTCGGGGATTTTTTGCGTTTATGGGACTAATTTTGACTTGCATTTTGACTTGCATACTTGCATTTTGACTTGCATTTTTAGCGGTAATTTGCGGTAAAATTAAGCGGATTTAGGACACAGAAAACAAGAAAAAAGCCTTATTTATCAACGCTTTCATTGATAAATAAGACTTTCGATAATTGGTCGGAGTGGCGGGATTTGAACCCACGGCCTCTTGGTCCCGAACCAAGCACGCTACCATCTGCGCTACACCCCGACAACGCTTGAATATTATATACTATAATCATCATAAAATCAAGTGTTTTTCTAAAAAAATTTGATTTTTTTTAGAAAAACAGATGAATTGAGATAAAGGAAAAATAAATGCGTTAGTGATAGGACATCTATTGCGGTAATTGCTTATTTCCTGTACTGTTATTTTGCAGTGCTTTTTTGCTGAAACGTCGCAGGTGCGTCACTTGACTGAGAATCCATTGACTTTTTCGAGCTGTGGGCGTAGAATTACGGCAAGGTGAAAGTGCGGGAATACTGAGGTGAACAGGCGCCGTCCGTCGGTGTGTTTCCGGCTGTCAACTTTAACTTGTTGAAAGGATTGATCTTATGATCGAAAAAAATATGCTTGGAAAATTCATAAGAATAAAAAGAGAGGAGTCCGGACTTTCTCAAAAGCAGTTTGCCGAACAGCTCTTTGTGACCGAGTCGGCTGTTTCAAAATGGGAGAGGGGAGTTAATTATCCCGACATCACAATGATCTCCGACATTTGCCGTGTGCTGAATATAAGCGAAAAAGAGCTTATTACGGCTTCGGATGACACAACATATCGGCAGATGAAAAAGCAGTCGGCAAAATATGAGAGAATTCAAAAGCTTACGTTTTGGATCCCGACCTCGGCATACCTTTTAAGTTTTATTATTTGCCTTATTTGTGCCTTATGCGGCGTCATGCCGTTTTCGACCCTGTTCATTGTTACGGCAAGTCTTTTTTGTGCATTTCTTTTCTTTCCGTCGGTTACGAAATTTTTCGGTAATCAAAAGCTGCTTGCCTATCTTGCTTCAACGGCGTTAGGCGTTATATTGTTGCTTGTTGTATGCGGAATCGCAACAAAGAGCATCACATGGGTCCCGACAGCGGTTATGGGGACATTGCTTGGATATTCTGCCGTATTTCTGCCGATTGTTTTAAAAAAATATTCAAAAGCAGGATTTGTTTCAACGCATAAAACATTTATAAGCTTTATCGCCGATACGGTGCTGACAATCATTCTCGTTGCAACGGTTCAAATTCTTACACCGATAAATTTACGCAATGCGGAGCTGACGGTGCTTTATTGTTTCTGTCCGTTGCTGATAACAGGTCTTGTTGTCAGTCTCAGACTTAACGGACTGATAAAAGGCGGAATTTGTACGGTTATATTTGGTATTTATGCTTTCCTTGCGAACTATTTTGTCGGCTTGGTTTATGATGTTCCGGCAGACATGGGAATCAATCTGTCAGATTGGGCAACGTATACCAACGGAAATGTGCTGCTGACTGTGCTGGTTACCTGTATTTTTCTTGGAATTGTGCTGATTGGATTCGGAATTTGGCAGAATATAAAGAAAAAACAAAATAAATATTGACAAAATATATAAAATATCTTATAATCTGCTTGTAATTATGCGCAATTTTACACCACTATGCAATCAAAAAGCGATAATTCAATTTACTTTTAAAGCGATGTCAGTGTTATCGCTTTAAAATACAAATTCAGCGGTTAAAATTACGGAGGGATTAACGATGGAAAACATGAATCAAGCAGAAATGAACATGACAGAACAAAAGGTGTCACAGGCTCCTGTTGCACAATTGAGAACGAACAGAGGTTTACTTAAATTGATTCTTCTGTCATTGGTCACATTGGGAATTTACGGATTGATCGTAACGGCACATATCTCGGAAGATGTCAATGTTGTTTGCAGCAGATATGACGGAAAGAAGACAATGAATTATTGGCTTCTTATCTTCCTTGTCGGTCCTCTTACGCTTGGGATCGGTTATATTGTTTGGATGCATAAGCTTTGTGAGCGCATCGGTAAAGAGGCTGACAGAAGAGGCCTTGACTGTAAGTTCGGCGCATCAACTTTTTGGCTTTGGAATGTTCTCGGATCCCTTATTGTTGTAGGTCCGTTTATTTTCTGTCACAAGTGGCTTGCAACAGTTAATGCAATCAATCAGGATTTCAATCAGAAGGGTTAATTATATATACATCGCTGAATCGTAAAAAAACAAGTCAACGTATTTGCATTTCCGCATTTACGTTGACTTTTTTTATTTTAAAATGAATTTTTTAACATATTTTGATGTCATTGCGTTGAGCAGGCAGTTGTAGGTCATTTTAAAATCTACGACCGAGCCGACTTTATAATCGTCACAGCAGTCGGTTACGTCAAGAACAACATGGTCACTGCTGCCGCCGACAATTTTCATTCGCTTGTCTGCACAGATAAGTCCGGGCAGGTAAATATCCTGCTTGCCGATCGCAACTATTGCACGCTTCATCAGCTTGTCGCAGTCCTGAGGAAGAGTTTCGGGTACACTCGGCTTTTCTTTCAGCTCGATGATTTCGGCTTTAAGAATGAAATTGTCCTCTCTCGCTCCGTCAAAGGGAACATCATAAACGGGAATGTTGCCAAGAAAAATCGACTCACCCATTCGCATATTGTTGATGACTTTCGGCAACTTGCCGTCAAAAAGCATATTTATTGAGCTTGACGCACCGCCGGAAACTATCGGAAGGTTAATATTGTATTCCTTCTGAACTTCATTGACGGCGTTCTCAAACAGAGCCATGTTTTTTTCACTTGGGAGCACCTCGTTTACACAACTGAGGTTCGTTCCTACGCCGTAAAGCTCAAGGTTCGGCATTTTGAGGATCTCGCCCGCAAGAGACTTTAGCTCGTTTGTATAGCAGCCGTCACGTAAGTCTCCGCATTCATACATTAGAATGACCTTGTGGCGCTTATTCTGCTTCTTCGCTTCGTCATTCAGTGCACGGAGCACATCAAGCTCGCTGTTAAGGCTGACGTCGGTGAACTTCACAACATCGCTCACCTGCGAAAGCATAGGTGAGCGAATCAGCCATTTTTCAGCCTTGATGTCGACAAACTCCATAAAGTTTTCAACTCTGGAATCGCAAATCGCACCGATTTCGCCCTCGTTGACCAGGTAGCGAACAAGGGGCTCATAGCCGACCAGCATCTTGGTAACGACAGAGAGTGACATTCCGTTCTCTTTGCACCGTTGCTTCATTATTTTAAGATTGTGAAGTATTCCGTCGGGTCTTATCTCAATAACTGGAAACATTTTTTTACTCCGTTTTCTGATCTATAAAACGTCTTACTGCCTTGAACGAATTACGCTCGATTTCAAAGAACTTCTCATCAAGCGGTTCACACGGTTTGCAGCCTTTGGCCTTGAGAGCTTCATTGATTATCTTCTCCGTGTACCACGGATTTTTTACGAATACAGGGCCGAGTGCATTGGTAAAAATAACGTTCTTGTACTTTGCACCCTCGGTTTGATCCTTGTCATTGTTGCCCTTGCCGTAAGTGAGCTTTCCGAGTGCGATTGACGGGTCGTTAAGGAAGAAATCAACAAGGTGAATCTGAACCGCCATGATTTCAAAATTTTTGTCCTCGCAGAGAGAGAATTGAAGATCGTCTCCGTAAATCTCGTTGCGTTCAACAGCAGTTGCGTCAAGAAGTCCGAGTCCTTCAACAACAGAGCCGTCGCATCTTTTTGTGGACTTGATGAGAACCATACCCGTTGTTCCGATTGCAATAATCGGTTTTCCGCTCTCGGCGAAGTTATAAACGGCATCGCCGTATTTTTTGATGTTTTTTACTATTGAAGCTGCGGTTTTTATTTCGCCCGCATTCATAAAGATAATGTCGGAATTCTCAAAATCAATCTCCTGAGCGAAGGTGTCAATACGGTTGATTTTAACGTCGAGACCCATTGCCTTTCCGACACGCTCAAAAGCCATGAGATTTCCGCGGTCGCCGTGGAGATTAAGCAGGTCGGGATAAAGCCATGTTATATTTAATGTGTTCATTATTCGTTACCTCCGTACTGCTTTGTGGATTTTTCAAGCTCATGGTATTTTTTGAGCCACGTGATAAGGTAAACATTGTCAACGTCGAATTTGTCAAGCTCCTTGAGAATTGCCTCGTCGCTGTCGTTCGGAAGTATCGAAATGTCATTTCTGTCGATACCCGCATAAATCATTCTGTTTGCAGTGTCATATGCAACGGCCTCAGAGAAGCAGATATAGTGCTTGATGTTGTTCTTTTTAAGCGACTCAAAATCAACGTCAAAAGCGTAGAATGTGTTGGTATAGTACGGGTCGAAGTCCTTGAGCTCCTCCAGACCCATGAGAAGAAGCTTCGGCGAATCGTCCTTTGCGATATAATCAAGCGCAGTCTGGAGAGTTTCGGGATTTTCCTGTTTGATTCTGATATATTTGAGTGTCTTGGTCTTGTATTTGAGGGTTTCCATGCGACCGCTTATGTTTTTAAAGTTTGAAAAGCTCCTTTGAAGCTCCTCGTTTGTCATGCCGAGCTTTGTGCAGACGGCAATGCAAAGCGCATAGTTGAAGATGTAGAAAGGCTCCTTGTTCGTTACGGTGAAGCGATATCCGTTACAGTCGAAGCTGCACTCGGAGAAATCAACGTTCTGAGCGTAGAAATCAACCTTTTTCTCGGATGAAAAATCGCAGCCTGCGCAGTGAAACTTGCCGACATTGTCAACGTTGTAATAATCGAAAATAATCTTGTCGTTGCACTTGGGGCAGGGCATTGTTACGTCGTAGAACTTGTCCTTGACGAAAGAATACTGAGTTTTGTCAACGCCGTAGTAGTATACCTTGTCGGAAAAATCCTCGAAGGATTTTGATCTCGGCTCACCGTCATTGAGGAAGAAGGTCATGCTGTCGTTAAATACCTTGCGGAATTTCTGAACGATATAATCCGGCTCGCCGTTACGCTGAACCTGATCCTTCTGAAGGTTTGTTATGCATATCTTCTTAGCCGGGATATATTTATAAATACCGGCAAGCGAACGCTCGTCGATCTCAAAAGAGAAAAACTCCGTTGTAACCTTGCCTGTAAGCGTTGAATTGCGGATGAGAGCTGTTGCAATTCCGCCTATCATGTTGGCACCCTCAAGATTTGAGCAAACTGTTCTGCCGGAATCTCTGAGAGCGTGAACTATCATATTGTTGGCTGTGGATTTTCCGTTTGTGCCCGTGATAAAAATAACCTTCTCGGGGTCGATCCCCGTAAAATGACCGATGAAATCAGGCATAATTCTGTTTGCCTTTGCGCCGGGCATATTGGTTCCTCTGCCCTTGGCAAAGATATTTGAAAAGAGCATAAGCCCCTTGCCGATGAGCAGAGTTAAGATGAATTTTAGCTTTTGCATTTTGATCCTCCCGAATAAATAAAACGTTCATTTAATTAACGCTATTATTGTATCACATTTAATTGTAAAGTCAACATTGACAGACAGAATGAGTGAATATATTTTTTGGAATCGTATAGACTGAATATAACAATATTTTTTTCTTAATCGCTATTGACAACACCACCTTTTCGGGGTTAAAATATTCGTATCAATTCAATGGAATTGCCAAAATTCAATGTGAGGTGAGATTTCAGTGAGTAGTGACAGTAGCTACGGGCAACGAAACTTGAACAAATTCAATAATTTGCACAGCATGAATACCGTTGCAGACGTCCTCTCGCGAGATCGGAGCTGAAATTACGCCTGCAGCGCGGTTTTGTGCCGTGCTGAAAGGGGCGCTTAAAATTGGACACTATGGTTGAAATCATCAGCAAGATGCTTGCCAACAACAAATTTTCTGCCATCAAGGAAATGCTCAGCGAAATGAATGTCGTTGATATTGCCGCCTTGATTGAGGAGATGGAGCCGGAAAACCAGGTTCGCCTTTTCCGCTTGTTGCCCAAGACGTCATCGGCTGATGCTTTTTCTTATTTGCCCGGCGATATTCAGGGTAATATCGTTGACGCAATCACAAATTCCGAGCTTGAATTCCTTATGGAGGACATGTTCCTTGACGATGCGGTTGACTTCCTTGAGGAGGTTCCGGCAAACGTCGTAACCCGTGTGCTTGCCCACACAAAGCCGGACACGAGAAAGCTTATTAACAAATTCCTTCAATATCCCGAAAATTCGGCAGGAAGCATCATGACTATCGAGATGGTTTCTTTCCCTGAGACCTACACCGTTAAACAGGCGATAGAAATGATAAGAAAAACCGCTCTCGACAAGGAGACGATTTACACCTGCTACTGTATGGACGATAAACGCAAGCTTGTCGGAACGGTTCCGCTTCGCAAGCTCATTGTTGCTCCCGAAAATCAGATCGTTAAGGATATCATGGAGGACGATGAGCAGCTCATTTTCGTCAACACGATGGACGACCAGGAAGAGGTTGCCGCAATTGCGAAGAAATACGACCTGCTTTCAATTCCCGTTGTCGATAAGGAAGAAAGACTTGTCGGTATCATCACCATTGACGATATCGTTGACGTCATCGAAGACGAGAACACAGAGGACTTTGAAAAGATGGCTTTGCTGTTGCCCTCTGAGGATTCATATCTTAAAACAGGCATTTTCACCCTTTACAAAAACCGAATCGTGTGGCTCCTTATTCTCATGGTTTCGGCAACCTTTACGGGTCAGATAATCGAGGGCTTCGAGGATAAGCTTTCAATGATTGCCGGTCTGACCGCCTCCATTCCCATGCTTATGGACACCGGCGGAAACTGCGGCAACCAGGTTTCGACCCTTGTTATCCGTGGACTTGCCCTCGGCGATATTCACATCAGGGATTTCTTAAAGATTATCTGGAAGGAAATCCGAGTTGCCGTTCTCTGCGGCTTGACGCTTGCCGTTGTTAACTATGCGAGAATGTGGATCATCAAGCTGGTAACGCACAATGACATTTCAAGCAACACGTTTATAGTTGTTTGCCTTGCAATGATTTGCGCCGTTATCGTCGCCAAGGTGATAGGCTGTGCATTGCCGATTCTGGCAAAGCTTTTGCATCTCGACCCTGCACTTATGGCAGGACCGATGATTACAACTATTGTTGATGCGCTTACGCTGCTCATTTACTTCGGCTTCGCAACCCTCTTTATCAACGGCGGACTTTTGGTTTAGGTTAAAACAGAATAGTAACGCTTCGTTATCTTCGGATTGCGGAGCGTTTTTTCTTGCACTCATCAAAAAAATATTATATAATCAGCATGAATTCTATGTTTCTATTTACGAGAGTGACCGCCAAGTGAAGCTTGAATTTTTCAACACATGTGCCGAGCTCCCCGACGCAGAACCCGATAAGCTCTTTGACAGATTCTATCGAGGCGACAAGGCTCGGACACAGAAAAACGGAGGCTACGGAATCGGACTTTCGGTCGCACGTTCGATTGTTGAAGCAAATCGAGGAACGATAGATGCCGAATTTGCCGATAACGGAGTAAAATTTAAAATTAGATATAAAAAATAAAAAATCGCACCGAGTTGAAAAATTCGGTGCGATTTTATCTTGTTAAGATTTGACGGATTTAATCCAACTCAATCGTTCTTCCGAGGTCGAACGAATAAATTACCGTGCCGTGAATTTTTTTGCCTGTGCACTCGTGCAGGGCAAATTCGTACATTTTCAACTGCTCCTTGTAGCGGCTTTTCAGCATTTCCTCGTCCGTTCTGCGGTCGGTTTTGTAATCGACTATAACCAGTCCGCCGTTCTCTTCAAAAGCGCAGTCGACATAGCCTTGAACGACTATTGTCTCATCAGCCGAGTTTTCGGCGATATCGGGGTATATGTCACCGGCACGAATGCCGACCGTAACCTTCTTTTCACGCATAATAAGCGGCGAATGTTTAATTCTTGCGGCGATTTCATTCCTGAAGAATCTTTTGAGCTTATCACATTCAAGTATCTTTGCTTCGTCCTCGGTCAGGTGATGTTCGGCAACCATGCGCTCAATCTGTTTGTCAACATCAAAGCTCTCGGCAGAATAATCGAAAAATTCCATGAATTTGTGTGTTGCCGTTCCTCTGTTTGCCGGATTCATGCCGCTCTTGCTCAAGAATTGCGGTTTCTCGGAAGCAAAGTATTCTGTCGAGAATTCCGTTGATTCAAGGTCTGAGGGTGAAACCTTTGCCATAATGCCTGCAAGCGATAAATATGGGTATTTATACTCGGTTTTGCGCTTTATTTTTTCCAAAAGATCGGGGTCGGCGGCGAGCTTTTCTCCCTCATCGGTACTTTCAACCGGTGAACCGAGCTCTTTTATCAATTCAAAGTGCATATTTCTTGATGCCGGGAGAGTTATCGGTGAGTTTTCACCCCAAAGTGACGCTGCATCGGGGTGTCGGATAAAACCGAGCAGAAGCCAGTCTGCCATTGAACTTTTTGAAAGCAGAGCAAAGGGCATTATATGCTCCTCTGTGCCGATTTCACCCCTGATTGCGGAAAGCTTCTTTTCCGGATTGTCATATCTTGTGATGCAAATCAGTCTTTCCTTGGCTCTCGTCATTGCAACGTAAAGAACTCTCAGCTCCTCGGAACGTCCGGAAATTTTTTCGGCAATGTCAATTGCTTTTTTGCCGACGGTCGGATATTTGCATTTGCGCTTTGAATCACGCCGCTCAAAGCAGATACCCATATCAGGGTGGTAGGCAGCAACATTCCTTGCGGCATCGCCGTTGAACGGCGCATTGAGGTCGGCGATTATGCACACGGGGAATTCAAGTCCCTTGCTTTTATGAATCGTCATAATATGCACAACGTCTGCGGCTTCCGAAACGTCTGCAGCGGCTTCAAGGTCGCTGTTTTTGCGCTGAATTCTGTCGATGAAACGAATAAAGCCCGAAAGTCCGCGCTTACCCGAGTCTTCGTATTTCTTTGCGTAGTCAACAAGCATGCTGAGGTTTGCTTTGCGCTGTGAGCCGTTCGGCATGGCGGAAGCAATGGCTTTACAGCCTGTTTTTTCAAACATTTCTTCAAGGAATCGGTCACAGGGGAGAGTTGCACTGAGCATACGAAGCTCGTCGATTTTTGAGAGAAATGCAATGCATTTTTCATTGCCGCTGTCGGCAGCTTTCCTTATGCAATGGTAGATCGGCTTTTTGCGTTCTTCAATTCGCATCTGTGCCAGCTCGTCCGCAGTGAAGCCGAAAATCGGCGAGAGCAGAATTGCCAGCAGCGGAACGTCCTGAATGGGATTGTCCGTCACTCTCATTAGACTCAGCATGGTGCTGATTTCGGGCGAGGCAAAAAATCCCGACTTACTTTCGATATATGACGGTATGAGGTTTTCGGCAAGTATCTTTTCGTATATTTCGGCTTTTCCGCCGCCTGCCGAGCGCAGAAGAATACAAAAGTCGCGGTACGACGCTTTTCTGTAGCCGTTTTTATCCTTTACCTTCATATCGCCTGAAAGAATTTCGTGTATCTTATCGGCAATGAACTGCGCTTCGCTTTCTCTGCCGACTTTTTCCGCCATATCGCCGAGGATATACATCTCGGCTTCGGGGAAGCTGCTTTCTTCATAATCCGCCGCCGCAACAAGCTGTTCATTCTCGTTGTAATCGACCGAACCCATCTGCCTTGACATTATCTGAGAAAAGAGAAAGTTAACATTTTCCGTAACACCCGAACGGCTTCTGAAGTTGCGGTCAAGCGTTATTTTTGCAGGATAGTTGTCGCACTCAAAATCATTGAGAGTGTCACGCCGTGAGAGGAAAATCTCGGGCATTGCCTGGCGGAAACGATAGATGCTTTGCTTGACATCGCCGACAGTGAACATATTTGTTTCATCCCTCGAAACAGCCCAAAACAGAGTGTTTTGCAGGTCGTTAACGTCCTGATACTCGTCAACAAGGATTTCTTGGAAACGCTCGGCGAAGCTTTCGGCAAGCGCTGTCTTTTCGGCGTTGCCGCTCTCGTCGAATTTCACAAGAAGCTTCAACGCAAAATGGCATATGTCGGAGAAGTCATAGCTGTTTGCCCTTTTTTTCTCCTCGCCGAGGATTTCGCCGTATCGCTTAACCGCTTCAATGAGCTTTTCGGCAACAGGGCGAAGATAATCCATATCGTCTTTATTTTCACTCTCGGACGCACAGAAAAGCGGCGCAAGCTTCTTCAATTGATCGGTAAGAACACTTTTCTGTGCCTTGACCGATTCGGACTGAACAGAGGAATACTTGTTCGGCAAGCGGCCGAGACTGCCGACAGAAGCTGAGGTGACGGCACTGCGTATCTCGTCCCATGAGCCGTTCTCAATCACCTTGGAAAGCTCGTCAAACATTACGGCGTTGTTGGCGATTCCGACTCCGTATTTTTCGCCGACAACGGGATCGTCCTTGCCCGATTCAATCATTTTGCCGCAGAGCATACGGCAATATTCAACCGACTTTGCGGCGTAGTTTATGATAATTTTGCCCCACACTTGATCACGTAGGGGAGCGTCGGTATGATATGCGCTCGCAAGACTGTCAAGAAAGGCTTCCGGCCTTGCAAAAGCCATTGAATCGTTATAAAGCTTGCATATAAGGTCGGTCAGCGCACTGTCGTCCGTGCCGTTTGCCATTATGCCTACAAGTTCGACGAATTCGGGCGAATTCTCTCTGTAAAGCTCGTCCATAACCTGTGAAACGGCGTCGTCACACATCAGGGCAAGCTGTGAATTGTCAAGAATCCCGTAGTCGGGGGAAATCTCTATATCGTGAAAATTCTCACGAACAATGTCGTTGCAAAAGCCGTCGATAGTACTTATTCTCGCAAAGGGGAGCAGAAGTGCCTGACGCTTGAGCAGATCGTTATCGGGAGCCTTGTCGATTTCGGACATGAGCGCCTGATAGATTCTGTCTTTCATCTGTGCGGTTGCGGCTCTGGTGAAGGTAACGATTAAAAGCCTGTCGGCAGGACAAGGCTCTTTTTCATCCATGAGCCTTTCGATAACACGCTGAACCAAAACAGCCGTTTTACCCGAGCCTGCCGCGGCGGAGACGAGAATCGAACCTTTGCGCGAGTCAATCGCTTTTTTCTGTTCTTTTGTCCATTCAGGCATTCTCATCACCTCCTAATTTCTGCAAGCTTTCGGAATGGTTAGGGCTTGTTATCTCTCTCGTCGGCGTATTTTCGTCAACATGGCAAACGTCCTTGTAGTCGCAGTATTTGCAAACATCGTTGTAGGGACTTTGACTGTTGGCTGCATGCGCCGGCATAACGTGAATAATTCCGTTGTGGAGATCAACTGCCATTTTTTCGAGCATTTTTTCACATCGCTTCATCAGAAGCTCCATTTGTTTTATTGAAATAAGATTGCCGCTGTTCGTGCCGTCCTTCTTGATTGAGGCGGGCACGAACATTCCGCTGCCGCTGTTATCCATCATGTAAATCACACGGCTGTCGTCAAGCACCATGCCGTTCATTTTTGTTCCTTTGAGTTTTTTCTGCTCAATCGTTTTTTCGTTCTCGTCGCGCTCCGTTTCAACGAAGGGAGCATTAACGGGCATATACAGAATACCGGCAGGGGTAATATTTTTGTAATCCCTGAATCCGTTTTTCCATATGGCGAAAAGATATATAAGCATTTGCATATTCAACCCGTAGAAAACCTCGTTGAGGTCGAATTTTTTTCCTCCTGATTTGTAATCGACAACCCTGACATAGCTCGTTCCGTTCTGTTCGGCAACGTCAACACGGTCAACCGAGCCTTTAATTTTAAGCGTTCCGCCGTCGGGCAGGGGAATGTTATAGGTATCAACCTCGCCGTCGTTATCTATGCTCAGCTCAAATGCGACCGGCACAAAGTTGCTGTTGGCAAATTCTGCAACAAGCCTGTCAACGACCTCACAGACGGTGAGACCGAGCTGACGGAAGAGGTAATCGAATCTTTCACCCATTTCTTCGCCGGAGGTCAGATTTTCTTTGAAATATTCCTCAAGAATGTCGAAAACGCATTTGTCACGGTCTGCTTTCTCCATGGAGCAAAGTCCGTCACTGCCGTATGCGGAAATCAGCTTTTCAAGTATATAGTGTATCGCTGTGCCCTTTTGCATCGGATCAAGCTCAGCGGTCTTTCTCGGCTGAGCGTTCAGTCCGTATTTGCAGAAATATTCAAACGGACACTTGTGATAAACCTCGGTTCTCGAGGCTGACATATACATGTTGAGCCCGAAAAGCTTGGTTGCGATTTCCTTGTCTCTGATTTTGATTTCTTCTTTGTTAATTCCTCTTTTGAGGGCGGCAAGACGGTCGGAATATCCGGGAACAGCTTCGAAATATTTTTCAAGCGTGCTGTGCAGAACGGTGTTTTTTTGTGTCAGCTCCGCCATGATATCGAAGGCGCTTTCGACGCTTTCGATCCTGTCGGTGTCGTCAATATCAACGGTGTCAATAACGGTGAGCTTCGGAAAAAGCTTTTTTATCTGAGTGACGATTTCCGAAGGGGAAACCTGTGCGCCGTTTATGTCCTTGCGAAGATATGTGACGTAAAGTCTGTCGGAGGTTGAGCAAAGCGTATTGTATGCTATAAAACGCTCCTCCATCATTTTTTCTTCAAAGCTGTCGTCGGTTTTCAGTTCAAATTCGGCAAGCTCACGCCGCTCGTTCTCCGAAAAAATGCCGTCGGAATTCGGAATCATCGGGAAAACGCCGTCGTTCATTCCGACGGCAAATACGATTTTCGGCGCAGAGGTCTTAACCCTGTCCGCACTGCCGATAGTGATTTCGTCAAGACCCTGCGGCAGGTTGCCTACGGAATAGGTGGAAACCAGCAAATCAAAAAGCTCTCTGAATCTTGACGGCGTGAGTCGCACTCCTTCAAGAGAGTCGGCTATACGGTCGAGCATTTCCATTGTCAGCGACCATATCCTTTCCTGTTCGGAGGCGAGCTCGGACTGTGAACTCTCATTAAGCTTTATCGCAAGCTTTTTGAGATTTTCGCCAACATTCATGTCAATGAGCAGGTAATAGATAGCCTGCGCCGCTTCAAGTGACGTGAAGTTTCTGAGCTTGACTCTGAACTTCTGCAACGGTGCAACGAGCTTTATTCTTGTGTCATTTATTTCCCTGAGCTCGGCGGCATCCTTTTCAAGCATTTTTTCACCCAAGCCGTTTGGGTGAGCAGTCCATTCATCAAGCCATTTTTTACCGTTTATCTGCCACATAAGCGCATAGTTTTCAATCTTTGCGATTTCTTCGATTGTAAGGTCGGTAAGACCTGTTTTTGCAAGTCGCATAAGCGCGTCTGTCGAAAAGCCAGATGTACCTATTTCAATCGCACTCCTGACAAATTCAATCAGCGGCTCAGAGGTTATCGGTTGACGCTTGTCCTCGAAAACGGGGACGCCGTTCTTGATAAGGGCAGAGCGAATCTGCCTTGAATAATTATTTTCGCTTCGCGAAATTACGGCAATGTCACGGCAACGAATATTTTCGGTTCTGATGAGTCTTTTGATCGTGCAAGCGACGAACTCACATTCGCTTTCAAAATCCTCCGCCGAGCAAAGCGTGATTTTTTTCGTTTTTTCGCCGTATATTTCGGCACCGCCCGAGTAGAGACCTTTTTCAAGGGCATTAAGCTCGGGGTCAATGCTGCCGTCACGGGTGAGAAGCTCAGGCTTCGCAATATCTGTTCCGCTCTTTTGTGCACAGCGGATGAGCTTGCGCTTTGTTCTGAACGTGTGGGCAAAAACGCCGAATTCATCATCTGCTTTGTCAACGCAAAGCGTCACCCAAGTTTCGGCGGATTGGCGCATAATTCTTTCGAGCACGGCATATTCCTGCGCCGTGAAGCCGCGAAAGCCATCAACGAAAACCTCTGCACCGTCAAAATCTCTGTGTTCGTCCAAAACGTCGCAAAGAATATCAAGCGCACAGTCATCGTCAAAATAATTCTGCTCAACCAGTGCGGTGTACGTCCTGTCGATAAGCAGTATTTCGCCGAGCTTATCTTTAAGAAGCGACGGCTTCAGCTTAGCGAGAGTCTCTTCGATTTTATCGGAGGTTACAGAGCACTGACGGAAATCTTTAAGAGTTTTGAGCATCTGCAAAATTACGGCCGGACTGTATCTGTGGCGTGAATAGACCTGCAAATCGTCACCCGCTTCGTCGAGAGCGACACTCATCAGCATGGCACGGGTGCTGTCGTCAAGAGACTTTTCGGAATTCAAACCGTATTTCTTCAAAAGATTCTTTGCAAGGAAAGAGAAGCTGACAACATTGACCCTGTCGGCACCACGAGCACCGAGCATTTCAAGCATTTTTTTCTCCGTATGGAAGGAATACTGCTCCGGAACGACGAGTGTAACCTCACCGCCCTGTTCGGTTATTTTGCGAATTTCTTCATAAATGCGTGCGGTTTTGCCGCAGCCGATCCGTCCTGTTACAAGTCTGAGCATATTTTCCATTTTCCTCCGTGCTTTAATGATATAATTATATAATAATCGAGCATTAAAAGCAACAATTAAAACAAATCGACAGCACCGAAAAAGGTACTGCCGATAAGATAAGTTATATTATGTTAAGTAAACCTGTTTTGCTCGTGAAAACATTTTCTTCGTCAAACTGTTTTTCCCGCTGACGTTCAAGCGTTCTTACCGTTTCAATTTCATTGTCGTCGGCATATGCGCCCGTGATCGCCACCGTAGCAACCTCGGAAAATGAGCTTGTCGCCTTTTCGTTGGCTGCGTAAGCGACTATCTTGTAGAAGTATTCGCCCGACCGATTTGCAGAGAAGTCGGTGAAGCTCGTACCTCTTACGTCGCTGATTGCAACATAAACGCCGTCAACGGCTCTTGAACGGTAAACAACATATTTTTCCGCTCCGTCGACCTTGCTCCATGTGAGATTTCCAAAGCCGTTTTTATCATTTTCGACCTTTGAAACAACCGGCGCAGGGAGCTTTGCCGTGATGTACATGATTTCGGTAATGTCGCTGTCATATTTTTCTTTATCAGCAATGGTCTTGAGCTTGTAATAATATCTGTGACCCTCTTTAACGTCCTTATCAATGTAGCTTGTTGTGCTGCTGTCAAGCTTTTTATGTTCCTTGAATTTACCGTTTGAGCTTTCGCATCGGTAAATTATGTAACCCTTTGCTTTGTCAACCTTATCCCAGCTTATGCCTATTTCGTCCTTGGCAATATTTGTCAGCTTGATATTCTGCGGCTTGCCGATCAGAACGTTGACGTCAACCGAGGAAAAAGCCGAACCGTAATTTGTCGTTGCCGTGAGAGTAACCTTGCCGTAGCCCATGCCGGTTATAATTCCTGTATTGCTGATAACGGCAATGCTCGGATCCGAGGATTGCCATGTTACGCCTTTATCGGTCGAGCCGACAGGGAGCTGCGCCCACATGATTTCGGCAGTCTGACCGATACCCACGTTAATTGAGGTTTCGCTGAGAACAAGCTGCTGAGGAACGTCACTGACCGTTACAACGGCATACATCGGGCCCGTGTAAAGATTGCCGTTTATCGTGGCATACGCTCTGTAATAGTATGTGGTTTTCGGCTTAAGCTTGCCGAATTTTTTTGAAACGCTCATGCTCAGCGGAATTTCCTTGCTTGATGATGACGAAACAACGGGATATTTTGTAAGGTCATTTTTGTCAGCACCGAAGTAGAAGCCTGCCGCCGAAACATAGTTTCCGCCCGTATTCCTGATCGAACCGTTCAGCGTTGCGTCGCTGCTTGTTATACCTGTCGCCGTGGTGGTTACAACCGAGAGATTACTTCCGTATGCGGTTGAATTGGAATGTGAGCCGCCCGAGGAAGAAACGGAAGCCGCAAAGGCGTATGAGCCGACATAGGTTGAAGCGTCGTTATATTTCGGAACTCCGTAACCGAGGACATAGGAGGCATTCAGCTCTCTTGTTCTGCCGTTGCACATATAGCCCTCGTCGCCGTCCGTGTTGCCCTCAATGGTATAGAGACTGCCGCCGGAAACGCCGGTTACGATTCCAATGTGCTGTGCACTTGAGCCGCCGCTCCAATTAAAGAATACCATATCGCCCGGTTTGGGAATATAACCCGAGGAGCGTGAATAATAAATCGACCTGCTTTGATACCAGTCGGTAAGCGTTACGCAGTTGCCGAGCCGAGGAACGACAGAGGAAGGGATGCCTGCCTGAGAAGCGCACCAGGATATGAAGTAAGCGCACCATGCGCCGTTCGGCTCACCGAAGGAAGCACCGTATTTTGTATAGCCGCCGTCGCTTGCGGATGAAATCGGATTACCGGAGCTGTCAAGTTCCGTATAACCAAGCTGGGTTTTTGCAACACCTATTAAGTCTGCAATGTGTGAACCGGTGTTTCTGTGAGTATTCGGATAGTAGTCGGGATAGCCGGCCGCCGCCGCTTCAAACGCAACAGAGAAGCACAGCGCAACTATCATAAGCAATGCGCCGATACGTTTTATGCCGTTTTTCATTACGTTCACTATCCTTTCTTAAGACAATTTGTGCTGTGTTGCCTTTGTCCGTATAATTTTATTTTATCAAATTGCCCGTTATATGTCAATGGAGCAACGTGGTAATGATGCCTGTCAGAGTTCCGAGAATCATCAGTCCTGCGAGGACGAGAGCAATTATTTTAGTTGTGCTTCTGTTCATTCTTTTTGCCTTTCTTTTTGAAAAATCCCGCTTTTGAGAACGCCGTGATAAACATTCCGGTGAGTGAGCCTGCCGCACCTATTATAAGGTCGATCATTGTGTCGATGAGTCCCGCCTCGGTATTGAAGCCCGAGCGCTGAAGATTAAGACCGTAGAGCCTGTCCATTGTGAATTCGTAAAACTCCCAGCCTGTCAGGAGCATTACGGAAAACGCAAGGCCGAACATTGCGGCAAGCGCCGGACTGAGCTTCTTGTCCTTTGGCTGTCTGCTTTGGATTATGACGGCGAGCTCATAGCTGCCTGCGGCGGCGATATAGCCTGCAAAGAAATGCTCGGGAATATCTATGTGCTCAAAGGTTGTGAATTTATTGATGGTAGAGCCTACGACGACGCCGAAGCATATCAAAAGATTGAGCATCGTCTGCACACGGTGCGGAAAGAGTGTGATAAAAGTTTTTCCTCCGAGAAGCTGAAAGAGATCCCACAGAAAAGTAAAAATTATCGCAAAAACCGCCTCAAGAAATTCCGTTGTGTAGCCGGTTAAAAGCATGACTGCGCCCCATATGAAAAGGAGCCCTCGACACACATACCATGTCACTTGAACGGCGGTAGGTAATTTCGGGATTGAATTCAATGTTTTTTTCTTCATTTTAGCACCTTATTTTTTTATGATCTTCCGCCTGTAACGATATTTAACAGCTTGGGAGCGATTTTTCCGAGCACAAAGTGAATGAACGCTGCAGCGGCAATTATAATTATAATGAATAAAAAGCGAAGTGTAAGGCTTGCAAAGAACGCATACGGTATTTTTGACACGGCCGGGATCAAAAATCGCCTGAATTCAAGAAGCGGCTGATGAATTGCATAGACGAGAAATGAAATTCGATAAGCTTTTTTGCCTTCAAAAGCCGTAAGGTCAGGCATAAAATACAAAATCAGCACCGGAAGAATTCTGACAAGCGAATCCTTTGCAATTCCCGTGAAAGCCCCTTCAAAAAGTATGCCTGCAAGAAGCAGAGACAGGATATATTTTATCTTATCGGTTCCGTCGGAATTCTCCGAGAAATGACCCATAAACGCTCCGATGAGAAACGACGGGAGATATGAAAAAACCAGCCTGATATATCCGTAGGAAAGAATTTGCCTGTTAACGATGTTGTCGGTGTTGTCCAGGCAATATATAAGCACGGTCAAAGCCACGGTTGCGAGCCAGCCGATGTTTTTATTTTTGAATAGCAAAAGAAAAAGCGGCGATAAAGCGGTCAGCAAAAACAGGGCGTAGAGATACCAAAGCGCACCGTTCGGCGGCAGGCTTTTCATCAGAAATACGCCGCAGAGCAAATCTTGAAAAAGCTTGGAAAAAACAATTGAGCTGTGACGTATGAGCGGTATAACGATCAGCGGAACAACTGCGGCAAATTCCCAGATGAAATACGGCACCAAAAGCGAAACCGCACGTTTTTTTAACTTCTCTGCATAATTCTTAAAAGTCAGATTGCGAAAAAGCAGGAATCCGCTGATTGAAAAGAACCAGCACATAGCAACAAAAGCCAAAGCTTCGGCAGATGAATCGACAATACCGATTGCTTTGCCGTCAAATGAGCCGAAGGGCTCACCGCTGTAATTGCAATGATAAAAAACAATTATAAGGGTCATAATAAATCCGACGGATTTTATTGTACTGCTCATTTTCTTCGTAATCAAGCATTTACCCCCTCAGATATCCGCAATATTTACATTATATCATCTGTAAACCCATTCGTCAACAAATAAGAAAGTAAAGATGATAATAAAAACAGTTGCATTTTTTATAATAAGGTTTTATAATAATTGACGGAAACCAATAAAAGTGAGGTTGTTTAAAATGTCAAATCAGGTTTTAGTCGAAACATCGGCTCGCCATGTTCATGTCACACAGGAAGTTCTTGAAACTCTCTTCGGCAAGGGATATGAGCTTACAAAAAAGAAGGATCTTTCTCAGCCGGGTCAGTTCGCTTCAAACGAAAGAGTTCAGGTTATCGGATCCAAGAGTAGCTTCCCCGCTGTATCAATTCTCGGCCCCGTTCGTCCCGAGACTCAGATTGAGCTTTCCGCTTCGGACGCCCGTTCGATCGGCGTAAACGCACCCTGCCGTGAGTCGGGCGATATCGCAGGCAGCGGCGCATGTAAGCTGGTAGGTCCCGCAGGTGAGGTCGAGCTCAGCGAGGGCGTTATCGTTGCAAAGCGTCACATTCATGCAACTCCCGAGGATGCCGAAAAGTTCGGTCTCAAGGATAAGGAGATAGTTTCCGTTAAGATCAACTCCAACGGACGTTCGCTTGTTTTCGGTGATGTTGTTGTAAGAGTAAGCCCCAAGTATGCCCTTGCAATGCACATTGATACAGATGAGTCAAACGCAGCTTTCGCAACTCCCGGCATGATGGGTGAGATAATTAAATAAGCTGTAATTTTTAAAAAGACTGCTCCGATTTTTCGGGGCAGTTTTTGTTGAGATGTGTTGTATAGGTTTGGTAAAAGCACAATTCGTAGGGGCCGATGCCTACAGCGACTCAAGTTCGGCAGAAGCCTCCCATTGGCACCTTGCAGGGCGGGAATATTCATATGCAAAAAAGCTTGACTAAACCACAAGATATAGTGTAAAATATACTTTGTATCTTGGAAAGTATTGCTTTAGAGAAAGGAATGGTCATTTTTATGGCAAAAAAGACAAGCTACGGAAATAACGATATTGTGGCGCTCAAGGGACCCGACCGGGTTCGTAAACGTCCTGCCGTTATTTTCGGCTCCGACGGATTGGAAGGTTGTCAGCATTCCGTTTTTGAAATTTTGTCAAACTCAATTGACGAGGCTCGTGAGGGATTCGGCGATAAAATCATTATCACGCGCTTTCTCGACAAGTCGGTTGAAATTCAGGATTTCGGCCGAGGAATTCCGGTTGACTATAACGAGAAAGAAAAGAACTATAACTGGTTCCTTGTTTTCTGCACTCTTTATGCAGGAGGCAAATACAACACGAACAACGGCGGCAGCTATGAATACTCACTCGGTCTTAACGGACTCGGACTTTGTGCCACCCAGTTCGCCTCGGAGTACATGGAAGCCGAAATTCACCGTGACGGCTGGTGCTATAAGCTCAATTTCAAAAAAGGCAAGGCCGTCGGCGAAATGGAAAAGGAAAAATACACCAAGAGGGACACGGGCTCACGCATAAAATGGCGCCCGGATCTCAAGGTCTTTACCGATATCGACATTCCGCTTGAGTATTATCAGAGCACTATTAAGCGTCAGGCTATAGTCAACGCAGGCGTTAAGTTTGTTCTCAAAAATCAGCTTAACAAGACTCAGTTTGAAACGTTTGAATATTGCTACACGGACGGCATCACGGATTACGTCAAGGAGATTGCCGGCGATAACGCAATGACAAGTGTGCAGACGTGGAAAGCCGAGCGTGTCGGACGTGACCGTGACGACCTCAATGATTACAAGGTGCTCATCAATTCCGCCCTTTGCTTCTCAAATAAAAACCAGCTTAAGGAGTATTACCACAATTCGAGCTGGTTGGAGCACGGCGGCGCACCCGAAAAGGCGGTCAGAAATGCGTTCACATATCAGATCGACGCTTATCTCAAGGCAAACGGAAAATATGTAAAAAACGACCCGAAAATCAAGTTTGAGGATATCGAGGACTGTATGATTCTCGTTATTTCCTCGTTCTCAACCCAGACCTCATACGAAAATCAGACGAAAAAGGCTATTACAAATAAATTTATTCAGGAAGCGATGACGGATTTCTTCAAGCATCAGCTTGAAATCTATTTCATAGAGAACAGGGCAGAGGCTGAGAAAATCGCCAACCAGGTGCTCGTCAACATGAGAAGCCGAGTTAAGGCGGAAACAACACGTCAGAGCCTTAAAAAGACGCTTTCAACCTCAAACGACCTTGCAAACAGAGTTCAGAAGTTTGTTGACTGCCGTACAAAGGACGCAAGCGAACGTGAGCTTTTTATTGTTGAGGGTGATTCTGCTCTCGGTGCCTGTAAGCAGGCGAGAAACTCTGAATTTCAGGCACTCATGCCCGTTAGAGGTAAGATACTCAATTGTCTGAAGGTTGAGTACGACAGAATTTTTAAAAGCGAGATCATAACAGATCTTATTAAAGTGCTCGGCTGCGGCGTTGAGGTCAAGAGCAAAGCGATGAAGGGTCTTGCACAGTTCAATCTTGATATGCTCAGATACAACAAGGTCATTATATGTACAGATGCCGACGTTGACGGTTTTCAGATAAGAACGCTTATTTTAACGATGATATACAGACTTATGCCGACCCTCATCGAGGAAGGCAAGGTCTTTATTGCGGAAACTCCGCTTTACGAAATCAACACGAAGGATCAGGTATGGTTTGCCTATACCGAAAAGGAGAAAGCGCAGGCTCTTGAGGAGATAGGCAATCAGAAATATACAATTCAGCGTTCAAAGGGACTCGGTGAAAACGAGGCGGATATGATGTGGATGACGACAATGAATCCCGAGACTCGCCGCCTTGTCGAGATTCTTCCCGAGGACGCAGAGAGAACGTCACAGATATTTGATATGCTGCTCGGGGACAACCTTGCAGGACGTAAGGAGCACATTGCCGACAACGGACATCTTTATATCGACATGCTCGATTTAAGCTGAGAGGAGTGGTATGAATGGCTAAGAAAAAGAAAACGGAAAAGCCCGTTGAAAAAATGGATCAGAATACCCATATTCTCGGCGCAGGCGAGGTTTTACGTCAGAATATCACCGATACGCTTGAAACGAACTATATGCCATATGCAATGAGCGTTATTCTTTCACGTGCAATTCCCGAGATTGACGGTTTCAAGCCCTCTCACAGAAAGCTCCTTTATACAATGTATAAAATGGGGCTTATCAACGGAGCAAGGACAAAATCGGCGAACATCGTCGGTCAAACTATGAAGCTCAATCCCCACGGCGACGCTGCGATTTACGATACAATGGTTCGTCTTTCGAGAGGCTACGAAGCGCTTTTGCACCCGTTTGTTGACTCAAAGGGTAACTTCGGCAAGGCGTATTCAAGAGATATGCAGTGGGCGGCTCCGAGATATACAGAGGCAAAGCTTGCTCCGATCTGTACGGAGCTTTTTGCCGAAATTGATAAGGATACGGTGGATTTTGTCGATAACTACGACAACACAATGAAAGAGCCGAGCCTTTTGCCTGTGCGCTTTCCGAGTATTCTCGCCAACCCGACGACAGGTATTGCCGTAGGTATGGCAAGCTCAATTTGTCCGTTCAACCTTCGTGAGCTTTGTGAAACGACGATTGCGCTCATTAAAGATCCCGAAGCCGATATTTCCGAAACGCTTAAGGCTCCGGATTTCGCCGGCGGCGGACTTCTTCTCTATGACAGAGATGTTATTGACACGATTTACAAAACAGGTCGCGGCGGCTTCAAGATAAGAGCGAAGTATAATTACGATAAAGACGGAAAGTGCATTGATATCACCGAAATTCCGCCGACAACGACTGCCGAAGCGATTATCGACAAGGTTATCGAAAAATTTAAGTCCGGATCTCTGCGTGAAATCAGCGATATCCGTGACGAAACGGACAAGTCGGGACTTAAAATTACAATCGACCTCAAAAAAGGCACGGATCCCGACAAGCTCATGCAGAAGCTTTATAAGGCTACTCCTCTCGAGGATACATTCTCCTGCAACTTTAATGTACTGATTGCGGGTGCTCCGAGGGTCATGGGAGTCGGCGAGATACTCAATGAGTGGATAGCATTCAGAACAGAATGTGTCAAGCGCAGAGTTTATTTTGATTTGAGCAAGGCTAAAGACAAGCTTCATTTGCTTGAAGGTTTGCAAAAGATTCTTCTTGATATCGACAAGGCGATTAAAATAATCCGCTCGACCGAGGAAGAAAGCGAAGTTGTTCCCAACTTGATGATTGGCTTCGGTATTGATGAAATTCAGGCGAATTATGTTGCCGAGATAAAGCTTCGTCACCTCAACCGTGAGTATATTCTCAAGAGAACGCAGGATATCGAACAGCTCAGAGCCGACATTGAAAAAATGGAGGATATCTTAGCTCATAAGTCGAAGATAAAGAAGATTCTTGTCAATGAGCTGACCGATGTTGTAAATAAATACGGTCAGGACAGAAAAACCCGGATCATATTCGCTTCAGAAGTAGCTGAGGAGGAGACCGAGGAGGAAATTCCCGATTTTCCTGTCAATCTTTTCTTCTCAAAGGAGGGCTATTTCAAGAAGATAACGCCGCAGGCGCTCAGAATGAGCGGCGAGCAGAAGCTCAAAGAGGGCGACGAAATGCTGCTTGAAATCGAAGCGACTAATAATACGGATTTGCTGTTCTTTACGGATCAGTGTCAGGTATATAAAGCAAAGGCTGCCGATTTTGACCTCGGCAAAGCGAGCCAGCTCGGCGATTTCGTTGCAAATAAACTCCAGATGGACAGCGGCGAAAACGCAATTTACATGGTTTCAACGCTCGACTACAAGGGATATGTAATGTTCTTCTTTGAAAACGGAAAGGTTGCAAAGGTTGACCTTGCGTCATATCAGACCAAAACGAACAGAAAGAAGCTTATCAAGGCATACAGTAACAAGTCACCCATAGCGGCAATAAGAAAGATTGAAGAGGACTGCGATCTCGTGATTGAATCAACGGCAGGCAAGCTGCTGCTGTTCAACACAGGGGCAATAGTTCCAAAGACAACCAAGGACACTCAGGGCGTTGCGGTCATGACGCTGAAAAAGGGTCATGTTGTTAAATTCGTCAGGGATTATCGCAAGGGCGAATTTGCAAAGCCCTACAGATACAAGACGAAAAATCTTCCTGCCTCGGGAGCAACCCTGAGCGCAGAGGACGCCGGCGAACAGCTTTCACTGATATAAAGGCAACACCGCACAAACCGACGAAAAATTTTGCTACGTAATTCGCACATCTCAATTTGTGCGATATTGTCCAAAAAAATCGCCGCTCACTCTTTGAAAAGTGAACGGCGAACAGCGGAAAACTGCAAACGCCGGTTATTTATAATTTCCGCTGACGGCGGCTTGTTTTTGCCGCCTGATATTATAATGAACCGATTTTTTGCAATAATTCATTGAAATACTTTGCTTTCTGAAAAAATTATGGTAATTGCTATTGCATTTTGTGAAAGTGTGTGCTAAAATAAATCGGTAAAAATACTTATGGAGGTTTGATTATGAGTGCTTTGCAGTATGTATTCGGAGCAGTTCTTATAATTCTTGCGATTTTCCTTATAATTGTTGTTCTTCTTCAGGAGAGCCGTTCGGCAGGCCTTTCGGGAGCTATTTCCGGCGGTGCCGACACATTTTTCGGCAAGAGTAAGGGCAGAACTATGGAACAGAAGCTCGTTAAGCTTACAAGAATTTCCGCAATCGCTTTCTTTATTCTTACACTTGGCATTACGATTTTCTTCATGTTCAAGTATTGATTAAAATTCAAAACAAATGAAGCAGGTAACTTCGGTTATCTGCTTTTTATTTTGCTCATTTTTTGTGGGCAATTTTTTTTGCAAAAAATTTATTCTCTAAACTTCAGCTAAGGTAAGCCCGTTATGCTATAGACAACAAAAACAGCAAGGGAGTGATAAACATGAACTTCAGACACGAATTTAAGCACGAGATAGGCTATTGCGATATGCTCGCTTTGAGGTCGAGGTTGTCGGCTGTTATGCAGCAGGACCCTCACGCAATCAACGGAAGATACAAGATTCGCAGTCTTTATTTTGATAATCTTGACGACAAGGCTTTGCTCGAAAAGGTGAACGGCGTTGACCGACGTGAAAAGTTCCGCCTTCGATGCTACAACGGCGACACATCTTTGATTTTTCTTGAAAAAAAGATAAAGGTCAACGGGCTTTGCGCAAAGGAGCAGACAGTTGTTGATCGGGAGCAGGCAATGGCAATCGTCAAAGGGGCGGTTCAATGTAAACTGCCCCTTAAAGTTATTTAATAATTTTTACATATTTCGGATCGTTTGATCCGTGGTAATCATATACTACATTTGTTTTGCGTATCCGATATATTTTTATTTTGTCGGATTCTTTGAGCAGTACGGTTCCTATGTATTCCTTTGGCATAAATGGCGGAAATTCTTTCCTGAGTGTGCAGTGCCAAAAGCTCGTTTTCAGTGAAACAAGATCACAGCCGATTGTCACAATGTATGTGTATTTCGAAGTATCAAGCTCCAGTTTTGACGGATCTATACCAATATCCCGCAAGCGTTCCGGGGATGTGCTTATGACTCCGTTCTCATAATCGCTGACGGAAAACCAGAAAATATTTTGCATCTCTTCGCTGATTTCCTGCGGTTTGTCAAAGGAATAAACCTCGGTGAAATTATATCTGTGCTCAAGAAATATTGAATTAAGAACAACAATTGTCAAAACTATTGCAGCTATTATAAATAATTTTCTTTTTCCTTTCATCTTTTCCGCTCCCTAAATCAACCGTCATAAACACCCATTATAACAATACCGGTGACGGTGAGAAGGATGCACACATAGTGTTTCCACGAAAGCTTTTCTTTAAGGAAAATTCTGCCCCAGAGGACGGATGCGGCGCAGTAAGCGGAAATAATCGGTGCCGAGAGGGCAAAGTGCTCACTGTCGGCAATGGCATAGATATATGCAAACTGACCTGCCGTTTCAAACGCCGCGCCGATATATTTCGGAGCTTCCTTTTTCGGAAAGAATTTATCCTTCTTGATGAATTTAACATAAATGAAGCAAAGTATGCCGCAGATGAGGAATGTCAGTTCATATGAAGTGTTGGCGGCATCCTCGTCAAGCTTTTCAAGAACAAGGCTGTCGGCAAAAGATCCGAGTGCATCAAGCAGACAGTAAATAATCGGCAAGAGAATTGCGAGAACACTTTTTGTATATTTATAGTTGCTTTTGCTCTGACGTGCCGCTCTCAGGTCATCATCCTCTGTCATTTCGGCAATGCTGAGTCCGACAATGCCGATGGCAACAAGGGCGATTGCAATGTACTGAGCCTTAACGAGTACTGCCATTCCTGTGATTATGCTGATAATAGAAGCCAATGAACCGGATGAATTGCAGATCGGAGAGGAAATCGAAAGCTCGATAAAACGAAGTCCGACATAGCCGATCGTCATTGACGATATGTAAAGGAATGAGACGGGCAAATAGGTGAGCATGGTTTGAAAAGTGAAGTCAACGTCGGTAAAAATAAGCGTGTATGCAGCATGAAGGCCCATAACAACACCGACTGCGGTGACCATCTTCAGTGCACTGTGTTTATCCTTTGAGTCGGCGCAGCCGATTTTTGAAAATAAATCCGAAAAGCTCCAGCAAAGCAGAGCTGCAATAGAAAAAATAAACCATTTCATAATAATAACAACCTCAATATACTAATTTTTTTTCAACATATAGCGTCCCGTCGGCAAGGCTGATTTTGCCTAATCCGAGGAACTTCTTTGCGGGAGAATAAACACGGCAGAAGCCGTCGCTTTTTTCGCCCTTGATTCTGTTGAGGTCGAGTTCTCCGCCGTTTTCAAAGCGTATCGCCTGCTTTTCGCTGACATTGACGGCAGTGTAGCAACGAAGCATTTCGTCACACGGGGTGATCAGTTCGTCAATTCGTCCTTCGTCGGCAAGCTGCTGAACGGTTTCAAGTGTAACGGTTTTGTCTATTGAAACGCCGTTGGCTTCAATGCGTCTGAGTGCGGTTATTACTGCCCCGCAGCCAAGTTCAGAGCCTATGTCGGCGGCAAGCGAGCGTATATACGTTCCGGCACTGCATGAGACCTCGATCTCAAACTCGTTATTTTCGTCCGGAACGTCGAGAAGCTTTATATAGCGAATAACCACATTCCTTGCTTCTCTTTCTATTTCGATGCCCTGACGGGCAAGTTTATACAATCTGATGCCGTCTTTTGAAACGGCGGAATACATCGGAGGAAGTTGACTTATTGAGCCGACAAAACGGTTGATTACCCCGTTGAGTCTGTCAACGCTGACGTTAACAGGATTTTTCTGAAGCACCGTACCTGTTATATCGAGCGTGTCTGTGACGGTGCCGAGTAAAATTTTTGCACGGTAAGCCTTGTCGTGAGTCGGCAGGTACTGTGAAAATCTCGTCGCTCCGCCAAGCATGACAGGAAGCACGCCGGTTGCCATTGGATCGAGTGTGCCGGTGTGCCCTGTTTTATTTATTTTCAGTATTCTCCTGACTCTGTTTGTCGCAACAAAGGACGTAAGTCCTTCAGGCTTGTCAAGAAAAATGAATCCTGTCAAAATTATCCCTCCGTGAGAGCATAGTGCTGTTGAATTATACATTATAGACGAAAAAAAGTCAAATATTATCTATGTATCAGAGCGATTGTCACATTGAAAATATGAAAAGTTTGTGCAATTAAAATATTTGTGTCAATATAAGTACAATTTTAATTGTTAAAACGACCAAAAAATATCTGTTAAATTTGTTACAATCTTCAAAAATTGAGAAAACAACGGATTTTTTGTTGACATTGATTAATTAATGGGATATCATATAAACGTATCTTAGTCCTGTGAGGTGTGCGTATGAGCAAAATTCCGATAAATTCGGATAAAGTTTATGCGGCACGTTACGGCGATAAAGCAGCAATGAATGAACTGATTTCATCTCTTGCGCCGACTGTTGAGTGCATTGCCACAGGCTATGTCGGACGGTGTCCGATGAGCCGGAGCGATCTTATTCAGGAGGGCATGATAGGTCTTCTCGGTTCTGTTTACGGGTACGACCCTGATGAGGGCGTGAGGTTTGAGACCTTTGCAACGGTTTGCATTTCCAATCGCATCAAAAGCGCCGTGCGAAATCAACTGCGGAGCAAGCATATGCCGCTCAACGGATATGTTGACATTGACGACGTTGAAATCAGCGACGATATGTCTGACCCGCAGACGATGATAATTATGCAGGAACGGTTCGAGGATCTCAGCGAGAGTATCGAAAAAAAGCTGACGGATCTTGAAAAAGATGTGCTGAGGCTCCATATCGGAGGTCATAATTACAGTTCTATTGCCGAAATGCTTTCAATAAGCGTCAAAAGTGTTGACAATGCTTTGCAAAGGGCAAGAAAAAAGCTCAAGGAAAAATGATACCCCTATGCCTGCGCTGTACATAACGTTTAAGGACGTGCGCAGAGCGTAAATAAAATTTAGCGAGGTAAATTATCATGTACGAAGACAAGACGTTAGTATGTAAGGATTGCGGTCAGGAGTTCACTTTCACCGCAGGCGAGCAGGAGTTCTACGCTGAGAAAGGCTTTGTTAACGAGCCGCAGCGCTGCAAGGCTTGCCGTGATGCAAGAAAGAATGCAGTCAGAGGCGAGCGCGAAATGTTCGAGGCAACATGCGCTAACTGCGGCGGCGTAGCTAAGGTTCCTTTCCGTCCGAGAGAAGACCGTCCTGTATATTGCAGCGAGTGCTTTGCAAAGATGAAGGAAGAGGGCTAATTACCGAATAATTGAGGAGCTGTATCAGAGTTCGTAAAAGCGAACAACGGTACAGCTCCTTTTTTTAAGTTGAAAAATCACAGATTGCCGTGAATGCCTTAAGAATTTGAAAAGCCTTTAAGAAAATCATCTACGTCAAAGCTTTCAACGGTTTCCTTTGCTATATCGGGTTTTGAAGTCTTAGGCGGATTATATTGTCCCTTCGGCTTACCGAAATCCTTAAGATAACTGTCGATTTCCTCCTCGGAAAGCTCCCCGTTATGCGGCAAGGCGGATTGAACCGTGTTTTCTTTTATAATCTCTTTGAATTGACTCGGGCTTATCTCGGCTTTATCGTTGAAAGCCTCAATGTTAATTACTTCTTTTTCCTCATGCGTTTCAATCGGCGCTGCATTTTTTGTTTTTTCTTTTGCTGCGACGGTTGATTTTTTTTCGCTTGTTTTTTCTTCGACAGATTTGGCTAAAGAAGCTTTTTTACAATATATTGCAACCAAAGCAAGGGAGATAAGCTGAGTTGCAAGCATATGGATCATAAAGAGCCATTTGGTGCTTTGATCTACAATATGGAGGCTGTTTGCAAGGAAAACATAAAGAAAGTTGTCGATAATCGAAATATATACCGCTCCGCTAACTTTTGCAAGCATGCCCCATTTCAAGCCCGTTATAAACTCGTGAACAAGATAAAAAATAACTACAAATGCTGCAAGCTTTACGATATCCTCACTGTAGTAGTTCATGGCAAAATTTCGTATCAATTTCGGAATAACGAATGTCATGTAAAGAAGTGCCTGAAAAATGTTTGCCACCTTAAGGGTCGTAAGCTTCTCAAGCTTGTGGAGCAAAAATCCGCGGAAAAACATCTCCTTGAAGCAGGCGGCAAAAAGAGAAGTCAAAATATAAATCGCAATACATAAAGCCGGTGTGAGATATCCCTTGGTTTGCACATAGCTGAGGCTCGGCGGAGTGAAATTGATATCAATGGCATTTGGATAGAGTATCTTAAAAAATATATATTCAAATATGGAAACAGTTGCAATCGGGACAACGGAAAAAAATGTGCCGAAAATAAATGCGGATTTCAGTTTAGTTGCTTTTCTGCGTATACCAAAGGTTATGAAGTGCTCCCTTTTGAATACAACTGTCATCAAAAGTACTGTTAAGCAAAGAAAACGCGAATAAAAATTATCGCCGAGAACCGTGAGATCGGATTTGAGAAAAAACACATCCAAACAGTATATTACAAGCATTATAAGATACATTGAAATCAGATCCGGTAATGCTTTGCCTTTCGGATTGCTCATCGGCTCACTCCTTTTTAAGTATTTTTCGTTGTAATTATATCATGGATTAACAGACTAATCAATACAACAATAAAAATTTGATTCCCATGCAGGGACATAAGGATGATGAGCAAAATAAATTCTGTAATCCCGACATATCGAACTGATTTTCAGCGGCAGAGCGAACAGGTCGCTGTTGCGATGATAGGCGCAAACATAAAGCTTAGGGCGAAAGGTTTTTATTGTTTTCACGGCTCCGTCAAGTGCCTTCTCTTCGCTGCCCTCTATGTCCATTTTTAACAGAGTAATTTCTTCTCCCTTGAGAATACCGTCAACGCTGTTTGCATCAACTTTAATTTTGCCGAACGATGAAAGCTTTGAATTTCTTCCCTTTTTCTTTTCAAAGAAGAGGGTTTCTTTTTTATCCCATGCCGCAAGATTAAATCTCTCAATTCTTGAAAGCTCGGATGTTTTGTCGAATAGCTTTTTGAAATTTTTTTCATCGGCCTCAACGGCATAAATTTTTTGATATTTGTTATCGGTTACGTTGAGTAATTCTCTTATCGTGTCACCGTCATAAGCGCCGAGATCCATGATAATTTCATTATCGCCCGGGCGAAGATAATCGGTATATATTTCTTCTTTTTCTCTCTCGCATTTAAAGAGATATTCTGTTTTACCGCTGACTTTAAAATTGAGAATATCAATATAGCTTTGCCGTGATTTTTCATCGCTCAAAAGAGAATAAGCTTTATCAAATTCACTGTCATGTTCTTTAATGTATTCTCTTGAAAAAATTCCTTCGCCGACAACGGGAACATCGGGAAAATAAAGCGTGTGTTCCTTTGAAAGCTCCTTAACTCTCGCAAGCATTTTTTTGTCATGAACCGCAAATGCCATTACAATAACGAAATCATTGTATTTCTCCCGAACTTCTGAATATTTCAGCACCTTTTTGCCGTGAAAGCTGTGACCCCTTACAAACTCGTCGCTCGCAAAAATATCGGCAAAATCAACGCCGATGCTTTGAAGCTTTTCGATAATCATATCCGCTCCGTTTCCCATGCCGTAAATAACGATAGGAAGCGTTGTTTTTATTAACGAATCCCAGACGTTTTTTTCGTGAATTTTTTCAATCATTATTTCATCGCTTTCTATTGCTTAATTGCCTTGTTTTATGATATACTAAATTGAAAAAATAATCAAGGCTGTGATGAAATGATTTTTATGTTCAAAGACATAAAAATAATTGCCGACGGGGAAAAAGCAAAATTCTCCGCCGAGCTTTTCGCGGAAGAAATTGAAATCAGAACAAGTAAAAAGCCGCCCGTTTTCGACAAAAAAACAGGCGACTGTTACGTTGAACTGAAGCTCGTTGACGAGAGCGAAAGCGAAGATTTTTCGATTGAACATGAAAAAGAAAAAATTACGGTTACGGCGCATCGTTTGCGAGGCTTGATTTACGGCTACTCTGTCTTTCTCAGAAAATGCAGGGTGACTGACGGGGAGCTTGCACTGACGAAAGATATAAGCGGAAAATATTCACCGTATATGCCCATAAGAGGTCATCAGCTCAGCTATACGGATATGAACAATACATATGAGACGTGGGACGAAAAGCAATACGAAAGATATATCCGTGATTTGATGATGTTCGGAACGAACACGGTTGAGGCGTGTCTCGGCGACGATGAAAAGCACACGGATTTGATGAAATACAGCTTTGAAGAAATCACAAAAATTAAATCGCAAATTTGCGAAAGACTTGATATAAATTTTTCAATTTTCTGCGCTTATGCAAAGAGACTTTCCGACGAGGAAAGCAGCGATTATTTCTGCGGCTGTTGTCATAATATACCGAAATTTAATTTTTATTTTCCGCCGGGAGGAGACCCGGGCGATCTGCAGGCTGAAGACTTTTTTGTGCGCTGCAAAAAAATAAAAAAAGATCTGCAAAAGGAATTTCCGGACATTGAGCTTTGGCCGTCGGCTCAGGCTCCGCATCAGTATGCCAATTGGGGCAAACGGTTTATAAAAGAAATGGCAAAAATGCCCGAGGAAATCGACGGACTTATTTACGGGCCGAATCATCCGTTTACGCTCGATGAAATGCGCCGCTTTGTTGATGTTAAATACCCGATAAGATACTACCCGGATATTTGCCACAATTTGCGCTGTGAAATTCCCGTTCACTTTGACCGTGACGATTGGCACTACGCCTATGCCGCAACGCTAAGCCGTGAAGCAATCAACCCGAGACCGAGCGAGTACAGGCTGATTCACCGCCTGACGAAGCAATATGTTTGCGGCAGCGTTTCTTATTCCGAAGGGGTTAATGACGACGTTAATAAATTTGTTTTCGGCGCACTTGATTTTGACCCCGATGCCGACCTCCGTGAGGTTCTCAGGGACTATGCACGTTCATTTTTCTACGGCGAGGACTGCGAAAAAATCGTTGACGTGATTTTTGGAATGGAGCAGAGCTGGAACGGTGACCCCGCTGAGAATTGGTCGGTTGAAAATGTTTACAGGGCGCTTATTGAAATGAAATCGGATAAGCTAATGAAAAACTGGAGATATGTTCTTTTCCTTTTCCGAGCGAGCTGTGACAAAATTGTTCGCGACAGAAGAATTTTTGAGCTTGATTTGATTGATGACGCAAGGACTCAGATAAGAAAAGGCAATATTGAGCTTGCAAAAGAAATTCTTTCAACGGATTTTGACGAAGAATATAAAAATTTGCGAGCGGAATTATTCCCGCTTGCAGAGAAGATTTTTAATCTTATCGGAATGCAGCTTGATGTTGAGCATTTCGGCGGAATGAACGTCGAAAGAGGTTGTGTTCTTGACACGATCGATATGCCCGTGACGGACAGAAATTATCTTCTTAATAAAATCAAAAGTCACCCCGACAGCGATTATCTTGCTGAAATATTTGACAGGAACAGGGTTGAAAAGGACGAGTATTATTTCTCGTTTGCCGAGCACGGCTTTGAGGTCTGCGGCAAGCAAAAGGGCGAATTCTATATGAATTTCCAAGGGGACGATAATGCCGATGCAAGGCTTCCGATGTGCATTACCAAGGTTTATGACCATTTCAATTTTAACTGTAATGTTGCGGGGCTGACAGGCGGCGATTACGAGCTGCGAGTGACATATAAATCACGCCCGAACAAAAAAATAAATCATCATAAAATTACAGTGAACGGCAACGTTATTTATGACGGGCCGCAGTTCGGCGGCAGACGTGACGGGGAGTACGAAAAGAAATTCCTTGCCGACGGATATCAAAGTATTGTCTATGACGTGCCGAAAGATTTTTTGCAAAACGGTTGTGCCGAGCTTGAAATTACAGAGCCGCTCGACGGCTTTATGATAAGCGAATTTCGCTTTGTGAAAAAGAGGTGAGCCAATGCCGAAATACAGTGTTTTGCTGACGGTTTACAACAGTGAAGAATATCTCGACGAATGCTTCAATTCGATTTTGTGCCAGACCTTTAACGATTTTGAGGTGGTTGTTGTCGATGATGCCTCGACGGATTCAAGCGGAAAAATTTGTGATAAATATGCCCGAAAAGACAGTAGAGTTAAGGTTATCCACAAGGCAAACGAAGGAGTAAACGTTGCCCGTAAAACCGCTTTTGAAAATTCAACGGGAGATTATATTCTGACCGTTGATTGCGATGACAAAATTGATCTTGATTTAATTGAAACAGTTGACGGAATTTTTGAAAAATATTCCTGCGATATTGTCATGTTCGATCTGTCGATTTTTGACAACAAAACGGGCAAGGTTACAATAAAAAAGATGTCCGAAAAAAGCTGCTTTTTCGATGAAAAAAATAAAAAAGAATTGTATTTGATTTTGCTGAATCGCTGCATGAATTCACTTTGTACAAAATGCTGCCGCAGAGAAATTTACGGCAGGTCGTTTGACTTTTTGAAATATCTTTCGATGTGTCACGGTGAGGATTGGTTCCAATCGGCAATTCAGGTTTACAAAATGAAAACAGGCTATTATCTTCAGCGACCGATGTATCATTATCGAAACCTCGGCTCGAGTCTTTCTCACAGCTTTGACCTCGACTCATTCAGGCTCAATTCCGATTCGCTTTCGGACGTGAAAGCGATGATTATTGATGACGGATATTTTGACGCCGAAGTAAAAGCGATGTGGAAGGCATATGCAAGGAAGGTTGTCAATACACTTTTGCTCGGACTTTCAAATTCCGATTTGAACATGAGAGAAAAAATCGGCACGGTCAAATCAGTGGCCGATACCGATATTTATAAAATTGCGATTGATAACGATGCCGATTACGGTTCGTCAAGAATGACAGTTCTTAAATTCCGCTTACTAAAAAACAAAATGTACAGATTGCTTTTTGCGCTGATGAAAAGCAGAGGATCAGGATCTTTTAATCGGAATATTTAACAAAAGTGATGATTGATTATTAATATGTTTTTCAGTTTACCGGAAGAAAATATAAGGATAAAACAGAAAAAAGCTTGCATATTTTAAAAATATATGGTATATTTATAATCACCGAAAGGGAGTAGTCGGCGAAAACCGTTACAATCAGCGTCAATTCGGTCAAAAAGACCCGCTTTTGTATTAAACGACGAGACTTTTATTGCTATGGCAGTAGAAGTCTCTTTTTTTATGCCGATTCTTCCGAAAATTTTTAAAAAGGAGTTTGTTTATGGATTTTTTCTCTTTTCTGTATCAAAATGCCGTAGATAATTTTGATTACAGAATGCTCATCATGTGGGCGATAGGCGGATTGCTGATTTTTCTTGCAATTAAAAAGAACATGGAGCCGACGTTGCTTTTGCCGATAGGATTCGGCGTTATTCTTGTTAACCTGCCGCTCTCGGGAGTGGTTGACCGTGTGGTAAACGGCTTGCCGCAGGAGGGTGCACTCAGTATTCTCTACAAGGCAGGAATTGCAAATGAGCTTTTTCCGCTGATACTTTTTATCGGCATAGGGGCAATGATTGATTTCGGACCGATTCTTGCAAATCCGAAGCTGATGATATTCGGTGCGGCAGCGCAGTTCGGAATATTTTTTACACTTTGCACATCGTCAATGTTTTTTGACATCAAGGACGCTGCGGCAATAGCAACGATCGGAGCGGCAGACGGCCCGACCGCAATAGTGGTTGCTCAAATGCTGGATTCGAAATATCTCGGCGCAATAATGGTTGCGGCATATTCATATATGGCACTTGTACCTATCATTCAGCCGCCTGTAATAAATCTGCTTACAACGGAAAAAGAACGAAAAATACGAATGAAATATAAGCCGAGTCAGGTTTCAAAGCTTACAAAAATACTGTTTCCGATTGTGATAACAATAATTGCCGGAGTTGTTTCGCCGAACTCCGTTGCACTCGTAGGATTTCTCATGTTCGGAAATCTTATCCGTGAATGCGGTGTGCTTGATTCGTTGTCTGAAACGGCGCAAAGAGTGCTTGCAAATCTTGTCACGATTTTTCTCGGAATTACCATTGCGACTCAGATGCAGTTTGACAAATTTCTTCGGAGGGAGACGCTGCTTATTCTCGGCCTCGGATTTATAGCGTTTATATTCGATACTGCAGGCGGCGTTATTTTTGCAAAATTTTTAAATCTTTTCCTCAAGGAAAAAATCAATCCTATGATTGGTGCCGCCGGAATTTCAGCTTTCCCGATGTCGGGTCGTGTTGTTCATAAAATAGGCCTTGCCGAGGATCCTCATAACTTTTTGCTTATGCAGTCGATGGGCGTTAATGTTTCGGGTCAGATTGCCTCGGTAATTGCCGGCGGACTCATACTTAACTTTTTTGCATGATGAAAGGAGATTTATTTATGAATTTATTAGGTTTTAATCCGTACGCTTTCATAGAAACGCTCCCGTATATGGGAAAAGGTATGCTTGGAATTTTTATTGTTATAGGAATTATAATAATTTGTGCAACAATTTTGAATAAGCTGACAGGAAAGAACAAATCAAAAGACAATAAATAAAGACAGCCGCAAAGCAAGTATCACAATTTGCTTTGCGGCTGAAATTTTGTCTTATTCAATACTCATTGTCGCATAGGCATTCAATGACATATCGGCGGTATTGCCACCGATGAATTCATAATAGCCTTGTGCACCGACCATTGCGCCGTTGTCGCCGCAATATTTAAGCTCGGGGGCGAAAAGCTCCCAGCCGTTCTTTTTGCAAAGAGCCTCCATATCCCTGCGGAGAACCGAGTTGGCCGAAACGCCGCCGGCAAGCACGATCTTTTTATAACCGAGGTCCTTTGCCGCTTTCTCCGTATTTTCGGTCAGGCAACGCACAACCGCCTTGATATACGATGCGCCAAGGTCGGGAACGTTTATCTCCTCGCCCTTCTGCTTTGTGATATTTATGGTGTTCAATGCGGCTGTTTTCAGTCCTGAAAAGCTGAAATCGTAAGGTGCGCCGTCAACTCTCGGATGCGGCATCTTGTATGCCGTCGGGTCGCCGTCCTTTGCAACACGGTCAAGGTTAAGACCGCCGGGGTAGGGCAGACCCATTGCTCTCGCCGCCTTGTCCATTGCTTCGCCTGCTGCGTCGTCATGAGTGTAGCCGACGATTTTAAACTTTGTATAGTCCTTAACCTCGACAATGTGACTGTGTCCGCCCGAAACAACGAGGCAGAGAAATTCAGGCTCAAGCTCGGGGTGGGTAATGTAGTTTGCGGCAATGTGTGAACGCAGGTGATGCACGGGAACAAGTGGAATTCCGCTCGCAAGCGACAGACCCTTTGCATAATTCACACCGACCAAAAGTGCGCCGATAAGTCCGGGCGCATATGTAACGGCGATTGCCGAAATGTCGTCAAGTTTGCAGCCGGCATCACTCAGAGCCTTGTTGACAACGCCGGAAACGGCTTCGACATGGCGACGCGATGCAATCTCGGGCACAACTCCGCCGTAGATAATATGTTCCTGCACCTGAGAAGCTACAACGCTTGACAGTACCTTTCTGCCGTCCTCAACAACGGCGGCCGCAGTCTCGTCACACGAGGATTCGAGGGATAATATTTTCATTTGATATCACATTCTTTCAATGTCATGATGACCGCATCTTCGGCGGGATTTGTATAGAATTTTTTACGCTCGCCTGCCGTTTGGTAGCCGAGCTTTTTATATAGTGAGATCGCTTTTTCGTTGCTTTTGCGAACCTCAAGCGTAATGAATTCGCATTTTCTGCCGAACGCATTTTCCTGCGCCGTTTTGAGAAGCTTTTCGCCGATGCCGAGCCGCCTGTAATCGGGGCGCACTGCGATATTGTCAATATATGCCTCGCCGCAAACCTCGTGAACTCCGATGTAGCCGAGAACATTTTTGCCAGACTGAGCGACGAGAAAACGAGCGTTTTCATTGTCAAGCTCCTCGGCGATCCCTTTTTCCGTCCACGGAGCGGAGAAGCAGAGTTTTTCTATCTCGGCAATGTCGGAAACGTGCCCGGCGGACATGGGCTTGATTTCGGCAGTCAGGGCATCGAGAAGCCTTGAAACGAAGCTTTCAATCTGATCCGCACAGGCGGAGTAAATGTCCTCATTGCCGCCGTAAGGATCGGAGATTTCAGGCTCGGGAACAATAACCTTGAATTTCGGATTCAGCGTCATTATTGCCTGCTTATGTGCCTTCGTCATGCAGACCATGAGGTCGGTTTCGTTAAAAATATATTGGTTGATCTGCCTTGAACGGTGGTCGGAAATGTCCGCACCGTGCATTCTTGCCGCCCAAACGGCAAGCGGCGATGCGCTGTCGCCCGTAAATGCACCGAGACCGCAGCTTTGACAGGTTATGTTTTCGATTTTTTTGTCGGCAATGAGCTTTTTGCAAATGCCCTCTGCCATTGCGCTGCGGCAGGTATTGCCGGTGCAAACAAAGGTAATTGTCATATTATCATCCTATCAGATAGCGGCTGTCAAGCGTTCCGTTAAAAAAATCGATAACGCTTTTGGCAGCCCTGTTGTTCATTTCACGGAAATTTTCTTTTGTAAAAGGAGCTGTGTGAGGTGTTAAGACAACATTCGGCAAACCGATAAGAGGGGAGTCCGTGCAAGGTTCATTGTCAAAGACATCAATTGCCGCACCCGAGAGCTTGCCCGATTTCAACGCATCGACAAGCGTATTTGTATCAACAATTCCGCTTCTTGCCGTGTTGATTAGAATTGCTCCGTCCTTCATTTTTGAAAATATTTTTTTGTCTATCATGTTGACGGTGCTTTCGTTGAGCGGAACGTTGATTGAAACGTAATCGCTTTTTGCGAGAAGCTCGTCAAGCTCGGCGTAATGTGCACCGAATTCATCCTTGGGGTGGCGGCAATAGTAAAGCACTTCCATACCGAACGGAACAGCACGCTTTGCGATTTCCTTGCCGATTCCGCCGAATCCGATAAGGCCGAGCGTGTGACTTTTTGCACCCGGGGTCATGATTCGCTTCCATTCGCCCTTGTTCATGCTCTCGCTTTGCAGGTCGATTCGCCTTGCAAAATAGAGAATATATGCCATAACGCTTTCTGCAACCGAGCCCTCAACCGTGCCGAGAGCACGGGCAACTGCAACGCCGTTCTTTTTGCAGAAATCAATATCAATAGAATCGTAGCCGATTCCTCGGCGGGAAACGATTTTAAGATTTTTGCTTTCTTCTATTGCTTTATTACTTACTTTTTCGGGACCGCATATAACTGCGTAGGCGTCAAGCACAAGCGAACGTATATACTCCTCGTCCGTGCCGCTGCCTATGTCCTCTTTGCTGTGATCCTCAACCTCAAAGCCTGCATCCTGCAGCATTTGCAATGCTGTTTTGTCATCTGTCGAAAAATTTCTTGCTGTAACAACAACCTTCATTTTGCATTATCCTTTTGCGTCGTACCAGCTCTTGCCGCAATGCACATCTGCGGTGAGCTTTACCTTCATCTTACATGCATTTTCCATCTCTTCACGGATGATTTTCTGAACCTGCTCCTGCTCATTTTCGGGAGCTTCGACAATCAGTTCGTCATGGATCTGCATGATAAGCTTTGATTTGAGATTTTCTTTTTCAAGCCTGTCGTAGACACGAACCATCGCAATTTTGATTATATCTGCGGCGGTTCCTTGAATAGGCATATTCCTTGCGACACGCTCGCCGAAGTTGCGGATCATAGCATTTGACGCGGCAAGCTCGGGCAGATAGCGGCGGCGCTTGAACAGAGTCTGAACATAGCCGTCCTCCTTCGCCTTGGCAATAACATTTTTCATGTAGCTGTCAACGCCCGAAAAATGATGAAGATAGCCTTTGATGTATTTGTCGGCTTCGGCTCTCGTTACGCCGATATCATGGGCGAGTGAAAATGCGCCGATACCGTAAACTATGCCGAAATTGACTGCCTTGGCACGGCTTCTCATCAACGGAGTTACCGCCTCAACGGGCATGTTGAAAACCTGCGAAGCCGTTATTGTGTGGATATCGTCGCCGTTGTTGAAGGCGGATATCATTGTTTTGTCGTTTGCAATGTCCGAAAGAACGCGCAACTCGATCTGCGAATAATCGGCATCAACGAGCACACAGCCTTCCTTGGCAATAAAGAATTTTCTCAGCTCACGTCCGACAGGGGTTCTGACGGGAATGTTTTGAAGATTAGGTTCAGTCGATGAAATTCGACCCGTCTTTGTCTCGGTCTGGTTGAGCGTCGAATGAATTCTGCCGTCGGGCGCAATGCATTTCTGCAAGCCGTCGCAGTAGGTCGATTTGAGCTTTGCAAGCGTTCTGTATTCGAGAATGAGCGAAACTATCGGATAATCGGGTGCAAGACCTTCAAGCACGTCGGCATTGGTCGAGTATCCCGATTTTGTTTTTTTCTTTGCCGGCAGTCCGAGCTTTTCAAAAAGGATTGTGCCGAGCTGCTTTGGCGAATTTATATTGAATTCCTCGCCTGCAAGGTTATAAATCTCGCTGACCAGGGAGTTGATTTTTTCTTCAAGCACCGCTCCGTATTGTTGAATGCTCTCACGGTCAACAAGAAATCCCGTAACTTCCATTGAGGAAAGCACCTTTGAAAGCGGCATTTCAATATCGTATAGGAGCGGAAGCTGGTCATTTTCCTCGATTTGCTTGATGACCTTTTCCCATGCGCCCTTTAAAGCGGCGGCTTTAAGAGCGGTCTCATTTTCTTCGCTTATTTCGGGGCAGAGCGCACCGTATTCCTGTGCCATTCTGACGGGCGAATAGTCGCTCGCCGAAGGGTTAAGAATATAGCCGGCAATCATAATGTCGCTTACTTTTCCTTTTATCCGAACATCACGCATGAACGCCCATGAATAGAGCTGCTTGGCATCGCAGGTTATTTTTTCGATTTTTTCATTTGAGAGAATATCGGCAAGCTCAGAAGCAAAAGTGAAGCTGTTATTATCAACAACGGCAATAAATTCGCCGCAGTCGAAAGCGATTGAAATTATATCGCCGTCCGAAAATTCGGGGATGAAATAAGCCTTATCGCCGAGCCTGATTTCCGAGAGTGACTCAAGGTGCTTGACAGGAATGCTGACTGTTTCGATATCGGTCTGCTCGCCCTTGCCGAGGTCAAATTTTTCAATCATTTTAAACATTTCAAGCGAAGCGAGAAGACTTGAGGCCTTGCCGCTGTCGGGAACGGACGGAATGTAGAAATCCATGTCCGTATCAATCGGAGCGTCCGTGCGAATGGTGCCGAGCGTGTGGCTGAGCATTGCGCTGTCCTTAGAATTGACGAGCTTTTCACGGAGCTTGTCCTTTATTTCAATTGTATCAATGTTACTGTAAATGTTTTCAACCGAGCCGAAGCGCTGAATTAAATCTCCTGCGGTCTTGGGACCTACTCCGGCAACTCCGGGAATATTGTCCGAGCTGTCGCCCTGGAGAGCCTTTATTTCAATCATCTGCCACGGTTCAACGCCGTAGTCCTCTTTGATTTTTGCTTTGTCATAGGGGATTGTCTGAGTTTTGCCCATCTTGGTTGAAGCGAGAAGAACGGTTGTCGTGTCGCTGACAAGCTGTAAGCTGTCACGGTCTCCCGTTGCTATGAAGCACTTGTCACCGTCCTTCATCTGAACCGAAAGCGTGCCGAGAATGTCATCGGCTTCCCATCCCGCTTTTTCGACAACCTTGTAGCCCATGAGCGTCAAAAGCTCCTTGAGAACGGGCAGTTGCTGCTTAAGCTCCTCGGGCATGGCATGGCGGCCAGCCTTATATTCGGGATACATTTCGTGACGGAAGGTCGGCTTCTTGACGTCAAAAGCAACGGCAACCCTGTCCGGTCGGCAATCGTCGAGAAGCTTATGAAAAATATTCATAAAGCCGTAAATTCCGTTTGTATATTTGCCGTCCTTGGTGCTAAGGAGCTTTATTCCGTAAAAAGCACGGTTAATTATACTGTTGCCGTCAATAACAAGAAGTCGCATTTTATTTCACCTTACTTAATTTAGCGTTGATTTTGTCGCGGTCGGGTGTGACGTTGACCGAGTAGTAAACGTGGTATATGACCTTGCCGTAGGGCGCACCCTGCGGCTTTTTGAGATTTTTAACATATGTGTAGTCAACCGGTACAAGCTTTGCATCGCGAGCCTTTGAATGGTAGGCGGCGATTTCGGCCGCTTCAACTATTGCCTCGTCGCTTATCTCTCTGTTGTCGCTGACTATTATAACGTGAGAGCCGGGAAATTTCTGCGTGTGAAGCCACATATCATTTTTTGCGGCGGTTTTGAGCGAAAGCCTGTCGTTTTGCACGTTGTTCCGCCCGACGAGAACCCTAAAGCCGTCAGTTGTCCTGTATTCAATCGGCGGCAAGGTCTTTGATGATTTTTTATCAGTTCCGCGCTTTTTCTTGACGTAACCGCCAAGCGAAAGCTCGTTGCGAATTTCGTCAATTTCAGCCTGCGTGTCGGCTCGCTCGAGCGAATCCGCAACCGTTTCAAGATAGGCAAGCTCCTGCTTGCTCTCCTCAATGAAGCCGGTCAAAAGCTGCTCGGCAGTCTTCGCCTTGCGATACTCCTTGAAGTATTTTTGTGCGTTCTGCGACGGGGATTTTGACGGGTCGGCTTTAATCCTAATCGGTTTGTTTTCGTCATAGTAATTTTCAAGGTCGTAGAAAAGCGCACCTTTTTCGAGTCTGTAAAGGTTTGCGTTGATAAGCTCGGCATTGATTCTCAGCTTTTCTCTGTCTGCACAGTGAGCCAGCTCCGTCTGCCTCAGACTGAGCTTTTTTGAAACTCTCGATATTGCGGAATTGAGAAGCTTTACCAAGTCCTGCCCCTTTTGCTTTGTGCGTTCGAGTCGGTCACATTCGTAATAGAACTCGTCAAGAAGCTCGGAAAAACTTGACTTTATCTCCGTTCTGTAGCGGTCTCCGTACTGTTTTATTGGAAAGAAAGAGAAGTCAACGGGCTTGCCTGTCTCGTCCTTGAGCATGAAAGGAACGCCCGGTTCATTCATAATAATATTGCGTAAGCAGTCGAGGTTTTCGGAGAGATACTCAAAGCCCTTGTCGCTGACCTCGTCAGTGTAAAGCTCACCGAACTCTCCGCAAAGCTCACGGCAGGTGAGCGGAGAGGCACCCTGCAAGGTGCTGAGAACGGCAGATGAAAGAGACTTTGAACGGAAGCTTTTAATCTGTGCGATAATGTTCTCCGTCGTGTGATCTTTTATATTAAGCTTGCTCTGCGGCGGCGGTGCAATGTATTTGAAGCCGGGCAGAATCTGACGGACCGCCGACTGACTGAGGTCAACACGTTTGATTGCGTCAACGATTTTTCCGTCGCCGTCGAAGAGAATAATATTTGAATATTTTGCCATTATCTCAATCGAGAGAATGAGTTTTATTTTATCGCCGATTTCGTTTGTGGCATTGAAGTCGAGGTAAAGTATACGGTCAAGACCCGATTGGCGGATATCGACAAGCTGAGCGTTGAGCAGCTTTTTTCTCATCAGCATACAAAACATCGGTGGAACAGCCGGGTTCTCGGGAGCATGTTCGGTCAGATGGATTCTCGGGCTGTTACCCCTTATCGAAAGAAAAAGCTTCTTCGCTCCGTTTTTGCCGCGCAGGTGAATAACCAGCTCCTCACGGGAGGGCTGGTGAACCTTTTCAACTCTGCCGAATGAGATTTCTCTGAGCAGTTCGTCTTTAATTTTTCTGAGAAATATTCCGTCAAGTGCCATAATTACCTCAAATAAATTTTATCGGATTTTCCTGTTTAATATCTATAATTTCAATGTCGGGGAACTGTGCTTGCAATTTTTTTACAAGAACGGGAACAACAACTATTTCCATTTCGTAATGTCCTGCTGCGATGAGCGTTATGCCTGCCTGAATGCAGTCGAGAAAGTTGTGGTGCGATGCGTCGCCCGTGATGAAAGCGTCAATTTCACCTGCCGCTTCAATCAGCGAACAGCCTGCGCCTGTGCAGATCGCAATTTTTTCGATTTTTCTGCCTGCGTCGGCATAGCGCACCTTCGTGTTGAGCGTTTTTGCGATTTTGCCTGCAAGATTTTTCGCCGTGGTCGGCTCAACCGTTCCGAGCCTTAATATCGGATCTTCGGTACGGGTGACCTCTATTCCGAGCAGTTCCGCAAGGCTGTCGTTCGTTCCGCCGTCTGCAATGTCGAGCGGAGTATGACAGCAGAGAGCGTTTATCGAGCTTGCGACAAGCTCATACGGCACACTGCCCCTTGTCACGGATTTTATCGGGTTGAAAATGACAGGGTGGTGGCTGATTATTAAGTCCGCACCGATTGCTTTGGCTTTTTTGATTTCTTCGTGAGTGATATCGAGCACAACGGCAACCTTTTTTACTTCGGCGTTCATATCGCCGACGAGCATTCCGCTGTTGTCCCAGTCCTCCTGCGTTTCAAAGGGAGCAATGCTGTTAAGATAACCGTAAAAATCCTTTACCTTTGCCATTTTTCCACCTCTTTTATTATTGCTTCAAGCCGCTCTTTTTCGTCCTCGGCACCGCCGTGTGCGTTGAGTGCGGAAAGGCGAGCGGTTATTCTTTTCAGTTTTTTATTTATGAAAGCCTCTGCCGCTTTGTCATGGCGAGTGAGGAGGCTGCCGAACATGATTTCGGCTTCGCTGTGTGATGTTATTGAGCCTGTATAGACCGCTCCGATACATATGTAAACCTTGCCGTCCTCAAAGCAGACCGTCTCGTCTGTTATATTAAAACCGTTGGCAAAAAGGTATCTGCGAACGTCCTCGTCATGCGACTGCGGCTGTAAGATAAGCTTGTATTTTTCGTTTTTTACCCATTCGGCGGCTGTCAGAATTTCGGAGATCAAAATACCGCCCATGCCTGCGATAACAATATCGTCGGCATCGTCGGGGGAAACACATTTAAGCCCATCGGAAAGGCGAAGCTGAACCCTGTCCTCAATATGATTGGAGCGGACGGTTTCCAAGGCGTTTTCCAATGGACCTTTTCTGAGGTCTGCCGCAACGGCAGACGGTATTTTGCCCGACAAAATGAGCGCTGTCGGCAGATAGGCATGGTCGGTTCCGATGTCAGCGACACGGGAACCGTAACGAACCATATCCGCCGCCGATTGAAGCCTCGGCTTAAGTCGAATCATTTGCTTGCAAGATAAGCGTTGATGTCTGCAACCATCTGCTCAACGTCAACACCGTGAACGGCGCATGCCATCTCAAGGCTCTCTCCTCTTGCCGAGGGGCAGCCGAGACAGTGCATACCCATGTTGAGGAAGAACTCGGCTGTGCCGCTGTCTGCATCAAGAATATCGCCTATAAGCATATCTTTAGTAACTTCTGTCATGTTAAAACCTCCGTTTCATACTGTTATATATATTATACACATTATTTATTATTTTTCAAGGTTAAATGCTTTTATACTCTTTTCAAAAGGGTAAAAATATGTTAGAATAAACCGAACGGAGGGTTAAAGATATGAAAAAGTTTTTGTTTTATCTTGTAGAATGGACATGGGCGCTGCCGATCAACCTTATCGGCTTCATTGCCTATATAATTTTTGCGGTCATCAAGGGCTGTAAGCACGAAAGATTTTTCAATGCGACGGTTACATATGTGCCCGGCGACTGGGGCGGAATTTCATTCGGAACGTTTATCTTTATGAATCCCGACCGACCGGATGACTGGCTTCGGGATACAAAAATTCACGAGTACGGCCACACATGGCAGGCTCTTCTGCTCGGCCCGATCTGGTTCCTCGTCATTGCGATTCCGTCGTTTATCTGGTGCAATTTTAAGCCCTGCATAAACTACCGAAAGAACAACAACGTTTCTTATTACTCCCTCTATTGTGAAGCTTGGGCAAACGCATGGGGACAGAAGTTCACAGGCTTCAAGCAGACGAGAATAGGAAAGTGAGTATTGAAGATAAATTCAAGGTGCGATGTGGGCATCGCACCCTACGAGTTAGTTATGACAAAGGCACGTTTCGTAGGGGTAGATGACCACATCGACCCAAAGTAAGAAGAAACCAATTTCGGCGACCCTATATGGGAACAAGAGATGATTTCGGCGGATTTGAAATAAATTATAATAGTTTCAAATCCCCACCACCGCAAGCGGTCCCCCTCCCCTTGCTTCAAGGGGAGGCT